>Ga0070667_100003098_pt1 | contig 14304 bp, 11 predicted proteins | sample KBSS33metaG_FD_64659 | JGI IMG/M metagenome (GOLD analysis project Ga0070667, IMG submission 64659) | Switchgrass rhizosphere microbial communities from Kellogg Biological Station, Michigan, USA - KBS S3-3 metaG | ecosystem: Host-associated > Plants > Roots > Rhizosphere > Soil ... | reverse complement strand
CGGATACGGTTCTGAGAAGTAGGTTCCGTACACCGCGTTCATGGCGGCGAAATCGTTCATGTCCGCCAGAAAGACCGTCGTGCGGACCACGTCGGCGAATGAAAGGTTCGCGGCTTTGAGGACCGCCCCGAGATTGTCGAAGACGCGTCGAGTTTGCGCCGCGACATCGCCGTCGACGATCGCGCCGGTAACCGGGTCGGTCGGGATTTGCCCTGACGCAAACAGCAGCTGTCCGGCGCGGACCGCCTGGGAGTAGGGGCCAATCGCCTTCGGAGCCGCTGGAGTCGAAATACTCTGCTTCATGTAAGTGGGAAGTCTGAAGTCAGAAGTCTGAACAGACTTCAGACTTCGAACTTCAGACTTACGCGGCTTTGACGACTTTGTTCGAACGGAGACAGCGCGTGCAGACTTTGATCCGCTTGATGCCGCCGTTGATCATCGCCCGAACGACCTGCAGATTTGGTTCGAACCGACGCGGACTCACATTGTTCGCGTGGCTATGTTGACGGCCGACGACCGGACCCTTCCCGCACAATTCACATCGTTTCGCCATTTCAGCTCCAGGGACAACCCCTGAGTATAGCATCAGGGGACGATGAGCCGGGGTTCGTCCGGGGACGCGACCGCCTCCTGACCCGCGTGGTCGTCCTTCGCCTGAATCACTCGGCCCAGTAGATCCAGAAACGCGCGGGGGTTTCCGGTTTCGATGGCGCGGAGCTTCGCCACCGACTCGGCCACGCGCCGGAGCACCGTCACGACGTCGCGTTCGAATGGCGTCCCTGCGCCTTTGCCGGCCTCTGCGAGAACCGGCTTCAGCGCGTTCATCAACTGCGCTGCGGTCAGCGAGGCGGGACGATGCTCGTAAATCAGGCCGCGCGACGCCGTTTCGTAGGTGGACGCGAGCGCGCCGAACGCATCGGCGACGTCGTCGTCGACGGGACGCTGGAGCTCGGGGGACTCGTAGCGAACCAGGAACGTGGTGACGAGAACGAACAGCTGCGACTGCCGGCGGCTGAAGTCGCGCATGCCCTCGAGCATCACGCCAAAGTCGCGCTGCTGCTGTCGCACGGCGACCGCGGGCGGGTGCTCGCGGGCGCTGGCGAGCCAGGGACAGTCACTCGGGCACTGAATTTCGACCAGGCGCTTGGTGCCGCAACACACCGCACAGATTTGTTTGCCGAGCGCCGGGCAGCCGCGGCGCGCGCGCCGCACGCCGCAGAGAGGACAGATCACTTGGGCATTATTGTATAATCCGGCCAGAATCCACGATAACTCATCGGAACGCGCCTTGCACCACTGGCAGTGGTTGTCGAGACGGGTTGGACTGTATGAGTCAAGCGGTCTTCCAGCGCGAATCGGCCGTCGAATACTTCAAGGACCTCGTCGACCGCGCGCTCACGCACCAGGGCGTCGCCACGCAGGAGCTCACGTCGTATTACGTCGTGCAGCTGCTCGCCGGCTTTCTCCAGCAACCACAGAATTTCGACGACGGCCCGCTATCGGTGCGGCTGGTGCAGGCGCTTGAAAGCGGCGGCATGCGGCAGCGCGCGAGCCTGAAACAGATTGGCGATCTGTCGCTCTTCATCGCCGGGTTCTTCTCGGAATCGCTGAATCGCAAGATGGTCGACGTCGACTACTACGCGACCATCGGCGGCCGCGCCTACCACGCGCTGAGCCGGGTGGAGACCGACACCTTCTCGCCGGTGTTCGCGGAGCTCGGATCGAAGTTCGTGGACTTCGTGGACGTGCTGTCCGAGGTCAGCGAGCGGACGTCGTGCGCGACCAACGTGGATCTGTTACGGCTGTACGAAAAGTGGATCAAGACCGGCAGCCGTCGCAGCGGCCAGCTCCTCGTCGAGCGTGGCGTCGTACCAAATGCGTCGATCAAGGCGACACTTCAGTAAGTCGGCCTGACCCGTGCCCTGCACTCACAGCGGGTAGTGCCCGCCCGTGGTGGCTGGTTCGTCACACACCTCGACTTTTCTGCTACACAGAACGTCTCCTGGAGCGGACAACTGCCCCCCATTCAACTCAGAACCGTTCCGTCAGTGAAGGCGTCTAAGGGATCAGCAGTTTTGAACAAACGGTTCATTCGAGACGGTCACGGGGTGTTAACAGATTGTAAAAGCGATGGTTACGGCCTCTGATTTGAGCGGTGACGCCGAGAATCGGTCAAGAACCAGCAGCAGGATGATTGGGCGGCACCGAGATTTGCAGAGAGCTCGTCAGCTTGTCATATGACTCTAGGTCAGTATAGTATTGGCAATTCATTTGCATAACGGCAGGCCATCTTAGCGTGCGGCCCGGCGAACCGGGAAGGGCCAGACGGGCCCAAGGAAGGAGCGGCGGCGATGAACAAGGTCACTCACAAGGCAGAGGCAGCGGAACCGCGCATGTCGCGGAATCGCTACAGTGAACTGAAACAGATGCTCGACGAGCGTCGTCGCGAGATTCACGCCGAGGTCCAGGGCAAGATGCGCGGCGTCCGCGAGGAGGGCGCCTGGGGCGGCAAGCTCAACGAAGTGCTCGACGCTGTCGAGAGCGCCGAGGCCGACATCCAGGAAGACATCGAGTTCGCTCTCGTGCAGATGAAGTCCGAGACGCTCAATAAGATTACTGACGCGCTGGCGCGCCTCGAACAGGGCGACTACGGCAACTGTTATGACTGCGGCGAGGAGATCGCCGAGAAGCGTCTCCGCGCTCTGCCGTTCGCGGTCCGGTGCAAGGACTGCGAGGAGGCCCGGGAGAACGCGCAGCAGCGCGAGCGGCAACTCGCGTCGCGCCGCGGGACCGCTTCGCTGTTCCTCGACATGTAAGATCCGGCGTCCCAACAGGGGCTCCGCCGGTGGCGGAGCCCCAGACCTCCCCACCGGCGTCCCCCCATCAACAGAAAAGAAACGAGGTCGCGATGAGCGATCAACTCGAGAACCTCAAAGCCGAGGACGTCTCGATTGGCGAGAAGCCGCTCTCCATTCCGTCGGAGCTGCCGATTCTGCCGCTGCGAGACACCGTCCTTTTTCCGAATTCGTTTATGCCGCTCGCGGTCGCCCGCGAGAGCTCCGTACGCCTGATTGACGATGCGATTGCGAACGGCAAGCTGATAGCAGTCTTCACACAGCGCGACGCCGCCGTCGAAGAGCCGGGCCAGGACGACTTGTACCCGGTCGGCACCGCCACCCACATCCACAAGATGTTCAAGCTGCCCGATGGCAGCCTGCGGCTCATCGTGCAGGGGCTGGCGCGACTCAAGCTCGATCAGGTCATCGATACGCAGCCGTACCTGCGCGCGCGGGTGACCGCTGCCACTGAAGACACCAACGACGCCGATCGCCTCGAAATCGATGCGCTCGCGCGCAACATCAAGACAAATTTCCAGCAGGTGGTGTCGCTGTCGCCGCTGTTGTCCGACGACCTGCAGACGCTCGCGGTCAACATCACCGAACCCGGACGCCTCGCGGACTTCATCGCCTCCTCGCTGTCGACCATCGGCACCTCAGTGAAGCAGGACGTGCTGGAGACGCTGGACATCCGCACCCGGATGGACAACCTGAACCGGATCCTGATCAAGGAGCTCGAGGTGCTCGAGCTCGGATCGAAGATTCAGTCCCAGGTACAGTCCGAAGTCGGCAAGAACCAGCGCGAGTACTTCCTTCGGGAACAGATGAAAGCGATCCAGAAGGAGCTGGGCGAGGGTGACGACCAGACCAAGGAGATCGAAGAGCTCACCGAGAAGATCGAAGCGGCGGGAATGCCCGAGGGCGTGAAGAAAGAAGCGCTTCGCGAGCTGGATCGGTTGTCGAAGATGCCGGTCGCCGCCGCCGAGTACACCGTCTCGCGAACCTACCTCGACTGGCTGGTGGCGTTGCCCTGGAACAAGAGGACCGACGAAGTCATCGATCTGCCGAAGACGAAGCAGACGCTGGATCACGACCATTCCGGCCTCGAAAAGGCCAAGGATCGCATCCTGGAATATCTCGCGGTCCGGAAGCTGAACCCGAACGTCAAGGGACCCATCCTGTGCTTCGTCGGGCCTCCAGGCGTCGGCAAGACGTCGCTGGCGCGCTCCATCGCGGAGTCGCTCGACCGGAAGTTCGTGCGGGTGTCGCTCGGCGGCATGCGCGACGAGGCCGAAATCCGCGGCCACCGCCGTACCTACATCGGCGCGTTGCCCGGCCAGATTCTGCAGGGCCTCCGCCGCGCGGAGTCGAAGAACCCGGTGTTCATCCTGGACGAGATCGACAAGCTCGGCTCCGATTTCCGCGGCGATCCTTCGTCGGCGCTCCTCGAGGTGCTGGATCCGGAACAGAACAACACGTTCCGCGACCACTATCTCGACGTGCCGTTCGACCTATCCGAGGTCCTGTTCATCACCACAGCAAACGTCCTCGATCCCGTGCCGCCGCCCTTGAGAGACCGCATGGAGGTGCTCGAGATCGCGGGATACACCGAAGAGGAAAAACTGAAGATCGCGACTGAGCACCTGGTCGACAAACAGGTGAAGAACCACGGGCTGACGCCCGAATATATCCAGTTCACCCCGGATTCAATCCGATCGGTGATTCGCGGCTACACGCGCGAAGCCGGCGTACGCAACCTCGAGCGCGAGATTGGCGCGCTGTGCCGCAAGGTCGCGAGGCGCCGCGCCGAGGGCAACGAATCGCCGATCGAAATCACGCCGGACGTCGTCGTCAGTATGCTCGGGGCGCCGAAGTTCCTCGACGAGGAGATGGAAGAACGCACCAAGGATCCGGGCGTCGCGATCGGTCTCGCGTGGACACCGGCGGGCGGCGAAGTGCTGTTCATCGAGGCGTCGAAGATGGCAGGCACCGGCTCGCTGACGCTGACCGGCCAGCTGGGCGACGTGATGAAAGAGTCGGCCCGGGCCGCGCTGTCGTGGCTGCGCACCCACGCCAAGGAGTACGGCATCGACCCCGAGTTCTTCACGAAGGCCGAGATGCACGTGCACGTGCCGTCGGGCGCCATCCCGAAGGATGGTCCGTCGGCCGGGGTGACGATGGCCACGGCGATGGCGTCCGAGCTGACGGGCCGTCCGGTGCGAGGCGACCTGGCGATGACCGGGGAAATCACCCTGTCCGGACGCGTGCTGCCGATCGGCGGCGTGAAGGAGAAGGTGCTGGCCGCGCGGCGGCTCGGCATCAACGAGGTTATCCTCCCCAAACAGAACGCGAAGAACATCAACGAAGATCTCACACCGGAGTTGCGGCAGGGACTGACCGTGCACCTGGTGTCGACGATCGACGAGGTGCTCGCGCTGGCGCTACAGCCCCTCGCTACCGATGTGCGCCCGCCGAAGAAGGTCGCGCGTCCGGTGGGGCACGCTGCGTCGCCACCACGCTGACGCGCGAACTGAGAACTGAGAACTAAGAACTTAGAACTCGAACTTGGCAAATCCGAGTTCTAGGTTCTAAGTTCTAAAGTTCATGCAGGCCGTCTATTCGGACCGCTATCGGATTGATCTGGGCCTGCATGTCTTTCCCACCGCCAAATACCGCCTGATCGCGGAGCGTCTATCGCAACGTCCCGACATCGCATTCGTCGAGCCCGAGCCGGCCACGTGGGCGCAGCTGGCGCTCGTTCACACCGCCGAGTACCTTGCGAAAATGCGCGACGGGACTCTTGGCGAGACAGAGGTCGACCAACTCGAGCTGCCGTGGTCAGCGGAAATGGTCGAGGGGTTCCGGTTGATGGTCGGCGGCACTATCCACGCAGCACTCGCCGCTTGCGACTTACAGGACGATCGAACCCAGAGCGCGCAAAGCACGCAGAGAAGAAGATTCTCGGCGAGCTCTGCGGGCTCTGCGTTCAATATCGTGGCTCATATCGGCGGCGGCCTGCACCATGCGTTTCCGAATCACGGCGAGGGTTTCTGTCCGTTCAACGACGTCGCGGTGGCGGCGCGGGTGCTCCAGGACCGCGGTCTCGCGCGGATCGCGATCGTCGATCTCGATGTGCATCACGGCAACGGGACGGCCTTCATCTTCGAATCCGATCCGAGGGTGTTCACATTGTCGATGCACCAGCAGCATAACTACCCGCTGTGGAAGCCCAGAAGCACGCTCGACGTCGGCCTGCCGGACGGCGCACACGACGCGACCTACCTGCGCGAGCTCGGACGCGCCCTGCCGCAGGCGATGGCTCATCGTCCTCAGTGTGTGTTCTTTCTGGCGGGCGCCGATCCGTACGAGGACGATCAGCTGGGTGGCCTCCGGCTGACCAGGGAGGGGCTGCGCCGGCGCGATCGGATGGTGATCGAAACCGTGCGCGCCGCCGGCGTGCCGCTGGTTGTGACGCTGGCCGGCGGTTACGCCCGGCGTCTCGAGGACACAGTCGCGATCCACATCGCGACACTCGAGGAAGCGGCCGTCAACAGCTGAACGACGCGATTCCCTAGAGCAGCGTCAGCGCGAACGCGGTCTTGAGGTCGACAATCTCGCCGCGCGCCGCCATGCCTCTGGCCTCGGCGATCGTCACGACACGGGCCTCGATATCTTCGTCCTCGTCCGGTTTGTGGCTCGAATCAGGTGACGGCGCGTGAAGACCTGACACCCGGAAGAAGATCAATTCCTCGTCACCATATCCAGGGATGGGATACCAGGAGCCGAGCCGCTCGAGGCGCTCCGGCACGCGCGCAATCTCTTCTTCGCACTCCCGGCGAGCGGCGGCGTCCGCAGATTCGCCCGCGTCGAGGCTTCCTGCCGGAAACTCCCACGTCATCCGATCGATTGGCGCGCGATATTGCCGGACCAGCACGACGCGGCCGTCGTCCTCGACGGGAATCAGCACGACCGACGGTGCGTGCCTGACGATGGCGACGTCATGCTCGCGTCCGTTCGGAACAGTCAGCTTCCCGGCCTCCACGGAGAACACGCGTCCCTTGAACACGGTTTGCATGGTGACCTCCGCTCGGCTCAAGCCGTCGCGCTCCATTGATTCCCGCCCGGCTGAAGCCTCGCGCTCTTGCCGCCGACGTAGCGCGGCCCTTTTCCATCTCCGCTGAAGCTACGGTGGACCCACCATAGCCTTGGCGACGGTGGGCAGGGCCGCGATGTCACGGCTCGTGCAGCGCGGGGTTGAACGACTCGCGGAGCTCGTCCAGCACGCGCTGCAGATCGTCGGGCAGCTCGCTCGTGAACTCCATCCGCCTCGCGTCGCCGGGATGCGTGAACGCCAGCCGCGCGGCATGGAGGAACGGCCGATCGAGGTGCGTAATGGCACGAACGTCCCCGGGAACGCGGCGATGCACGCCGCCGTACAGCGAATCTCCCACGATTGGATGGCCGATGCCGCTCAGGTGGACGCGGATCTGGTGGGTTCGGCCGGTGTGAATCGCGACGCCGGCCAGCGTCAGCACCCGGCCGAAGTGCTCGGCGCGGACGATGCGGGTCACCGCCTCGCGGCTTCGCCGCACGCGCGCCGATGCCGGCGCCATCTTCTTTCGGTTCGAGGGATCGCGGCCGATCGGCGCGTCGATCCGCCGCCCGGCCATCACTTCGCCCCAGGTCAGCGCGATGTATTCCTTTTCGACTTCGCGGTCGGCGAACTGCCGGGCGAGCTCCTCGTGTGCCGAGTCGTGCTTCGCGATCACCATCAATCCCGACGTGCCGCGATCGAGCCGGTGGACGATGCCGGGCCGCTTTTCGCCGCCGATGCCGCTGAGATCGTCCACGTGGTGGAGGAGCGCGTTTACCAGCGTGCCGGTGGCGTGGCCCGCGGCGGGGTGCACGACCATCCCGGCCGGTTTGTCGACGACGATCAGATCGCGATCCTGGTAGACGATCGACAGCGGCAGCGCTTCCGGCCGCGGGACCGGATCGACCGGTTCGGGCACGTCGATTCGGATCGCCTGTCCCGCTTTGACCTGCTGGTTGGATTTCGCGGCGTGACCGGCGACGAGCACGTGGCCATCCTTGATCAGCCGCTGGATGTGCGATCGCGAGTGGTCGGGCAGGATCGACACCAGAAAACGATCGAGCCTGGTGCCGTCGACGTCTTCGGTGACATTGATGGTGTGAATCGCCATCGCGGTTCGGGCGGCCACGCTGGCCGCTAGGCCGCCTTCCGCGCCCTCTTTGGCTCGGGCGTGACGACACGCGACAGATACACGAGCATCACGATCGCCAGCGGCGCCAGTACGATCGAGATGAACTGGGACGTGGAGAACATGCCGACCGTGCCGCGATCGTCGCCGCGATAGAACTCGATGATGAAGCGCGAGATCGCGTAGAGCAGCATATACAACCAGAACGTCCGGCCCGGGAAAGGACGGCCCTTCCGTTCGGTGACGAGCAGGACGATCAGGATCAGCAGTTCGGCCCCGGCCTCGTAAAGCTGCGTGGGATGGAGCGCGACGCCCAGCGGCGTGCCGACATTGGCGGCGGCAAAGGGATCGGTGAACGTGATCCCCCACGGCCTGGTCGTCGGCTTTCCGTAGCAGCAGCCGGCGAACAGGCACCCGAATCGGCCGACGACATGACCGAGCGCGATGCCGGGCGCAAACACGTCGCAGGTGGTCCACAGCGGCAGGCCGACACGCCGGATGTACCACAGCGCGACGATGACGGCGACGATCAGGCCGCCGTAGAACACGCCACCGGACCGCGCGAGCGTCAGCAACTCGCGCGGATCGGCGGTGAAGGACTTGAAGTCGGTAATCAGCAGCAGCAGCTTGGCGCCGACCAGCGCGCTGATGATGATGTAGATGCCGAGGTCGAGGACGCGGTTCGCGTCGAGGCCGCGCTGCTTCGCGCGGACACGCGCCAGCTGCAGGCCGAAGAGATAGGCGGCCGCCAGCAGCACGCCGTAGGTGTAGACCGTAATCGGTCCGAGTTCAAGCAGTCTTGGATACACGAGTTCCTATACCGAGCATATCCAGAATCATGATCGCCACGCCGACGGAAATCGCCGAATCGGCGACGTTGAACGCCCAGAAGTGATGGTTTTGCCAGTAGACGTCGACGAAATCGACCACCGAGCCGGCGACGATGCGGTCGAGCAGGTTACCGGCCGCGCCGCCGATGATGAGCGCCAGCCCGACGCGGGCGACCAGTTGGTGGTGCGCGAGGCTTGCCGCATACAGGCCGACGCCGACCAGCGCCGCCGTCGCGATCATCGCGATAACGACGGTCTTGAACGGAAACTCGGCATAGTTGAGGATGCCGAACGCGGCGCCGCTGTTCCGAACGTGGGTGAAATCCATCAGTCCTGGCACGATCGTCACACTATCGTGGATCGGCAGCGTCGCCCGCACCAGCGCCTTCGTCAACTGATCGACGATGACGATCGTCAGCGGCAGCCAGAGCTCGAGCCGCCGCGACTGTGCCGGGAGATGATGTTCCGCTTCTGGCGCGGGGAAGTCGCCGGGTCCTTCGCTCATGCGGCCTGATCACCCCGCGACAACGCATCCTGACACCGGCTGCAGAGCCCGGCCCATTGCGGATCGCTCGAAACCGCCGGAACGTAGCGCCAGCAGCGCTCGCACTTCACGCCACCGGCCCGCTCGATAGTGACGCGAGGCCGCGCTTCGCTGTTGGCCTCCACGTCAGTCGGCGCCGGGCGCAGCTCGACGTCCGACACGATGAATAGCATCGGCAGCTCGCGCAGATATCGTTCGAGCAGCGCCAGCTCGGCCGGCGTCGCCGAGAGCACCACCTTGGCCTGCAGCGAACTGCCGATCTGCTTGTTCTTCCGGAGCGGCTCGATTTCTGCGAGCACCTGTTCGCGCACATCGACGAGCTGCCTCCAGCGATTGACGAGATCGGCGTCCTCAAACCGGGCGAGTTCCGCCGCAGCAGGGAAGACCGCGACGTGCACCGATTCCTCGCGCTTGCCGGGCAGGAAGCGCCACAGCTCGTCCGCCGTGAACGAGAGGATCGGCGCCATCAACCGCGTGAGGCCGTCCGCCATCAGATACATCGCCGTCTGCGCCGACCGGCGGGCGCTCGAGCGCGCCGCAAAGGTGTAGAGCCGATCCTTCGAGATGTCGTTGTAGAACGAGCTCAGATCGACGGTCGCAAATTGAACCAGCAGCTGTGATACGGCGCCGAACTCGTACTCCTCGTAGGCGGTGAGGATGCGCCTGGCGACGTCGGCATAACGCGCGAGGATGTAGCGGTCGACCTCCTCGAGCTGCGCGTCCGGCACCGAGTCGGCGGCCGGATCGAAGTCGTAGAGGTTTGCGAGCAGGTAGCGCATCGTGTTGCGCAGCTTGCGGTACGCCTCTGCCACGCGCGTCAGGATCTCCTTGCCGACGCGGATTTCCTCCTGGTAGTCGCTCGACGCCGTCCACAGGCGGATCACGTCGGCGCCGCTCTCCTTGATCACGTCCTGAGGCAGGATGGTGTTGCCGACCGACTTCGACATCTTCTTGCCGTCGACGTCGATCAGGAACCCGTTGGTGACGATCTGCTGGAACGGTGGCCGGCCGCGAGTGCCGAGACCGACCATCAGCGAGCTCTGGAACCAGCCACGATGCTGGTCGCTGCCTTCCAGGTAGACGTCCGCTGGCCACGTGAGCTCGGGCCACACCGACAGCACGGCCTCGTGACTCGAGCCCGAGTCGAACCAGACATCCAGGATGTTCATCTCGCGCTCGAACGCGGTGTTGCCGCACGTCGGGCAGACGAAGCCGGTGGGGATGAAGTCCTCCGTCGGCCGTTCGTACCAGGCATCGGCGCCGTAGTGCTCGAAGACGCCGGCGGCTTTCTCGACGAGCGCCGGAGTGATGATCGCCTCGCCGCATTTCGTGCAGTCGACCGCGGGGATCGGCACGCCCCAGACGCGCTGCCGCGAGATGCACCAATCGGGCCGGTGGGCCACCATGTTGTACATGCGGTCGTGCCCCCACGCCGGCACCCACCGCACGTCGTGGTCGATGGCGTCGAGCGCGGCCTGTCGCAGCGTCTTGCCCGAGGGCAACTGAACCGTGTCGAGGTCGATAAACCACTGCGACGTTGCCAGGAAGATCACCGGGTTGTGGCACCGCCAGCAATGCGGGTACTGATGGGAAAAGGTTTCGCGATGCCAGAGCCGGGCCCGCTGATGGAGCGCTTCGGCGACATTGGGATTGGCGTCGAACACCCGCTGTCCGCCAAACAGTTCCACCGTGTCCAGAAAGTGTCCCGCCGGTCCGATGGGTGCGTAGATATCGAGGCCGTACTTCATCCCAGTCTTGAAGTCGTCGGCGCCGTGGCCGGGTGCCGTGTGCACAGCGCCGGTGCCGGCGTCGAGCGTCACGTACTCGCCAAGCACACCGAGCGACACGCGCGAATACAGCGGGTGCTGGAACCTGACGCGTTCCATCACTTCGCCTTTGAACTGCGCGGCCGGCGGACCAAAGGTCTTGCCGCCGGCGGCCGCAACCTTCGAGGCCAGCGCTTCGGCGACAATCACGTACCGACCGTCGACCTCGTAGGCGGCGTAGTCGAACTCCGGATGGAACGCGACCGCCAGATTCGACGGGATGGTCCAGGGCGTCGTCGTCCAGATCAGGACGGAGACGTTCTGGTTCGCCAGCGCCGGCACACGCCGACCCAGCTCGCCGGCATCCTCGGGCGACAGCGGAAACTCCACGTAGATCGACGGCGACGTGTGATCGGAGTATTCGACCTCGGCCTCGGCCAGCGCCGTGCGGCAGTGGATGCACCAGTGCACGGGCTTGCGGCCCTTGTAGACGAGCCGCTGCTCGACGAACCGCCCCAGCGCGCGCACGATGGCCGCCTGGTACTTGAAGTTCATCGTCAGGTACGGACGATCCCACGTGGCGAGAATGCCGAGGCGCTCGAACTGCTCGGTCATCGCGCCGACGTAGCGCTCGGCATACGCGCGGCAGGCGCGGCAGAAATCGGCGACCGACATGTCGCGTTTCTTCGGTCCGAGCTCCCGATCCACCCGCAACTCGATCGGCAGACCGTGGCAGTCGTACCCCACCACGTACGGCGCGTCGAACCCGGCCATTGAGCGCGATTTGACGACGAGCTCCTTCAGGATCTTGTTCAGCGCCGTGCCCATGTGGATGTTGCCGTTCGCGTACGGCGGGCCGTCGTGCAGCACGAACTTCGGTGCGCCCTCGCGGCGCGCGCGGATCTTCCCGTAGAGGTCGATGGCCTTCCAGTGCGCCAGCGTGGCGGCCTCGCTGGTGGCCAGGTTCGCCTTCATCGGGAACTCGGTGCGCGGCAGGTTGACGGTGTCCTTCCACTCAGGCATGGGTATCTCACCGATTCTATAATGATCCGATGGTGCGTTCGACCGTGCTCGACAACGGGCTGAAGGTGCTCGTGCAAGAGGAACACACCGCGCCGCTGGCCTCGGTGTGGTGCTGGTACAAAGTCGGGTCGAAGGACGAACGTCCCGGCCTGACCGGCGTCTCGCACTGGGTCGAGCACATGAACTTCAAGGGCACGACCAACATCCCGCGCGATCAGGTCAAGGGCATCATCGAGCAGTTCGGCGGCAGCTGGAACGGCTACACCTGGATCGACGAGACGACCTACTTCGAGACCGCGACCCGCGATGCCCTCGATCGCATGCTGTTCATCGAGTCCGAGCGTATGGGCAGCTGCCTCTATCACCCCGACGACTGCGAGTCGGAGCGGACGGTGATCATCTCTGAGCTGCAGGGTGGCGAAAACGATCCGGATCAGCTGCTCGACCAGGAGCTGACGGCAACGGCGTTCAAGGCGCATCCGTACCGGCATCCGACAATCGGCTGGCTGCCCGATCTGCAGGCGATGACGCGGGACGACTTGTACGGGTACTACCGGCGCCACTACGTGCCCAACAATGCCACCCTCGTCATCGTCGGCGACGTCGACACGGACGAGGCGTTGCGGCGCGTCGATCGCTACTTCGGCGCCATCCAGGCAGGCGACCCGCCCACCCGCATTCACACGATCGAACCGGAGCAGACCGGCGAGCGCCGTCTCGCGATACGAAAAGAGGGCACGACGGCCTACCTGAAGGTCGGGTATCACGCGCCGTCGGCGACTGACCCGCAGTTCGCGCCGCTGCTGATCTTGGACGCGGTGCTGACAGGCGCCAAGGGCGTCAACCTCTGGTCCAGCTTCCGCGTGCCCCCGCCGCAACGGAGCGCCCGGCTCTATCGCCTGCTGGTCGAGAAAGGCCTCGCATCGGCGATCTCGGGTTCGCTGATGCCGACCGCCGAGCCGTTTCTCTACACGTTGTCCGCGACCGCCACCGACGGGACGGCGCTCGACGCGGTCGGCGCGGCGCTGCTCGACGAAATCGATCGCGTCAGGAAGGGCGGCATCACCGGCGCGGAGCTCGCCAAGGCCAAGGCGCAGCTGCGAGCGCGACTCGTGTTCGACAACGACAGCGTGACCAACATCGCGCACCAGCTTGGCTATTTCGAGACGATTGCCAGCGTGGATCTGTTCTCCATCCTGCCCGCGCGCATCGCGGCCGTGACCGTCGACGATGTGGCTGCCGCCGCGGACGCGGTCTTTCAGCCGTCCAACCGCACGGTCGGCTGGTTCGAACCGACGCCTGTCGGCGTCGGAAGTTAGAACTGAGAACTTAGAAGTGAGAACTGAGAAGTGAGAACTCAGAAGCCGGAAGACTGAAGCGTGACGCAGCCCCACGGTTTGAATCCGGCGCGGACCGTGCTCGAGAACGGCGCGGTCGTACTGGCCAAGTCGACACCCACCACCCCCGCCGTCGCGATCAGTCTGGCGATGCGCGCAGGCTCGGCTTTCGATCCAGATGATGCACCCGGCACCACCTGGCTTCTGTCGCGTCTGATCGATCGCGGAACCGCGTCGCGGCCGGCGGCGGAGATTGCGGAAGAGCTCGACAGCCGCGGCATCAGCCTCACGGTGACGGTTACGCGACACAGCTTCACGATCGTCTGTACCTGCCTGTCGGAAGATTTCGAGCCAGTGCTCGCCTTGCTCGGCGACATGTTGATCGCGCCATCGCTGGCCGAAGACGAGATCGCCACGCGCAAGGGCGAGGTGATCACCGCGATCCGGCAGGACGACGACAATCCAGCCGTTCGCGCCATCGAAACGCTGATGGCGCACCTGTACCCCGGCGGTCACCCTTACGGCCGCAGGACGAAGGGGTCGATCGACGTCGTCGAATCGCTGACGCGGACGGATCTCGTGCGGCAGCACGCCGGCCGCTTTGCGCCCGCGGAGCTGACGGCGGCGCTCGTCGGCGACGTCGATCCGGCCCGCGCCACCGAGGTGGCGGCGCGTGTCTTCGGCGGCTGGCGCACGGTGGCATTGCCGCGACCGCTTCTGCCGCCGGTCGTCGCGGCCGCTCGTC
>Ga0070667_100003097_pt1 | contig 14305 bp, 15 predicted proteins | sample KBSS33metaG_FD_64659 | JGI IMG/M metagenome (GOLD analysis project Ga0070667, IMG submission 64659) | Switchgrass rhizosphere microbial communities from Kellogg Biological Station, Michigan, USA - KBS S3-3 metaG | ecosystem: Host-associated > Plants > Roots > Rhizosphere > Soil ... | reverse complement strand
CCGCCTCGTGACCCGCCGCCTTGATCCTGGCGCGATTTACCGCCGCGGTCATTCGCGCCGCGATCTCATCGTAGGGCTCACCCCACGACGGTGTGCGCGGATTGCGCAGGTACCACCAGTTGCGGGGATCGCGCAGGGCACCGTCGCCGGGTGAGACACGTTGGCCCTGAAAGATGTTCGTCGACTCGATCAGGTCGTCGTCGGTGTCGACCGGCAGGCCGAGCCCCGTCGCGATCGGCTCGGCGGTCTCCTGCGCGCGCTCCAGCGGCGAGGCCACCACGTAGACGACGTCGCGCAGCGCCAACCAACCCGCAACCGCCTGCGCCTGCGCCCGTCCACGTTCGGACAGGTGGTAGTCGGGCAGTCGGCCGTACAGGATCTTGTCGGGGTTGTACACCTCGCCGTGGCGCATCACGTGCACGATTGTCTTCTCTGTCATGCCGGTTTAGTCGCTTTCGCGGCGGCGAGGGCGGCGCTGGGCAGCGCATCGGCGATGCACTCGAATGCCTCGTCATCCAGAACTGTTGAGACGAACCAGGTTTCGAACGCGCTTGGCGGCGGGTAAACGCCCGCGTCGAGCAGCGCGTGGAAGAACGGCGGGAAGCGCCAGGTCTCGGTGGCTCGCGCGGCCGCGAAATCCTGGACAGGCTCTTCGGCGAAGAACACACTGAGCATGTTCCCCGCGCGCTGAACCTGGTGTGCCACATCGGCTTCTGTCAACGCCCGGCCGAGCAGCGCCGCGAGGCGGTCGGCGTTGGCGTCCAGCACTGCATAGGCGGCGCCGTCGGCGGCCCGCAGTGTCGCAAGCCCGGCGGCCATGGCGACCGGGTTACCCGACAGGGTGCCCGCCTGGTACACCGGCCCAAGCGGCGCGAGTCGCTCCATCACCTCGGCGCGGCCGCCGAATGCGGCGGCGGGCAGACCGCCGCTCATCACCTTTCCGAAGGTAAACAGGTCGGCGTCGACGGGATCGACGCCGTACCAACCGGATCGGCTCACCCGGAAGCCGGTCATCACCTCGTCGGAGATCAGCAGCGCGCGGTGGTTGGCGGTGATGCGGCGCAGCGCCGCGTTGTAGCCGGGCAGCGGCGCGACGGTGCCCATATTGCCGGCGCTGGCCTCGGTGATGACGCAGGCGATCTCGTCGCCGAACCGTCCGAATACCTCTTCGACCGCGGGAATGTTGTTGTACGGCAAGACGATCGTGTCGGCGGTGGCAGCGCCGGTCACCCCAGGCGATGACGGTAGCCCCAGAGTGGCGACACCCGAACCGGCATCGGCCAGCAGTGCGTCGCTGTGGCCGTGGTAGCAGCCGGAGAACTTGATGATCTTGGCGCGGCCGGTGTAGCCGCGGGCCAGCCGGATCGCGCTCATGGTGGCCTCGGTGCCGGAGTTGACGAACCGGAGCCGCTCGACCGCGCCGACCCGGTCGATGATCTCGGCCGCCAGTTCGGTCTCCCCCGGCGTCGGGGCGCCGAACGACAAGCCGCCGGCGGCCATCCGCTGGACCGCATCGACCACGGCGGGGTGCGCGTGGCCCAGGATCATCGGCCCCCAGGAGCACACCAGGTCGACGTAGCGGTTGCCGTCGGCGTCGGTCAGCCAGTAGCCATTGGCCGAGGTGATGAATGCAGGGGTGCCGCCGACCGAGTTGAAGGCCCGCACAGGCGAGTTGACCCCGCCGGGGATCACGGTCGACGCATCGGCGAACAGTTTCGCGGAGACGTCGGTGGAGCGCATGGCCACCAGTGTCCCAGCCCGGCGCCGCAGCACCAACTACAGGGTGTAGGAGGGGGTTGGTGACAGTGGCCCGATGACGGGCGCCGGCCACAGACGAGCCGTCGCGAATGTAACCGGAGGGCGGAAAAACGGCCGATTCTCCGCCACGGCGCTACGCTCGCGAGCCATTGCTGCCCGCCACTGCGGCCGCCGCCTAGTTCTGCGGCGTCAGCTTGAACACTGGATGGTCGGCGTCGTCGGGCAGGTCGCGCCAGTACTGCTCCACGACCTTGCCCGCCAGCGGCCGGTACGCCGCGATGATCGGCGCCCGATCCGCGACCGGTACCTCACTGGCCAGGTAGTTCGCCTTGCCGAGCGCGACCACCGGGTTCTCGCGGACGTTCTTCACCCACGCCGATTCACCGCGCGTCGACACCAGGTACTTCACCCCGTCGACCGTCGGCACCACGACCGGGATGCGCTGCGGCAGATGATTCGAGCTCCGGGTGACGGTCAACGTCTGACTACCACCGATACCGGTCAGCCGCGCAATCGGGTTGAAGACCTTGACGACGAACCACGGCGGCTTCAGATAGGCCATGACCAAAGCGTATGGCTATACCGCGCTCAGCGCATCGTCCAGAATGTCCAGGCCGCGCTTGGCGTCGTCGATGCTGATGTTGCACGGCGGCACCAGGTGGAAGCGGTTGTAGTTCATGAACAGCAGCAGGCCGTTCTGCTTGGCCCGCGCGTTGATGGCGCCCATCTCCGGCGACGACCCGCCGTACGGTGCCAGCGGCTCCTTGGTGGCCCGGTCCTTGACCAGCTCGACGGCCCAGAACACACCGAGACCGCGGACGTCGCCGATGATGTCGTGCTTCTCGGCCAGTGCCGCGAGGCCCGGACCGAAAACGTCGGTGCCGATCAGCTCGGCGTTTTCGACGATCTTCTCGTCGTGCATCGCGGTGATGGTCGCGACGGATGCCGCACACGCCAGCGGGTGGCCCGAGTAGGTGAGCCCGCCGCCGTACGGCTGGTCCAGGAACCGCTCCAGGATCTTGTCGCTGACGATGACGCCACCGAGCGGGACGTAGCCGGAGTTGACGCCCTTGGCGAACGTGATGAGGTCCGGGGTGACGTTGTAGTTGTCCAGCGCGAACCACTTGCCCGTCCTGCCGAAGCCCGCCATGACCTCGTCGAGGATCAGCACGATGCCGTACTGGTCGCACAGCTCGCGCACGCCCTGCAGGTACCCGGGCGGCGGCGGCATGATGCCGACGGTGCCGGGCACCGACTCGAGGATGATCGCGGCGAACGCAGTTGGGCCCTCGAATTCGATGACGGACCGCAGGTGCGCGAGTGCGCGCTCCGACTCTTCTTCCTGCGTGAGCGAACCGAACTGGCTGCGGTACAGGAACGGGCCGAAGAAGTGCGCGGCGCCCTCGGTGCCGTAGTCGTTGCCCCAGCGGCGGACGTCGCCGGTCAGGTTTACCGTCAGCGCCGTGCCGCCGTGGTAGCTGCGGTACGTCGACAGCGTCTTGTAGCGGCCCGTGTACACGCGGGCCATCCGGATGGCGTGCTCGACGGCGTCGGCGCCACCGTTGGTGAAGAACACCCGGTTGAAGCCTTCGGGAGCCACCTGGCAGATCAGGTCGGCGGCCGTGGCGCGGGCCTCGTTGGCGTGCTGCGGCGCGATGGTGCAGAGCTTGGCGGCCTGCTCGGCGATGGCCGCGACGACCTTGGGGTGCTGGTGGCCGATGTTGGTGTAGACGAGCTGGCTGGAGAAGTCGAGCAGCCGGTTGCCGTCACCGTCGATGAGGTAGCTGCCCTCGGCGCCGGTGAAGACCATCGGGTCGAGCTTTCCCTGGGCCGACCACGAGTGGAATACGCGGCTGCGCTCCAGGTCATAGATCCGGCGGGCGTCAGCGTTGGCGGGCGCAGGCATGCATTCCTCCTCGGAGATGATTCAGCGGGTTACGGGCTGGTGTGCGACACAGCGTCGTCGCCGCTACCGGTCGGTAACATTACTCGCTTCCCTGGCCACCCCAACCACGATGGCGCACGATGGGGATATGCAGATTCCGCAGTCGGTCGCGCGTTTCAACCGTCGAGTCACCAACCCCATCCAACGGCTGTGGGCCGGCCGCGCGCCGACGTTCGGCATCCTGGAGCACGTCGGCCGCAAGTCCGGCACGACGTTCCGCACGCCACTGACGGTGTTCACCACCGCCGACGGCTTCGCGATCCTGCTGACCTACGGCCCCGACCGCGACTGGCTCAAGAACATCACCAAGGCCGGCGGCGGCCGGCTGACCCGGCGCGGTCAGACGGTGGACGTTGTCGACCCGCGCGTGGTGAGTAAGGAAGAAGCCGCGCCGCTCATCACGGGGTCCCTGCGAAAGGTGTTTCCGCGCTTGCCTTTCGAGCAGGCAGTGCTGTTGCGGCGGGGATAACCAATCCCTCGCATCACGGCGGCGCTGCAGGTAGCAAGCAGGCCAGCATCAATTCAGGTTTGATAGCTGACCCACCACGGCGGCCTGACTAGGCCGCGCATCTCGGCGCATATCGAGAACGCGAAACCCGACTGGCCCGATCAATTGCCTCGCGGTGATGCTGTATAGCCCCCCAACGCCCGAGGATCAACTGCAATTCGCCGGAATGGAGTCAGTCCGGATCCGCCGCTGACAAGCGTTTCCTTCCAGCGACAACTGATGCCTCTCCTCAACTGCTCATCGCGGCCCAGGCAGGCAAATCGCTCGACCCGGCTTCCGGTAGGTTGAGGCTTGAGAGCATCACCGGTTTCCGGCCCCTTCTTCGATCGCGAAATCGCAGTGAACCGCGGATTTCACGGGGGCGCGGGTCAGGTCTATTCACAGTGATAGGCACACGTTCCTCGTATAGACACACGTTCTTCGGAGCGGTGCATCGCTCGCTGAGATGGGCTACCGAACCCTTTTCGTTTCCGGCTTCCGGAACTCGCTGTACCGCCTTGCCGACGCCCGCGCAGTCGGCAATTGAGGGAATCTGACCTCAGCGGCCGGATTCGAGCCGTACTCCATCACCGCGACAAGACGCTCCACTGCGCGAGTCGTTCCGCCGATACCGAATCGATCCAACGGCGAGCGCAGCGAGGCAACACGTTGACAACAAGCTGAGCAATGCTCAGAATACTGAGCAAGGGATGGTGGATTCCGACTACTGAGTGGAGGACATGACATGACAAACGAGAAGCCCACACATCCGGGCCCAGGCAACGGCGGTGCCGACGCACTGATTCGGATCAGCCTCGATGGCGAGACCGTTGAGGTGCCGCGCAAGACCACTCCGAATGCGATCCTCGCTGCCGACAATCTCGACCCAGCCACTCACTACTTAGTGCGGGTTGAGGGACATCACCGGACCTCGTACCAGGGTCAGGGATCGACCGTCCTCGTGGTGCACCCCGGAGAGACGTTCGTCAGCCTTTCGACCGGCCCCACCACGACCTCATGAGCGTCTTGAACGTGGATGCCGCCGCGCGTGGGCCGGATGAGTTCGCGCGCCAGCTCAACCTCCTCGGCATCACCGGGGTGAGCGTTAACGGCTCGTGGGTCTCATTCGATCTAGTCATCCCGATGGGCGCCTACGCCGGTGCGACCCGACGGATTGCGGCCGAGGTTCCGGTCGACTTTCCAGACATGCCGCCCCCGGGTCCGCATGTCAGCCCGCCCACGATCCACCCCGCAGGCGCGGTTCACGCCTCTGCCCTCGGCGCAGATTGGGTGTACTGGAGTCGGCCAACCCCGGGTTGGGCTACGGAGCGGTCCGTTCGCGCGTGGCTCCGCCACGTGCGGAGCCTTTTCGCTCAGGTGACCAGTGCATAGATTCAGCGTCGCGCTCACGTCCGTTCTTCATGCCCAGTTGGTCGACCATCTCGTGCGCAGCGACGGTGATGAGGATCTGGCATTCGTGGTGTGGAAGCCGTCGATGGGTGGTTCTCGTATGACAGCCGTGCTGAGCGAAGTTGTGCTCCCTGACGCCGGCGACCGTCACGTCCATGGCAACGTGTCATTCGAGTCCCGATATTTCATGCGGGCGTGCGACCACGCCGCCCGGCTCGGAGGCGGCATTGCACTGATTCACTCTCACCCTGGCGCCAAGACTTGGCAGGGGCTCAGCTCAGACGATCACGCAGCAGAGTCCGGACATGCCGCTCAGGCCACACAGTTGACCGGCCTCCCGCTCGTCGGGCTCACATTTTCAGGCGGCAACAGCGGCTACAGCGCTCGTGTCTGGACACGCGCTGCGCCGCGGGTCTGGGAGCCGCAGTGGGCCGAGAGCGTCCGGGTTGTCGGCCAACAAATGCGGGTCTCTTTGCCGAAGCTGGCCGACAACTACGACGCTCGCTATCAGCGCCGCACCATCGAGGCCTGGGGTGAGGAACGCCAGCACATTCTGGGTTCGCTGCGTATCGGCGTCGTCGGTGCCGGCAGTGTTGGTTCACAAGTAATCGAAGCGCTGGTTCGCTCCGGCGTCGGCAAACTGGTCATCCTGGACTACGACGCTGTTGAAGATCACAATCTCGACCGCATCCTCAACGCGACCGTCGACGACGCCGAGGCGGGCTACTTCAAGGCTGAGGTGGCGTGGCGTGCTGCGAGTCGCCACGCCACCCATCCGCGTCCAACAATCCGCTGGAGCGCAAGCAGCGCTATCGAGTCCGAGGGGCTGGCCCTCCTAAAAGATTGCGACCTGATTTTCTCCTGCGTCGACCGGCCCGCCGGACGCGCAGCTCTGAACGCGCTTGCGTACGCCCATCTCATCCCGGTTGTCGACGGCGGCGTTCTGGTCACTCCCGGCCGAAAGGTGATGCGCGGGGCCGAGTGGCGCGCCCACGTCGCCGCACCTGGCCGTCGTTGCCTTGAGTGTCTTGGCCAGTTTGACGCGGGCTTAGTTCAAGCCGATCGGGACGGGCTGCTCGCCGATCCGACCTACCTTGCACAGCTTCCTGACGACAGTCCACTCAAGCGCAACGAGAACGTTTTCGCCTTCTCCGCAGCAGCTGCAGCCGAGCAGGTGCTCGCTGCTCTGCGAATGATTGTTACTCCTGCCGGAATCGCGGATGCTGGGGCCCAGACGTTCCACTTCGCGTTGGGAACTGTGGACTTTGATTCTCGCGGATGCGATTCAGGGTGCATGTACAAAGACATGACGGGCGCGGCCGACACATCCGGGCGGCCAGCCCTGCATCGGCACGTCGCCGCGGAAACCTCACGCGCCAAGACGCAAGCACGCCTGGATGAACGCCATCGCAAACAGGCGACCGCACGGGCGTCGGCGAATCGTTGGTGGCATCGCCTGGCTATCTGGCATCGCGGTCGCTGAGGTAACCAGACACGTTGGGCACCGACGCCTTGCGGATCGTGCTGTGATCGAACGCACGGCTGATCGCGATACCTTCGATGTGCATGCAGAGCCAGCCTGCCTCGTACAGGTTCCCAGGAACACCATCAGTCGCGTCCAGGATGATCTCACCGACAACGTTGGGTTCACCCGCGGCGCGAGCGACTCGGTCGACAGCTTCGATCACCCAGACGTACTTCGGCATCTGGGTTGTCCGGTAGAGCTGGACGAGTTCCGGGTCCAGATCTCGCTTGTTGAGGCGCTGTTTGTAGGCGTTGGATCGCACCGCGTAGGTCCGGAACGTCAGTTTGTCGTTCATCGCGGCGAGGGCGGCGGGACCCTCTTCGCCCGTCTTAGTCCACACACCAAGTGCCTGCTGTAGCAGGGCAGCACCAGTCGCCTCGGCTCGTTCCGCATCGAGGTTCATCCGCGGCATCAAGGGCGTGAGGACGAAACGCCACGGACGGTGCGCGGGTTCAGGCTCATCCCAAGGGTTATCAACCCGGATGTACGGGCCTCGCGCATCGTCATGGCGCCAGATCGTCAAGCCGCCATGGCCACCACTCGGGTTGCGGTCCCAGCCGACGATGACCCAGGCATGACAAGCGGACACGGCAATAGGCGGGAGGTCAGAGTTCACATATCGGCAGACCGTGCCATACAGCGTCGGGCTGCCTGGTGGCGGCTTAATGTTGGGGCCGTGATCTTGCGACGGCTCGAGTAGTCCAGTCGGCAAGCCTAAACGGTCCAGTGCGTTGAGCATCTGTGACGCGGACAGCCCGTCGGATGGCAGTTGTCGGCCTACGACCATGCCTCCAACCGCGGCTTCCCGAACCTCGCCCGGGCTCCGCTTCGGGAGGTCGTGGTTGAGGTATGCGTGCCGCAGCACCATCCAGATGGATGCATGAGCACAGCGGAGGTATTGGGCGTCTTGGCTGATGAAGGGCATGGCCTTGACGGAGAGCTCGAAGCCGAACAGGCTGACCGTCTCAATGCCCTCGACGCGCGTGGCGCCGGCCAGCTCAGGCGGTGGCTGGATCATGGTCCGGCCGACCGGAGTTGCTGACAACGGGCGCATCACGGAGTAACCGCGGTAGGACTCATCCTGATCTTGCAGATTGCTGAAGTCCGGGCTGATCTTCGTGGCGAAGAAGTGCAGTCGATGAGTGACCGACGGATAGCGACGGAAGGTTGATCCATAGAACTTCGCATGTTCACTTCGCCAGTCGGAGTCGATGTAGCGATGTTCGACGACGACCGAGATGACGCCGTGTGCCAAGGCAATCTCGATGATGCGTTCCAGCGGGTAGCTCGTGCCGGACGCGTAGCGGTCCCGGATCTCATCCCATCCACTGTCGGCGGATACGTCGATCACAACGCCAGGCTCATCGTCCTTCGCCCACTCGTTGAACGAGAGCGCCATCGGGCCGTTCTCCTAACTTGATGCCCGCGCGCTGCGGTTCACCGGATACGTACGCTCGCGCTCTCGTTCTCGGCCGAACGCTGTGAATCCTCGATGTTCTGCATCTGCTGCCGCCACTCGACAGTGACGGAAGAGGATTCATCGAAGTCGAGCAGGTCGCGAAAACTGACCGACTCCAAGATTTTGCCTGGGCGGTTGATCGGCTGCGTGGCCATCGCTATCACTCCTCTCGTTAGTACGGACGTTACAACTAGCGTCCGACATTTTTGGACGTTGGCCGAACTAAGCTCGACAGGGGGCGGTTATCGCTGCGACTTTAGAAAGGCTACGAAGTCCATGACCTGCTTCGACTCATCGGTCGACAGATCCTCCAACGCCGCAGTTGGGATTCCCGCAATCCTCGCTCCAATGACAGTGCGGGCGGAAGCCTCAGAATGAGACGGGAGACCAGCCAGTCGCAACAATTCGTCGAAGTCGGCCCCATAAACGGTTGACAACTCATGCAGCACACGCGTGGACGGAACCTTGATCGCCCCACTCTCAATCTGACTCAGATAACCGTTCTTAACTCGGCCCTGAGTAAGGTCTTCTACTCGCCGTAGAGTAAATCCAGCCGACTTGCGCACTGAACGAAGATAGTCACCCAGTTCCACCGCCACGTGCTCAGACTAGCAATCTTTGCACAGAATTCATAGCAGGCCCGCTCTCGCCACTGCGGCTAACACGCCGCTGCGGCGTCGATCTCGAGGAGCGACGCCGCAGCCTCAGCGCTCGCCGGAAGGCTAGCTACCTGCTGCACAAATGCATGGTTTCCGTACTGCCACAGCATCTTTTAGCCGCGCGGGTGGCAGCACCGACCGCCGCCGCGGCCTCATTGACGGCACTCCACGACCTCCCCACTGTCAGGTGCGCCAGGTGACTCAGAGCGCTGAGATTGAGACGCAACGGACACGACTTCGTCATCATCAAGTCACAGACGAAACGCTTAGCCGGAGAAGAAGATTCACAGCATCGATCTAGGCCGGATTCTTAGCAAGGCCTCCTTCGCCACCGGTCCACAAAGGGTGACGAAGGCCCAGGCGACCTGCATATAACGGGGCCGATGCGGTTTGTATTCGGCCGCTTGCCTTTTGAGCAGGCAGTCCTGCTGCGCCGGACTTAGCGAGTTTCGTCCAGCACCTGCTGGACGACGCGCATCGCACTCAGCGCCGCGGGTGCCCCACAGTAGCCCGTGGCGTGGATGATCGCTTCGACGATCTCCTCGCGGGTCAGCCCGTTGTTGAGGCCGCCCCGGACGTGGCCGGCGAGCTCTTCGTGGGCGCGCAGGGCCGTCAGCATGCCGAGGTTGAGCAGGCTGCGGTCGCGACGGCTCAGCCCCGGCCGGTTCCACACCGCGTCCCAGACATGTTCGGTGACAAAACGCTGGATGGGTTCTGATTCGGTGCCGGCGGTGCGGGCCAGGCGCGGTCGACGAACGCGTCGCCCATCACCTGGCGTCGGGTGGTGATTCCGGCGTCGAACGCCGAAACTGGCTCGCTGGTCATCGCTGGGCCTTCCTCTCGATGTGGCTGCGGCCGACCGTAGCGCAGCGCCGCCGAGACCGAATTCGGTGAACAGAACGCGATACCGGTCGCGAGTGACCCAGGTCTCAATTAGGTTCTGCGCTATCTGCTCACAGCCAACTGTCAGGAGTGCCCTCGGTGCCCGAAACCGACCGTCCCGAGAGGGTTGCCCCCACAGGGGCGCAATTCCTCGCCATGCAGGCCAGCCCGGAGTTCGAGGAATTGCGAACCAGACTGCGCCGCTTCGTGTTTCCGATGACCGCGTTCTTCCTGCTGTGGTACGGCCTCTACGTCGCGCTCGGCGCCTTCGCCCACGACTTCATGGCTACCCGGGTGTTCGGCAACGTCAACGTCGGTCTGCTGATCGGGTTGGGCCAGTTCCTCACGACGTTCCTCATCACCGGGCTGTACGTGCGCTTCGCCAACCGGGAGCTCGACCCGCGGGCTGCCGCCATCCGCGAAGAACTGGAAGGCGCCTGATGGCCGGCACCGTCCTCGCCGCCGCGACCGTCGGCAACCCCGTCGCCAATATCGGCATCTTCGGCATGTTCGTCGTCGTGACGATGGTCGTGGTGATCAAGGCCAGTAAGCGCAACGCCACCGCCGACGAGTTCTTCACCGGCGGCCGTGGTTTCTCTGGTCCGCAGAACGGCATCGCCATCGCCGGCGACTACCTGTCGGCCGCGAGCTTCCTCGGCATCGCCGGCGCCATCGCCGTGTACGGCTACGACGGCTTCCTGTACTCCATCGGCTTCCTCGTGGCCTGGTTGGTGGCGCTGCTGCTGGTGGCCGAATTGCTGCGCAACACCGGCAGATTCACCATGGCCGACGTGTTGAGCTTCCGACTGAGGCAGCGCCCGGTGCGGTTGGCCGCGGCCACCTCGACGCTGACGGTGTCGCTGTTCTACCTACTGGCCCAGATGGCCGGGGCGGGCGGCCTGGTCGCGCTGCTGCTGGACGTGAAGAGCCGGGGCGGGCAGTCGATCGTCATCGCCGTCGTCGGTGTGCTGATGATCGTCTACGTGCTGGTCGGCGGCATGAAGGGCACCACCTGGGTGCAGATCATCAAGGCCGTGCTGCTGATCACCGGCGCCGCCCTGATGACGGTCATGGTGCTCGGCAAGTTCGGGTTCAACTTCTCCGACATCCTCGGTTCCGCACAGTCGGCGATCTCGCACGCCACCACCAAGGGCGTCTCCAGCCGCGATGTGCTGGCGCCCGGTGCGCAGTACGGCGGTTCGCTCACCTCGAAGATCAACTTCGTCTCGCTGGCGCTGGCATTGGTGCTCGGCACCGCGGGCCTGCCGCATGTGCTGATGCGCTTCTATACCGTGCCGACCGCGAAAGAGGCTCGGCGGTCGGTGGTTTGGGCTATCGCGCTGATCGGCGCCTTCTACTTGTTCACGCTGGTGCTCGGCTACGGCGCCGCCGCTCTTGTCGGCCCCGACAAGATCCTCAAAGCAGCCGGCGGCGTGAACTCCGCGGCTCCGCTGCTGGCGTTCGAACTCGGCGGGGTGATCCTGCTCGGCGTCATCTCGGCGGTGGCGTTCGCGACGATCCTCGCTGTCGTGGCGGGTCTGACCATCACGGCGTCGGCCTCGTTTGCGCACGACATCTACGCCTCAGTTCTCAAGTCCCACAACGTGACCGAGAGCGAACAGGTACGGGTGTCCCGGATCACCGCCGTCGTGCTGGGCGTGTTCGCGATCGGGCTCGGCATCCTGGCCAACGGTCAGAACGTGGCGTTCCTGGTGGCCCTGGCATTCGCCGTGGCGGCCGCGGCCAACCTGCCGACGATCCTGTACTCGCTGTACTGGAAGCGGTTCAACACCCGCGGCGCACTGTGGAGCATGTACGGCAGCCTGCTCTCGACCATCGTGCTGATCGTGTTCTCCCCCGCCGTATCGGGCAGCAAGACCGCGATGATCCCCGGTGCGGACTTCGCGTACTTCCCGCTGGCCAATCCGGGCATCGTGTCCATCCCGCTGGCGTTCGCGCTCGGCATCGTCGGCACGCTCACGTCGTCCGACACCGGAAATCCCGAAATCAACGCCGAAATGGAAGTGCGGTCACTAACCGGGGTAGGCGCGGAAAAGGCGGTTGTGCACTGACGTATTGATCACCTGACGCGGGGACAGACGTGCCGCCTTCTGACTCCCAACGGTCTTGCGCAGCGGACGCCTGAGTGCGCCTGTCCCGGCCTCGTGGACTGATCATGAGCAGTCCGTCGATGGTGGCAGCGTTGTCCGACTGGGCCGCGGCCATCATCGTGGTGTGGGCGTCGTCAGGGTCCGTGCGTGGCGGGATCACCAGCAGTATCAGGCGGTCACGGTCGTCGTCGAGGCCGCGAACCTCAATGGTGTTGCGCGGCTGCAGCCGGTATCCGTCCAAGCGGACCGCGCGACCACCCGTGGTGAGTTTGCGCGGTGCGTTCGCCCAGGCGCCCAGGCGATACGACACGCGATCGATGCGGCCCAGCCGCACCGACAGTACCGCCAACAGATCCGGCAGCTCGACGGCGAGGTCGTCTCCGTGCGGCCACCATGCCCCGTCAACGTATCCGCCATGCGGCGCTTTGGCTTTCAACCGCAACCGCGGCGTGTGCGCAGGCACGGTACCGTTCTGGTCGTTCTTGCGAGTTTGTGGCGTCATGGCGACGTTCCCTTCGTTACTTCTCTGGTGTCGGCGCGATCCCACTGGGTCGTTGAGCTGTCCAGCGCGGACTGACGCCCCGCTGTGGTGGATGCCGGGCGGTCATCGCCGACATCAGCCGGCGTCGACTCCGGCTGCGCTCTGGGTGACGCAGCACGATCCTTGTTGCGGTTGCCCGCCGTCCACGCGAAACCCGCGATGAGCACCATCACCACAAAGGCCACGAGGGCCAGGAAAACTGTTTTGCTGGTAGCCATTTCGGCTCCTACGGTTTGGCGGCCGGGACGCGCACGCGTACCCGCATCATCGGCAATCTGCCGTGGGTCTCACCGGACCCACGTCCACCGCCACAAGCACCACGGCCGATCCAACGATGACGATCATGACGGCGCCTCAATCCGGTGCTATACGTCCAGTAGACGCCCTATTCGCACGAATGTCAACAGCGTAGACCTACGCTATAGGACTACACTGAAGTGATGCCGGAGAGACGCGTCCCGAGGGCGGCGCTTCAGCCATGACCCCACCACCAAGACACCCAACACGTCCGGGGCGCATTGCCCAGGGCGCCGACTCGATCACAGAAGCCGGCGCGAGCCGGCCGATCACCCGTGCGGCGGTCCTGACCAGCGCTCTGGAAATCATCGACCGTGACGGTGTCGACGCACTGTCGATGCGCCGCCTCGGCGACGCGATGGGGCGTGACCCGATGGTGCTCTATCGGCACCTGTCGAACAAGGCAGCCGTGCTCGACGGGGTGGTCGAAATGCTCTTCGAGCAGCTGTCACTGGACACCCTGACCACGGACTGGGCTGCCGCGTTACGCAAGCTCGGTCACGACTTCCGCGAGCTGGCACGCGCGCATCCCAACGTGGTGCCGCTGTTGGTCACCCGTCCCCTTGCCACACCGCTCGGGATGCGGCCACCCGGAATCCTGCGGCACCTCGAAGAGGTACTCGCACTCCTGACCGAGGCCGGCTTCAGCGGAGACGACGCGCTTCACATGTACCGGACGCTGTTCGGGTTCCTCTACGGCCATGTCCTGACCGAACTGCAGGAGATCGTCGAACGCCCCGAGGAAACCGATCACGTGTTGCGGCTCGGGCTGTACCGACTGCCGATCGACCAATTCCCCCACCTGCGAGACCTCGCCCCGACCTGGGCCAGCTACGACGGGCGGGCCGAGCTCGACCGTGGACTCGACATCTTGCTCAGCGGGCTCGGTTCCCGATTCGGCGTCCCGCGCCCTGCGGCCGAGTCGCCATGAACAACCACGAACGGAGGTGATCTCATAGCGATCACCGAAGTAGCCGAATACGCCCACCTCAGCGAGGCAGACCTGGCCGCGCTGGGAGCCGCGCTGGACGCCATCCGCCACGACGTCGAGAATTCGCGTGGCGCACGTGACCGGTCATACATCCTGCGCACCATCGTGTTTCAGCGCTGCCTGGAACTCTCCGCCCGGCTGGTCATCGCCGTCAGTCGCGGCAAGGTCGGGTCCACGCTCGGCACCACCGCACTGGCCACTGCCAAGGCCATCGAGAACATGGAACTCGGCCACAACATC
>Ga0070667_100003096_pt1 | contig 14309 bp, 13 predicted proteins | sample KBSS33metaG_FD_64659 | JGI IMG/M metagenome (GOLD analysis project Ga0070667, IMG submission 64659) | Switchgrass rhizosphere microbial communities from Kellogg Biological Station, Michigan, USA - KBS S3-3 metaG | ecosystem: Host-associated > Plants > Roots > Rhizosphere > Soil ... | reverse complement strand
AGTCGCCCGGGTAACCGTCGTCGTGGCCGCGGCCGCCGCGACTCGGGTAGTCCGGGTAGCCATTGCCTGGGTCGACCCACTGTGGCTGGCGCTGACGCGGGGCCCACGGGTTCCAGGCAGGCGGCTGCGGACCGGGGATCGCGATGACCGGAGGCGGGAGCACCACCGGAGCCGGGGCCGGAACCACGGCGGGCGGGTCGACGGGAGCGGCCGGCACGTCAGGCATCGACACCGGGACGGGAGCCGGGGCCGGCGCGGGGGCTTCCGGCGCCGGTGCGGGGACGTGCACCTGCGGCGCGGATTCCTTGACCACCTGGGGTGCTTCGACATGGCGCGGCGCCGGGGCGGCGACTTCGGGTGCCGCTTCTGGAACCGCGGCGGGCGCGGGCGGCGGGACCGCTGCCGGCGGCGCGGGCGCGACGATCGGAGCGCTGGGCACGATCGCGGCCTGCGCGGGCGCGGGCCGTTGGTCGACCGTCGGCCGGATGCTCACCGCAAGCGAGATGGCAAGGGCCACAACACCGACGACGAAGATCGAGGTGAGCGCGCTACCCACGAGCAGGAAGGGCTTGCGGCCCTGATCGGCGACCACCGGGGCGTCGCCCAGCTCGTCGAAGCCGAACTCGTCGGCCGTCAGCAGCGGGGCCGCGAGTGGCGCCGCGGCAACGGCACCACCGGGCGCGGCCGAGTAGGCCAGACCGGCCGTGGCGGCGTCGAACATCGGTGCACTCGCCGAGGCGAGCGCGGCACCGCGGGCCAGCGCCAAGTCGGCATCGCCGGGGGCATTCACCGGGATGTCCAGCAACTCTGCGAGGTGCGCCTGCACCGCGGTGACATCGACGCCGGAGCCGACGACGAACATGCCCTGCGGCGATGCCTCCGCACCAGAGACCGCGGCGGCCATCTCGCCGAGCACCGCCATGGCGTCGGTGCTGTGCAGGCTGCGGCTCAGCACCTTGGAAATGGCGCCGTCGGGATCAACCACGGACATGGTCGCGGTGTCGCGGTCGACGAACAGCAGACCGGTGCTCGAGTAGCCGACCGCCCGGCCCGCGGCCTGCGCCAGGGACCCTGCCGCGTGCAGCTCGGAGACCATCATGACGTCCTTGACGCCGGCGGCGTCCAACGCGTCGCGCAACTGCGCGGCAGCGTCGTGGTCAGTCCAGGCGACACCCACCGACTTGAGGTGGTGGCCGCCTTCCTCGGCACTCTCCCGGGTACCCAGGATGGCGCTGACAACCTGCTCGACCGGCGTTGCTGAACCATCCGCCGTCTGTGTCTCGAAAATATCGTGGTCGACGATCGCGCCGTCGGCCTTATCGCCCTCAACCAGCGCCATACGTACAGTGGTTGGCGTCATAGACACACCCAGAACGATGTCCACTGACCCTCCAATAGTCTTCGCTACGCTATCTAGGCCGACGCCGGGAAACCCCTGCAGCGCAGGCCACAACCAGATACTTCATCGCAGCGAACAGTGGAGTCGTTACTGATTTCCCCAGCTCACCGAGGCCGATGAAGTTCTTGCCGCGGCGCTGGCTGACATAGTCCCGCCAATGCCGGTGGTTCAACCCTACCCGCGTTTGGCGTAGATGACCTAAGCAGTTTCAGGCGTCTTCGACGTCCGGGCGAGGCTGCTTCAACAGATCGGTGAGTGAGCTGGAACCCGAGGGCCGGCGGGTGCCCAGGTGGCCGTGCACACCCTCGGCGTAGGCGGTTTCGGCGTGCTGCGTGAAGTCGACGCCGGCGGTTTCGTCCTCTGCGCTGAGCCGGAAACCCATCACCTTGTCGATGATCTTGCCGAGAACGAACGTCGCCGTGAAGGCGTACGCCGCGACGACGGCCATGGCCAGCAACTGCTTGCCGAGCTGGACGAATCCGCCGCCGTAGAAGAGGCCGCGCGCGCCGCCGGTCATGACATCTGTCGCCAGCAGGCCGATCAGTACGACGCCGACCACACCGCCGACGAAGTGCACGCCGACGACGTCGAGCGAATCGTCGTAGTTGAGCTTGAACTTCAAGCCGACCGCGAACGAGCAGATCACACCGGCCAGCAGCCCCACGATGAGCGCGCCCAAGGTGTTGACGGTGCCGCACGACGGGGTGATGGCGACCAGGCCGGCGACGACGCCCGAAGCTGCGCCGAAGGTGGTGGGCTTGCCGTCACGGATTTGCTCGACGGTGAGCCAGCCCAGCATGCCGAGACAGCCGGCGACCAGGGTGTTCAGGAAGATCGCGGCGGCGGTGCCGTTGGCCGCGAGCGCCGAGCCGGCATTGAATCCGAACCAGCCGAACCACAGCAGGCCGACGCCGAGCAGCACGAAGGGCAGGTTGTGCGGGCGCATGGCGTCCTGCTTGAAGCCGATGCGCGGGCCGAGCACGATGGCCAGCGCCAGCGCCGAGGCGCCCGACGCGATCTCGACGACCAGGCCGCCCGCGTAGTCCAGGGCGCCCATCTTGGCGAGCCAGCCGTCCGGACCCCAGACCCAGTGCGCGATGACGCTGTAGACGACGATCGCCCAGATCGGCACAAAGACCATCCACGCCGAGAACTTGGCGCGGTCGGCAATGGCGCCGCTGATCAGGGCCGCGGTGATGATCGCGAAGGTCAGCTGGAAGGTGGCGAACAACAGCTCCGGGACCGTGCCGTGCGTAGTGCTGGGGCTGATGCCGAGCATGCCGAGGTGGTCGAGGTTGCCGAGGAAACCGTCACCGTCCGAGAAGGCCAGCGTGTACCCGAGTACCAGCCACGCGACCGTGACCAGGGGAATCGAGATGAAGCTCATCATGATCATGTTGAGCACGCCGGTCGTGCGGACCATGCCGCCGTAGAAGATGGCCAGGCCTGGGGTCATCAGTAAGACCAGGGCGGTGCTGGCGAGCAGCCAGGCGGTGGCTGCGGGATCGATGCCTTGCACGTGGGACTCCTTCGACAATCTTGACGAGGATGTATCGGCGGCGTTTCCGGCGCGCGGCGACTGCGTTTCCGACGTGTTACACCAGCCTCACATAGGCATTCAGGTCTTGGTTCCCCGTGAAACAAGCGGCGGTTAGACGCTGGTGGTTCCGGGTATCAGGGTGTGCATGTTGAATCGCGCCGCTGCAGCTGCTGCTCTGCTCACCGCACCGGTCTTTGTGCTGGCCGCCTGCAATTCCAATCAGAACGCGTCGAAGTCATCGCCGTCCGCGCCGCCGACCACCTGGACCCAGGGCAATCCGTCGGCACTGAACGTCGTGCTGAAAACGTCCGATGGCAGGCCCGTCGCCAACGCCGCGATCGACTTTTCCGACGGCTACGCCACGGTGACGGTGGAAACCACCGGCGGCGGCATCCTCGCCCCCGGCAGCCACGGCATGCACATCCACTCGGTCGGCAAATGCGAGGGCGACTTCACGTCCGCCGGCGGCCATCTGCAGGTCGCCGGCCATACCGGGCATCCGGCAAGCGGAGACCTGACGCCGTTGAACATCCGCGGGGATGGCACCGGCAAGGTCGTCGCGACGACCGACGCATTCACCGAAGCCGGGCTGAAAGGGCCGGAGGGAAGCGCGCTGATCATCCACCAGGGACCGGACAACTTCGCCAATATCCCGCCGCGGTACACGCACGACGGCATTCCCGGGCCGGACGCCGAGACTCAGGCCACCGGTGATGCCGGTGGCCGCGTGGCCTGCGCGGTGCTGGCGCCGGCGGGTTCTTCTACTTCCCCGTCTCCGTCGACTTCTACGTCGACCGCGACCGTCACCGAGACGACGGGCGTGCCGGTGGCTCCGCCGGTGACGTCTTCGAGTTCGACTTCCACTACCCCGTCGACTTCCACTACTCCGTCGACGAGCACCACGACTACTACCTCAACCACGGTGCCGACGACGACCACGACCCTGCCCACCAGCCCGGTTGGGCCGATGAACCCGATGCCTGGTGGCTGAGTCTGGGGTTTTTCGTTGACCCTGCGCCTACGGCGACAAATACCGAGTAGGCAGCGCCGCTACAGCAGGCCCAATCCCAGTTTTCGTTGACCCTGCGTTGGTGGCCCAAAAGTCCGAGTAGGCCGCGCCCTGGTTACAGGATCAACGCCAACAAGCAGCCGGTATGCGTTGACCCTGCGCCTACGGCGAGAAAGTGCGAGTAACGAGCACCCTGACCGCAGAGCCAAGTCACTCTGCGGTCAGGGCTTGGCGAAGTTCAGGTATGACCGTGAGGGCGTCGGTCCACGCTGGCCTTGGTACTTGGAGCCGACCTTGTCGCTGCCGTAGGGGTGCTCGGCCGGGCTGGTCAGGCGCAGGAGGCACAACTGGCCGATCTTCATGCCGGGCCACAGGGTGATCGGCAGGTTGGCGACGTTCGACAGCTCCAGCGTGATGTGCCCGGAGAAGCCCGGATCGATGAAGCCCGCCGTGGAGTGCGTCAGCAGGCCCAGCCGGCCCAATGAGCTCTTGCCCTCCAGGCGTCCCGCCAGATCATCTGGGAGCGTGCAGGTTTCCAGTGTCGAGCCAAGCACGAACTCGCCGGGATGCAGGACGAAGGGCTCGCCTTCGGTGGGCTCGACCAGGGTTGTCAGCTCGTCCTGCTGCTGCGCCGGGTCGATGTGCGTGTAGCGGGTGTTGTTGAAAACCCGGAATAGGCTGTCCAGCCGGACGTCGACGCTGGAGGGCTGCACCATGGCGTCGTCGAACGGGTCGATGCCGAGACGCCCGGCAGCGATTTCGGCCCGAAGATCGCGATCTGAGAGGAGCACGTGGGGAGCCTATCGGCCGACTTGATATCCTGCGTCAGCACCACCTTGCCGATGTAGTTCAATGGCAGAACATCAGCTTCCCAAGCTGAATACGCGGGTTCGATTCCCGTCATCGGCTCCACCTCTACTAGCACCGATGCCATTCGGTCGGTTCGAACGATGGCGTCAGGCTCTCCAACTGCGCCCAACGGGGCACCTAGGCCCGTCAGTGATCGGGGCCGACGACCGTGGCGCCGTTGGCCATCTGATGCACGAAGCGTGGGCAATAGGACTGCGCCGCAACGACGGTGATGACGAGGCCGGCCTGCTGGTCGATGCCCGAGTTGGAGGCGGCCAGGTTGTGGCTGATGTCGGCGGGCTCCATCCCGCCGGCCAGCGCATCGCACACGTGATGCGCGACGGTGATCGCCGACTGTGTGCTTCCGAAGCCGATGCCCTGATGGGCGAGGGCGGCGAGGAACCGGTCGTCCGCTGGCGCCGCATTGGCCGCGCCGGCGGCAAGGACTGAGGCCAAGCAGACCGCTCCTGCGGTGAGGCCGGCGCGGACGGCGGTCTTATTGATTCGCGTGGTGATCATCTGCGGTGAGCACTTTCCGTGGATAGGTATCTGGAACAGGCTCAGCATTCGGCGACGCGCTTGGCGGATCCTTGGCAGCAATCGCGCAGCGGGTGGTTCGAATTCCGGGGTATCCGCGTTTTCATCCGCAAACGCGGATGTCATGTCCCTCGCACGGCATTCCCAAGAATCTGCCAAGGCAATCACCCCAACCTTGACCCCGAGATGTTCGCTGAACCAAGGACACACATGGACTTTTCGATCTCCACGCTCACGCTGGGCGCGAGCTCATGAGGCGACTGATCGGCGCATTGTTGGTGGTCGCCACGGGCGTCACCGGATGCAGTCACGCGTCTGCTCCGACGCCTGAACCGGCGCCGCCGGCAGCACTCACCCAGTCGGTGCTCCCGTTCACGGGGCTGAACGGACCCTACGATGTCGCGGTCGACGCGGCGGGCAACGTGTTCGTATCCGACATCCCAGCCGGGAGGAACGGATCCAATCGGGTGATCGAGTTGCCTGCCGGCTCAAGTACGCAAAAGGTGCTGCCGTTCACGCGCGCCACCGTGATGACCGATCCGTCCGGGCAGGTGTGGGTCATCGACGGCGGACAGAGCCCGAGCCATCTAGTGAAGCTCGCGCACGATGGCGAGCAGCAGACCGTGCTGCCAGTTCCCGATCTCGGTCGTGCCTACCGAGGCGTGATTCGGGCTGTCGACGCCGCGGGCGGCCTCTACGGCATGATCGGCGGCGGAGAGGCCTCCGGCGGCGGATGCTGTCTGGCGGTTCAGGTGGCCAAACAGGCACCGGGATCAAACACCCCCGAGGCATTGCCTTTCCAGCACATGAGCTTCGCCGCTGGGATGACCGTCGACGCCGCCGGCAACCTGTATGTCGGAGACGCCGGCGGCAAGCGCGTCCTGAAGTTGGCACCAGGGGCTAGCAGTCCGGCTGAGCTGCCGTTCCACGCACCCCGCAGCGTCATCAACATCGCGGTCGATGCGAAAGGCGCGGTGTATCTCGTTGACGGACAACAGAATCAAATCCTGAAGCTGGATCCGGGATCGAACACACCAAGGGTGCTGCCGTTCACCGGACTCAAAGGTCCCGTCAGCGTGGCTGTCGACGCGAAGGGCGCGGTATACGTCGTCGACGACGGCAACCGCCGTATCGTCAAACTCGAGGGAGTCCGATGACCAAGCGAAAGTTGTTGCCTGCGCTCATCAATGCAACTGCCCTGATCGGCACGCTGGTCTTCAGCGTTCCCGCGGTGGCGCACCCCGGGACACCGGGATGTGCAGATCTCGGTGGGACGGTCGACGTGGAGCACGCCTGCCATATCCATACCGAAACCTCCACGTACACAATCGACATCGGCTATCCGCTCGACTATCCCGACCAGCAAGCACTGACCGATTTTGTGACGCACGACAGGGATCAGTTCGTGGATTTCATGGCTCAGACACGGCCGAGAGATGTTCCCTACGAACACGGATGGAAGCCGCACACATACCGGTCGGGAGCTTCGACGTCCGGTACCCAAAGCGTCGTCTTCGATGTGTACGACGACACCGGCGCCCACCCCGTGACCGGATTCAAGGCGTTCAACTACGACCTGGGCGCACGCAGTGCGATCACGCTCGCCACGCTGTTCAAGCGGGGCACCGACCCGGTCGCGACACTGGATCCGATCGTCCAGCGCTACATGAACAAGCGTCGGCAGAGCACCTTGGAACCGCCGCCGCACAACACGCTGGGGGCCGAGGTGTATCAGAACTTCGCGATCACCGACGACGCGATCATCTTCTACATCGGCCAGGGCATGTGGCTACCCGAAGTCGACGGGCCGCAGCGCGTGCCCGTGCCGCGCTCCGAACTCGCGGCCGTACTGGCCTGATCACAGAGTCATCGGCTCCACGAAGGTTGAACTCCCATCACAACGGATACTTTGGGCGCCATGGACGTGCACGCGATCGGCAAGGGCCTGGGGACGTTGGACCGTGAGGTATTCGAGGCGGTCGCTGAGTCACCGAGCCCATTCCTGGACACCGTGATGCCCCGGTTGACCAGGGCCGCAGACCATTCCAAGCTGTGGTTCGCCATCGCCGCGGCGCTGGGTGCGCTGGGCACCACGTCGGTCCGGCGCGGGGCCGCGCGCGGGGTGGTCAGCCTCGCAGTGACCAGCCTGGTGACCAACCAGCTGGCCAAGCGGATCTGGCGGCGGCCGCGGCCGGACCACAGCCGGATTCCTCTCGCGCGCCGCAGTCGACGCATGCCGACCTCGCACTCCCTGCCGTCGGGCCACTCCGCCAGCGCAGCGGCGTTCGCTGTCGGCGTCGGCCTGGAGTCCCCGACGGCCGGCCTGCCGCTCGCGCTGCTCGCCAGCCTGGTCGGGTTGTCGCGGGTGGCCACCGGTGCGCACTATCCCGGCGACGTGTTCGCCGGATTCGGCGTCGGCGCCGCGATCGCGGTCCTCGGCGCCCGCGTCGTCCCCACCATCCCCGCGGCCACCCTGCCGCGCTCCGAACCGCTGCGATACCCGACCGAGCCCCGGCCGGACGGCGCGGGCGTCGCGCTCGTCATCAACCCGGCCTCCGGCGACGGGACGGGCAAGCGAATCATCGAGGAAGCCCGAAAAGCCTTGCCACGTATGGAGATCATCGAACTCGGCGAAGACGACGACATCGAGGCCGTGTTGCAGGAGACAGCCAAACGCACCGAGGTGCTCGCCATCGGTGGCGGCGACGGGACGGTGGCGTGCGCCGCGGGCATCGCCGTCGAGGCAGGTGTCCCGCTCGCGGTGTTCCCCGGCGGGACGTTCAACCACTTCGCCAAGGACATCGGCTGCGATTCGGTGGCCCGGACCGTCGAGGCGATCACCGAAGGCACCGCGGCCTACGTCGATCTGGTGTGCCTCAATGACGAACGCATGGTGATCAACACCGCCAGCATCGGCGCTTACCCGAAGTACGTCCGAACACGCGAGAAGCTGGAGCGCCGGATGGGCAAGCCGCTGGCCGGGCTATGCGCGCTCTATCTGACGCTGCGCCGGGAAGCACCGGTGCGAATCAGCTACGACGACAAGACACTTGAGACGGAACTCTTCTTCCTCGGCAATTCGAAGTACTTCCCGTCCGGATTCGCCCCGTCGCAGCGACCACGTCTCGACGATGGGTTGATCGACGTACGGATCCTCGAGACTGGGCGACGGTTCGGCCGGCTGCGCATTGCGGCGTCCGTGGCGTTGGGCCAACTGGAACGCAGCCCGCTGTACCACGAGTTGCAGGTGCCCGAGTTCCGCTTCACTGCCGTCGACGGCCCGACCACAGTCGCCCACGACGGTGAGGTGGGCGAGGCGCTGAGCGAGGCCAGCTTCACCGTGCGATACCGGGCACTGCCGGTGTTTCGCCCGCTGACCTAGGGTCGCATCTCGTACGCACCGTCGTAGGCGGCCACCTGTTCCCAGACCCGATCGAAGCGGCCCACGTCGGCGACGGGCTTGCGGATGGCCGACAACGCCCACTCCTGTTGTGCCACCGTCGAGCTCGGCTTGCCGTGCAGCGCAACGGCATACGACGAGAAGTCACGGATCTGGAAGTCGAAGATCTGATCCAGAAGATCGTGGTCAAGGACGGTGAGTTCGGCCTGCTCCAGGATCAGCTGCCCGTAGACAACCAGCGTGAACAAGTGCCCGACCACGAGAACGAAGTCGAGGTCGCGCTGTTGGTCGGCGTCGGGCGCCGCGGTCAGCAGCAGGTCTCTGAACGCCTGCACCTGCTCGTAGAAGCGGGCCACGTTCGGCACCTCGAGGTGCCGCTCGTAGACCGGCGCCCAATCCGCGAACTGGACCTTCGACGCGCCGCGCGCCGGCCCTTGTGCCCAGAAGAACACGTCGTCGGCCGCGTCGTCGCGGGTGCCGATCTGCGGATAGCTCCTCGGGTTGAACATGTAGTTCGGCATGAACTTCAGAATCTGCGCGACATTCACGTGCACCGTGCCCTCGAGCCGGGGCAACGCACCGATCAGCCGGTTCACCTCGTTGAAATAGGTGTTCTTCTCAAACCCCTTGGCGGCCAGCACATCCCACAAGAGGGTGATCACCCGCTCACCCTCTGAGGTGACCTTCGACTTGGTGACGGGGTTGAACAGCAGGTAGCGACGGTCGTCGAGGCCGGCACTGCGGAAGTAGTCGATGGCGCGATCACTGAACAGCTTCATCGCGATCAACCGGGCATAGACGTCGACGAATGACGCACGCACATGCGGGAAGTCGGTGACGGGGTTGCCGTAGAGAATCCTGTTGTTGGCGTGCGTGATTGCCTCATAGAAGGCGTGCTCGCACATCCCGATCGAGCCACTGCACAGGTTGAACTTGCCGACGTTGACGGTGTTCAGCGCCGCCGAGAACGCCTCGGGACCGGTGCACAGGATGTCCTCCTCGTGCACCGGATAGTCGTTGAGGCGGAACGTGCTGACGAACATCTGGCCGTGCACGACATTGTCGATCAGTTCGTAGTTCTGATGACCGCTGTCGGCGACGAACCACACGTAGCCGTCGGGTCCGTCGACGTCGGTGCGGCGCGAAAACACCGACACCATGCCCGCCACATTGCCGTTGCCGATGTAGTACTTCTCCCCCGACGCCCGGAACACGACGCCCTCGTCGTCCGTGGGTGTCAGCAGCAGGTCGGTGTTGTAGATGTCGGCGCCGTGCTCGCGTTCGGACAACGCGAACGCCATGACGCCGCCCGCCTCAAGCTGCGCGGCGGCCCGCTCCTTGGATTTGATGTTGTCGCTCTGCCAGATGGGGCCGAGACCGAGGATGGTGACCTGCTCGGCATACCAGTACGCGAGCCCGTAGAACCCGAGGATCTCGCTCAGCACAGCATTACGCGAGGTGTCCCAGCGCTTGTTCGAATCACCGTCCGCGAACTCTGACGGCGTCAAGAACGTCGCGAAAATGCGCTCCCGCTTGATGAAATCGAGGAAGTCAGCCACCCAGGTCGCGGTCAGGTCGTCCTGCAACAACCGCACCTTGCCGCGATCCTCAAACCACTCGATCAGCGCACGCAGCTGACGCCGCGTCTCCGGGTCGAATTGTTGGGGGTCGAATGCGTTCGGGTTGAGCAGCAGGCCGCGAGAGTTCGGCATGGGCACCTTCTTCGGTCCGGATTTGGCACGAATCTAGCGCGCGCACGGCCACCGGACCGCCGATTCCACACAGCCACCGACTCCACGCCGTCCCGGCATCTGAAACTCGCTCGCCCCCGCACTCTGCGGCGTGCAAGCATGCCCACATGGCCAAGCAGTTCCCGGAGATCACCGATCGGTTCAGCACCTTCATCGCCGCGCAGAGCATGTACTTCGTGGCGACGGCGGCCCGCGACGGCCGGGTGAACCTGTCCCCGAAGGGCTTGGACTCCCTCCGCGTCCTTGGACCGAATCGCGTGGCTTGGCTGAACCTGACCGGCAGCGGCAACGAGACCTCGGCGCACCTCCTGGACAGCCCGCGGATGACGCTGATGTTCTGCTCGTTCGACCGTGAGCCGCTCATCTTGCGGCTGTATGGCACCGCACGAGAGGTCGCGCCCGGCGATGCGGACTGGGACGAGCTGTACAGCCAGTTCCCGCCGCATATCAGCGCGCGCCAGATCTTCGACCTGGCCGTGGATCTCGTCCAAACCTCATGCGGTTTCGGTGTGCCCCTCATGTCGGTCGAGTCCGAGCGTGTCCTGCTCGACACCTGGGGCGAGAAGAAGGGGCCGGAGGGCGTCGCGGAGTACTGGCAGCAGAAGAACCTGTCGAGCATCGACGGCGCGCCGACGAAGCTGGCGTCGGGCTGATCCAGCCGGCGCGGGCGTCGGGGGCATCGTTCCGCAGGGGTGCGTCCTCCGCCGCCTCCATGTACCCAGCCGAAGCCGGGCAATAGGGCGTCCAGTTTGCTGTGTCGTCTGTTCGGGTGAATCTGGCTCCGTTTGCCATATTTTCGTCCCCGTTCCATTGTCCGCACCCGCGTACGTCTGATATCTATTTGGAACCCAGCTGTCTTGGCGGTCCCTGAATGGAAGAAGGACGCGTGAATCGGCACACAGAAAAGTTTGCACCGATAGGTTCTGACTCCGAGGTTCACGACTTCGCTGAGTCTGGCCAATTGCAGCGCGCGGGCCTGCGGACATGCAGCACGATCGCGGCGATGGGCGCTGCGGGCGCCCTCCTAGCCATGGCGTTGGCGGCGCCGGCCTACGCGGATCCGACCGCCACCGTCAAGGTGAAAACCCAGCGCATGTCGGACGCCAACCTGAGCTCGCACCAGGACGGTTGGTACAACGCCGGTGACAAGGTGGCGCTGGTGTGCTCCCGACGCGGCCAGCCGGTGAAAGGCTTTTTCAGCTTCAACATTCCGGGCGGCTGGGACAACCTCTGGTACAAGACCTCCGACGGGCATTTCGTCGCCGATGTCGACATCGAAACCGGCACCCTCAACGACGTATCCAGCGACTGCGGCACCGACGGAGGAGCCGCCGCGCCGCCGCCGGCCCAGTCGTCGTCGAAGGCAGCCAACGCGGTCGCCTGGGCCAACAGCCAAATCGGCTCCGACGCTTACGACTTCGCCTGCGGCAAGTTCGTCGCCAACGCCTACGGTCAGCCCGCGCTCGGCGCCCCGTCAGCGTTGGCATTCCACGACCGGCTCGCCGGCCAAGGCAAGATTCATACCGACGGCAACCCGCCACCCGGGGCCCTGGTCTTCTCCGTCAGCGACATGGACGTGTGGAACGGAGTGCACCAAGGCCACGTCGACATCGCCCAGGCCGACGGCACCTTCGTTTCCGGCGGCGTCAGCCCGAGCTACCGCGGCCTGGCCGGCGCCGGTCACACCGTGCAGGTCCTCGCGAACTGGAACCCCACCCCCAGAGCGACATACCTCGGCTGGGCTGAAGCCCCCTGGTAACGCCTGACGCCCAGTTGCGTTGTGGCCCTAAGGGAACAGGAACGCATTCGTCGGCGTAGCCGAATCACCAGCCGATCGGGGCTTTCACTACGCGACCATGACGTCGACCGACAGCCGCTCCCCGAGGGCGTAGACGGTCGGCCAATCCTGACTTTGGGCAGCCGATTCCAGCGCATCGATAAGCGGGCTCTCCACACCCAGTTCGGCCAGCCATGACGACACCGTCGCCGCGATCTGTTCCCCGGGCACCTCTTCGGCACGCCGGCCGTGCAGACGGTCGACCACCACGAAGGTCGGCGCGACGGGGCGCCGGCGGCGGAAGTCGATGATGCTCATATCAATTGAACGAATCAGCCGTCAAAAAGGTTCAGCCGGCCGGACACGCTTAACGTGGCAACCATGGCTCGTTCGATGCGCGACCGCATGCTCGCTGGTGACCTGTACCTCGCCGATGACCCCGAACTGGTCCGGGACTCGAAGCGCGCGCAGCAGCTCACCCACCGGATCAACGCACTCGATCCCACCGACATCGAGGAACGAAACCGTCTACTCCGCGATCTCCTGGGAGCCTTTGGGGACGGGAGTGAGATCCGGCCGCCACTGCAGTGCGACTACGGCTACCAAACCACCATCGGTGCGCGCACTTTCGCGAATTGGGGGCTCGTCCTGCTCGACGTCGCGCGGATCAGCATCGGTGACGATGTGCAGATCGGACCCAATGTGCAGCTGTTGACGGGCACCCACCCGCTGGAGCCAGGTCCCCGCGAGGACAAGTGGGAGGCAGCCAAACCGATCACGATCGGCGACAACGTGTGGCTCGGCGGCGGTGTCATCGTCTGCCCCGGCATCGCGATCGGCGCGGACACCGTCGTCGGGGCCGGTTCGGTGGTCACTCGCGACCTGCCGCCGTGCGTGCTGGCCGTCGGCTCGCCGGCCCGGGTGATCCGCGAGCTGTAGGTCGGGGTCGATGTCAATCGGTTCGCGGCGGCGGCCACAAGGTTGCTACACCCGAACGGTCAATTCCATACCCTTGTCGAGTGGAATCGGGACACTGACGTAACCGCTCGCCGGCGCGTTGACGTAGTCGCGGTAGACGTGATCAGGGTCAAGCCTGACGTTGTCGCCGAGGATCAGCGCGCCGGGCGCCAACACCGGCTCCAAAATCTTCAACACCGGCAAGTCCAGGTCGGGCCAGCCGTCCAGAAGCACGAATTGCACTGGTTCCCTGAGGGTCTCGAGGGTCTCGCGGGCGTCTCCTTCCAAGATCGTGATCAGGTCAGCAACCCCCGCCTCCGCAAACGTCGCGCGGGCCGCTGAGATCTTCTGCGAACTCATCTCCGTGGTGATGATTCGCCCGACGCCGTTGTCCCGGACTGCAGCAGCCAGGTGCAGGGTGGAGATGCCATAGGACATCCCGTACTCCACGATGGTCGAGGGCTTCAGCGCGCGAACCAGGCTGTAAAGCAGCCGGCCCGAGTCAGGAGCCACCGAAAGGTAGAAGTCCTGGCAAATGTCGGCACGTTCTGCAATGGCGTAGTCGGTCGGCGAAAGCCCTTGCCGCCGTTGATCATCCAATTGCGCATCGGCGAACAGGCGATTGATGATCGAGGCGTATTCCGGTCGGTTCAAAGTTGAGGTCATACGAACTACAGTAGACGCAACGTTGCGTCTAGACTAGGGCTACGATGGTGTTCAATCGAGCCATGGCAGACGCGCAACCGCATCACGGGAACCGCCACGGTCGCAGTGAAGCTGCGCGGGAAGCCGTATTGCGCGCAGCCGACGATCTACTCGTCGAAAAGGGCTTCTCCGGGGTCACCATGGAAGGCATCGCCAAAGCGGCAGGGGTCGCCAAGCAGACCGTCTATCGCTGGTGGGGCTCCAAGACAGAAGTCCTCATGGACGCGTTCCTCGAAGACGCCGCCGCGGCTCTGGAGCCACCCGACACCGGCCGCCTGGACTCCGATCTGCGCGCACATCTGCGCGATACCGCGCACTTCCTGACCACCGATGACGCGGGCGTCGTCTACCGCGCACTCATCGGACAAGCCCAACACGACTCGGA
>Ga0070667_100003095_pt1 | contig 14310 bp, 16 predicted proteins | sample KBSS33metaG_FD_64659 | JGI IMG/M metagenome (GOLD analysis project Ga0070667, IMG submission 64659) | Switchgrass rhizosphere microbial communities from Kellogg Biological Station, Michigan, USA - KBS S3-3 metaG | ecosystem: Host-associated > Plants > Roots > Rhizosphere > Soil ... | reverse complement strand
CGCCGTGCGCGCCTTCCGCATCGGCGCTGAGCGGCGCACGACGGGGCGCACCGGCATCCTCATCTACCTTTCCATGCGCGAGCACCGCGCAGAGATCGTGGCCGACGAGGCGATCGCCTCCAAGGTCGAGCCCGGCGTCTGGGGCGATGCGATGAATGCCATGCTCGCCGAGCTGAAGCACGGCCGCGTCGCCGACGGCATGGTCGCCGCGATCGATCGCGTCGGCGCGATCCTGGCGCTGCACCTGCCGCGCAGCGACGACGACGTGAACGAACTTCCCGACAGGCTGATCGAAGTATGAGCGAAGCCAGCAGTGTTCCCGATCACTACGATGGCGACAAGCCGGAAGAGATCATGTGGGAGGGCCGCTTCATCACCGCCAAGCGCCGGGGGCGCTGGGAATACGTCGGCCGCGCCCGCGGTATCCATGCGGCGGTGATCCTGGCGGTGGACGAGGAGGATCACGTCATCCTCGTCGAGCAATACCGGGTGCCGCTGGGGCGCAAGTGCATCGAGCTGCCGGCCGGTCTCGTCGGCGACCATGACCAGTCGGAGGACGCGACCGTCGCTGCCGCCCGCGAGCTGGAAGAGGAGACCGGCTATCGCCCGGGCCGGGTGGAAGTGATCGGCGAGTTCCATTCCTCGCCCGGCATGGTCAGCGAAAGCTTCACTTTGCTGCGGGCGCATGACCTTCAGAAGGTCGGCGACGGCGGCGGTGTCGAGAGCGAGGACATCGTGGTCCACCGCGTGCCGCTCTCCGGCATCCCGGATGCGGTAGCACGCTGGCGATCCGAGGGCTACGCGATGGACGTCAAGATGCTGATGCTGCTCGGCTGCTCGCTGCTGGGCTGATGCGCACCAGCCTCGCCGTGTGCCGACGCAAGCGCCGTTACGCGAGCGAGGCCGAGGCGCTGGCGGTGGCGGAACGCGCGCCCTTCCCGCTGCGACCTTACCGCTGCGAGCTGTGCCGGGCCTATCACCTCACAAGCCGCACCAAGGGCATGAAGCTGCCGGCGTTCGAGGTAGAGCGGCGGCGGGTCGAGTCAGCCACCCGCGTGGCCAGTTGCGATCTGGCGGTCGGGTCTGGCGGACAGATGGACCCTGAAACAAGTTCAGGGTGACGGCGGCTCCTTAGGCGAGACTTCGCTCGCTGGTCGGGCGCAGGTCTCCTCGAATTTTCCGCCGAGGCATCGTCATCCTGAACTTGTTTCAGGACCCATCCTGCGCATCGCTCCGACTAGCGTTTCACCCGCGCCATAGCGACTGGCGTCAAACTGCCGCTCGACGGCAGCGGAACGACCGTTTTCCTACTCTATCGCATTTCGGTACAACCGTCCGCGCATCGGACTGAACAAGTCCGAGCGGCAGCGCCACGGAAGGTCACACCGCGGACCGGCCAGACGAGTGGCAAGTATCTGCGACCTCAAGGTTTTTTACCCGAATGGTCACACGAGACATCGACGCGGAGACTGAACGAACTACAGCGTCGTGAAGATCGCCCCGAAGTCCTTGCCGCCGTTGCCGGCTTCCACGAAGGCTTCGTAGATCTTCGTCGCATGCTCGCCCAGCGGCACCGTCGCTCCCGCGGTCTGCGCTCCGCCCATCGCGAGGCGCAGGTCCTTGAGCATCAGCGCCGAGGCGAAGCCGCCGGCGTAGTCGTTGTCGGCCGGACTTGCGGCGCCGATGCCGGGCGCAGGCGTATAGTCGTTGAGCGACCAGCAGTAGCCGGTCGACTTGGAGCTGATCTCATAGAACTTCTGCGGATCGAGGCCCGCCTTCTCGGCCAGCGCCAGCGCCTCGCAGGTGCCGATCATGTGGATCGCCAGCAGCATGTTGTTGCACATCTTGGCGACCTGCCCCGCGCCGATCTCGCCGGCGTGGATCACCGCCTTGGCCATCGGCTCGAGCACTGCCTGCGCCTTGGCGAAAGCCTCGTCGCTGCCGCCGACCATGAAAGTCAGCGTCCCGCCGTTGGCCGCCGCGATGCCGCCCGAGACTGGAGCATCGACCATGGTATAGCCCGCCTCGGTGGCCAGCGCGGCCACCTCGCGCGCGGTGGCGAGGTCGATGGTCGAGCAGTCGAGGAACAACGCGCCGGCCGGTGCCTTGCCGATCACGTCGGCTGTGTAGACGCTCTTCACGATCGCGCCGTTGGGCAGCATCGTCACCACCGCATCCACGCCGGCGACGGCATCGGGAACCGCGGTAAAAGTGACGCAGCCGTTCTCGCCAGCCTTGGCGAGCGCGTCGGCGGAAAGGTCGAACGCCTGCACCTCGTGGCCCGCCTTGACGAGATTCGCGGCCATCCCGCCGCCCATGTTGCCGAGGCCGATGAAGGCGATCTTCACGTCAGCGCCCCTTCCACACGCCGGCACGCTTCTCGACGAAGGCGGTCATGCCCTCGGTCTTGTCCTCGGTCGCGGTGAGGATCTGGAACATGCGCCGCTCGGCAAGCAGGCCCTGGTCGAGAGTGGTCTCGAAGGCGACGTTGACCATCTCCTTGTTGATCATCGCGGCCAGCGGCGGCATCGCGGCGATCGTCTCGGCCGCCTTGAGGGCTTCGTCCAGGAGTGTCTCATGCGGCACCACGCGGCTGACGAGGCCAGAGCGCTCGGCTTCCGCGGCGTCCATGTTGCGCCCGGTGAGGCACATGTCCATGGCCTTTGCCTTGCCCACCGCGCGGGTCAGGCGCTGCGACCCGCCCATGCCGGGCGCGACCGCGAGCTTGATCTCGGGCTGGCCGAACTTGGCCCTTTCCGACGCGATGATGAAGTCAGCCATCATCGCCAGTTCGCACCCGCCGCCCAGCGCGAAGCCGTTGACCGCGGCGATCCAGGGCTTGCGCACTCGCCGCACGATGTCGGCCTGCCAGCCCGAAAAGAAGTCTTCCTTGAAGAACTCGGCGCCCGACTTTTCGACCATTTCCTTGATGTCGGCACCGGCGGCGAAGGCCTTGTCGCCCGCGCCGGTAAGCACGGCGCAGCGCTGCGCATCGTCTGCCTCGTACTCCGAGAAAGCCTTGGCCAGTTCCACCAGAACGGTCGAATTGAGGGCGTTGAGCGCCTGCGGCCGGTTGAGCTGGATCAGCGTGACGGCGCCGCGGTTCTCGACCAGGATCGTTTCGTAGCTGCTCATAGGGGCTTCCATTCCTCGTTGGCGGGGAGCGGCGCGAAGATCGCGTCCAGCATCCCGGGTGTCACGCCCTCGGGCGCGGGTGGGTTCCACTTGGGTGCGTGGTCCTTGTCGACGATGACGGCGCGCACGCCTTCGGCGAAGTCGGGCAGCACCAGCACGCGGGCGCCGATGCGGTACTCCATCGCCATGTTCTGGTCGAAGGTGTCCAGCGCCGCGCTTTGTGCCAGCTGGCGCAGCGAGACCTTGCACGCCTGCGGGCTCTTGGTACGCAGCGTCGCGACCTCCTTCGCCGCCCACTCGCTGTCGTCGGCCTCCAGGCTGGCGAAGATGTCCTCGAGCTTGTCGGAAGCGAAATGCCTGCGGATCGCCGCTTCGTGCGCTGCGATCTTCGGCTCGGGGGGTTTGATTGCCAACGCCGCGAGGACGCCGCCAATCTCGTGCCCGGCGATGATGCGCGCCTTGGCTTCGGGCAGAGCCTCGGCCGGCAGGTAGTGCGTCGCAAGCCCGGCCCAAAGACATTCCGCTCCGTCCAGCCGCGCACCGGTCAGCGCCAGGAACTGGCCGACGCGTCCATCGAGACGCGAGAGATACCAGCCGCCGCCCACGTCCGGGAACAGGCCGATGCCGGTCTCGGGCATGGCGAAGCGAGTGTTCTCCGTCGCCACGCGATACTTGGCAGGCTGTGAGATGCCGACGCCGCCGCCCATCGTGATGCCGTCCATGAACGCGACGATCGGCCTGGCGTACGTGAACATCTGGTGATTGAGGCGATACTCCTCGAAGAAGAAGCGTCGGCCCGCCTCGCCACCATCGTTGAGCGCGGATTCGCGCAGCAGGTTGATGTCTCCGCCCGAGCAGAAACCGCGCCCCTCGGCATGGTCGAGGATCACCGCCTTGACCGCGTCGTCATTGGCCCACTCGGCGAGCACGGCGCTCATGGCCTCGCACATCGGCAGGGTCAGGGCGTGGATCGCCTTTGGACGATTGAGCGAGATGACGCCGGCGACGCCATCGCGCCGCGTCAGCAGTTCGTCTGTCATAGGTGCCCCGTCTGCTTACTTCAGGAGGTCGCGGCCGATGATCATGCGCATGACCTCGTTGGTGCCCTCGAGGATACGATGGACGCGCAAGTCGCGCCAGAAGCGTTCGATCGGATAGTCGCGCAAGTAGCCGTAGCCACCGAACATCTGCAGCGCGCGATCGACGACCGACGAGCCGGTATCGCTCGCCAGCATCTTGGCCATCGCCGCGAACCGCGTCTTGTCGGGCACTCCGGCGGTGACCTTGGCAGCCGCGAGATAGAGCAGAGCACGCGCCGCCTCCAATTCGGCGGCCATGTCGGCGAGCTGGAACTGGGTGTTCTGGAACTCGGCGATCGGCTGGTCGAACTGCCTGCGATCCTTCACGTGGTGGATCGCCTCGTCGAGGCAGCGCTGGGCTCCGCCGAGCGAGCAGGCACCGATGTTGAGGCGGCCGCCGTCGAGGCCCGCCATCGCGAACTTGAATCCGTCGCCTTCGGCGCCGACGCGGTTCTCGACCGGGATGTGGCAATCTTCGAAGATGACCTGCGCGGTGGGCGAGCTGTTCCAGCCCAGCTTCCTCTCGGGCGCGCCGAACGACATGCCGGGCGTACCCTTCTCGACCGCGAAGCACGAGATGCCACGGCTCTTGTGATCGCCGGTGCGCGCCATGACGACGTAGAGGTCGTTGTAGCCACCGCCTGAAATGAACTGCTTGGTGCCGTTGAGGACGTAGTGATCGCCGTCGAGGCGCGCACTCGTCTTCAGCGCGGCTGCATCAGAACCAGAGCCGGGTTCCGTCAGGCAGTAGGAGCCGATCTTGTCCATGGTGACGAGGTCGGGGAGAAAGCGGTCCTTGAGCGCTTGGTCGCCGAAGGTGTCGATCATCCAGGCGACCATGTTGTGGATCGAAATGTAGGCGCTGGTCGCCGGACAACCGTAGCTCATCGCTTCCATGATAAGCGCCGCATCGAGCCGAGACAGACCGATGCCGCCGCTTTCCTCCGAGACGTAGATCGCACCGAAGCCTAGTACGCCGGCGGCCTTCCATACCTCGACCGGGTAATGTTGCTCTTCGTCCCACTGCGCGGCGAAGGGCGTGATGCGATCGGCGGTGAACTTGCGCGCCGTTTCCTGGATCGCGAGTTGGTCTTCGGTCAGGCCGAACTGTTCGATCATGTCACCCTCTGTAGAAGTTCAAGGCGCCGTCAACGGCACTTCATATAAGTCAGCGGTTGCGGCGCCGCGTCCGGACCGGTGTCCTTGCGCACGAGCGTCTTGCCGCCATCTGCCGAGCTCAGCGCGACCTGCAAGGTCCAGCTCTGGCCTTCGCCCGAAAAGCTGTAAGTCCCGGTCACGGCGTCGGTAGTCGCCGATGTCACCGACTGCAGCTTGGCCACCGATTCGTAGAACTTGAGCTGGTCTGCGCCGATCGTCAGTCGGCCCTTGGCATCGCCGGCGGTGCTGGTGCAGTCGGCCGGAACCAGGCCCCAGCGTCCGCGCAGCGCCGTCGGGATGGTCGTCGCTACAGGTGCTTCTTCTCTGAGGGGATCGCTGGCGGCAGCAGTCTGCGACGGCAAGTCCGCAGGCTCGGCAGCTTCCACGGCGACGGGCTCGGAGCTCGCGTCGGCTGCGGGCCCGGCGGACTTGTCGGAGCATGCCGGCAGGGTCAGCGCCAGGACGGCAGTGGCAAGGATCGTGATCTTGGTCATCGGTTTTTCTCCCTTGGGCGCTCTGCTCTGGCAGCGGCCGTCTACGCCGCTGCCAGAGCGGACCCGCACAAAGCGTCAGCCGACCAGTTCGATGATGTCCTTGCCGAACAGCTCCTCGTCCGAGGGGATCACCTTGTTCTGCGCCAGCGGCTTGGACACCCAGGTCTCGTTGATCAGGTCGCGCCAGGTGACGTTGTTGTTCGTGGCATTGCCACCCCAAGAGCCGCAGCCCAGCGAGAAGGTCTGCCGCATGCCGTTCCACAGGTTGCCCGAGTTTGAGGCCGACTGTGGCTGGTTGACCATCACGCGGCTGGTCTTCGTGCCCTCGGCCAGCTTCATGATGTTGGTATCGCTGGTCGAGTAGATGCCGCAGGAGTGGCCCTGGCCCTGGTAGCCCTGGATGGCATTGGTCAGGCGGATCGCCTCGTCGATGTCTTTTGCACGATAGAGCGCCATGGTGACGGTCATCTTCTCGCCCGAAAACTTGTGGTCCGGGCCGTAGCCGGTCTCGGGGACGATGAAGAAGGCGGTGTTCTCCGGAATCGTGAAACCGGCATAGTCGGCGATGAACTGCGGCGACTGCGCTACGACCTTGGCGTTGATGTGCTCGCCGTCTTCCCAGATCGCATTCTGCAGCTTGGTCTTGTTCTCCCCCTCGATGATGAAACCGCCCTTGACCTTCAGCTTCTCGAGCATGGTGTCGTAGATCGGGTCGAGCAGGATGACCGAGTTGTCCGACGAGCACGAGGCGGCGAAGTCCAGCGTCTTCGATAACAGGATCTTGGCGGCGGCGTCATCAAGGTCGGCGGTGTCGTCGACAGTGATCACCGCGTTGCCCACGCCCACGCCCAGCGCCGGGGTGCCCGACGAATAGGCGGCCTTGACCATCGGCGTGCCGCCAGTGGCGAGAATGCGATCGCACTGCTTCATCACCTCGTTGGTCTTCTCGACCGAGGGCTGCTCGATCGGGATCACGAGGTCGGCCGGCGCGCCCATCTTCACCAGCGCGTCGCGCATCAGGTTGCAGATCTTGGCATTGACGAACTTGGCGCGCGGATGCGGGCAGATGATGATTGAATTGCGGCCTTTAACCGCGCTGATCGCCTTGATCACCGGGGTCGCCTCGGGGTTGGTCGAGGGGCTGAGCGCCCCGATCACGCCGACCGGCTTGGCGATCTTGACGATATTGCGCTCGGGGATCTCCTCGATGATGCCGACCGACTTGTCGTCGATGATGTCGTAAAGAGTGGCGCGCGTCTTGATCGATATCTTCTTGAACTTGCCCTCGTAGTTGCCCAGCTGGGTCTCCTCGACGGTCTCGCGGGCGATCTCCTCGTCCATGCCAGGCTTGCATACGGCGTAGACCATGCCCTTTATCCAGCGGTCGACCTGCTTCTGGGTGGCATTCTCGATCTGCGCCTGGGCTGCACGGCTGCGCGCGACGATCGCGGCGACTTCCTCGGCGACCGTACTTTGGGCGATGAGTTCGGCAGTTGCCATGCGCTTCCTCCCTTGAGCTTGAAGCCGCCAGCCCGCTGTAGAGCCTCGGACCGGCCGGCAGCGGACGGAGCGCGCTATGCGCCGCACCGTCGCCTTGCAAATCGCCCACTGCACGTTTGGATTGGCGATGGCAAGAAATTTTAACCGAGCGATTAAACTGCATTCACCGGCCCTGTGTAGCCATGCAAAGGCTTTTATCAGGGACCGATTGAAATGCTCGCATCGTTCCGTCGGCGTCACCCCCATTGCACCCGGCAATGCTCGCCGATAACGTCGCCTGAATGCGTTCGGCATGTTGCCGACGTTGCCCCGGGGCAACCGCCGGGTGCAGTTCGAGGTGATCCAGACGTGAGTGAAGTAGCTATCGATCCGGCCGTCTTCCGCAAGGTGCTGGGAAGCTATCCTACCGGCGTCTGCGTCGTCACCGCGCTCGATCAGGACCGTCCCGCGGGCATGGTGATCGGCAGCTTCACTTCGGTTTCGCTCGACCCGCCGCTGGTCGGCTTCTTTCCGGACAAGTCGTCCACCTCCTGGCCAGTGATCGAGAAGGCCGGGCGGTTCTGCGTCAACGTGATGGGCAGCGACCAGCAGGACGTGTGCCGCGCCGTCACGGCCAAGGGTGAGGCGAAGTTCGTTGGCGTCGAATACGTGATCTCCGACCACGATCTGCCGGTCATCGCCAATGCCATCGCATCCATCGAGTGCCGCCTGTACTCGGTGACAGAGGCTGGGGACCACTGGTTCGTGCTGGGCGAGGTGCTGCGCCTGCAGACGGTGCGCGATGATGATCCGATGCTGTTCCATCGTGGCCGTTACGGCGGTTTTGCCGAGCAGATGTAACGCCACGGCGAACCGCACGCGGCATTGTCCGATTGACACTCTCCGCATCCGCGCTGCTCAGATGTTCAGCGCAAGAGGCTTTTGCCGGGCGGGCTTGGCAGGGAGACAAGTTCAATGACACGATCGCTGAACGGCCGCGTCGCGGTCATCACCGGGGCAGGCTCTGGCATGGGCCGATCAATGGCGCTGCGACTGGCGGAAGACGATGCCAAGATTGCCATCTGGGACATCAACGGCGCAGGCGCCCGAGAGACCGCGCAGATGGTGCGGGACGCAGGCGGTACCGCGATCGCGATCACGGCCGACTGTTCGGATCGCGACGCCATCAAGGCGGCTGCCGACCGCACCCGCGCCGAGCTCGGGAATATCGCCATTCTCGTCAACAACGCCGGCATCGCGCCGTTCGACGATTTCCTGACGATTTCTCCGGAGCTGCTGGAGCGCGTGTTCCGCATCAACATGTTCGGGCCGTTTTGGGTGACGCAGGAATGCGTGCCCGACATGATCGAGGCCAAATGGGGCCGCATCATCAACATCACTTCGTCCTCGGTGCAGTCCGGCTCGGAGTTGCAGGCGCATTACACCAGTTCGAAGGGCGGGCTGCTCGGCTTGACCAAGTGCCTGGCGCAGGCGCTGGGCCAGCATGGCATCACGGCCAACATGATCCCGCCCGGATCAATCGACACGCCGATGCTGCGCAGCGCCGAGATCTTGCAAAGGCCCGGCGCGATCGAGGCTTACGGCAACGCTCTACCAGTCCGACGCATTGGCACCGGTGAAGACATCGCCGCCGCCGCCGCATTCCTTGCCTCGGAGGAAGGTGGCTACATGACCGGACAGACCATCAGCGTAAATGGCGGCCGTTACATGGGCTCGGCCTGATGCATTGCCGCACACCATTTGCTGCAGCATCTTGCGGCAGGCGGCTGCGGCGCTAGCGTGAACCGATGACGTTCATTCGCTTCACTGTTCCCGTCGACGGCGGCAGTCTTGTCGGCCAGCGACGCGATGGCGCCGGCACGCCGCTCGTCCTGGTGCATGGCTTCGGCGGCTCGCGCCACGACTGGGAGGCGGTGATCGCCGCCCTGCCCACGGATCTGCCGCTGATCGCCTATGACCAGCGCGGTTTCGGGGATTCAATCAGCGAGGCGGGAGTTCCGTTCTCGCATGCCGACGACTTGTTGGCCTTGCTCGACAGCCTTGCGATCACCCAGGCTGACCTTTGCGGAATCTCGCTGGGTGGCGGGACAGTGCTCCACGCCGCGCTCGACGCGCCGCAGCGCGTGCGGCGGCTAGTGCTCGTCAGCCCGATGATCGTCGGCTGGTCGTGGTCGCTCGACTGGATCGAGCGATGGAAGGCGATCGGCCGCGCGGCGCGCGCCGGCGACATCGCGACCGCGCGCGCATTATGGTGGCGGCACCCGCTGTTCGCCTCGACGCGCGATAGCGATGCTGCACCTTTGCTGCGCGCAGCAATCGAGGCGTTTCCCGGGCGGCAATGGGTGCAGGACGACCAGCGTCCCGAACTGCCCGACGTCGACCGGCTCACCGAACTCGCGATGCCGACGCTGCTGCTCACCGGTGCGCTCGACATCGACGACTTCCGCCTCACGGCCGAACTCATCGCTGCGGCAAGCCCGAACGTCTCCCGCATCGATCAGGAACGCGCCGGCCACCTGCTCACGCTGGAAGCGCCCGCCGCGATCGCAAGCGATATTGTCGCCTTCCTTCGCGAGTCTTGATGCGGGGGAGTGTCTCGGCGCCCCCACCCTTGCGAAGGCTCAGAACTTGTAGCTGACCTCCAAACCGTAAGTCCGCGGCTCACCCACGGCAGCGGCATTGTGGCCCAGCTGCTCTGAGACGCGATCTTCGGATATCTGTGTCGTCATAGCGAAGTTCCGTCCTCGGCTGTGCCGCCCGCAGGCTTTGCCGGCGCGACAACCCAACTCTCGGCACGTCTATGAATGCCGGCCTGTGCTACGACCACGCCCGCCTTCGAAGCCGCGCTTGCCCCCACGCGCAATGCGCGGGCTGCGGCGCCCTCAGTAGGAGGAAGCGGGCGCCACCGTGACTTCGATCCCGTCGAGCTCGGCGCGCATCTTGATCTGGCAGCCGAGGCGCGAATTGTCCTTCATCACGTCGGCGACCATGTCGAGCATTGCAAATTCGATGTCGTCAGGGACTCCAACCTTTTCCCCCCAGGCTTCGCTCACGTAGACGTGACAGGTGGCGCATGCGCAGCCACCACCGCAATCGCCCATGATGCCAGCGACGCCGTTCTGCCGGCCGAGCTCCATCAGGCTGACTCCATCCTCGACACCCTCGAACGTCCGCGTCTGCCCCTCGACGTCGGTCATCGTGACTTTCAGGTTGCCCATGGTACTATCAGTCCCCTTCGTGCGCGGCCGCCTTCGCGTCGGCGAACATCCGTTCCCTTGGCACATGCTTGAGCGCCCCGATGTCTGCAAACCACCGTGGGGCAGCCCGGCTTGCCTCCCAAAGAAACGATCGTTGGACACGCGCCGTCAGAGGACACCGGTTCTGCAGGGCCAGTCATTTGCCGGGCAAGACCGCCCGCCTAATCTGCAGCCCCGATGGTCGCGTCATTCTCGACAGTATTCATGTGGTCAGCGCGCAGCACAGGAGAGGCACGTGGGACGGACCCTGATCCAGAACGCCACGATATTCACGGCTGCCGGCACCGGGACGATCCGAGGAGACCTGCTCGTCGAGAACAACCGCATCGCCGCTGTCGGTCCGGGAGCGGGTTGGGGCGCGGCCTTCGGCGAGGCCGACGAGGTTATCGATGCCAGCGGGCTGTTCTGCATGCCTGGGATGACAGAAGGTCACGCGCACCTCTCGTTCGAGAATGTCACCACCACGGAAGACCTCATCACGCCCTCTCCCGAAGCGCAGGTGTTCACCGCCGCGCGTAGCGCCAGGGCACTGATCGAGGCAGGCTTCACCAGCGCGTACGGTGCGTCGGAAGCCAAGCTGCGGCTTGCCGTGGCTGTAAGGGACGAGGTCAATGCCGGCCGCATCCCAGGCCCGCGCATCCGCGCCGGCGGCCTGGAAATATCCGTGACCGGCGCCATGGGCGATGAGAGCAAAGAGCACAATCCGCGCATTGGGCCTTCCACCATTGTCGATGGCGCAGACGAGATGCGCCGCGCGGTGCGCCTGCACTGCCGCGAGGGTGTCGACAACGTGAAGCTCGATGTTTCGGGCGACCCGTTCTATCCGTCTACGCCCGGCCATACCACGCCGATGACCTTCGAGGAAATCAAGGTCGCCGCTGACACCGCGCATGCCTACGGCCGCAAGATCAACGCCCACACGCGCTCGATCGAGGGCTCGAAATTGTGCGTCCGCGCAGGCGTCGACGGGCTGTTCCACAACGAATATTCCGACGACGAACTGCTCGATCTGATGGAAGAGGCGAGAGAACGCATCTTCGTGGTGCCCACGGTCGGCCTGTTCGCGCAGATCATGGCCGGCGAAGCCTCTGCTCACGGCCTCACGCCCGAGGTCGGCGGCTACATGAACATCCCCGAGCTCATGGAAAATTCGATCAGAACCCATACCGAGCTGCGAAAGCGCGGTGTGCGACACCTGATCGGCGGAGACTACGGCTTCGCCTGGAGCAAGCAGGGAACGCAAGGTCGCGACCTGAAATTCTTCGTCGACTTCTACGGTTATTCGCCGGCTGAGGCACTGGTCTGCGCCACTCGCAACGGTGGCTTGGCAATGGGCTACAATGGCGAGCTGGGCACCCTGGAGATTGGCAACCTGGCCGACCTCATCCTGGTCGACGGCGACCCGCTCGCAGACATCTCCCTCCTGTCCGGCCCCGAAAAGGTCGCGCTGGTGATGAAGGACGGACAAATCCAGAAGATCAGCACGTCACTGGCGGCAAAGCAGACGACCCCGGCGCTCCAAGCCGCGGAATGAGGAGTACACCACGATGAACGTCGAAACCGGCATGCTCACGCCGGGCACGGCGCGCCACCCGGCCGAGTCCACGCAAGAGATCATCGCTCTCGACAAGGTCGCCGCGCCCGGTTGGGCCGCCTCGGAGAGCTATGCCTATCTCGGCAGCGATGACATCTCCACCGAGCGCTACACCAGCGCTGAGTTCGCCCAGGGCGAGATGGCCCGCATGTGGACGCGCACCTGGCAGATGGCCTGCCGCGAGGATCACATCCCGGAGACCGGCGACTACTATGTCTACGACATCGGGCCCTATTCTTTCATCGTCACCCGCACCGACGAGGGCGACATTCGCGCCCACTTCAACGCCTGCCTGCACCGCGGCACCAAGCTCAAGCCATCGGCCACCAGCGGCTATGCGATGAACATCAAGTGCCCGTTCCATGGCTGGATTTGGAAGTTGGACGGGTCGATCAAGGAAATCCCCGAGCAATGGGACTTCCCCCATACCCGCGAGCGCAAGATGTGCCTGCCCGAAGCGCGCGTGGCCCTGCTCGGCGGCTTCGTCTGGGTGAACATGGATCCGGAAGCACCGACGCTCGAAGAATACCTCGGTCCTGAGGCGCTGGCGCACCTCTCGGCGTGGAAGCTGGAGGACCGCTATCTCTACCTTCACGTCCAGAAAAGCTACCCGGCCAACTGGAAGCTCACCATGGAAGCCTTCATGGAGGCCTACCACGTCGGCGACACTCACCCGCAAGTCCAGCCCGCGAACGGTGACGTCAACTCGCAGTACGACGTCTATGGCGAGCATGTGAACCGCTTCATATCGACACTCGGCGTGGTCAGTCCCAAGCTGCGCGACAAGTACTCCGAGAAGGACATCATCGCGAACTTCACGCTGGGCGACAGCTCGTCGCTTGGCGGTTCCAAGCCCGAGTTGAAGGACGGCGAGCGGGCCCGCCAGGTGATGGCCGACATGTTCCGCGATATGTTCGAGACGGCGACCAACACGGACCTCTCCGGGGTCTCGGATACCGAGCTGCTCGACACTTACAGCTACACCTTCTTCCCGAACCTGTTTCTGTTCCCGGGAATCTCGCTGCCGATGATCTACCGCTTCCGGCCGGATGCGAGCGATCATCGCCGGACGATCTACGAAGTCATGTTCATGCGGCCCAAGCCCAAGGACGGCAGCCCCGTCGAGACCGCCGAAGTGCAGGTGCTGCAGGACCACCAGTCATTCGCCGAGGCGGAGGGCATGGACCCGGGCTTCGGCGTGATCCTCGACCAGGATACCGGCAACCTCTACGCTCAGCAGGAGGGGCTGGAAGCTTCGGCCAAGCCGGGCATCACGCTGGGCGACTACCAGGAAATCCGTATCCGGCACTTCGAACTGGCGATCGACAAGTACATTGCGATGCCGCCCAAGCTGCCGGACTGGAGAGCCTTGCAGCGGCCGTGAACAGGCGCACGCGCGATCGCCGCGCCGGCGACGATGTCGTCCTGGGCGCCCGGCGGCTAAAGCGAACCGAAGCGCAGGCCCGTGGCATCGGCGATGACGCACAGCGGCGGTGCCCACTCTAGCAAGACCTTGCCTGCACCGTTCGCTCGCGCGATTGTTTCGACGCGGGCTTCGAAGCCGGGCTCAACTCGCTGGCGCGGGGGTTCGCTTCGGTACTCTGATCATCGAGTCAGCCGGCGTTGCACACGGCACGCGCGCTAGCGACGCCGTTTATCAGTGCACCGGGCTTTTCGACGATGACTTCGACGCGATCGACCGGTCCAGCCGCCAGGCAGTCGCTCGCAAGTCGCGCGCAGAAGGTTTCGATGAGCACGATATGCTCGTTCGCCAGGGCTTCGGCCAGGGCAACCACGCCCTCATAGTCGACTGTCGCGGTAAGCTGATCGAGGGGTGCGCGCTTCAGCCGCAGCGAGACCATCACCCGCAACATCTGCCGGCGATCCATTTCATGCGCGTGGGCGCCGATCCGTGCGGCCAGTCGCAGGTCGTGGACCCTGACTTCGATACCCTCTTCATTTGGCGCGCGGGTCACTGGCGGTGCTCTTTCAATCGCACCCGCAGCAAGGTGAGCGTCACGGCACAGACCGCCGATCCCGAACTCATCGCGATCGCCACGATCGGGAAGCCGTATCCAGCGGTGAACAACAGA
>Ga0070667_100003090_pt1 | contig 14316 bp, 14 predicted proteins | sample KBSS33metaG_FD_64659 | JGI IMG/M metagenome (GOLD analysis project Ga0070667, IMG submission 64659) | Switchgrass rhizosphere microbial communities from Kellogg Biological Station, Michigan, USA - KBS S3-3 metaG | ecosystem: Host-associated > Plants > Roots > Rhizosphere > Soil ... | reverse complement strand
CGCCGGATGCGGCTGGTCGACGCCTACGGCGCCGACGACCACCGCAGCATGGAAGCCGACAACACCTCGGCCTTCAACTGCCGCTTCGTCGCCGGCACCGACCGCTGGTCCGAACACGCCTACGGCGGGGCGATCGACGTCAACCCGATCGAGAACCCCTACGCCGACGGCGACGGCTACGTCTCGCCGCCCCAGGGCGCCCCCTTCGCCGACCGCTCGCGCCGCGCCAAGGGTCTGATCCACCGGGGCGGCCCGGTCGTCGCCGCCTTCGCCGCGGTTGGCTGGGAGTGGGGCGGCAACTGGGCCTGGCCGAAGGACTTCCAGCACTTCTCGGCGACCGGCGGTTGACTCTTTCGCGCTACTCGGGGCTGAGCCAGCGTGCCACCCGTGAGCCGGGCCGCAGCACGCCGAGGTCGCCGTCGTCGCGGATCCGCGCCGCGATCTCGGCCATCGCCTCGATCGTCGCCCAGGCCAGCGTGCCGCCGACGCTGATCCGCTGCGCTCCCGCCGCGGCGATCTCCTCGACGCTCATCGCCGGGTCTGCGAGCACGTTGAGCGGCCGCTCGGTCGCTTCGGCAATTGCCTTGATGTCGTCGAGCTCGCGTATCCGGGGGGCGTAGACGACGTCGGCGCCCGCCGCTTCATAGGCCTGCAGCCGGGCGATCGTGTCGTCGAGGTCGGGGTTGCCGCGGAAGTAGTTCTCGGCCCGCGCGGTGAGCATGAAGCGAAACGGCAGCCGCGCCGCCGCCTCAGCCGCCGCCGCGATCCGCTCCGCCGCCTCGGCCGGCTCGTACAGCCGCTCCTCGTCGCGGTCGAAGTCCTCGATCGAGCCGCCGACCGCACCCACCGCCGCCACCGCTTCGATCGCCCGCGCCGCCCGCTCCGGCGCCGCCCCGTACCCGTTCTCCAGGTCCACCGACACCGGCAGTTCAGTCGCCTCGGTCAGCCGCCGCACGTGCTCGACCACCTCGTCCTCCTGCACGGTGCCGTCGGGCCGACCCAGCGTGAAGGCGAGACCGCTGCTGGTCGTCGCCAGTGCCTCGAACCCGAGCGCCTCGAGCACCCGCGCCGTCCCCGCATCCCAGGGATTCGGAATCACGAACGCCGCCCCCTGGTGGAGCTCCTCGAACCGCGTGCCCCGCTCGGCTTGGTCCATGCCCTGAATTTAGCCCCCGGCGAGCCTCGGCTCAGCCCTCAGTGGCTGGGGCCGGAATCGAACCGGCGACACCACGATTTTCAGTCGTGTGCTCTACCAACTGAGCTACCCAGCCGCGACCGGCAATGGTAGCTACGCGATCGCGAACAGGCGCCACTCGCCCGGCACGCCCTTCAGCTCGCGCACGCCGCGGTCGGCGAACTCGAGGCCGGAGCCGACGACTAGCTCGCGCACCGTGCTCGACACCAGCACCTCGCCGGCCACCGCTTCGGCGCCGATCCGGGCGCCGATGTTGACGGCGATGCCGCCGACGTCGTCGCCGATCAGCTCGACCTCGCCGGTGTGGATGCCGGCCCGCACCTGCAGGCCAAGGGTGCCGAGCTCGCCGCGCAGGGCCTCGGCGCAGCGGATCGCCCGCGCCGGCCCGTCGAAGGTGGCGAGGAAGCCGTCGCCGACGGTCTTCACCTCGCGGCCGCGGTGCAGGGTGAGCTGGCGGCGGACAGCGGCGTCGTGGCGCTCGAGCAGCGCTCGCCAGCGGCGGTCGCCGAGCTCTGCCGCCCTGGCCGTCGAATCGACCAGGTCGGTGAAGAGGATCGTCGCCAGCGCCCGCTCGGCCGCGGCGGCGCCGCGGCTGCCGACCAGGAACTCCTCGACCTCGTCGAGCAGCGGTTCGGCTTTGGCGAAGGCGATGTGGTCGCGGCCGGGGAGCTCGGCGAAGCGGCTGCCGGCGATGTGGTCGGCGAGATAGCGGCCGAGGGCGACGGGGATCATCCGGTCGCCGCGGCAGTGGGCGACCAGGGTCGGCGCCTCGATCGCCGCCAGCGCCACCCGCACGTCGATCTGGCGGTAGAGGTCCATCAGTGCGATCGCCCCCGCCGGGCTGGTCCCGTAGCGCAGCAGCCGCGCCCACCACTCTTCGAAGCCGGGGTCGCCGGCGAGGCTCGGGGCCCAGAGATCGACTCCCACCGGTCCGCCCCACTCGCGGCGCACGATCCCGACCCATCTGTCGAGCCACTCGCCGGGAATGCCGTCCGGGTAGTCGGGCGCGCTGACCATCCGAGCGTAGGTGCCGTAGAGGATCAGCGAGCCGACGCGCTCGGGATGACTCGCGGCGAACAGCGCCGACATCGGCCCGCCCTCGGAGATCCCGAAGATCGCCGGCCGCTCGCAGCCGGCGGCGTCCATCACCGCCCGCAGGTCGTCCATCGAGTCCTCCAGCGTCGGCGGCCGCCCGACCCGGTCCGAGAGCCCCTGGCCGCGCTTGTCGAAGATCACCAGCCGGGCGAAGGAGGCGAGGCGGCGGAAGAAGGCGGCGACCGTCGGCTCGTCCCAGATCAGCTCGACATGGGAGACGAAGCCGGGCACGAAGACGAGGTCGAGCGGACCCTCGCCGTGGACCTGGTAGGCGATGCTGACCCCTGAGGAGTCGGCGTATCGAGTGGTCGTTTCCATCGCGCGGCGAGCCGCCTCCCGCCGCGAGCCTACTGCGGGCGGGCGCCGCCGGTGCGCGGCTTGAACTGCCCGACCAGGAGCACGATCACGTTCTTGAAGATGAAGAAGGCCGAGCGCAGCGGGGTGAGGAAGGAGGCGCCGCCCTCGCGGGGCAGGAAGCGAACCTGCATCTCTTCGACCGTCAGCCCCTCGCGCAGGGCCAGCTGCAGCGACTCGATCTCGCCGAAGTCGGGCGAGTAGCTGTCGGCGAAGAGCTCCATCACCCGGCGGTTGCCGGCGCGCATGCCGCTGGTCGTGTCGGTGAAGCGCTGGCGGGTGGTGAGGGTGAGCAGGGTGCGGAAGAGGCTGATGCCGAGGCGGCGCGAGAAGGTCGGCTTGTACTCGCCGGCCTCCGGCTCGCCGGGGGTGTGGTAGCGGGAGCCGATCATCAGGTCGGCGTCGCCCTCGATCAGCGCTTGCAGCAGCCGCTTGACCTCGGCCGGCGGGTGCTGGCCGTCACCGTCGAGGTGGGCGCAGTAGTCGTAACCCCCCTGGTAGGCCATCCGGTAGCCGGTCTGCAGGGCGGCGCCGAGGCCGAGGTTGAAGGGGAGGCTGGCGACGCGGGCTCCGGCCGCGGCGGCGGCCTCGGCGGTGCCGTCGGTGGAGCCGTCGTTGACGACGAGGATGTCGGCGTCGGGCATCTCGGCGCGAACGTCGGCGACCACCGCGCTAACGGTGTCCTCCTCGTTCCAGGCGGGGATGAAGATCAGCTTCACGCCGGGAGCATGTCAGAGAAGGGGCGCTCGACTGATTGCATTGCGGGTGTGGCAATCGCCCGCGCAGCACTGCTCGCAGCCGCCGCAGCGGCCCTCGCCCTGATCCTGGTTTCGGGCGGCTCCGATGCCGACCCGCGCACGCCGCCGGCCCTGCCGGGGCTGCCGCCACCGTTCCTCGGCACTGCGGTGAGCGGCGATGGCGGGCTGACGGCGGCGATCGACGCCTACGGCGACGTGGTCGACCTGCGGGCGCCGGGGCCGGCGGGGCGGGCGCTGGTCGATAACCCGGCGGCGCGGCAAGTGGCCGGGACGGTGCCGGAAGACACCGGGATCGTGCCGATGGTGCGGGTCGGGCCCGACGGCGATCCGGAACCGCTGTGGGAGGGCGAATCGGTGCGGCAGCACTACCTGCATGGGACGAACGTGGTCGAGACCGTGGGGTTCGTGCAGGAAGCGCGGCTGATCGTGCGGACGGCCGTCGTCGGCGACTCGCTGGCGATGACGCTGATCGCGCGCTCGAGCCGGCAGGGACGGGCGCTGCCGGCGATCTCGGTGGACGTGGAGGAGGGCATCGATTGCGCGCAGGCGGAACGGGCGGGAGTGCTCGAGCTGCTCTGCAGGGTGGGTCGAGCACTCCCGCCCGATCTCGACGCCGATTCGCGGGAGCTGTCCCGGGAATGCGACCGGGTGGTGAGGGACGCGGGCGGGGCGCACAGGTGGGTTGCGCTGGCGCGGGAGCTCGGGGCCGGGGCGCCGAGGTGGGCGCGGGCGATGTACGACCGGTCGCTGCTGGTGCTGCACGCGCTGACGGATCGGCGCAGCGGGGCGGTCGCCGCCGGGGCGCGGGACGGCTGGGCGTACGTGTGGCCGCGGGACGCGGCGACGGCGGCGCTGGCCTATGCGGCGGCCGGGTACCGCAATGAGGCGAGACGCGTCGCCGGGTTCCTCTCTGGGCTCGGGAGCGGGGTCGAGCGGGCCGCGCGCTTCGACGGCGCCGGCGCCCCGGTTCCCGGCCGCGGTCCTCAGGGCGACGCCGCCGGCTGGATCGCGGTCGCCAGCGCGGCCCCGCCTGCACGGCCATCCGCGCGAAACCTGCCTGACTATCAGGAGGGCTCGCCCGGGACCTACCTAGGTAACGCGATCGCGGATGGCGTGACGGCGGCGCGGATCGCGGCCGAGTTCGAAACGCCGCGCGGCCTGGTGCGCGAAGCGGGCAACCCGTCCTCCGGCCTCGACTCGGCGGCCGCCTGGGCGGTCCGCCCCTTCGCCTCACCCAGCCTCTACCCCGCGGTCCGCCGCACCCTCCTGAACCTCGCCGGAAACGCCACGCCCTACGGGATCACGCCGGGCGAAGGCTGGGCGGGCGGGGTCGACCCCTGGACGGCGCCGACCGCCTGGAGCGCCTGGTCGCTGGCCGCGCTCGGCGACCGCGCCGCCGCGCTCCGCCTGCTCGCCGACCTGCGCCGCGCCGCCACCCCGGCCGGCGCCCTGCCCGAGCGCGTCGACGCCAGCACCGGCGTCCCCCGCTCGACCACGCCGCTCCTCTGGTCGCACGCCTTCGCGATCCTGGCGCTGCGCCAGCTCTGGCCGAGCCCCTAGGCGGGGCGGCGCCAGCGGAACAGCATGTTGTGGAGGAAGAGGCGCCGCTCGCCGCCCTCGCCCAGCACCCGAAAGGCCTGCGCGCCGGCGTCCTCGAACTCGAGCGCGGTCGCGTCGCCGAGACCGAACTCGACGTTGCCGAGGTCTTCGCGGTCGGCTTCCTCGCGGGCCTTCTCGATCATCGCCGTGGTCAGGTCGACGCCCCGCACCGAGCCGACCTTCGGCGCCAGGTCGCGCCCGACCATCGCCGGGCCGCAGGCGACCTCGAGCCAGCGTGCTTCCGGGTCTGGCGGCGCCAGCTCGACCAGTGCCCCTAGGGTCTCCGCCGCCTTTAGCGCCCCCGCCCAGGCGAAGGTGTCGGTCTGGTGCGTGAACTCCTCGCGAATCGACCGCTCGTACATGCCGGTCATCGTAGGGACCTATCCTCGGGGTCGTGCGGGTGCGGCCGGCCACTGTCGAGGATTGCGCGGCGATCGGGCGCGGGATGAAGACCGTGGTCGACGAAGAGTCCTGGCTCGCCACCGAGTCGACGACCGGCGCCACCGAGTTGGAGGTGCGCCACCGGCAGGCGATCGAAAAAGGCGAGCTGGTCTTCGTGCTCGACGACGAGGGCGAGGTGGTCGGCGCGCTGGGACTGCGGCCGACCCGCGCCAGCGGCGTCCTCTCGCTGGGGATGTGGATCCTCGCCTCGCACCGCGGCCACGGCGGCGGCCGGATGCTGATGGACGCCGCGCTCGCCGCTCGCCCCGCCGACGTCCACAAGATCGAACTCGAGGTCTGGCCCGACAACGAGGCGGCGATCAGCCTCTACCGGGGGATGGGCTTCGAGCGCGAGGGCCTGCGCCGCGACCACTACCGTCGCCAGAACGGCTCGCTGCGCTCGGCCCTGATCATGTCCCGCCTCTTCGAGTAGCCCCCAGCTGCTTTTTCAACCTCATTCGAGGTAGAAAAAGCACACGGTTGGCAACGCTCGTTAGGCCGAGAGGGCTGCGAGGGCGGTGGAGACGGCCTGGTCTGCCGTCTCAGCGGGCTCGATGCCGGGGGCGCCCTGCATCCTCTCGCGGCCGTCGAGGGTCCAGCTGCGCAGCGCGACGACGGTGCGGCCGATCGCTCGCGCGAGGCCGATCTCGCTCAGCGTCCCCCACTCGCCGCCGACCGCGATCACGACCTCGCCCGAGCCGACCACCGCCAGGTTGCGGGCGTGCCCGACCCCGCTGGCGATCACCCGCGTGCAGTAGGGGTTGGCCTCGCCGAGGTCGTAGCCGGGGAGGATCCCGATCGTCTCGCCGCCCGCCGCCACCGCGCCGCGGCTGGCGGCCTCCATCACCCCGCCGCGGCCGCCGGTGACCAGCACCACGCCCGCCTCTCCCAGGCCACGCCCGACCGCTTCGGCCAGCTCCCAGATCTCGCTGCCCGGCTCGGCGCCGCCGGCGCCGATCACCGCGATCTGGCGCGCCCGCGGCGCGCCGGCCGTCCCGCCACCGGCCTCCGCCTCACCGGCCACGCTCAAGCCGCCTGCCGCTCCGCCGGCCCGCCGGCCGCCTGCATCAGCCCCATCAGCTCCAGCGCCCCGGCCTTGTGCAGTGGTTCGTTCAGGTTCCCGCACTTCGGGCTCTGCACGCACGACGGGCAGCCGGACTCGCACGGGCACTCGGCGATCAGTCGCTCGGCGTCGGCCAGCAGGCGCTCGAACTGGCGGTAACCCCGCTCGGCGATCCCGACCCCGCCGGGGTAGCCGTCGTAGATGAAGATCGTCGAGCGGCCGGTCTGGAAGTGGACGTTGGTCGAGAGGCCGCCGATGTCCCAGCGGTCGCACATCGCGATCAGCGGCAGCACCGCGATCTGCCCGTGCTCGGTCGCGTGCAGCGAGCCGAGCAGCGCTTCCGGCGGCAGCGCGCCGGAGAGCCGCTGTGGCAGCACGTACCAGAGCGCCTGGGTGACGAAGCTCTGCTCGGGCAGCTCCAGCGCGACGATGTCGATCGGCTCCTGCTCGGAGATCGAGACCCGCTGGAAGGCGATCACCTGCTCGGTCACCGAGACCTCGCCGAAGCTGAGCTCGACCCCGGCCACCTGGCGCTGCTCGCGCACGCGTTCGATGTAGATCTCCGTCTCCTTTTTCGGCCGCGTGTACCAGTCGCCGTCGAAGCGATGGACGATCGCCCGCCGCTCCTCGACGTCGAGCCGCTCAACCTCGTAGGAGCGCCCGAGGTGCAGGTAGACGGCGCCGGGGTGGACGGTGGTGAAGGCGCGTTCGGCCTCGACCAGGCCGAGCATCTCGCCCGAGTCGCGGTCGATCACCGCAACCGAATCGGCCGAGGCAGAGCGCAGGGCGATCCGCGAGGCGACGAACTCGGGACGTCGCGGCGCCAGCTTGCCCTGCAACTCGCGCAGCTCGCCGCCGGCGACCAGACGCTCCGCCCGCTCGCGCCACTCGGGGCCGAACACCTCGTCGTCCTCGGGCCCGAGCGGCAGCTCGTAGGCCGCCGCGATCAGGTGCCGCGAAGCGATCTGCTCGTTGCCGTGGTCGAGGATCGCCGCCTCGACCGGCCGCCCGAGGAACTCTTCGGGATGGCGGCAGAAGAACTGGTCGAGGGCGTCCTGGCCGGCGACGTAGACCGCCAACCCGCGCCGGCGCCGCCCCGCCCGCCCCCACATCTGCCGCAGGCTGGCGACGGTGCCGGGGAAGGTGACGCAGATCGCCGCGTCGAGCTCGCCGACGTCGATCCCCAGCTCCAGCGCGTCGGTCGCGACCACCGCCAGCAGCTCGCCGGAGGCCAGCCGGGCCTCGATCTCGCGCCGCTGCTGCGGCGTGTAACCGCCCCGGTAGGGGGCGATCCGCTTCGCCAGCTCCGGCTTTCCCCGCCGCTCGAGGTTTTCGCGGGCGAAGCGCTGGATCAGCTCGATCCCGCGGCGGCTTTTGAGGAAGCAGATCGTCCGCACCCCGTGGGTCACCAGCTCGGCCAGCAGGTCGGCCGCCTCGCCGAGCGCCGAGCGCCGGGTGCCGCTCGCCTCGTCGATCAGCGGTGGGTTCCACATCGCCAGCTCGCGGCCGGCGCGCGGCGCGCCGTCGTCGTCGACCAGCTCGAACGGCGTCCCGACCAGCCGCTCGGCCAGCTCGACCGGGTTGGCGATCGTCGCCGAGGCAAGCAGGAACCGCGGCTCGGCGCCGTAGGCGCGGGCCAGCCGCCGCAGCCGCCGCAGGACGTTGGCGACGTGCGAGCCGAAGACGCCGCGGTAGGTGTGGGCCTCGTCGACGACGACCCAGCGCAGGTTGGCGAGGAAGTCGCCCCATTTGCGGTGGTTGGGCAGGACCGCGACGTGGAGCATGTCCGGGTTGGTGAGGACGAGGTTCGATTTGCGGCGGATCGCCGGCCGCTCCTCGCGCGGCGTGTCGCCGTCGTAGATCGCCTCGCGCAGACCCGGCGGCCGCAGCTGCGCCAGCTTGCGCGCCTGGTCCTGGGCCAGCGCCTTGGTCGGGTAGAGGTAGAGGGCGCGGTGCTTGGGCTGGGCGGCGATCCCGTCGAGCACCGGCAGGTTGAAGGCAAGGCTCTTGCCGGACGCGGTGCCGCTGGTGATCACCAGGTTGGAGCTCTCGGCCGCTTTGAAGGCGCGCAGCTGGTGCGTGTAGAGCGAGGACACGCCGCTTCGCCGCAGCGCCTCGGCGAGCGCGGGGTCGAGCCGCTCGGGCAACGACACAGGCCGCGCCGAGCGATCCGGCTCCGCGCTCTCGGCGACGATCCGGCCGTCGCGCCGCGCCGGGTCGATGGCGATCGCCCAGTCGCTGCCGAGCAAACTGCCGCCGCGCTTAGCCATGGACGACCAGCCCTGCCACCTTCATCGCCTGCAGCGAGCTGCGGTCGTGGAGTCGCAAGACATCGGCGCCCGCCCGCACCGCCAGGGTGACCGCCGCGACCGTCCCCCACTCGCGCCGCTCGGCCGGCCAGCGCTCCTCCCAGGAACCGGCCAGCACCGCGCCGATGAAGTCCTTGCGCGAGAGGGACACATAGAGCGGCAGTCCGAGCGCCCGCAGCTCGCCGAGCCGGCGCAGGATCTCGAGGTCCTGCTCGGGGCTGAGGTCGAAGTCGAGCCCGGGGTCGATCGCGATCTGCTCGGCGGCGACGCCGAGCTCGCCTGCCCATTCGACCCGCGCCGCGAACCAGGCGAGCAGGTGGTCGACGACGTCGTCGTAGTCACGCCACTCGCGGTCGACCCGCGGCGGGCCCTCGATGTGCATCAGCACGTAGCCGCAGCCGCTGGCGGCGACGACGTCGAACATCGCCTCGCCGCCGCCGGAGATGTCGTTCACCACCGCGGCGCCCTTGGCCAGCGCCGACTCCGCAACCTGCGGCGAGAAGGTGTCGGCGGAGACCGGCAGGTCGGCCTTCAGGACCAGTCCTTCGACCGCCGGCACCAGCGCCGCCGCCTCCTGCTCGGCCCCCACCGGCGGCCCCGTCTTTGCCGCCACGGCGCCGACGTCGAGCATCTCGAACCCCGCCGCCGCCAGCGCCAGACCGTCCTCCACCGCCTGCTCGGGGCTACCGGAGCGGGCCCCGGAGTACATCGAGTCGGTGGTCACGTTGACGATCCCGGCGGCGATCGGCCCCGAGAGATCGAGGTTGCGGTCGGAAAGGCGCCAGGTCCGGGAGCTCATCCTCCCTTTCTAGCTGACCGGGCAGCTAGGGCCGGAAGGAGATGCCGTCGAGCGAGACGGTAACGGCCGCAGGGTCCGGGGTGGCGACCAGGCCGTTGGCCCTGACTTCGACCAGGGTCGTGGTGTTCAAGGCCGCGCCGCCGGCGACGACGAAGACCCTGGTGTCGCTGGGCTGGAACGCCGGCGGCAGGTAGAACGGGCCTTCGGGTTCGAAGCCGCCGTGACCGCCGGTCGCATCGAGCTGGGCGACGCCCATCAGGTGGACGATCCCGTCCGTGTCCTTGTAGAAGCCCGCCCGCGCGTATTCGCTCGAGCCGTTCCCCCAGCTGCCGGATTTCGTCCCCTTGCAGAAGGTCCCGGATTTGACGTGGCACTGTTCCGTCGCCGGGGCGGTGACGTAGTTGACGGGTTCGAGCGTGTCGTCCGCGCTGGTGATGATCACCTTGTCCTCGCTCTTCGCACACCTGCCGTTCGCGGACAGGTCGAGGTCGCCGTCGGACTTCGCCGCGCAGAGCGTCAAGTCGTCGCCGGACGTGCTCTTGCCGACCGCGTACGCGGCGACGCCGACGACCAGCAGGGCGACGCAGGCAACGAGAGCTCCCCAACGCATGGCGGGCACTCTAGGCGCAGCCGGCTGCCGCTGTCCAGCGCGCGGCGGCCACTAGGCTCCCCGCGGTGCCGCTGCGCTGCGTCTACACCGACCTCGACGGGACCCTGCTCGGGCGGGGCGCCTCGCTCTTCCGCGACGCCGAGGGCGGCTTCTCGATGGTCCAGTCGCGGGCGATCGAGGCCTGCTTCCGGGCCGGGGTCGAGATCGTGATCATGTCCGGCCGCCGCGAGCCCCAGGTCCACGAGCTGGCGCGGATCATGGGCCAGACCTCCTACATCTACGAGGCCGGCTGCGCCTACGCCCTCGACGGCGAGACGACCCTCCTCACCGACCCGATGGCGCCGAACGAGGACGGCACGATCTACGAGCAGATCGAGGCCCGCGGCGTCCCCCGCTACCTCTTCGAGGCATTCCCGGAGCACCTCGAATACCACTCGCCCTGGCACCACGGCCGCGTCCTCTCGCACCTCTTCCGCGGCAAGGTCGACGTCGCCACCGCCAACCGGGTGCTCGCCGAGCACGGCGACGACGACCTGCGGCTGCTCGACAACGGCGCGATCGGCACCCCGATGCCGGCGGTCGAGGGCCGCACCCACGCCTATCACCTGGTCCCCCGCGAGGTCAGCAAGGGCGCGGCGGTCGCTGCCCACGCCCGCGCCCGCGGCTACCAGCGCTCCGAGTGCATCGCCGTCGGCGACTCGGTCGAGGACCTCGAGGTCTCGCCCGCGGTGGACCGCTTCTTCGTCGTCGCCAACGGCCCCGAGCGTGATCCCGGCCTGCGCTCGCAGCTCGCCAACTGGGGCAACGTCACCGTCACCGAAGGCGCCAACGGGGACGGCTTCTACGAGGCGGTCGTCTCGACGCTGATCGAGCGCTGATCGAGCGCCCGCGCCCGCGGCCGTCGCACCCGCACGTACTCGGCGCCGAAGTAGGAGCCGAGGACCAGCACCGCCGCCAGCAGCTGAGCTACCAGCCCCTCGACGGTCGGGAAGACCGCCAGCCAGAGGCCGACCCAGCCGGGGATCGCCAGCGGCACCGTCGTCGTCGGCAGCCAGCCGGCGAGCTGCATCTCCTGAATGCTCTCGCCGACCATCACGATCAGGACGACGCCGAGCATCACGCCGGTCAGGACCAGCATCCGCTTGTAGTGGAGCTTGCGGTGGGCGATGAAGGTGAGGGCACCGACCAGCAGCGTCAGCGCCAGGCCGATCGCGGCGCCCTCGAGCACAACCCCGGAGCCGTAGCCGAGCCGCAGGTTCTGGAGGAAGAGGACAACCTCGAAGCCCTCGCGGTAGACCGAGGTGACGCCGAGGGCGATCAGCCCGATGATCGTCGCGCGGCGACCGTCGATCGCCGCGTTCTCGAGCAGCTTCTTGCGCTGGCGGTTGCGGCTCTGGATCCAGCCGGTCCAGTAGACCTTGTGGAAGAACCAGTTCATGAGGACGAGCAGGACGATCACCGCAAGCAATCCGGTCGCCGCCTGTACGGCGAGGCCGCCGGCGCCGAGTTGGCCGAGCACCCAGACCGCCGCGAACCAGGTTGCGACGGTGAGCAGGAAGCCAACGCCGGCGCCGATCGCGATCGGCCGCCGGTAGAGCGCTGCGGCGCCCGCCAGGCTGGCGGTAACGGCGGCGAGGACGAGGACCGTCTCGAGCCCCTCGCGGAGGACGAGCAGGCCGCTGTCGACGATCACCGCGCCGTGGCTGAGGTGCTGGGTATCAGTCGGGTCGGGGGTGCCGCCGTGGGCACTGAACGCGCTCCAGGCAAGCAGCGCGACGAGGGCGCCACCCAGGTAAAGTGGCCAAGGTCGCCGGATCGACTCGTAGATAGCCGCCAAGATCCGCGGCACATTAGGGAAACCGTATTAGGGACACCTAAAGCAGAAGGAGCAGGTTTGTCCGCCGAGACCGCGACCGTCGCAGAGCAGGAGTACCTGGAGATCATGTTCTGGATCGAAGAGGCGGGGCTGCCGATGACCGGCGCCAACATCGCCCGCGCGATGCAGCTCTCGCCGCCGACCGTGCACGAGATGGTCGGCCGCCTCGTCAACGACGGCTACGTCGAGCGCAACCCGGACAAATCGCTCAGCTTCACCGAGACCGGCCGCGAGCACGCCAGCTACATCGTCCGCCGCCACCGGATGATCGAGCGCTTCCTCACCGACGTCCTCGGCATTCCCTGGGACGAGGTGCACGAGGAGGCGGAGCGGATCGAGCACGCGATGTCGCCGGTCCTCGAGGAGAAAATGCGCCTTGCGATCGGCAACGCGACCACCTGCCCGCACGGCCACCCGATCGTCGAGGGGGTGCGCGAGACCGGCTCGCTGCTCGCCGACGTCGAGGTCGGCGCCGACGTCCACGTCCTGCGCTTCGAGAACGAGGCCGAGGAGCTGCTCCACTACCTGCGCGCCGCCGGGCTCGAACCGGGTCTCGAGGGCAAGGTCGAGAGCTCCGATGACGACACGGTCGTGATCGCCTCCGACGACGGCAAGCACGAAGTCAGCCGCAGCGTCGCCGAGACCGTCTCGGTCCGCGCCGATCCGGCGCCGCCGCCGCGCGCCGCGATCCCCGAGCAGCTCGTGCTCTCGTCGGACCGTTACGGCCGCTGATCAGGCGGGCCCACCGCAACGACGACCAGGCGCCGAAAAGCCAGGCGCCGGTTTGCAGGCGCCTGGTCAGGCCGGTGAGCCGGAGCGGACCCGCTCCAGCGCCGCGGCGATCCGGCGCACGCCCTCGGCGGCTTGGTCGGCCGGAACCGGGGCGAAGGAGAGCCGCAGGCTGCTCTCGCCGCCCTCGATCATGAAGTCGGGCCCGGCGATGAAGGAGACGCCCTCGCCTTTCGCCTCGGCCAGCAGTGAAACGGTGTCGGTGCCCTCGGAAAGGTCGAGCCAGAGGAAGTAGCCGCCCTGCGGGACGACGAAGGTCGCCTCGGGAATCTGCTCCCGCAGCGCCTCGACCAGCGCCTCGCAGCGAGCTTTCAACTCCCCCTTGACGAACTCGATGTTGCGGTCGAGCTCGCCCGAGCGGCAGAGCTCGAGGACGATCGACCCGGCCAGCATGTTGGGCGAGATGTAGATCTCGTTGGCGTGCTTGGCGAGCTTCGCGATCTCGTCCGCCGGCCCGGCCAGATAGCCGACCCGGACGCCCGGACTGACCGTCTTCGAGAACGAGGAAGCGTGGAAGACCCGTCCCGCCTCGTCGAGCGAGGCCATCGTCTCCAACGGCTCGCCCTCGAACGGCAGCTCGCGATAGGGATCGTCCTCGAACAGCCAGAACTCGTGCTCGGCGGCGAGCTCGACCAGCCGCCGCCGCTTCTCGGGCGAGAGCGTGCAACCCGCCGGGTTGTGGGCGTTGGGGATGACGTGGGCGAGCTTGATCGGGGCCTCGGCGAGCGCCGCTTCCAGCGCCGCGACGTCGAGCCCGTCGGCCTCGAGCGGCACCGGCACCAGCTCGGCGCCGAGCTGCTTCAGCAGCAGCAGGGTGCGGTCGTAGGTCGGCTGCTCGACCACCACCCGGTCGCCCGGGGAGATCATCTGCGTGAACAGCATCGCGCCGGCCTCGAGCGAGCCGTTGGTGATCATCACCTGCGCCGGGTCGAAGTGCCCGTGCCGCTCGGCGACCCACTGGCAGAGCCCGGGATGGCCGATCCCGACCCCGTAGGAGAGCGCCGTCTCCCAGTCCTCGGCGAGCGCCCGCGCCGCCGCCTCCCGCACCTGCTCGTGGGGGAGGATGTCGGCGCTCGGAGCGCCGCGCGCGAATGAGATCGTTCCGCCGGCCATCAATTCGACAGTAGCAATGCGCCGGCCCAGACCGCCTACAGCGAGCGCAGGACTTCGGCGGCGATCGCCGCCGTCTCGGTCGGGCTTTCGCCGACCCGTACGCCCTTCGCCTCGAGCGCCTCTTTCTTCGCCGCGGCGGTGCCGGAGGAACCGGAGATGATCGCCCCGGCGTGGCCCATCTGCTTGCCGGGCGGAGCGGTGAAGCCGGCGATGTAGGCGACGACCGGCTTCGAGACCTCGGCGGCGATGAACTCGGCGGCGCGCTCCTCGGCGTCGCCGCCGATCTCACCGACCATCACGATCAGCTCGGTGTCG
>Ga0070667_100003088_pt1 | contig 14320 bp, 13 predicted proteins | sample KBSS33metaG_FD_64659 | JGI IMG/M metagenome (GOLD analysis project Ga0070667, IMG submission 64659) | Switchgrass rhizosphere microbial communities from Kellogg Biological Station, Michigan, USA - KBS S3-3 metaG | ecosystem: Host-associated > Plants > Roots > Rhizosphere > Soil ... | reverse complement strand
GCTTCCGACAGTAAATGCTTCATGTCGGCCCGAAAGCACAGCGCCATATCGAGGCGTTCTTCTGCGGACTCCAACATCGTCAGATATCCTTTCAGAAACGCTCGATATCTCTCGAGCTGTTTGTTCAAACGGGCAAACGACAACGCCGTGCGACGGTTGCCGGTGATTTCGTGGATGAGATGTGCACCCGAGACTGTCAGTACGGCTACAGCCGTTCGGCGGACTACCCCCCAGCTATCAACAAATGCCAATTCCAATTTCTCGAGTTGATCCTTCGTCACCATGGGCTGTGCTGTTTTCATGGCGCGCACCAGCTTATCGATCTCTGAGCGGGAGATGCGCCTCACCGGCTTGCGTTTCATGGAGAACCTCCGTTGCCCTCGATATTGAGGATTTTTGAGCACTTTCTCCATGTGTGACTTGCACTTGTTGTGGGATAAGCGAGGTTCATGAGGTTTTGCCCGCCAATGCCGCCGAGTCCTTATCAATATCATCGCGCAAACGCTGCAATTCTTGGTTGGTCAGTTCCAGCGCACATGCAACGTCCGCATCGTATGGACTGTGCCCAGATGCCAACGTGTGGACAGTCAAACTAATCACCGCACGTGCCCGATCGATTTTGGGGATCCAATCGAGTCTTTTTTCCGGGACGACATGCGAAGTCTTCGGCTTTGGATGTCGTACGCGGTTACTATTGGCCGATTGTGAGTGACCCATGTCATTGCGCCTCTCGGAAGGTTTGACTGCGTGGCGTAAACCGCCCGGTCGCTAAAACCATCCAGCTGGTCGAGCAAGTCGGCTGCAGCGGGAATCATTGATCGAACGTCGAGCGATCCATTGAGGGCTTCACGGCCCGCAGATCCAGGGGACGAGGACCTTCGGGTCGAAACGGTTCGGTTGGCAGACGCCACAGTAGACGGTCGAGATCCTGTGAAATCGCTTTGAATAGGCTCCTAGCCACCGAAAATGCCTCGTGCGATATCTCTCTCGCGGAGCGCAGATCGTCCGCCTCCTTTTCAAGGAGCTGGAGATTCACTCGAGCAGATTCCAGAAAGTGTCTGAGTTGCGCGAGAGCATCGTAGAATTCGATGAAACTGCCGACACGGGTAGACACCTGGGTCATTGCCTGCTGCGTCAACTCCCAAAGGGTCTCCAACTGGGTGAGTTGTGCGAGCAGGATGCCCTTGCCCAGCCCATCCTCAAAGCCCTGCAACTGAGTGCGAGCGCCCGCGATATCGTCTATGTACATGGTGTTTGAATCTCCGTGAACGAGTTCTACGAGCTCGGTGGTATCGGGGTGTGTCGAGGCTCCCAGCGTTGCCATCGAACGTTGTAGGCGATGAGGTCTCTCACGAGGCACTCATGAGGTCGATGACATCGCAATTGAGGCCGTGAGCCATCCTGTCCAGACGGGTCACAGTGAGATCGCACTCGCCGAGCGCGAGCTGTCGAAGATCTGCACTCTCTAAGCCGGTTCGTGCGGCGAACTGATCTTCCGTGAAGCCGCGTAGCACGCGCAGGCGCTCCGCGTTGACGGAGATACGCGTGAGTGTGTTCGGAGCGAACCTGGAATGAATGATGGACGGCACTCGGCTCAAACGGCTGGCGGTCCGGTCGACCAACGAGCCAGGGCGCAGCGACAACGGCGGGGCTAAATTCAACAGCTGCATCAGAGAGGGTGTTCGCAGCCCCCGCTCCAACAGGGATGAGTAGGTTCGGTCCCAGCCGGCCCAATGGGCCAGGTCTTCCTGATTCAATCCCACGTCGAACCGGGCGTGCCTCAGTTCCTCCGCGAAGACTCGAGCCACGTCCCGACGCGAAACGGGCCGCAGCACATTTAGTCGAGCAAGAAGAGGCGCCTCGAAGACCTTGCCCGGCCGACCGTCGCATTTCATCGGGAATTGATGGATGTCTCTCACAAACCTAACCAGATGCGAACCCAGGATACGACCCAAGGAGTGCCGACCACGATGACGACCCCGAGGGTATCGCCGATGCTCCATGCCCAAGAAATCTTGCGGGCTACGGCAAGGCCCGCGAGCGTCACCGCCAGAACGATGCCACCGCACAGCAGCCACGTTGTGACAGTGGCCGTTAGCACCTCAGGCACGCCGGTCTCGATGGAAGACGGCGCAGTCATGACCCGGTCCTCTCCTTCGTTGTCCCTGTAAACGAATTGTTCGTGGTCCGCTGATCGGCGGTCAGAAGACCCAGCCGTTCCAAGCGGGCCTCAATTGCTCGGACGGTTCTGCCGTGCTTCGCGGCGATGGTGTCGACGGTTTCACCCGCCTGGAACTCTGCGATCAACCGCCGCTCCTCATCCGAACTCCACGGCATGCCGACATTCTCCGGAAGAGTTGCCCGCCGTTTCGTGCGCGCCTCAGACTGATCGAGAACATTGACGGCAGTGCTCAGCGCCCGAAAGACATTGGTGCGAAGGATGATCGAGTTCTCGGGAAGTTCTTTCGAAGTATCAGGGTCGAGCCCCTGCGTCAGGGTGTGGAGAATCTTTCGGGCTTTGGTGGGATGCATGACGACTCCTTTGAATAGGTCAGCGGTACTTCGGTGGCGAAGGCCGTCGCCGCAACGTCTTGTCGACAATGGCTGCATGCTACTACTTGCACAGGATCTTGTGCAACTGCCAATTATCTCGTGCAAATGACCAGGTTTAACGACACCTGTCGGCAGAGTTGCACCCCAGTCTGTTGCAGAGTCCGTTGCTAGTGGAAAACCCAGACCGAGATCCATGGAATAAAGCCGTTGCGGCCGTTGTGGCGGCATCACGGCGCGATGAAGATCTCACTCAGGAAGAGGTCGCAGAAAAGCTGGGTTTTTCGCGTAATACGCTGGTCGCTATCGAAAATGGCTCGAGGCCGATGACGATTCCTGAGCTAATGAAATTCTCAAAGCTGGTGAAGTTGCCGCCGGCGACGCTGATCGATCGAATCATAAAATGGCGTCGATGACGCCCGCTTAAAGACAAGCGAAAAGTCCACCCCTGATCAGAAGTCGCTGAAGCCCACGAACTGCCGGAAGCAACATTGATCGAGTTCGCGGCCGCGCGAAACCGTTGGGGCTCGCCGATGCGCGCGGCGTCCCGTGATTACACTCTAAGCGGCCTTGCGGTGCTCGTAAAACGCTGGAACGCAATCACTCAGAATCGCCTCCAAACGCGCCTTCGGAACGTCCTCAGGCGCCAGCCATTCGTCCACATTCTGTGATTGCAGTGAAATGATGCATCGCTGGTGACCCGTCGCGGAGATTTCCGGCGGTGGCTCATCCGTGATCGCCGCGAAGGAATCGAGGTCTGGCCCCTCTTTCCCAGACCAATGTGACCACAAGCACGCCACGATCATCGGTTCCGGTGGGTTAGGCTGGAAATGCAAAACGGTGTTGGTCTCTTTCTCGCCTTCGGCCAACTGCCGTTTCTCGAAGAGATGCGTGGGGACGTTCTCGAAGAAACTGTCGACCCACAGGATCGCGTGGGATTTGCCGTACACTTGCGACCAGAACCCCTCGAGATTGTCGCGCCGCGCATTGTAGGTACCGGGAAACTTCCGGTCGTAGGCCATTGGCTTTCCCGCCAAGCGACAAGTGTAGCGCATGGGCCGAATCACTCGACGTCCGCCATCGTTCACGATCACGGGCGCAAAATACATCGGGAAGATGCGACCGTCATTCGGACGGGTGTCGTCCCGTTTGAAATCCGACAGTCGCTCGAGGTAAGTGTCGATCTTGTCTGTTGCGATCCGGACATCTTCGCGGGCCTTTTTCGTTTCTTTCACTTGCAGGCTGCGATTCGCATCGGCAAGCCGCTTCTTTTGCTTGAACAGATCCTGCTCCCACGCGCTCGCCTGAGCCTTGCGGAAAGCCAGGATGTGGTCTCGCGTTTTTTGCGCGATCGGATTCGCAGGCTCTCTGAAATTGTCTTCCAGGGCACGAGAGACCTTGATCGTTCCGTCGTCCAGCCGTTGTCGGAACAGCAGCTCGAACCCTTCCCAATCCACGGTGGCCCCGAACTTCTTCATCAGATCGTGGAGACTCTGACGCACGCGCGCTGAATAACACATGGCTTCAGTTTACCTCGACTGCGCTCGTCCACCGACTTTGCAAAAAACTGCTGAAAACTCAGGCGACTTGCCGGTGTCGACGCCTGTACATATATACAGCTTCGTCATTCTACCTTACCGTGAGTCAGGAGCCAGTGGTCGGACGGCCATGGCGATGAGATTGCGCTGATCACAGGTGAGTCATACAGCATGCGGTACGCCGAACTACTGTGCGTGTCCAATTTCAGCTTTCAGCGCGGCGCTTCGCATCCCCGAGAGTTGTTTGAGCGCGCTCACGAGGTGGGTTATTCGGCGCTCGCGATCACGGATGAATGCTCGTTGGCCGGTATCGTACGGGCCCATGAAGCGTCTGAGGTGACCGGCATCCCGCTGATTATCGGCAGCCACTTTCGATTTCAAGAAGGCGATCGGGTGGCTCTCCTGGCACCCAGTCAAGACGCCTACACACAACTGTGCGAGCTCATCAGCAAGGCGCGGCGCCGCTCCGAGAAAGGCGCCTACAGTCTTTCCCGCACCGACTTTGATGCAGCCATCTCGGCGACGATCGCACTGTGGTTGCCGGGACGTGAGATCAACCGCGCGGATGCCGAGTGGTTCGCTGCCCTACCGTGCGCGCATCGCTACCTGGCATTCGCGCACTTGCTGGCTCAGAACAGCGAGAGCCGACTCGAGGCCACGCAGAAGTTAGGCGACGAGTTGAATCTCCCGGTCGTTGCCGTCGGGGACGTGCACTATCACATTCGCGCACGCCGGCCGTTGCACGATGTACTCACGGCCATTCGCCTGACGACCACGGTAGAGAAAATCGGCCGCCAGGGGCTCGCCAACGGAGAAGCCCATTTACGTCCGATCGCTACGCTACAGAAGTTGTATCCGCCTGAGCTCCTCGCGCGCACGGTCGAGATTGCCGAGCGGTGTACGTTTTCGCTCAAAACCCTGCGTTACGAGTATCCCGAAGAGTTGGTGCCGAAGGGCTTGACCGCCAGCGAGCACCTGCGCGAACTGACCCGAGCGGGTATCCGCCGGCGTTGGCCGAATGGCGCGCCTGCATCCGTGCACGATCTGATCGAACGAGAGCTCGTGCTGATCCGCGAACTCCGATTCGAACACTACTTTCTAACAGTCGAGGACATTGTCCGTTATGCCCGCATGCGCGGCATTCTGTGCCAAGGCCGCGGAAGCGCTGCCAACTCGGCCGTCTGCTATGTGCTCGGCGTCACGGAGGTCGACCCTGCTCGCATGGATCTGCTGCTGGAACGGTTCATTTCCAAGGAACGTCACGAGCCTCCGGATATTGACATCGACTTCGAGCATCAGCGGCGCGAGGAAGTCATGCAGTACATCTATAACAAGTATGGCCGGCACCGGGCGGCCCTTGCGGCGACGGTCATTACCTATCGCCGGCGAATGGCCATTCGGGACGTCGCCCGTGCGCTGGGATTTCCGCTCGATCTCACCGATGCCTTGTCGAAATCCATCCAGTGGTTTGACACGAAAGCTGAAGTTCCCGCCCAGCTCACCAAACTCGGGTTCAACCCGACCGCGCCGATCACGCAACTGTTGCTGAAGTTGGTGGGGGAGATCGTGGGATTCCCGCGTCACCTGTCGCAGCACGTGGGCGGCTTCGTCATGTCCCATCGACCGCTGTCGACTCTGGTGCCGGTCGAAAACGCCGCCATGCCGGATCGCACCATCATTCAGTGGGACAAGAACGATCTCGACTCATTGGGGCTGCTCAAGGTGGATTGCCTGGCGCTCGGGATGTTGTCAGCGATCCGGCGGGCCATGGAGCTCAAGGGCGAATTCGAGGGACGGGAGTTTCACCTGCAGGATATCCCGCCCGAGGACCCGAAGACCTATGAGATGTTGTGTCAGGCGGATTCGGTGGGTGTGTTCCAGGTTGAATCTCGTGCCCAGATGAGCATGCTGCCGCGCCTGAAGCCGCGAGAGTTCTTCGATCTCGTCATCGAGGTGGCGATCATTCGTCCAGGTCCCATCCAAGGGGGCATGGTGCACCCGTACTTGCGCCGTCGATCCGGCGAGGAAAAGGTGTCTTATCCGAGCCCCGCGCTCGAGAAGATCTTGGCGCGCACACTCGGTGTACCCTTGTTCCAAGAACAGGTCATGGAGATCGCCATGGTGGCTGCCGGATTTTCAGCAGGCGATGCGGACAAAGTGCGCCGATCGATGGCCGCCTGGCAGCGCCGCGGGGGGCTGGCGGAATACCGGGACAAACTCCTCGTCGGCATGTTGGATCGCGGCTACACACAGGCATTCGCTGAGCAGATTTATAACCAGATCCTGGGGTTCGGTTCGTACGGTTTCCCTCAGAGCCACAGTGCCTCGTTTGCGCTCCTCATCTACGCATCAGCCTGGCTCAAATGCCACGCACCCGCGGCGTTCACGGCAGGATTACTCAATAGTTGGCCGATGGGATTTTATGCACCTGCCCAACTGGTCAACGATGCGCGGCGCCATGGCGTGCAATTCCGCGCGATCGATGTCCAACACAGTGATTGGGATTGCACCCTGGAAGCGGACGATCAGGGCCAGCCTGAGATCCGACTGGGCTTGAGGATGGTCGCCGGCCTGGTCGAAGACCAGGGCCGCGCCATCGCCCACCTCCGCTCGAGCGCCGGACCCTACGCTGATGTTAACGAACTCGCCCACCGCGCGAACTTGCCTAAGCGCTCCATCGAGTTGCTCGCTCGCGCGGGGGCCTTAGCCTCCATCGCCGGCCACCGCAGACGAGCGCACTGGGGCGCCATCGGCGTGGAGCGCTTGCCCGGCATTCTCGCCGGACAGTCAGCGCGTGAGACTGCCTTGTCCGTCGCCGCGCCGACCGAAGGCGAAGACATCGTGGCCGACTATCGCGGCATGGGGCTCACGCTCGGTCGCCATCCTGTTGCGTTGCTTCGTCGCAAGCTCGATCGCCTGCGCGTCAAGCGGGCCGCGGAGCTGTCTCAGTTCAAAACAGGATTGAAAGTACGTGTCGCCGGCATCGTCACCCACCGGCAGTGACCCGAAACGGCTTCGGGGGTCGTCTTCATGTCCCTGGAAGACGAAACCGGCATCTCCAATTTGATTGTCTGGACGACGATTCAGCAAACCCAGCGGGAGGCGGTGTTCGGTGCGCGTCTGATGGTTGTCGAGGGGGAGCTACAGAACGAAATGAATGTCATCCACGTCGTCGCACACAAGTGCAACGACTACTCGCACTGGCTGGGCCGCATTCAAACCGATTCACGCGACTTCCACTGACCCCCAACTTCAGACCCGTGAGATGCGCGTTTTTGCCCATTTTGACCCGTTAATCAGGAGTGACAGGCGGGATCCGTGGACACACACTGTCACCACGAAGGATGACTGTGAAGCTTTGGATGTGCTCTATGAGACCCTCTTGAAGGTCTATCCGCCGGGAGAACGACGGGACGCGGCCTTGGCAAGGCTGTACAGGATGGCCGCTCTTACAGAGTGCCCCGCATGGAGGCCGCCGCGCGTACGGCCGACACTGAGACTCTGTGTCTCAACAGAGTCACCTCTTCACGCCGATGCTCAACCGGTCCACGGCGAGAAATGTCGCAAGGGTCCCCCGTCCGGGTCGACCTGACAGAGGGTGAGCATCCGCCGCTCCCGATCCCTTTGTAGGAACACACACGGATAGGTCGGTTCGTTTTCGAGCGTCCATCCCTCCTTGCGATGACTGTTCACCGCATCCAAAACGCCCGACGCAAGTCGGTGCCGGGTGCCAACACCGTCGTGGAGATGACAGCGCCTCCGACCACGCAGACCAGCAGCCATTGCGTGTGTCGGCTCGGAAGAAACGGGTCCATTTGGCCGCGACGACGGGACATTGCAGAAGACTAATCGCTTCGGGCTGTGCACGAGCTGTGAGTTTCGATCGCCCCACAAAAATGCGTTGTGTTGATCACCCGCTCCCCTGCCGAATACAGTGAAAACGAATTCAGGGACTGGAAGGCTCTCACCTCGACATCCCACGTCGGAACCCGGCTCCGCGGAAATCGTTTGTCAAAGTGTCGATTCCAACAAGCGTCCGGAGAGCCGTGATGAGTGATGACAAGAGCAAGGTCGGTTCGCCCGATCGGGACCGCATCAATACGCATGAAGATTACGAGGTAAGACATTGGTCGAAGAAGTTTGGCGTCTCGGCCGACGAATTGAAGGCCGCCGTGGCCAAGGTCGGGCCCATGGCTAAGGCGGTCGAAGCACACCTGAAAGGCGCCGCTCGAAAGTAACGCCTAGAGCGTAGCCTCAACCGCTCGTGTGCCTGGCGCGGACAGGCGCACTCGGTGCGCCCCGGAACGAGTGACGCCCGCAATCGTTAAGGAGGTCTAACTACTCCTGGAGCGGTCGTCATGCCACGCGCCGCCGCGCCACGGCGCCGCCCGAAATCTCCCCACGCCCCACTCGGCGCCTTCCGCGCTCCGTTCCCGGGTTTTGTAGCGCCTTGCCTGGCCACACCCGGCTCTCGCGTACCCGCACGCGGCCAGTGGATTCATGAAATCAAGCACGACGGCTATCGCGCACAGGCACAGATCCACTACGGGAAACCGACCCTGTTCACCCGCAACGGATATGACTGGACCCCACGCTTTAGGCAGATCGCCGAGGCGTTAGGACCACTCAAAGGACACGACCTCGTGCTCGACGGGGAAATCGTGGTCCTGGACGAACGCGGCGTCTCGGACTTTCACTTACTGCAAGACGAGCTCGCTAAGAAGGCTCCCGAACGCCTGACCTATCTGGTGTTTGACTTGTTGTATCTCGATGGATTGGACTTTCGCGGTGCCTCTCTCATGGACCGCAAACGGATGTTGAGTCAACTGTTGGCAAAAGGCTTCGGAAAAGACAGCCGCATCCAACTCAACCCGCATATCGAGGCCAACGCCGAATCCTTGATCGAGCATGCCTGCGCCCTGCACCTGGAAGGCATCGTCTCCAAGGAAATGAATTCGGTCTACCGCTCCGGTCGCCAGGACGTCTGGATCAAGATCAAGTGCGCAAAGACCGACACCTTTCCCATCGTCGCGTTTGTTGAAAAGCTCGGCGCCTCACCGCGACGCATTGCTTCTTTGTACCTGGGCCGATGGGAGGGCGATCAGTTGTTATACGCAGGTAAAGCGCAAACCGGCTTTCAGCAACGCATGCTGTACGAGCTCCGGGAGCGCTTGGATCCGTATATCCGGAAAGACTCGCCGCTGTCCGTACCCGTCAAGAAGCCCAAGGCGACCTGGGTAGAGCCCGCCGTCCGGGCGGAGATCGAGTACAGTGCCATGACTGCCGAGAAGCGGTTGCGCGCTCCGGTCTTCAAAGGCATTCGGGACGATTTGATGGCGCCACGAAAAGGACCGAAACGCACGCGAGTAGGCAAGCCTTCGAGCTCGCCCGTTCCGAGGTCCAACATCCTGCAGTTGCTTCCGGATGCCATCGTACCGAGCCGCGAACAGCTCGTGCGTTACTGGAAGGCTGTCGGACCCACCGCTCTCAACTACCTTACTCGACGCCCCCTGAAGCTCGTGAGACACGAACGCGGCACTACCTTCTATCACAAGGGCTCTTTGCCGCCCATACCCCACAGCGTGCATCAACTGGTCATTAACAAACGCGAAGGCGGGACGGGAACTCGACTTTGGGTGGATGACCTTGCGGGGCTGCTCGGATTGGTTGAGATGGGTGCAATTGAGTTGCACCCCTGGAACTCCACGATCGATGATCTCGAACATCTGGATGTGATGGTCTTTGACCTAGACCCCGGGCCTGGAGTCGGCATGAGCCTGGTGACCGAGACTGCCTTTGCGCTGCGCGACCTGCTGGAGCGGGAGGGCTATCCGAGTTTGCCGAAACTGACAGGCGGAAAGGGCGTTCATGTGATGGTACCAATCGAAGCTGGGACCCTCTCCCACGATGACACTCATCGCATCAGCCGATCGTTCGCTGAGCGACTGGCACAAACCCAGCCAGATCGCTTGACTACCTCCGCGTCTCTCTCAGCTCGCGAGCGTCGATTATTCATTGATTATCTGCGCAACGGCCGCGGTACCACTGCTGTGGGGACGTTCTCACCGCGCGCCCGCCGCGGCTTTCCAATTGCTGCACCCAGCACTTGGGAGGAACTGAGCACGGGAGTTCGGCCCGACGCGTACTCGATGGCCCGCCCTTGGCCTAACAATTCAGCTCGGCTCGCGCGTGTGTCATCCAAACGATTCACACCCAACATCAACGATGCCCGGACTGTAGGCTCGAGGATTCCAGATCGGGCGCGACGAACTACTTCACGTCAAAAAACTCATGAGAGTGATCCTCAGAACACGCTTGCACGACGCTGCTCCAAGGGGACATCCCCTTACTCAAAAAGCTCCCTCAAGGTGCGAATTTCTAACTGAATATCCGGCACTCACACAATGCGAAATGAGCCCAGCGAACAGTACCCGCATCTGATTTTTTCCATCGAGCGGAATAATCACATCGATGTCTGGCGCGTGCCCCACGAACGGGCGGGTGCGTGGATTCCGGGATCTTTCTTCGTGCGCTCGCGCGGGCAGTGATACGACGGCTTATCGGGTCGACACAATTTCTCCAGTTGATTTTCTGATTTTCGATCGTAAGTTGCCAAGGAACAACTCTCCCCCCGTTACCTTGTTCCTGCCCCCCGTACAACTCAAACGAATGCGCGACGTCCTAGCAACTGGGTATCTAGGCAGAAGCCTTTAAAATAGCGTCGGAAAATCCACGCAGGCTTCGCACCTGCCGTCGAGCATCGTCAACTGTCCCAAAGATACCAGTTTCAGGACGAACCCCTTCGTAGAGAATGGATATAGGGGTGTTATCATCAATCCAGCTTGCCGGCTTATCAGCTGCGAAAATGCCCCTGCGGTATTCTTTCGCCAACAGCCAATGGACATAAATGGAAAAGAGGCCGTCACTCCGTCGGACAATCGCAGCTCTTCCAAGTCCATCCGGGGTTAGATAGACCTCTACCTCGTCGATGGTCATAACGAGTTCTCCAGCAATAACATTCTGCGAGTTGACATCCTTTTCACAGTCACTACCACATAATACAACGGAACTTCCCACCAGGGGAGGGTCTCATTGCGGCCCGACACTGACGATCCCAGGATGCATCGTATCCACAACAGCTTCACCGGGACCCGTGAGACGCAATATGACTGTATTCCAAGACGTCAAGGCACCGATCTGATCTCTTCCAACATACCCAACAAAACTACTTAAATCCGCTGTGACGGAATAGCTCTGGGGCTGGTTTGTAGGGACGCCGACAGCGTTACGCAGCGTTAGGTCAAGGAGGCTCTTAATGGCCGTTATGCTCCAAAATTTCTCCAAATACCTACTCGTTCCAGGAAAATCAAACCACATGTGCTGGGTTGCTATATGCATGTAGGCGTACCAACTGAGTACCACGTTTACATTTGGTGGAAGGGATTGTCCTGCAGGTACGTTCGCAGTGAGAACGATCTCCGGGACGTTGCCTTGAGGCAAGACGGGAGACGGCAAGTCTGCGAAGCCAAATGAGGAGGTCTCCTGAACCGCATTTACCGTCACCTCGGCTTGACCATCGTCGCTCTGTCCCCCTCCGGATGACTGTGGGTCTGAAGGGGGCATTCCAGATGAAGGTGTCGGAGACGATCCATCCCCAATTTCGGGACCGACACTTCTGAAGGACAGGCCGCCGCCAATCTCATACCCGGTCAGACCGATCCGATCCGAGCAGGGCGATCGCAAGTCGCAATCCCGAGGTCGCGGACTATCCTCTGAGTGCGCGTCAAATCCCGTTGGATCAGTGTAACTCAGAGGGTTATTACGGACGTAGCTATACCGATTGTAGTCCTGCGGTAGGTTCGGATCAGGTATTTTCGGATCGGCCGACAGGAAGCGACCCGTGATGGAGTCTTGCACCCGCCCGTTCATGTGATTCATTCCCGTCCACAGACCGAGTGCCGTTTGGAACGTATACCCTTCCCGAGTGACCCCTGCGCTGGTGGTGAGATCAGTATTGCTTGCCGCCCCTGACCAGGTCGCTGGATTGCGTCGCGCGCCGAAGGGCGTGAAGCTTTCACCCACCACCAATGCGCCGCTGCTATTGGTGATGGCGGCAATGCTGCCTTGGTGATCCGCTAGCAAATAGCTAAATGTATTCGTTCCATTGCTCTTGCGAGAATATACCGCCACCGGTTGGTTACCTGCGTAGATGTAATGGCGGTAGTCGGTTACACCTCCCGAAGAGACGACCTCCATCAAGCCGCCCACATAGTCGGTGGTTTCACTCGTTCCGTTACCGCTGTAGGACTGCTGCCAACGCTGACGATCGGGTCCGTATGCAAAAGAGATTGATTCGGCCGTCGACCCACTGCCGGCACTGACGGCAGTCGGATAGTTATAGCTCGACCAGGAGACAGTCGTTCCCTGTCGAGTGCTCATGTTGCCATTGGCATCGTAAGCGTATGAAAAGTTGCTGCTTCCAGCTTGCGTCACTGCATGCTTGCGGGCCGGGTCGTACGTCCAGGTGGCGCCACTCGCGACATCGCTGCGCGAGGTGATATTGCCGTTGAGATCGTAGTGGATGGACAGATTCTGCGTGCCGTTGAGCCTCGAATAGCTGAATCGGTACACATTATCGTAATAGACGTTTTCAGTGAGAGCGTGGTTGTTGTCCTGCCGCTGGGTCACATTGCCCATGAGATCGTATAAGAAGCCCAGATTTAAGATGCCCGCTCCGCCGCCTACGCCTGATTGCAGTGATCCCAGCCACTGGGTCACGGCGTCATAGTTGCGATTTGTGACCAACCCATTGCCCAAGGTCTCCTGGGTGACCTGGCCGGCTGGATTGAGCGTGTTGAGTTGCCATACAGTGACGTTCGGCGAGTCCAGTGTGTCGGTAACGGATTGCAGCACGCCGGCTGCGTAGGCGTATTTGAGGGTCAGTGACTTGCTCGAGGTGCTGACTGGATAGGTGAGCGTGTCCAGTAATGCCGTAGCCGAGTTGTATGCGTACGAATACGTGAATGTACCGGCAACGGCCAGGGTGATCGCACGTGTCAACTGCCGCCCGACGCTGTCATAAGTCTCGTTCTCGAGGTAACCGGAACTGTTACAGGCGGTCGGGTTCGACCCCGGGCCGGTACACACCGATTGCAAGTGTCCGATATCGTGATTCGTGGGCGTGTGACCCCAGGTCCATTGCGTAAATAGATCAGGCTCCGAACGCGTCAACGGGCGAGAGAGCGCATCGAAAGTGGCGGAGAACGACTTCAATTTTGCATCGGTCCAGGCGGTTCGCTCTCCGAGCGGGTTCACGGTATACCCCCAGGTTCCCCGGTCCATGTCGGTCTCGTTGGTGAGGAACGCCGCGCGACCATAGCCATAAGTACCCGTCCAGAGCGTATTGCCCGAGCTATCCGTTACTGAGGACCGGTTTCCCGCCGCGTCGTAGCCAAAGGTGATGACGTAACCATAGGCATCCTGAGTCTGGCGGCGCCACCCATTGACATCGTTAACCACGGTGGTCTTGAAGGTCTGGGGGTCAGTAACAATGGACGTGGCCCCCTGATACTGGTAGGTGGTGGTTTGTAGCGAGCTGTTAGTCGAGTTGATTGGGCGCTGTACCCCGATGACCCGATTCAGAATGTCGTAGCTCGTGGTTTGCCAGGACGAGCAGGCAGTGGCCGCAGACGTGAAGAGGCAGGGGAATGAAGTCTGCGAGGGTCTTCCCAAGCTGTCATAGCGAATATCCACGCGGTTGTCCGTGCCGTTCACCAACAGCGAGTGGATCTTTGAGATCGGTCGATCGAACGAATCAAAGAATGTCGCACCTGAGGACTGGAGCGTCGTTCCATCGGTGTTGTAGTTGTACTGGACGAGCTCCAGCAGGTGGCTTGCACCCGGGCATCCATCGAACGAGGAACAGTCTTTATACAGCCACACGGTCTGCGTGTTGTCGGGGCGAGTCTCTCCCGCCTTGCGACCGAAAAGATCATAACTCCAGCTCGTCGGAATGTTATTCGGGTCGGTCAGGGACGTCAGTTGGCCGAGTCCAAAGTCATAACCGAGGGAGGTCGATTGGCTCAGTGCGTTACTGACGGTCATCGGGAATTGACCGGTGGTTCCCCAATCAATGGAGGAGCTGCGGGGAGTCATCCCGACACCCGTGACGACGTCGCTGTTCACGTTTCCGAAGTGGTCGTAACCCAAGCTTTCGGTGACCTGGTAGGGGG
>Ga0070667_100003083_pt1 | contig 14326 bp, 15 predicted proteins | sample KBSS33metaG_FD_64659 | JGI IMG/M metagenome (GOLD analysis project Ga0070667, IMG submission 64659) | Switchgrass rhizosphere microbial communities from Kellogg Biological Station, Michigan, USA - KBS S3-3 metaG | ecosystem: Host-associated > Plants > Roots > Rhizosphere > Soil ... | reverse complement strand
AACCGGGATCACCGATCACGGCCCACAACCGTGCGACGTGCGGGGTTAATCGTGCTAGCAGCGAAGCGGCTAAAAGCGCGACGACAGAGAAAAAAATACGGACGACCCGGCGGCGCGTCCCTCCAGGACGCGCAGGAAAATATTAATAAATATCGTGCTCTGACCCATAACCGGAATCGTCACGAATGGAACGCAGACGACGACGCATGACGCGGTCGGACTCAGGCCGATTGATCCGGGCCATTGCCATTTTCACCACTAATGGAATAACAGCGAGCGTGCCGAGAGAGACTAACGCGATGGCTGTGGCCTGTCGGGCGGGTCGATTTAAACGTTCCGCTATGAGCAATCCCACCCCAAGGCCAAAAGAAGCGCGGGTCAGGGAAAGCAGGCCGTCCAGCGGCAGTGTCTCGCCCGTTTTTGGAATGGATAACAAAATTGACATCGCCTACCCTATACTTCCCGCAGCCAAAAAAGGAAGCGGCAATCAGCTTTTAGCAAGTTCCGTGCTCCCGTATTTTTCATGACGAATTCGATTTTCGCGCTCATCCTGGCGGGCGGAAGCGGTGAACGCTTCTGGCCGTTGAGCCGGCGCGCTCGTCCCAAACAGTTGCTCAAGCTGGTTTCGGAAAAGACTCTGCTCGAAGAGACGGTGGATCGTCTCGAGGGTCTCGTGCCTAACGAACGCATTCTCGTCCTGACAAATGTGGACCAGGAAGCGGCGGTGCGTGGGTTCCTGCCGAATCTGCCGCCGGAAAACATTGTGGCTGAGCCCGCGAAACGCGACACGGCCGCCGCGGTCGCTCTCGCCACCGCCTGGGTAGCGGCGCGCAATCATCAGGCCACCATGCTCGTTCTGCCCGCCGATCACGTGATCAAGGATCGGGAGGCATTTCAAAAAACCATGGCAACCGCCGCGCGCGCTGCGGAAGAAACGGGAGCGCTGGTCACGATCGGAATCAAGCCGACCTGGCCGTGCCCTGGTTTCGGTTACATCGAACGGGGGGCGTCGGCGCCATTGCGGGGCGCACCCTTGCCTAACGAAATCTTTCGGGTGGTGCGTTTTCGCGAAAAACCCAACCTCGAGCTGGCGGACAGTTTCGTGCGCAGTGGAAATTTTCGCTGGAACGCCGGCATGTTCGTCTGGTCCGTTCCCACGGTGCTGAGCGAGTTTAATCGCCACGCGCCGGAACTGGCGGATTTCATTTCGCAAATTCGCGCCCCAGGTAATTGGGAAAACGCTTTGCGGGAACGCTTCCGCAAGCTGCCCATCATCTCATTCGATTACGCAATCATGGAAAAGGCGCATCGGGTATTGATGGTGGAAGCCAGTTTCGATTGGGACGATGTCGGCGGCTGGCGCGCGGTCTCGGCCTATCTGACGAAGGACGAAAATAAAAACGCGGCCAATTGCGATCTCACGACGCTCGAGGCGAGCGACAACATCGTTTTCAGCGAAGGCCCCGCGGAAATTGCCCTCGTCGGGGTGCACAATCTTATCGTGGTGCGAACCGATGATTCCATCCTGGTGTGTAATCGCCGTGACGCGGAAAAAATTAAGGACCTGGTGGCCAAACTCCCAACGGAATTGCAGTAACCCGCACTTTACCTAACGATGAAGCGGATCATGGGGATCGACTATGGAACGGCGCGCATCGGCGTAGCGCTTTCCGACCAATTGCAGATGCTCGCGCATCCCGCCGAAACGATCGTGGTTGCCAAAACACGTGATCCCGCTGGGCGGATCGCAGAGTTGGCACGCGCCAACGATGTTGCAAAGATAGTGGTCGGTCTGCCGCGGCACATGAACGGAACCGCCGGTGCCTCGGCCGAGGAAGCGACCAACTTCGCCGAAAAGATCAGAGCATTAGTCGGGTGCGAAGTCCGGACCTGGGACGAGCGACTCTCAACCGTTGCCGCGCATCGCGCTCTTCGCGAAGCGGGAAAATCGACCCGCCAAACACGAGGATACGTCGATCAGGTCGCGGCGCAGATGCTCCTGCAGGGTTATCTCGACAGCTTGGAACACAATCAGAGCGGCGCGCTGCCGGATTCCTTTGCCTAAGGGATCAACCAACTCGGTCCACCGCAGCGATCGAAGACTCAAGCTTATTGTTGCTTATGACGGCTCGCAGTTCTCCGGTTGGCAGAGTCAGGCACGCGGCGACACGATTCAGGATCGAATCGAGACGGCGATCGCCAATGTTGTTGGCGAGAAGCTGCGCGTGCATGGGGCAGGACGAACCGATGCCGGCGTTCATGCGCTTGGGCAATGCGCGCATGTCGATCTGCCATCGACCCGATTGCAACCAACGGTGCTCACTTCAGCTATCAACGCATCGCTCCCGCCACAGATCAGGGTCCTCCGTTGCCGATTCGTGGCGCCGAGTTTCCACGCTCGCTTTTCCTGCCGCGGAAAAGTTTATCGTTATCGGCTCGCTACTACGCCTGTGCTTCTGCCCTTGGAATTTGGCCGGGCCTGGCACGTGATTGGAAAGTTCGACGACGCAAGTCTGCGCGCCTGCGGGAAGCTATTTATAGGAACGCATGATTTCTCCGGCTTCGCCGCGAATCGGGGTCATCCGGTCGATTCTACAGTCCGGACCATTCGTAAGACGCGGCTCCGTCGGACGGCCACGACAACGGTGATCGAGTTCGAGGGCGACGGTTTCCTTTATAAGATGGTGCGGCTGATGGTCGGCGCGATGGTGCAATGCGCGCAAGGCAAGAAAAGCGTCGATGATGTCCGGCAGCGACTGCTCAGTTTAACCACACAGCGGGTGGGGTTTGTCGCGCCGGCGCAGGGCCTCACATTGGTCCGGGTCCTGTATTAGGAATAGATTTGCGATTGATGTAATCCCTTGCCGTGGAATGGCAAAGGAATTGCTCGTGAGAAGGAGCTTATGCCTCCTGTCCCGCCTGAAGCCGCTACCAGGAGTGCGTCAGAGGACAAACCCGGGTTCGATCGCAAGATCGGTTCGCTCTTCGCGGCCGACAAATTCAACTCTAAACTTCTTCTAGGCACGATCACCGGCGTGCTACTCATCGTCATCCTGACGATCAGTGTGGTCGGTTGGACTTACCGAAACCGAAGACGGGCCCAGGCGAGAGCGCGGGGTGCCGAGGTCGTGCGTTTAGCGAGCTTGGTAGCGAGCGACATTGCGGCTTTAGAGAATGCTTATCGAGGCCACCTTCTTTCGTCAGGTGGCGCCTACTTGGAAGATCAGGATCAATTACGGGGCCTCTTCGCCAAAGACAGCGAGAGCCTCGGACAACTCCTTAACGATAGTCCGTCCGGCAGAAAACAGTTCCTAAAATTACGAAATAACGTCCAGACGTGGCTGTCGACCAAAGTGTTACCCAATTCCAGCTCAATCGGTATAGCCAATGATAAAACGCAACTTGCCGCTCCTGAACTTGTGGAAACACAATCCCTCCTTCAAGAGGTTCAGCAGGACGCAAAATCCGATTTGAGCCACTTATCGCCCCAACAGGACGGGCTCATCCAAACGTCGCGCGTTTTGGAGATGTTGACCAAAATGCATCGGGCAATCGTCGAAATGGAAAAGGAAATGCGCGGCTGTCTTCTAACAGGCGATTCGGCCGCGACTGAATCGTACGGCCGAGCCTCTGCAGATCTGTCTTCTTTTGAAGGGTTCCTGGCAGTGCTGATCGCCAAAGAACCCGCCCAACTCGACCAGCTAAACCAGATTCGGGAACGGATGCAAAGTTGGATCACGGAATGCGCCACTCCCGCGATGGCCGCGAAACGCGAAGGTCGAGATCCATTCTCGGTTGTGCCCGCGGGAAAGAGCGAATCCCGCATGAACGAAGTGCGGCGACTCCTCGACAAGTTCGAAAAGGAACAGACCGAACTCTATCTGACGCGGTCCACGGCCGCCAGTCGCCACAGTTTTGTCAGCATGATCGGCGTTGATCTTCTTTGCATCCTTGTCGCCGCCCTTATGATCGCGGCTCATCTCTATAGCTTTTTCCTTTGCCGGCGCCAACTCAAGAAAGTAGAAAGTGCCGACATCCGCATTCAATCGGTCATCGATCAGATTCTCGACGGGATGATCACGATTGATGAAAAGGGCAAGGTTTATTCGATGAATCCGGCGGCCAAGCAAATGTTTGGCTATGGCGAAAGTGAACCCATCGCGACCGAATTTGCCGAGTTGATTCCGACGATTTTCCTTGAGGGATTGGAATCTCCCATTCCCTTGGAAAAGACCCATCTCGCTGAGCGCACTGGCAAGACGACCTGCGCATTGGCTTGTAGTCGTAAAGGCGAGACCAGGTTCCCGGTCGAGATTTCATTGAGCGAAATGCTCGCCGGAGAGAAAAGGCTCCATGTCGCCATGATTCGCGACATCACGGAGCGAAAACGCTTTGAAGAAGCTCTCGCCGCGGAAAAGAAAAGCCTGGCCGTGACTCTTGGTTCGATTGGCGAGGGTGTGATCACGATCGATCTCCAGGGTCGCGTCCTAGTTTGCAATCCCGCCGCGGAAACCCTTACTGGATGGCCAGAGCGTGAGGCGATTGGACAGCCGATCAAGGAGGTCCTCAAACTCTCGGGTGAGATCGGCCCAAGAAAGAAGCGGGAAGTGAAATCCGGTTTCCGCAGTGAAGCCGAGGCGATTTTGTTGAATGCTCCGGAGCGATCGACTCTCACTTCACGCGATGGGGCTGAGCGCGTCATTGAACAGGTTGTGTCTCCGACGCGGGACGGCAAGAATGAACTTTGCGGCGCGGTTCTCGTTTTCCGGGACATCACGGAACGGCAGCGCGATGAAGTCGAGGCTCGCAAAGCGGAAACACTGGATCAGCTGGGCCTGCTCGCCGGAGGCATCGCGCATGATTTCAACAACCTGCTTACCGCCATTATCGGCAATATCTCCCTCGCCGCTGGGCGCCTACCGCCCGAAGACCCGATGGTCGTTCGCCTTGAGGACGCCAAGAACGCATCGCTCCGAGCCCGCGACCTGGCATCGCAACTTCTCACCTTCGCGCGCGGCGGCGCCCCGATAAAAAAGACCGCGTCTATTACCAAGGTGATTGAGGAAACGGTCAGTTTCTCTCTCCGTGGTTCACATAGCCGGAGCGAGTTCGCAATCGATTCAGAAATATGGTCGGCAGAGTTTGATCAGGGACAAATCAGTCAGGTGATCGGGAACCTGGTCGTGAACGCCGATCAAGCCATGCCTCACGGCGGCACCCTGCATGTGAGTTGCAGCAACTTCTCCTGTCAAAAGGACAGCGAGCCCGCTATTCCCGATCTGAATCCGGGAGACTACATCCGAATCCAAGTTCGTGATGAAGGCACCGGCATTCCGGAAAAAAATCTCAAACAGATTTTCGACCCGTATTTTACAACCAAGCCGAAAGGAAGCGGCCTTGGCCTTGCGACGACTTACTCAATTATCAAGAACCATGGCGGTCTTATTACCGTCGAGTCGGAGCTGGGCGCTGGAGCAATCTTTACCGTTTACCTTCCAGCTGCGCGCCATCAACCGGCTCCCGTTGCCGAACCCGTCGCCACCAAGGAAGAACCAATCACAGGGAGCGGACGTGTTCTCATCGTGGACGATGAGGAGCCGATTCGCGACCTGGTCACCTACACCCTGACGAATCTCGGCTACGAAGTGTCTGCCGCGGAAACCGCCCTGCGCGGCATCGAGTTGTATCGGGAAGCAATGGGACGCGGCCGGCGGTTCGACCTTGTCATTCTGGATCTCACGCTCCCCGGCGGAATGGGCGGCAGAGAGGCTCTCAAGCGATTGCTCGATATTGATCCTACAGTGAATTCAATCGTGTCCAGCGGCTATGCGCTCGACGCGACGATGAGCCGCTCCGAGGACTTTGGTTTTCGCGGCATGATCGCGAAGCCGTACGAAGCGGCCGAACTCGGCCGGGTTGTGCGCGAAACAATCGCTTCCAGCAAAGTCAGTTACGGCGACGCCTACGAATTGCAGCACGCCTGCTGATTCGTTAGGCAAAAAGCGGCATCGGAACGATTCGCGCTTGCGCGCGGCGACTGCTCTCGGGATACTATCTCAATGCCGTCCGCCGCCACAACTTCGGAGCCACTGACGTCACCGCAAAGTCGGCCTGTCGCTTACGATTCGAAGATCGAAGGCAACGTGATTTTCACTCAGCTCGACGCGGCCATAAACTGGATGCGCAAGAACTCGCTTTGGCCAATGCCGATGGGGCTGGCCTGCTGCGCAATCGAATTGATGGCGACCGCCTCCGCGCGGTTCGACATTGCGCGGTTTGGCGCAGAAGTGATGCGTTTCTCGCCCCGGCAATGTGATGTCATGATTGTTGCCGGCACCGTTACTTACAAAATGGCTTTGGCCGTGAAACGGATCTACGACCAGATGCCCGAACCGAAATGGGTAATCGCGATGGGCGCCTGTGCTTCGACCGGCGGCATGTATCGGTCTTATGCAGTTCTGCAAGGCATTGATCGACTTCTCCCGGTTGACGTCTATGTCTCAGGTTGTCCTCCACGGCCAGAAGCGCTGATTGAGGGTCTAATGAAGTTACAAGACAAAATCACTGGAGAGCGCTCGTTCGCTTCGCAAAAACGCGGACTCATCGACAAAATCGAATCGTTAGTCTGACGGTTAAGGTTATCATAAATTACCAATGTTCTCTCGCGCCAAGCGTCGTGACCCAAGCAAGAGTCAGAGATCCTTCGCTCCGCTCAGGATGACAAACCCTTTTAGACTCGTCACTTCCCAATGACCGGCCCGGAGTTGCTTAAATCGTTTGCAGAGCTTTTTGGTTCCAAGCTGCAAGAGAAGAGTGAATTTCGTGGCGAAACTACTTTTGTCATTGCTGCGCAAGATATCCGGGAAGTGGCTAAGTTTTGCAAAGAAGAGCTTTCTTTCGATTACCTGCTCGATATCTCAAGCGTAGATAACTTTGGGAGCGAACCTCGCTTCGAAGTTGTTTACGAACTTTACTCGATGACTCTCTCGGTCCATCTGCGTCTTAAGTTACGGGTAAGCGAAGACGCGCTGACAGTTGACACAGTCTCAGATATCTGGCCTACGGCTGACTGGCATGAACGCGAGATCTACGACATGATGGGCCTGCGCTTCAATGGCCATCCCGATCTGCGGCGCATCCTTATGTGGGATGGTTATCCGTATTTCCCTCTGCGCAAGGAATTCCCCCTCGAAGGTCTACCCAGCGATATGCCGGATGTTGCCTTTACCTCCCCCGCCCCGCTAGAAGGTGGTCCTTTTGTTACTCGCCCGAGTACGGCCACGACGAAAGACCGCGAACCCCGGGCGCGTCGGCCCGAGATTGAGTCTTAGGCAAGAGCGGCCCGAAACAACCGAATCAAGTCTTCCCCGCTGACTTGTCCGGCCGCGAGCACTTCGCGATGAGAAAGCGGCGTTGCATTCAATCCCGCTGCCCAATTCGTTAGGCAGGAAAATCCCGCTACCTCAAGACCGAGAGCGCGTGCTTGAATGGTTTCGCAGACAGTCGACATGCCGATCGCGTCTGCGCCCAGGACACGCAACATCTTTATTTCTGCTGGAGTTTCGTACTCCGGGCCGAGGACGCCGGCATAAACGCCTTGATGCAATACGATATTGTTCGACTTGGCGGCGGCGGCAAAACGCTCGCGCCACTGGTGTGAATAGGCGTCGTTGAGGTCAACAAATTCCGTTCTGCCCAGCAGCGGCGTCGTGCCGGTGAGATTCAAATGATCCGTAATCATCATCCACGACCCCGGCTCAAAATCGGGACGAACCGAACCGGCCGCATTGGTCAGGATCAAGCGCTCGATTCCCGCGCGAGCGAGGAAGCGCACGCCGGCGGCTACCTCATACGCGCTGTGACCTTCATAGAGATGTACCCTGCCCTGAGCAAAAACGACCGGCGTTTCCCCAATCTCCGAAAGCACGAAACGGCTAAGATGGCCTTCGACGAGGGAGCGCGGCAAACCCCCAACGTCGGAATATGGAACAACGCGCTCGCGCGGCGGATGTTGGACTAACGAATTAAGCCCGGAGCCAAGGACAATTGCGACCCGCGCTCCGTATTCGCGCACCCGCTCAATCGCAAAATTTTCCACTCGTCAGGCAGCGGAAACCGGTGGCGCGGAAGCCGGTCGCTTGGTGGCAGCCATGACATCGGGCCGCGTCTCGTCGGGGCGCTCCGTCGACTTGCCCTCTTTCGGATAAGAGATGCGGGTGTGAAGCATATTCATGAGCGTGAAACGAAAACGCTCCGCGATTTTCCTTAGATCGCGCAAGGTTAGATCGCATTCATCGAGTTGATGATCGGCCAGGCGCTGATCGATCAAGTCATTGACTAACTGTTCGATTTTAGCCGGAGTCGGTTTTTCGAGCGAGCGCGAGGCGCTTTCCACCATATCCGCCAGGCTGATGATTGCGCTTTCCCGTGTTTGTGGTTTCGGCCCTCCGTAGCGGAAATTTTCCTCGGAAACTTCGGGAATATCTTCTTCCCGCATTTTCATAATCTTGCCGCCGGCTTTGGCATCCTCCAGCTGCTGCAAGGCGCGCTTGTAGAAGTAATAGACCAGCGACGTCCCATGGTGCTGTTGAATCACGTCGATCACCTGGCGATTGAGTCCATGCTTGAGCGCGAGATCCACACCTTCTTTGACATGGGCGACGATGATAAGAGCGCTCATTGTCGGAGCGAGATCATCGTGCGGGTTGCGCTCGAAATTCATGTTCTCCGTAAAATACTCCGGCTTCACCAGTTTCCCGACATCGTGAAAATAAGAGCAGACGCGACAGAGGGTCGCGTTCGCGCCCACCGCTTCCGCCGCGGACTCGGCGAGATTAGCGACGACGAGGCTATGATGATAAGTCCCCGGCGCCTCCATCGTCATTCGGCGCAGCAGCGGATGATTCAGGTCTGACGCTTCGAGCCAGGAAATGTCGGTCGTGATCTGGAAGAGTTGCTCGAGCATTGGGAGTACGCCGCCGACCACAGTCGCCGTCACGATGCCGTTACCGATGGCGAACGCGCTCTGAATTCCGATCATCGTCCAATTGATCGAGCTGAAATTAAAGAAATTGATCGGCCCGATTAATCCAAACGTGAGCGAGAGCAGCCAAATGGCGACACCAACGCAAAGTCCGGCGCGGATCAGCCGGCTGCGACGGCGAACCTGTTGTGTGAGCAGAACCGCGGTGAAGCCGCTGATTAGTCCAATAACAAGGATGGGAGCGTCGATCTTGCCGACTAGGATGCTGCTCCAAAGGCTGACATAGACGGCGCCGTAAAGTCCGTGATTACGCCCCAGCAAAACGCAGAGGATGAGCGGCGCCAACGCATAGGGCGCAATTAACCAGGCAGTTTCCGGAGTTAAGGAAGCAACGACGCCGCTATTACAAAGAACGAAAAGAAGTTTCGTTAGGCTGAGCTGGAGATAGATGATTCCAAAAACAAGAAAGACGCGAGAGTTTCGCTTGAACGTGTTCGGCTGGTTCACCGCCAGCTGCGCCATCGCCGTGGCGAGCAAAAGGAGAGCACAGACGAAGTTGCGGGTGGGCTCCTGTTGCTGACCGCCAAAAATGAGAAGAGCAAGTCCAGCAACGAAGGCGACGAAAATGGTCACCTTCATCCAGGGAGCGTGTTCGAGATTGCGCAACATCTCGTTCGAGGCGCGACGACGGCGGGTCTTGCTTGAGGCAAGGCCGCGCTTCACGAGCTGGGTTCTGCGCAGGAAGTTAAACATAGCCGCTACTTTCGCTCCCTCCCGCCAGTGTTGGCTGGTGAACGATGCTGCTGATAGGCGTTAATGATGGCGCGGACAAGCTCGTGCCTAACGACATCCTTGTCATTAAAATAAACGAACCCAATCCCGGACACATTCTTCAGGGCCTGGAGCGCTTCGAGCAAACCCGAGCGCTTGTTCAACGGCAAATCGATCTGGGTTCCGTCCCCGGTCACGATACACTTGGAACGCGGGCCAATTCGGGTCAGGAGCATGAACATCTGTTCGGTGGTGGTGTTTTGCGCTTCGTCCAAAATAACAAACGCGTTGCTCAAAGTGCGGCCCCGCATATAAGCAAGCGGCGCGATTTCGATCGTCTCGCGTGCGACGTAGCGCTCTAACTCTTCGGGCTCGAGCATGTCGTGGAGGGCATCGTAGAGGGGCCGTAGATAAGGCGTTATTTTTTGTTGAAGATCGCCGGGCAGAAACCCCAGCGCCTCACCCGCTTCGACCGCCGGTCGAGTGAGAATAATGCGATCGACCTGCTCTTTCTTCAAGGCGGCGACGGCCATCGCCACTGCCAGATAGGTCTTGCCGGTGCCAGCTGGCCCAATCCCGAAGACCACGTCGTTCTTCTGGATCGCGTCGAGATAATTTCTCTGCCCAAGGGTGCGGGCGACAATCGGTGGTTTGCGCGCCGAAGTAATAATCTTAGTCGCGACAAGATCGCCCAGATTATCCGGCCGTGCTTCGTTCACGGAGTTCAGGGCGTAATTGAACTCATGCCGTTGAATATCGGCTCCGCCCTGCCGCGCGCGTTCCAGTTGCGCAAAGACCCGCTCGGCTTTCGCGACCTGCTCAGGCTCGCCTTCGAGCTTGATCCATCCTTCGCGGGTTGTGACCTTTACCCCGAGCGATTCCTCGAGATTCTTGATCAATTTCAAGTCGTTGGCGTAGAGAGACTGTACAGCCCGGGCGTTCTCAAACTGGAGGGTGCGTGTTTCAGTCATCTCGCGGCTGGAACATAATCAGCCGGAATTTTACGGCTGGGCTGGGAAGAGTGTCAAACTGCGAGTGGATGTCTAGCGGAAGCCGTAAACCAGCGCCCAGTGCGTCCGCTCTTCCGGTGAACTTTCGACTGCTACGATGATGAAATAGCTGCCAGTGCCTTTCGGGACGACATGGGCGGCGGCGAAATGCCCTTTCTGCCAGCTGTCCTGTTGCTCGCACAGCTTACCGTCAGCATCATAGACATGAACCGAGACCTTGGCCGGCTCGACCTCCGTTCCCATCCAAAACCAATAGTCGTTTCCTTTGAAAAGTTGCTGCCGGACGGCCTTTTTCTCCCCTACCCCAAGGTCGCCACCCCAGTAATCTTCGCGCACCTGATAGCCTTCCTTGACGTAAGGCTCGGCCGACTGAAGGGCAAAAGAGTGGGCGTCATCGACCGAAGCGCGGGAAGCTGCAACTTGGAACACCAGCAGCGCCAAGGCGAGGCCGGCGCTGCGAAATGTGATGGAAGAAGAGGAACGCATCTGAGCTATTTATTTTCGCGTAATGATTCCCTCGTCGAGACGCGTTGTGATTTCGTTGACCCTCTTGACCGAAGCGGCCGAGATGGGCTTATCCACGTCAATCAGCGGCTTCACTTCTACAAGCGCGCCCCTGATTTGGCCCAGCAGCGGGATATTGAATTCCGGCATATTAGAAGTCTTGCGCTGGAAATAGTCGAGTAGGTCAGGCTGATGCAACAATTCTGCGCCTTCGCTTGAAAAATGCCGATTAACAACGGCCGTGAGAACCTGGGTGCCGCGAAGCCAGCCGCCGAGGCTGACTAGTTGGGATAATTTTTCGTCGCGCACCTCATTCATTGCCTGCTGCACGCTGTTCTGGGTGCGATCGAGCTCCAACCGAACCGCCGGCCAGTCCCGCCGATCCGCCGCTTCAGTGATTGCCTTTGCATGGGGCACGATCGAATTGCCCACTCCGATACCTCTGGCGAGACTGAGGACCCGTTGCCCGATTTCCTTCACACTTGGGGCATCCTCTGCCTGCACCGCGATGAAGCCGTCCGCGATGACAGTCCCGAGCAGCAATGCGATGCGTGGTCGCTCGGTGAAATTAGTCCCCTTGTTCGTGCGCACGAATTCTTTCCAATTCACGCTATCGAGCTTGTTCAAAGCGCCGAAGATTTCGTTAGGCAAAGGAACCACAACGTCCTCGATGTTCTTCGACAGGTGTTTCACGTCTATGCTGCGCGGCGGATCCGCGGCCCAGGCCGCGGCCGGCAGCAAGGCCAGCAAGCAGGTCAAAAATGTATTAACGAAAGGTCTCATCCGCAGCTTCGACTGTTGATTTCAAGTAGGTATTCAGGATTAGTTGGTCACTCTATGCAGAACCACCCGGGGGCACAAATCGCGATACGATCCAGTTTTCCTGAATCGCAGCAACCGATTTCGGTGGTGGCATCCCCCGGGCATTTTGTTAGTCAGGGCGTTCGCGGATGAAACTGGAACGTTTGCGGGAGATTCTGGCGCTTGCCTCGGGCCGGCGCATCGCCGTGGCCGGCGACTTGATGCTCGACCAATTCGTTTGGGGCAAAGTCGGCCGCATTTCTCCGGAGGCACCGGTGCCCGTCGTCCAGGTGACGGGTGAATCGTCTTATCCCGGGGGCGCCGCCAACGTTGCCCGCAATTTGCGGGAGTTTACCAGCGAAGTCGCGGTTGTGGGAACGGTTGGGACTGACGAGAACGGGCGCCACCTGCTCGAATTGCTCCGAGAGCAAAAGATCGAAACCAATCTGGTTTTGGAGGATCCCGAATTCCCGACGATCGTGAAGACGCGCATCATTGCGCGCCATCAACAGGTGGTGCGAGTCGACCGGGAAAACATTCAAGCACCAACGAACAGCCAGGCCGCGAAGATCGCCGCCGAGCTACGCGAGGCCGTGCCCCGGCTCAACGCGTTTATTTTCGAAGATTATGGCAAAGGGTTTCTTAGTCCGGGGCTTGTCACTCAAATTTCCGCGGATCTGAACGCCGCCGGGAAAATCATCACCGCTGATCCGAATCCGCACCGGGCGATTGATTGGGGCCGGGTCACTGCAATCAAGCCCAACCGGGTCGAAGCGCTCCAGGCGGCGGGCTTGCCAGTGAGCGATCCGATCGATCCTCCTTCCGAAGACGGTCCTCTTCTCGCCGCCGGTGCTAAACTTCTCGAATCCTGGGACACCCAGCTGCTTCTGATCACATTAGGTGAGCAGGGCATGATGCTGTTTGAGCGTAACGTCGCGCCACATCACATCCCGACCAAGGCGCGGCAAGTGTTTGACGTTTCCGGAGCAGGCGATACCGCGATCGCGCTTTTCACACTCGCTCTTTCCTGCGGAGCGTCGCCGATCGAAGCGGCAGAGATATCCAATCACGCCAGTGCAGTGGTGGTGGGCAAATTAGGAACTGCCACTGTCACCCCAGCGGAACTAATTGCGAGCTTTGAAGATGACAACAACGCCTAACAAATTGTCTCCCGCAATTTTCCTCGATCGCGACGGAACGTTAATTCGTGAGGTGAATTATTGTTCCGATCCCAAGCAGGTGGAGGTCTTCGCCGGTGTGCCCGATGCGCTTCAACGACTGAGAAACGCAGGCTACAAACTCATTGTTATCTCCAACCAGGCTGGCATCGGACGTGGGTATTTCACCGAAGCGCAGTATCGACTCGTCGAAGCAGAAGTAGCGCGCGGGGTCCTGCCCGCCACGTTCGACGGTGTTTATTTTTGCGGCGACCACCCTGACCGCGCAACGGATCGCCGCAAGCCCGGAACAGGCATGCTGGTCGAAGCGCAAAAGGAACACGACGTCGACTTGGCGCGTTCATTTTTTGTCGGCGACAAGGCGATCGATGTCGAGTGCGGCCGCAAGGCGGGGACGCGCACCATTCTGGTCAAAACTGGTTACGGAGCGGACGAAACGCACTCCAATCCGGATTGGGTGGCGGACGATTTTCGCGCAGCGGCCGACATCATTCTCGCGCAAACTAGTGAGTAAGGTCGTTGTAATTATTCCCGCAAGGTGGGGTTCGACTCGCTTCCCGGGAAAAATGCTTCACCTCATTGCCGGCAAGCCGCTGCTGCGACATGTCTGGGAACGCTGTCAAAATGCCTCTTCGCTCGAGAGCGTCATCGTTGCGACCGACGATATGCGCATCGCGGAAGCGGCCTTCGCCTGGGGCGCGGAAGTTAGCCTAACGAATCCTCGTCACCGCAGTGGAAGCGATCGGATCGCGGAAGTTGCGGCGAAATTGCGCGGTGTCTCCCACATCATAAATGTTCAGGGTGACGAACCCCTGATCGATCCGAAGCTGATCAATCAGTTAGCGAAGAAGATGCAGCGGGATCCAAAAATCGAAATGATCACCGCCGCGCATCCTTTCGAAAATTCGGCCGACGCGCAGTCGCCGCACCAGGTCAAAGTCGTGCTCGATCGGGATCAACGCGCACTTTATTTTTCCCGAAGCGCCATCCCGTTTGCTCGAGAAGCAACCGCTGCAGTTTCTTATTATCGCCATCAGGGCGTTTACGGCTATAAGCGCGAGCTTCTCCTGCGTTTTGTT
>Ga0070667_100003069_pt1 | contig 14355 bp, 12 predicted proteins | sample KBSS33metaG_FD_64659 | JGI IMG/M metagenome (GOLD analysis project Ga0070667, IMG submission 64659) | Switchgrass rhizosphere microbial communities from Kellogg Biological Station, Michigan, USA - KBS S3-3 metaG | ecosystem: Host-associated > Plants > Roots > Rhizosphere > Soil ... | reverse complement strand
CACGTCGAAGCGGCCCTGCGCTGCCACCGATCCGGGTTCGACAAGGTTGGCCTGGGTGAACAGCACCGATTCGCGCAAGTCGTCGACGATCTTGCGGCGGTGCTGGTGCTCCGGCTCGAAGTAGGCGGAGAGGACCGAGGCGGGCAGGCGGGCCAGCGCGCGCGAGGCGTAGCGCCCCTCGCGCGCGGCATCCAGCGCATGGGTGTCGATGTCCGAACCGACGATGTCGACGTGGTAGGCGTCGACCAGCGGCCAGTTCTCCAGCAGCCACAGCGCGATCGAGTAGACTTCCTCGCCGGTCGAGCACGGCATCGACCAGATCCGCACCAGGTCACCCGGACGCTTGCCGGCGACGACCTGGGGCAGGATGCGCGTCGCCAGCGCGGCCAGCTGCTCCTCCTCGCGGTAGAAGTAGGTCTCGTTGACAGTGACTGCGTTCACCAGCATCTGCCGCTCGTGGGGGTCGCGTTCGAGCAGCAGCAGGTAGCGCTCGATCCCAGGCACCGCGGTGCGCTTCATTCGCTCGGCCACCCGGCGCTCCAGGTAATAGCGCTTCTTCTCGCCGAAGGTCATGCCGGTGGCGGTGTAGAGCAGCGCGCAGAGCCGCGACAGCGAGGTGCCGGTGAGGACGGGATCGCCTGCCCCAGTCATGGCCCCAGTCATGGCCCCAGTCGCGGCGCCGGTCGTTGCGTCAGTCATGGCGTCGCCCCGCCGCTGCGGGACCAGGCGATGAGCTGCGCCGCGATCTGCGGCGGCGAGAGCTGGAGGTCGGCGCCGTCCGCCGCCACCAGCGCGCCGGGCATGCCCCAGACCACCGCGCTGTGCTCGTCCTGCGCGATGACGTGGCCGCCGGCTGCGCGCATTGCCGCCATCTCGCGCGCGCCGTCGTTGCCCATGCCGGTCATCAGCACGCCGACGAGCTGCTCGGCGGCGAAGACGCGGCGGGCGCTGGCGACCAGCCGGTCGACGCTGGGATGCCAGGGATGGTCGGTGGCCTCGGGCGCGGCGAGCACGTGAGGCACGCCGCCGCGGCGGGTGAGCAGCAGGTCGGCATCGCCGCGCCCGATATAGGCGCAGCCCGGCCGCAGCGGCACCGGCGCGCTCGCCTCGACCACATCGATGGCGCAGAGCCGGTCGAGCCGCCGCGCGAGCGGGCCGGTGAAGCTGCCGGGCATGTGCTGTGCGATCACGATCGGCCAGGGGAAGTCGGCCGGCAGCGGCTGGAGCAGCGCGTCGAGCGCGGGCGGGCCGCCGGTGGAGACACCGACCAGCACCGCCTCGATCCCCGCCAGCGGCAGGCCGGGCTCGCGCTCGACTACGGGCAATGCCTCGGTCCGTTCTGCCAGGACCGGCGCGTCGCTGTTGCGGAGGGAGACCTTGCGGGTGGTGCGCGTGCGGCCGTGGCGCAGGCGATCGGCGAGCCTGGCGCTGCGCGGGATGCGCGCCCGGGCAGCCGCGCGCACCCGCTCGACGAGGTTCTCGGCGATGTCCTCGATCGCGATCGAGAGCGCGCCGCCGGGCTTGGGGATGAAGTCCACCGCACCGATCGCCAGCGCCTCCAGCGTCTCCTCGGCGCCCTCCTCGGTCAGCGCCGAGACCATGACGACCGGGCAGGGGTGCTCGATCATGATGCGGTCCAGGCAGGCCAGCCCGTCCATGCCGGGCATCTGGATATCGAGCGTGACGACGTCGGGCGCGAACGGCGCGAGCTTGGCCAGCGCCTCCTCGCCCGAGCGCGCGATGTCGACAGTGAAGTCGCCCGCCTCCGCGAAGATCTCGCCCAGGAGCCGACGCATCAGCGGGCTGTCGTCGACGATCAGCAGCCGCGTCATGCGGCGTCCTGCCGGCGGGCGACGAGATCCGCCTCGACGCGATCGAGCAGGACCTCGGGGGTGAGGACCAGCACGGGTGCATCCCCGTCCAGCCGCAGCACGCCGCCCAACACGCCCTGCGCCAGATCTTCAGGCACCGGCGCGGGCGAGAGCGCGCTGTCGGCGACCGCGCGTATGCCGATCACGCCGTCGACCAGGAAGCCGGCAGTCCATGCGCCCGGCCCGTCTCCGAGACGCACGACGACGACGCGCCGCTCGCGCCCAGCCGCCGGCTCGCCGGTCAGGCGCAGCGACTGGTCGACCAGCGGCACCAGGGAGCCAGCGATAGTGGCAAGGCCGAGCACGCTCGCGCGCGCTCCGGGCAGTGGGGTCAGGCGGCGCGGCGGGAGGACGACCCGCTCTACCGCTCCAAGCGGAAACGCGAGCCTATGCACGCCAATGCGGAACAGCAGATGCGGGCGCGTGGCCTCGGCCACTTGCGCGCTCGCTTGCCGCTCAGTGCCGACAGTGCTTGCACGCTGCGCGGTGAGCGCGTCGTCGAGGAGCGCGTCGGGCGCGAGCAGCGACACCAGCGGGCCGGTCGCGGGCCGGGCGATGGCGCGGATGCGGGTCTCGGCGCCATTGTTCGCGCCACCCTGCGCCAGTGCCGCTGGCACCGGGTCGATGCGGTCGGCCGCGATGCGCAGCACGCCGGTCAGCCGCTCGACCACGAGGCCGGCGCGGTGGGTGCCGACGCGGACGACGACGACCATCGGCCGAGCCTTCGCCGACGCGGGCAGGTCGAGCAGTCGCGCCAGAGAAAGGACGCCGAGCAGCGCGTCCTGATGTTGGCAGGTCCCCAGCACCGCCTCGCGCGATCCGGGCAGCGGCGCGAGGTCTTGCGGCAGAGCGAACACCGCTTCGACGTCCTGCAAGTCCATGGCGAAGCTCTGCCCGGCCACCGCGAAGCACAGCAACGACACGGTAGAAGCGGCTTCTGCCTGGGCTTCCCCGTCCTGGCGGGTGGCGGCGCCGCGGCGCGTGGCGGGGCGCTCGGGCAGGGCATCGCGCAGGAACGCAGCAAGGTCCAGCGGGTCGACTTGCGCCGCCGTGCCGGACCGCTCCAGCCGCTCGACGCGATCCACCGCCAGGACTGCCCGCGCATCGCCTGCCAGCACCAGCGCAGCCGACGCTTTGACGGCGTCGCCCGGCGCCAGCACCGCGAGCACTTCGCCGCGGAAGCTGCCGAGGCCGAGCAGTCCGGCGGGGGCCTGCGGCACCGGCGTGAGGCGCGGCAGCCGCGTGACCTCGCGTACCGCGACCGCAGGAATGGCGAAGCGGCGGCCGCTGGCGACGGCGACGAGGATCGCGCCGGGCGTGTCCGCTTCGCCGAGGGGCTGCTGCGCCCGCGCGGGCATCAGCGCGCCGAAGCCTGTCCGGATTGCAGCGCGGTCGTCAGCGAGGCGATGTCCTCGATCGCGGCGGCGAGCGCTTCGGCGCCCTGGGCCTGCTGCGCGGCGGCGCTGCCCGCCTGCCGCGCGGAGCTGGCGGCGACCTCGGCCGCCTGGGCGATCTGGTCGCAGCCGCCGCGCACTTCGCGGGCGGACTGCTGAATAGAACCCGCCGCGTCGAGGATGCGCCGGTTGTCGTCGCGGGTCGCTTCCAGCTCCGCGACGGTCGCCTGGAAGCGCTCCAGCGTGGCCTTGTTGCGCCCCGCTTCGGCCTCGCCGGTGCCGGCGATCTGGTCTAGTTCGCGCCGCACGGCGGCGATCCCGTCCTGGATCGTGCGCACCACGTCCTTGCCGTCCTCGGCATTGGTGGCAAGGTCGCGCGCCAGCTTGCGGATATCGCCGGTGACGGTCGTGAAGCCCCGGCCCGCCTCGCCGGCCCGCGTCGCCTCCACCGCGCCGCTGACGCCCAGCATGTTGGTTTGCAGCGCCGCGAGCGAGAGCGCGTCGCCCAGCTTCTCGGCGCGGCGCACGGTGGCGGCAAGCTCGGTGAGCAGCGCCAGCACCGCGCGGGTCTCTTCCGATCCGTCCGCCGCGCCCGCGACCAGCGCCTCTACCGCGGCGCGGCCTCGTCCGGCGCTGGCGACGATCGCTTCGATCCGCTCGGCGGCCGCCTCGGCGCGCGCCTGGGTGAGCGATGCCGTCGCCTCGATCTGCCCCATCGCCGTGCTGGCCTGCAGCGTCGCAGCACTCTGGATCTGCGCGCCGCGGGCGATCTGCTCGATGGCGATCTGGATCTGGCTGGAGGCGCCAGAGAGCTGCTGCACGGTGGCGGACAATTCCTCGGCCGCGGCGGCGACCTGGGCGATGCGGCCGGCGGCCCCCTCGTCATCGGTCGCAAGCGAGCCGCTCAGCTCGGCGATGCTCTCGGCGGTCTGCTGGCTCTGGTCGAGCCCGACCGCCTGCTGCTCGATCGCCTGCTGCGCTTCGGCGGCGGCGGCGGACTGCTCCTCGGCGGCGCTGGCGACCTGCTCGGCCCCGCGCTCTGCCTCGATCGCGGCGCTCTCGGCCTCGATCGCGGCAGCCGAGATGTCCTGCGCGCCCGCCACCAGCGTCTGCAGCGCCTCGCGCGAGCTCACCAGCGCCTCGAGCACCTGACGCCCGCTGTCCGCAAGGCCGGTGCCGCGGGACGCCTCCGCGCGCACGCGCTGCGCGATCGAGCGGGTCTCCGTGGCGATGCCGGCGGCGAGTTCGCGCATCGCGCCGGCGTTGCTTTCCGAACTCTCGGCCAGCTCGCGCACTTCGTCGGCGACGATGGCGAAGCCCTTGCCGCCGTCGCCGGCGCGCGCCGCCTCGATCGCGGCATTGAGTGCCAGGAGGCCGGTCTGCTCGGCGAGGTCGCTGGCGGTCTGGCCCACCGCGGCGATCTGGGCGGCAGCGGCTTCGAGGTGCTCGATCGCGGCGACGGAATCGAGCTGGCGGCGCGCGGCAAGGTCGATGACGGTGACCGAGGCCTCGATCTGGGCGGTCGCCTCCTGGAAGGCGGCGCGGACCTGCCCGGTGCGCTCGAGCGAGGCGGCGGCCCGCTCGTTGGCGTCGCGAAAGGCGGTGCGCAGGCTGCCGATGGCGCCCAGCGATTCCTGCGCGGCGCTGGCGGCCTCCTCGGCGCCGCTGGAGATCATCTCGACCGCGCGCTGCAGCTCGGAAGCACCGGCGGAGGCTTCGGCCAGCCCGCTCGCCAGTTCCTGCGTCGCCTGGTCGAGCCGCTCCACCGCACTGGCACCGCGCGAGCCGGCACGGCGGCGGGCGGGAGGGGTGGCGGGCGCAGGCGCAGGCGTGCCGGTAATCGGTTCGGGCCCGCCGGGAAGGGCGTTGTGGCCACGTTTGGCAAGCGCGGTCTTCTTGACCAGGGCCATAGGGTTACTCGCTTCCGGGGGGGCGGGGGTTGGACGAAATCCCTGCATAGGGCAGGGTGGCTGGCCGCGCTACCGCTGCTTTCGCCTCCCCCCCGGCCACGCCCCGCGCCTACCGGCCGCCCCGGTACGCGGCCTCGCGCGCGGCTTCGTCGGCGCGGCGTGCTTCCTCGTCGTCCTCGATACCGAGGCGGCGGAAGCGCATCTTCTCGATCTTGGCGTTGATCGAATCGAGGATCGCCTCGCGGTTGTACTCGCGCTGCTCGCGGGCGGTCTCGCGCGCGATCTCGGCCTTGCCGCCGTAGCGGGCGGAGCGGCGCTGGCGCAGCAGGAACAGGATCAGCGCGGTGTCGTAGCGGGTCCAGGTCGTCACCACCTGGCCCAGGCTGACGATCGGGCGCTCCTCGCCCTGGATCGCGCGTTCGAGCGCGCAGTCCTCCAGCCGCATTATGCCGCGGTCGAGCGCCTGGTCCCAGGCCTTGGCGAAGGCCTCGGCGCCCGGCTTGTGGCGCAGCTTGTAGAGCGCCTCGAGGCTGACGCCCACCACCCGCGCCGCCTGGGTGACGATGCCGCTGGCCGCCAGCGCGGCGACGAAGGCCCGCTGGCGCGCGGCGTTGATCGAGTTGCGCCGCGGCGCCACGTGCTCGTAGGGCGCGAAGCTGAGCAGCGGATCGTCCTCGTCGAGCACCTCCTGCGCCCCGGCCCGGACTTTGGCCACACGCGAAGTCCGCTGCCCCACCCGCCCGACCGATCGGGCCCGTCCCTCCCCGAGCTCGTCTCGGGGAGGGGGACCGCCGACGCAGTCGGGGGTGGAGGGGAAGGCGACAGAGGAAAGATCGGCGCAGGACCGGGCGCCCGCGCCATCCTCGCCGCAAGGGCCAGGACCAGACACACCCACCGGCCCCGCGCCACCGCGCGAGACCTCATCGGAACCGGAAGACATAGGGCAACTCCAAGCCTGTTGGATTCAAACCCCGCTTGGAGGGACTGTGTACCAAAGGGCCGGGGCTGTAGGAAAATGGTTTGTTGAAAAGGAAAATCGAACCTGGGAGTCGGGGAAGAAGGCTGTGTTCGAAAGATTGTCCAAACTGCATCCGAACTCGAAGAATTGATTCACTTGTATCGGCAATCTGCAATGCAGATTGCCCCTTAAAATTTTGAGGAGCAGCATCGGTGTGAGGCTGTGTCGCGATGTTGTGAAAGGTGGGCCATCTCACCATCTCCTTACCGTATTGACAAGCACCATGGCGCGGAGTTTATTTCGGCGTCGCGTAATGTGGAGAGAATTCGTCTTGCTAGATTGGCCATTTGACGCTTCCTCCACCTTGGCGGTTCAAGGTTGGAGCTTTTGGTTTAGTGTAATAGGGATCATAACAACGGTAATCGGATTTTATTTAACGCTTGTTCAACTGGTACGTACAAAGAGTGCCACCTTGCGAGTTAAGGAAGAATTGCAAAATATCCAGTTTGTAGTCTCCAGGTTTAGCGGAGTGGAGGAAACGTCGAGAGCAGAAGCCGCACTCGCGGCGGCTAGGAAGCATGTGAGAAACGCCGAATGGGTACAAGCAAGTGAGGCTTTAGAGGTGTTTTCAAAATCAATTCACATACTGCATGAGTTGAAGATCGACGACATTGCATCTCATGATGAGGCTTTGTCAAAAGCTGCGCTACATGCGCGTAAACTCTGCGAACGCCTTGAGGGACCTTCACCTGGTTTATCGGATGCAGAAGCTCCAAAGACTCTCACAGCTCTCCGCGATCACGACCGATTGCTGACCTCCATTCGAGTTGCACTAGACCGGAGTAATTTCAAATGAGCGAAATATTGTCTAAATATGCCCAGTTTGTCGATGCGCTGTTGCTGAAAACAAGGGAAACCAAGATTCCTTGGGACTTCATTCCTGAACATAGGCAAATACAGGTTTGGAACGATGAAATATTGTGCATTATAGAAAAAAGCTTGAACAATAATTGGGAGGACTTGTACTCTGTGTCTTTATTGAATAAATCTGGCGATGTTTTAGAGTCTTTTACAGACGAAACTCTGTCGTCAGCGACAAATGATCCGGCTGCCTACTTCAGAAAACTTCAAAGTGTATACGAGCTAGGTATGCGTCAGGCGATTGGCGCTGACCGAGCGTTGGACAACTTTCTTGCTGCCGTTCAGAACGACAGATTGGTTTAGTATCAAGATTTCACCGCGCCAATGCCTTGTTGTGTAGGATTAACGCCACCTTGACCCCACCCCCACCTTCCCCTAAAGGCGCGCATCGCTTGCGGCTCTGGCCGTGGGTGACAAGCAAGAGCTGAACATTGCCGGTCTCGGCGCGTGTGCGGGCTTTTCGGCGGGCTTTCGGGCCCGGTCCGGCAAGTCCACGCAAGGCGGTTCGCTGGTGCGACTCGGATTTTTCCGGTCGGCACGAGTGCCAGCCTGACGCGAGCGGGCGGCAAAGTAATCCGGCGGCGCCTTTGCCTCGGGTGGAGTGGTTTCGGCTCATGGGTGCGGCCTTCGCATTGGCGCGAGGGTCGGGCTGCGGTTGGCGGTCCCGGATCGGGTCCGCGACGACATGCAACCTTCGGCGCACCCGTGGGACTATCCTAATTCCCCCTCACAGGTCATCGGTCGCCGCGCGGCCCGGTTAGCCCCGGGGTGCGACGGGTCCGTGTCGATCGCTGGCGCAAGCGCCGGTGTCCTTCGGTCCGGATCCATCGCACTCCCATTTGTGAGAAGACTATCAATGCCAACGATCAACCAGCTGGTCCGCAAGGGCCGCGAGCCGCAGAAGGCCAAGAGCAAGGTCCCGGCGATGGAGCAGAACCCGCAGAAGCGCGGCGTCTGCACCCGCGTCTACACCACGACCCCGAAGAAGCCGAACTCGGCGCTTCGCAAGGTCGCCAAGGTGCGCCTGACCAACAGCCGCGAGGTCATCTCGTACATCCCGGGCGAAGGCCACAACCTGCAGGAGCACTCGGTGGTGCTGATCCGTGGCGGCCGCGTGCGCGACCTTCCCGGCGTGCGCTACCACATCCTGCGCGGCGTGCTCGACACGCAGGGCGTCAAGGACCGCAAGCAGAGCCGTTCGAAGTACGGCGCCAAGCGGCCTAAGTGATCGTGCGCCCTTGCCATCCGGCAAGGGCTTTCGGCGCCGGCCCGCTCCCCCACCCTGCCACCCGCAGCGTACCTTCGAAGGTAGCAGGGTGGGGGAGCGGGCCGACACCGACCAGGTTGAAGTTTCACGCGGCTGCGGCCCTCTTCCCCACCCGGCTATCCTGACAAGGTATGCTCATGGGTGGCCGGGTGGGGGAGAGGGCCGGAGCCGCCAGGGCCGGGCCGGATGGCCGGGCCGCACTCCGAAGGAGTTTTGAAAAATGTCACGTCGTCGTCGTCCCGAGAAGCGGGAAATCCTGCCTGATCCCAAGTTCGGTGATCAGGTCCTGTCGAAGTTCATGAACAACCTCATGCTCGACGGTAAGAAGTCGATCGCCGAGAGCATCGTCTACGGTGCCATGGACACCATGCAGAGCCGCGCCAAGGCCGATCCGGTCCAGCTGTTCCACGATGCGCTGAACAACGTGAAGCCGCAGATCGAGGTCCGCAGCCGCCGCGTCGGCGGTGCGACCTACCAGGTCCCGGTCGAGGTCCGTCCCGAGCGTGCGCAGGCGCTGGCCATCCGCTGGCTGATCACCGCGGCGCGCAACCGTCCGGAGACGACCATGGCCGCGCGCCTCTCGGGCGAGCTGCTCGATGCCGCCAACAACCGCGGCAACGCGGTGAAGAAGCGCGAAGACACGCACCGCATGGCGGACGCCAACCGCGCCTTCTCTCACTACCGCTGGTAATCTCGGGGAAGGCGCCGGCTGTCATGCGGGCGTCATCCTTTCAATTCAGGGGGCGGGGACCTATCTGAGGCTCGCCGCTCTCCAACACCACCCAAGGAACTCCCCATGGCCCGCAGCCATCCGCTTTCCATGTACCGCAACATCGGCATCATGGCGCACATCGACGCCGGCAAGACGACGACGACCGAGCGCATCCTCTACTACACCGGCAAGTCCTACAAGATCGGCGAAGTGCACGACGGCGCCGCGACCATGGACTGGATGGAGCAGGAGCAGGAGCGCGGGATCACCATCACCTCGGCCGCGACCACCTGCTTCTGGAAGGCGGACAGCGGCCAGGGCGACGAGTACCGCATCAACATCATCGACACCCCCGGCCACGTCGACTTCACCATCGAAGTCGAGCGCAGCTTGCGCGTCCTCGACGGCGCGGTGGCGTGCTTCGACGGCGTCGCGGGCGTGGAACCGCAGTCCGAGACGGTGTGGCGCCAGGCCGACAAGTACGGCGTGCCGCGCATGTGCTTCATCAACAAGCTCGACCGTACCGGCGCGAACTTCAAGTACTGCGTGCAGTCGATCATCGACCGCCTCGGCGCGGCGCCGGCCGTGCTGTACCTGCCGATCGGCATCGAAGCCGACCTCAAGGGCCTCGTCGACCTCGTCGAGAACCGCGCGATCATCTGGAAGGACGAGAGCCTGGGCGCCGAGTTCTTCTACGAGGAGATCCCGGCGGACATGGCCGACGAAGCGGCCGACTATCGCATGAAGCTGATCGAACTCGCCGTTGAGCAGGACGACGAGGCGATGGAAGCCTACCTCGAGGGCACCGAGCCCGACGTCGCGACGCTCAAGGCGCTGATCCGCAAGGGCACGCTGGCGCACGCGTTCGTGCCGGTGGTCTGCGGCTCCGCGTTCAAGAACAAGGGCGTGCAGCCCCTGCTCGACGCCGTCGTCGATTACCTGCCTTCGCCGCTCGACATCGAGGACGTGCAAGGCGTCAAGGTCGACAGCGACGAGCCCGACAGCCGCCCGCCGTCGGATGAAGCGCCGTTCTCGGCGCTGGCGTTCAAGGTCATGAACGACCCGTTCGTGGGCTCGCTCACTTTCTGCCGTATCTACTCGGGCACGCTCTCCAAGGGTTCGTACCTGAACTCGGTGAAGGGCAAGAAGGAGAAGGTCGGCCGCATCCTCGAGATGCACGCCAACGACCGCAAGGACATCGACGAGGCCTACGCTGGCGACATCGTCGCTCTGGCCGGCATGAAGGAAACCACCACGGGCGACACGCTCTGCTCCGAAAAGGCGCCGATCGTGCTGGAGCGCATGGAGTTCCCCGAGCCGGTGATCGAGCTGTCGGTGGAGCCGAAGACCAAGGCCGACCAGGAGAAGATGGGCGTCGCGCTCAACCGTCTCTCGGCCGAGGATCCTTCGTTCCGCGTCACGACCGACCACGAGTCCGGCCAGACCATCATCAAGGGCATGGGCGAACTCCACCTCGACATCATCGTCGACCGCATGCGTCGCGAGTTCAAGGTCGAGGCCAACGTCGGTGCGCCGCAGGTGGCTTACCGCGAATACCTCGGCAAGCCGGTGGACATCGACTACACCCACAAGAAGCAGTCGGGTGGCACCGGCCAGTTCGGCCGCGTCAAGGTGAAGGTCGCGCCGGGCGAGCGCGGTTCGGGCATCATCTTCAAGGACGAGATCAAGGGCGGTAACATTCCGAAGGAATATATCCCCGCGATCGAGAAGGGCATGCGCGAGACGGCGGCCTCTGGCTCGTTGGTCGGGTTCCCGATCATCGACTTCGAGATCAACCTCTACGACGGCTCGTACCACGACGTCGACTCGTCCGCCCTGGCGTTCGAGATCGCCGGCCGCGGCGCGATGCGCGAAGTGGCCCAGAAGGCGGGCATCAAGCTGCTCGAGCCGATCATGAAGGTCGAAGTCGTCACCCCCGAGGAGTTCATGGGCGACGTGATCGGCGACATGAACAGCCGTCGCGGCCAGATCCAGGGCACCGACACTCGCGGCAACGCGCAGGTGGTCGAGGCCATGGTGCCGCTCGCCAACATGTTCGGTTACGTGAACCAGCTGCGCTCGTTCACTCAGGGGCGTGCCAACTACTCGATGTTCTTCTCGCACTACGACGAGGTCCCGGCGAACGTCGCGGCCGAAGTCAAGGAGAAGCTTGCCTAAGGGCAGGATTGGTTCTAGGGGCGGCGCCTGATTCAGTCGGGGGCCGCCTCGCTACCCGCAGATTCAAGATCCAGACGAAAGAAGGTTTAGACAATGGCGAAGGCAAAATTCGAGCGGAACAAGCCGCACTGCAACATCGGCACCATCGGTCACGTCGACCACGGCAAGACCACGCTGACCGCCGCGATCACCAAGGTGATGGCCGAGGCGTTCGGCGGCACCGCCGTCGACTTCGCCAACATCGACAAGGCGCCGGAAGAGCGTGAGCGCGGCATCACCATCTCGACCGCCCACGTCGAGTACGAGACCGCCGCTCGCCACTACGCGCACGTCGACTGCCCGGGCCACGCCGACTACGTCAAGAACATGATCACCGGTGCCGCCCAGATGGACGGCGCGATCCTGGTCGTGAACGCCGCTGACGGCCCGATGCCGCAGACCCGCGAGCACATCCTGCTCGCTCGCCAGGTCGGCGTGCCGCAGCTGGTCGTGTACATGAACAAGGTCGACCAGGTCGACGACGAGGAACTCCTCGAGCTCGTCGAGCTGGAAGTGCGCGAGCTGCTCAGCTCGTACGACTTCGACGGCGACAACATTCCGATCGTCAAGGGTTCGGCCCTGGCCGCTCTGGAAGGCCGCGACGACAACATCGGCAAGGAGTCCATCCTCGAGCTGATGAAGGCCGTCGACGATTACATCCCGCAGCCGCCGCGTCCGACCGACAAGCCCTTCCTGATGCCGGTCGAGGACGTGTTCTCGATCTCGGGTCGCGGTACGGTCGTCACCGGCCGCGTCGAGACCGGTATCGTCAAGGTTGGCGACGAAGTCGAAGTGATCGGCATCCGCAACACGCAGAAGACCGTCGTCACCGGCGTCGAGATGTTCCGCAAGCTGCTCGACCAGGGTGAAGCCGGCGACAACATCGGCGCGCTTGTCCGTGGCCTGAAGCGTGAAGACGTCGAGCGCGGCCAGGTTTTGGCCAAGCCCGGTTCGGTCACCCCGCACACCGAGTTCTCGGCCGAGGTCTACGTGCTGTCGAAGGAAGAGGGTGGCCGTCACACGCCGTTCTTCGCCAACTATCGCCCGCAGTTCTACTTCCGCACCACCGACGTCACCGGCGAGGTCATCCTTCCCGAGGGCACCGAGATGGTGATGCCGGGCGACAACGTCGCGCTGTCGGTCAAGCTGATCGCCCCGATCGCGATGGATGAAGGCCTGCGCTTCGCCATCCGCGAAGGCGGCCGCACCGTCGGTTCGGGCGTCGTGGCGAACATCACGAAGTAAGCGCAAGCTTCTTCGGCTGACGCTGAAACAAGAGGCCCGGCTTGCCGCAAGGCAGGCCGGGCTTTTTGCTGGGCGCCATGGGAGGAACGATGGCCCGCAAGTATTCCAAGCATGGTCCGCGCGAAGACTGGTCCGTCGATGCCGACGAGGCCGCTGCGGCACCCCCTCCGCCCGATTGCTGGCTCTGCGGCCGTCCCTGTGGCGAGACGGTGGTCTGGCACCATCCCGTGCCCAAGAGCCGTGGCGGGCGTGACACGGTGGCGATGCACCCGATCTGCCAGCAGACGCTGATCTCGCACTTTACCAACTCGCAGCTCGAGCGCTTCGGCATGGATGTGGACGGCATCCTCCTCGATCCAGCGATCCGCAAGTTCGTGGACTGGGTCGTCAAGAAGGACCCGGACTTCAACGCGCCGATCCCCAAGAAGCGCAAGTGAGTGCGTTTTCGCCGGGCACCTAGCCTCCAGGTGCGTGCTCACGGTGAGAGCACCGCCTAGCCCCCGATTTACTCAGGCGTCGCGCTCCGTTTGCTCGCGGTGGACGGGAACAGGGGGGCGCTCCGTCGACGCCGTGAAAATCAGCGCTTGCGCGAATCCTGCTGCCGATGTAGGGGCGCGCTTCGAATTTGTTTGGGGCGCCCAGCGTCCCTTGGCTCTTTCTCATCGGTAGCAGGATTTATGGAAGCTCAGAACATCCGCATTCGCCTCAAGGCGTTCGACCACCGCGTGCTGGATCAGGCCACCGGTGAAATCGCGGATACCGCCCGCCGCACCGGCGCGCTCATTCGGGGCCCCATTCCGCTGCCGACGAAGATCGAGAAGTTCACCGTGAACCGCGGTCCGCACATCGACAAGAAGTCGCGTGAGCAGTTCGAGGTGCGCACTTACAAGCGTCTGCTCGACATCGTGCAGCCGAACGCCGCGACCGTCGATGCGCTGATGAAGCTCGACCTGGCCGCCGGCGTGAACGTCGAGATCAAGCTCGCGTAAGCGGGCTTGCCTTTAGCCCTCGCGAAAGCGGGGGTGGCGGGCACGAGAACCAAGTTTTCGGACTTCGGTCCAAACATCCTTTCCGGACTTTCGGGTCCGGCTCCAAGCGGGGAGACACCCCGCAAAGAGACAGAGCCGCGGTGCTGAACCGCTGCGGACACAAGGGATACCTCCGGGGAGAAATTCTCGGGAATGCGTCCCCCGTCTCGCTTCCGCGATCCTCGCAAGGGATCGGCAGGGAGCACCCAGCCCGGACGGGGCTCGCATCGAACCAGGGCTGGACACGCCTGACGGGATGGTCCCGGCAGGCCTCTGTGAGGAGTACTGGTCATGCGCACCGGCGTGATCGCTAAAAAAGTCGGGATGACCCGCCTGTTCCAGGAGGACGGCCGGCATGTGCCCGTCACCGTCCTGGCGCTGGAAGAGAACCAGGTTATTTCGGTCCGCACCACCGATCGTGACGGCTACGTCGCGGTCCAGCTGGGCGCGGGCGAAGCCAAGCAGAAGAACGTCGCCAAGCCGCAGCGCGAGCATTTCGCTAAGGCCGAAGTGCCGCTCAAGATGCGCGTTGCCGAGTTCCGCGTCGCCGACGACGCCGTTCTCGAAGTCGGATCGACGATCGCTGCCTCGCACTTCGTGCCCGGCCAACTCGTCGACGTTGCCGGCCACACCCAGGGCAAGGGCTTCCAGGGCGCCATGAAGCGCTGGGGCTTCGGCGGCATGCGCGCCACCCACGGCGTGTCGATCTCGCACCGTGCACACGGTTCGACCGGCAACCGCCAGGATCCGGGCAAGGTCTTCAAGAACAAGAAGATGGCCGGCCACATGGGCGACCGCCAGCGCACCCAGCAGAACCTCGAGATCGTGCGCG
>Ga0070667_100003068_pt1 | contig 14359 bp, 14 predicted proteins | sample KBSS33metaG_FD_64659 | JGI IMG/M metagenome (GOLD analysis project Ga0070667, IMG submission 64659) | Switchgrass rhizosphere microbial communities from Kellogg Biological Station, Michigan, USA - KBS S3-3 metaG | ecosystem: Host-associated > Plants > Roots > Rhizosphere > Soil ... | reverse complement strand
CGCCCCGAGATCCAGCGCGCCTACCTCGGCGCATGAACCCCAGGAGACCGCCATGCTGTTCCCCACCACCATCGTCGGCAGCTTCCCGCAACCCGACTGGTTGATCGACCGCGAGAAACTCGCCGGCCGCTTCCCGCCGCGCACTCGGGCGCGCGAGCTGTGGCGCATCCCGCCGCAGTACCTCGAGCAGGCCCAGGACGACGCGACGCTGATCGCGATCCGCGCGCAGGAAGAGGCCGGGCTGGACATCGTCAGCGACGGCGAGATCCGGCGCGAGAGCTACTCGAACCGTTTCGCGACCGCGCTCGACGGCGTCGACCTCGACAACCCCGGCACGGCGCTCGATCGGTCCGGCCACCCGAACCCGGTGCCGCGCATCGTCGGCAAGATCCGCCGCAGGCACGCGGTCGAGGTCGGCGACCTGACCTTCCTGCGCGCGAACACGACGCGCATGGTAAAGATCACCGTGCCGGGACCGTTCACGATGCTGCAGCAGGCGCAGAACGATTTCTACGCGACCGAGGAAGAGGCCGCGATGGACTACGCCGACGCCGTCAACGCCGAGATCAAGGACCTGTTCGCCGCCGGCGCCGACGTCGTGCAGATCGACGAACCCTACATGCAGGCGCGGCCCGAGAAGGCACGCCGATACGGGCTGAAGGCGCTGAACCGCGCGCTCGACGGCGTCACCGGCACGACCGCGGTGCACATCTGCTTCGGCTACGCCGCGATCATCCACGAGCGCCCGAGCGGCTACTCGTTCTTGCCCGAACTGGCCCAGTGCAGCTGTCGCCAGGTTTCGATCGAGACCGCGCAGTCGCACCTCGACTGCGCGGCACTCGCGGCGCTCGACGGCAAGCGCGTGATGGTCGGCTGCATCGACCTCGCCGACCCACTGGTCGAATCGGTCGACACCATCGTGCAGCGCATCGAACGTGCGCTGCCCTTCGTCAAGCCCGATAACGTCATCCTCGCGCCCGACTGCGGCATGAAGTACCTGCCGCGCGCGACCGCAATAGGCAAGTTGCGCGCGATGGTCGAGGCAGCGAAGGTGCTGCGCGAGCGCTACGGCGACCACGAGCGGCTGCGCTGAGCTCGCCGGTATCCGATCGTAAGGCGCCGCGTCGGACGCGACGCCGCTGCCCGCTAGGAGCGGGTCTGTTTTGCGCCGCGAGCTGATAGTTCGGAGTCGTTCGGTGCGACCCTGTCGGTGCGCTGCGGCATGCCGTGGCGCCGCCATTCGACAGACCCCTCACCGACAGGAGACCAATTCATGAACAAGATTCTCAACACCCTCGTCTGCATGACTTTCGCCGGCGCCGCCGGTGTTGCCCTCGCGCAGGACGCGGCGCCCAAGGAAGGCGCGATGGTCAAGAAGGACGCACCGATGATGAAGAAGGACATGACCGCGCAGGACTGCAAGGACCACATGACCGCGCACCCCGCGGCCAAGAAGGATCCGGAAGCAATGAAGATGGACAAGCAGTGCGCCGAGCTGATGAAGAAGGGCGCCGATCCGACGAAGAACGACATGGCGCCCGCCGCGCCGATGAAGAAGTAGTGCTCGGTCAGCGGCTCAGGAGAGCCGCTTCACGCCCGGCAGCTCGCAGGCGTAGATCGCATTGCGCAAGGCCGCGATGGCCTCGTAGCGGGTGAACGTGCGCCGCCACACCAGCACGACGCGCCGCGTCGGCGCCGGTTTGGCGAACGGAATGTACTTGATGTGCGGCTGCGGGTCCTTGGGCACACTGAGCTGCGGCACGACGGTGACGCCCATGCCCGACGCGACCATGTACTTGATCGTCTCGAGCGACGAGCCCTCGAAGCTCTTGCGGATGCCCTCGGCGTCACTGCTGCCGAAGCGCGCGTATTCGGGGCAGACCTCGAGCACGTGGTCGCGAAAGCAGTGGCCGGTGCCGAGCAGCAGCATCGTCTCGCTCTTCAGTTCCTCGGTGCTGACGCTCTTGCGCTTGGCCAGCGGGTGCGTCTTCGGCACCGCGGCCATGAACGGCTCGTCGTAGAGCGGCGCGACCGCCAGTCCGGTGTCGGGAAAGGGCTCGGCCATGATCGCGCAGTCGAGCTCGCCGGTGCGCAGCATCTCGAGCAACTTGGCGGTGAAGTTCTCCTGCAGCATCAGCGGCATCTGCGGCACGTGCTCGATCGCCTGCCTCACCAGGTCGGGCAGCAGGTAGGGCCCGATCGTGTAGATCACGCCCAGGCCGAGCGGGCCTGAGACCGGGTCCTTGCCGCGCTTGGCGATCTCCTTGATCGCCGCGGCCTCCTCCAGCACCGTCTGCGCCTGGCGCACGATGTCGTTGCCCAGCGGCGTGACCGTGACCTCGTTCGCGCCGCGCTCGAAGATCTTCACGTCGAGCTCTTCCTCGAGCTTCTTGATCGACACGCTGAGCGTCGGCTGCGAAACGAAGCAGGCCTCGGCGGCGCGGCCGAAGTGTTTCTCGCGGGCGACGGCGACGATGTAGCGGAGTTCGGTGAGCGTCATGGCGCGATTCTGGCCGCAAGGGCACGGATGCGCCAAGCGCAGCCGCCGGCATCGCGTTCGATACCAGCGTCCGCGGCGCGTTGCGACTCAGGCCTTCAGGTAGTCCGAGCGGCCACCCAGCCAGCGCGTGACGTGATCGAGCGCGGCCTGCGGGTACCGGTCCAGCAGCAGCGCCGCGGACGCGCGCGCGGCATGCACCAGGGCTTCGTCCTGCGCGAGGTCGGCGAAGCGCAGCAGCGGCGCGCCGGACTGGCGCGCGCCGAGGAACTCGCCGGGCCCACGGATCTCCAGGTCACGGCGTGCGATCTCGAAGCCGTCTCCGGTCTCGAGCATCGCCTTCAGGCGTGCCTTCCCGGTGTCCGACAGCGGCGCGGTGTACAGCAGCACGCACACGCTGGCCACGCTGCCGCGGCCGACGCGGCCGCGCAACTGGTGCAGCTGCGACAGGCCGAAGCGCTCGGCGTGCTCGATCACCATCAGCGACGCGTTCGGCACATCGACGCCGACCTCGATCACCGTGGTCGACACCAGCACCGCCATCGCACCGGCGGTGAACAACGCCATCGCCGCCGCCTTCTCGGCGGCCGGCATGCGGCCGTGCAGCAGGCCGACCATGTGGCCGGGCAGGGACTGGTTAAGTTGCGCGTGCGTCTCGGTGGCATTGCGCAAATCCAATGTCTCGCTCTCTTCGATCAGCGGGCAGACCCAGTAGACCTGCTGACCCTGCGCGACAGCGTCGCGTATGCGCTCAACCACCGCGGCGCGCTTCGAGTCGGCGAACAGCTTGGTCACGACCGGCGTGCGGCCGGGCGGCAGTTCGTCGATCGTGCTCACGTCGAGGTCGGCGAACAGCGTCATCGCCAGCGTGCGCGGAATGGGTGTGGCGCTCATCATCAGCGTGTGCGGCTCGATGTCCCCGGTGCCGACCCCGCCGACGCCTTGCGAGGGCGAGCGCAGCTTCTCCCGCAAGGCCAGGCGTTGCTGCACTCCGAAGCGGTGCTGCTCGTCGACGATCGCGAGGCCCAGCTTCGCGAAGTGCACCTGCTCCTGGATCACCGCGTGCGTGCCGACCACCAGCGCGGCGTCGCCCGACGCCACCTGTTCGAGCATCCTGGTGCGCGCCTTGCCCTTGCGACTGCCGGTCAACCACGCCACCGTGATGCCCAGCGGCGCGAGCCAGCCGACCAGCTTGCGCAGGTGCTGCTCGGCGAGGATCTCGGTCGGCGCCATCAGCGCGCACTGCCAGCCGTCGGCGATCGCGATCGCGGCGGCGAGCGCCGCCACCACGGTCTTGCCGGAGCCGACATCGCCTTGCAGCAGGCGGTGCATCGGCACCTCGCGTTGCAGGTCGTGCGCGATCTGTTCGACGACGCGGCGCTGTGCGCCGGTCAGCTCAAACGGCAACGCCGCGAGCAACTTTTCCTGCAGTGCGCCGGGGCGCACCGCGAAGCGCGGCGCGCGCTGGCGCTCGCGTTCACGCTTGGCCTGCAGTTGCGAGAGCTGCTGCGCCAGCAGTTCCTCGAACTTCAGGCGCTGCCAGGCGGGGTGGCTGCGGTCCTCGAGCGTGGCGAGTCCGACGTTCGGCGCCGGGTGGTGCAGAAAGTTCAGCGCGTCGCGCAGGCTCATCATGCCCACCGGGACAGCCTCGGGCGGCAGCAGTTCCGACAGGTCGACCCGGCTCAGGTTCGCGTCCATCGCCTTGCGCAGATAGGCCTGCGGCAGCTGCGCGCTGGTCGGGTAGACCGGCGTCAGCGCGCTCGGAAGCGGCGCGCCCTCGGCCACCACCTTGATCGCCGGGTGCACCATCTCCAGCCCGAAGAAGCCGCCGCGCGCCTCGCCGCGCACGCGCACGCGCTGGCCGACAGCGAGCTGCTTCTGCTGGGACGGGTAGAAGTGCAGAAAGCGCAGCACCAGGTCGTCGCTGCCGTCAGAGACCCGCACGACGAGCTGGCGGCGCCCGCGCAGCTGCACCTCGCAGTCGCGCACCACGCCTTCGACCTGCGCCGTGGCCCCGTCGCGCAGGCTCGCGATCGGCACGAGGCGGGTCTCGTCCTCGTAGCGCATCGGCAGGTGCAGCGCGAAGTCGATCGGGCGGCGCAGGCCGAGCTTGTCGAGCGCCCGCTGCGGGCCGGACTTGTCCTTACCGGCCGATGTCGCGGGTGCTGCGGTCATGGGAGAATTCTGCCTCTCTTGTTGGCACGGGCCGGTCCAGCCCTCAACCGATGACCTTCAGCGCCTCCCGCTACACGCTGAGCGATTTCGACTTCGCTCTGCCCCCCGAACTGATCGCCCAGCAGCCCGCGGCCGAGCGCAGCGGCTCGCGCCTGCTCGACGGCCGCGGCGCGGCGCCGGCCGACCGCGTGTTCCGCGACCTGCCGGCGCTGCTGCAGCCGGGCGACCTGCTGGCGTTCAACGACACGCGCGTGATCAAGGCGCGGCTGCTCGGCGCGAAGGCCAGCGGCGGCGCGGTCGAGGCGCTCGTCGAACGCGTGTTGCCGGATCACGAGGTGCTGATGCACCTGCGCGCCAGCAAATCGCCCAAGCCCGGCAGCCGCGTGCGCTTCGCCGACGCGTTCGACGCCGAGGTGCTGGGCCGCGCGGGTCCGCAGGACTCGCTCTTTCGGCTGCGCTTCCCCGACGAACCGTTCGTGCTGCTCGAACGCCACGGCCACGTGCCGCTGCCACCCTACATTGCGCACGCCGACACGCTTGAGGACGAGCGCCGCTACCAGACCGTGTTTGCCGCCCATCCGGGCGCGGTGGCCGCGCCGACCGCGGCGCTGCATTTCGACGAAGCGCTTCTCGACGCGCTGGCGCAGCGCGGCATCGCGCGGGCAAACCTCACGCTGCACGTCGGCGCCGGTACCTTCCAGCCGGTGCGCGTCGAGAACCTGGCCGAGCACAGGATGCACAGCGAATGGTTCGACGTGCCGCCCAGCACGGTCGAGGCCATCGCGCGCACGCGCGCCGCGGGCGGGCGCGTCGTCGCGGTCGGCACGACGACCTTGCGCGCGCTCGAATCGGCCGCGCGCACGGGTTCGCTCGTGGCCGGCAGCCGCGACACGGACATCTTCATCACGCCGGGCTTCGCGTTCCGCGTCGTCGACACGCTCGTCACCAACTTTCATCTGCCCAAGAGCACGCTGATGATGCTGGTCAGCGCGTTCGCCGGGTTCGAGCCGATGCGGGCGCTGTACGCGCACGCGATCCGCGAGCGTTATCGGTTCTTCAGCTACGGCGACGCGATGCTGCTGCGGCGCGAGCCCGTGAAAGGAATTCATGCTGAGCTTTGATGTGCTGACGACCGAAGGCCACGCGCGCCGCGGCCGCCTGACCCTGAACCACGGCGTCGTCGAGACGCCGGTGTTCATGCCGGTGGGCACGTACGGCACGGTGAAGGGCGTGATGCCGTCGTCGCTGGAGGCGATGGGCGCGCAGATCATCCTGGGCAACACCTTCCACCTGTGGCTGCGGCCCGGGCTCGAGGTGCTCGCGCAGTTCGGGGGACTGCACCGCTTCGAAGCCTGGACGAGACCCATCCTGACCGACAGCGGCGGTTTCCAGGTCTGGTCGCTCGGCGAGATGCGCAAGATCAGCGAAGAGGGTGTGAAGTTCGCGTCGCCGGTGAACGGCGACAAGCTGTTCCTGACGCCCGAGATCAGCATGCAGATCCAGCGCACCCTGAACAGCGACATCGTGATGCAGTTCGACGAGTGCACGCCCTACGAGACCAAGGGCCACCTGACGACGGAACGCGAAGCCCGCGCGTCGATGGAGTTGAGCCTGCGCTGGGCGCAGCGCTGCCTGGCCGAGCACACGCGGCTCGAGAACCCGAATGCGCTGTTCGGCATCGTGCAGGGCGGCATGTTCGAGACCCTGCGCGAGGAGTCGCTCGGCAAGCTGGTCGACCTCGACCTGCCCGGCTATGCCATCGGCGGCGTCAGCGTTGGCGAACCCAAGCCGCTGATGCAGCGCATCGTCGCGCACACGCCGCACCGGCTGCCGGCGCACAAGCCGCGCTACCTGATGGGCGTGGGCACGCCCGAGGACCTGATCGACGGCGTGGCCGCCGGCGTCGACATGTTCGACTGCGTGATGCCGACGCGCAACGCGCGCAACGGCCATCTGTTCACGCGCTTCGGCGACCTGAAGATCCGCAACGCGCGCCACAAGCTGGATGAGCGCCCGCTCGACCCGACGTGCGGCTGCACCACCTGCAGCGGCTTCTCGCGCGCCTACCTGCACCACCTCGACCGCTGCGGCGAGATGCTCGCGCCGATGCTGGCCAGCGTGCACAACCTGCACTACTACGTGAACCTGATGCGCGAGGTGCGCGAGGCGCTCGACGCCGGAACCTTCGCCGACTTCGCGCGGCGCTTCCGCGAGGACCGCGGGCGTGGTGTCTAGGGTACCGGCCGCGTCGGAGAAGTCTTACGTCGCGGGCGGTCGTCTCCCGATGGTTCGTCCCGTGGGGCGCCCCTAGCCTGTGGCCAGCGGGGTGGGAGACAGTCGTCGTTCGGCCACCGCTGCCTTCACAGGAGCATCCGCCATGGCAACGATCAACGACATCATGACCCGCGAGGTGTCCACCATCCAGCTCTCCGATGCGCTGCAGACCGCGGCCCAGCGCATGCGCGACCTCGACGTCGGCGTGCTGCCGGTGTGCGACGGCGACACGCTGGTGGGCATGGTGACCGACCGCGATATCGCGGTGCGCGGGGTCGCCGCCGGGCTGAACCCGGCCGACGCGCTGGTGTCCAACGTGATGACCGACGAGGTGCAATCGTGCAGCGCCACCGACACGGTCGATGTCGCGATGAAACAGATGGGCGACGCGCAGGTGCGTCGCCTCGCGGTGCTGGACCCGAAGCGCAAGATCGTCGGCATCGTCACGCTCGGCGACCTGGCGACACGCCAGAGCGCGCCGACCGACACCGCGCTGCGCGAGATCTCGGAAAGCGGCCCGACGGTCTGACGCCGTGACGCACGTGCCGCCGGCCCAGCGCGCGCGGCCGATCGCCCCCTCCCAGGCGCGCGAGCTGCTGCGGCACCCGGGCGCGTTCGCGCTCGGCACCTTGAAGGCGTTTCGCGCCAACCAGGGCCTGCTGCTGGCCGGCGCGGTCGCGTACTACGCGCTGCTGTCGATCGTGCCGCTGCTGATCCTGATCGTGATCGCGCTGTCGCATGTCGTCGACCAGGGCGCGCTGCTGGAAACGCTGGGCCGCTACCTCGAGTGGCTGGTGCCGGGCCAGGCGCGCGCGATCGTCACCGAGCTGTCGACCTTCCTGGCGCACCGCGAGCTGGTCGGCTGGGTGCTTGGCGTGACGATGCTGTTCTTCAGCTCGCTCGCGTTCACCGTGCTCGAGAACGCGATGTCGGTGATCTTCCTGCACCGTGTGGTCGACCGGCGCCGCCATCCACTGATCTCGATCGTGATGCCCTACCTGTACATCCTGTCGCTCGGGATCGGCTTGCTCCTGGTCACGCTGGTGGCCGGCAGCCTGCAGGCGATCGGCCAGGAAAGCGTCGACTTCCTCGGCCGGCGCTGGTCGCTGCATGGCGTGTCGGGCGCGCTGCTGTACCTGCTCGGCGTGGCCGGCGAGGTCTTCGTGCTGACCTCCGTCTACCTGGTGATGCCGGTCGGGCGGCTGCGCATCAGCCACGCACTGCTCGGCGGCGTGACGGCGGCGGTGCTGTGGGAGATCACCCGCCACGTGCTGGTCTGGTACTTCGCGACCCTGTCGCAGGTCAGCGTGGTCTACGGCTCGCTGACCACCGCGATCGTGGTGCTGCTGAGTCTGGAGATCGCGGCCACGCTGCTGCTGCTCGGCGCGCAGGTGATCGCGGAATACGAGCGCCTGGGCCGCCCGCAGGCTGCCCCGGCCGGCGCCTGGGCGGCAGGCGTCACCAGAACGACCAGTTCCCCGTCGCGATGACCCACACGCCCAGCGCGCCGTTCGTCACCGCGTGCGCGATCACCGGCACCCACAGCCGGCCGGTGCGCAGGTACAGCCAGGCGTAGACGAGGCCGGCGAGCACGGCCGCGAGCCACAGGGTGTGGGCGAGCGTGAACACGAAGGTCGACAGCACCACCGCCTTCAGGCCGACCTCCTGCGGCACGACCGATTCGAACTGGTGGCTCTGAATCCAGCGCATCACGAACGAGCGCCAGAACAGCTCCTCCATCACCGGCACGACCAGCACCGCGCCGACGCAGCGGGCGATGACCAGCGGCCAGATCAGCGCGCCCTGCGCGTCCAGCGGCAGGAAGGTCGCAGTCGGGGTGCCGATCGTCATCCAGGGCGCGTCCAGGTGGATCCACAGCGCGAACACGGCCAGGCCGGTCGCGACCGCGAGCGCGATCTCGGGCCCGCTCGGCCAGGTCTGCCGCACGAGTTCGCCGTAGTCGCGCCAGAACCAGGCGAGCAGGGCGCCGACCACGAGCACGGTCACGGCGTAGATCCAACGCGGGTCGATGCCCCAGGAGCCGTCCTCCGGAAAAGCACCACGCGCCGCGAGCAGCAGCATGAACGCGGCGAACGGCAAGAGGCGCGCCAGTCGGGCGCGGTTCAACTGCAAGGCCATGCGTTCCCTGGAATTGGCAAAAAGGCGCTCAGGATGCCAGAAGATGCGAAACCCGCTCGCGCAGGCCGGCCGGCGTGACCGCGCCCGGCGCCACCGCGTCGCCTGCCACCAGGGCGACGCGGCTGAACCAGCCGCGCCGGAACGGCCGGCTCATCGCGGCCCCGCCATGGCGCGAGAAGTACGAGCCCCACAGGTTCTGCAGCGCCAGCGGCACGACCGGCACCGGGTTCGTCTCGAGCAGCTTCATCACGCCGCCCTTGAACTCGCCGAGTTCGCCGTCGCGCGTCAGCGCGCCCTCGGGGAAGATGCACAGCAAGTCGCCGTCGTCGAGCACCTGGCGCGCGCGCACGAAGGCCTGTTCGTAAGCGACCGGGTCCTCGCGCTGCGGCGCGATCGGGATCGCCTTGGCGAGCCGGAAGAACCAGCCCAGCACCGGCATCGCGAAGATCTTGTGGTCCATGATGAAGCGGATCGGCCGAGGGCTCGCCGCCATCAGCAGCACCGGGTCGACGAACGCGACGTGGTTGCACACCAGGATCGCCGCGCCCTCGGTCGGGATGTGCTCGTCGCCGCGCACCTTGAAGCGGTAGACCAGCCTCGTCGCGATGAACGCGACGAATCGCAGGAAGTATTCCGGCACCAGCATGAAGATGTAGAACGCGACCACCGCGTTGAGCAGCCCCGTGATCAGGAACACCTGCGGGATCGTGAAATGGGCCGCCAGCAGCGCGCCGACGCCGATCGCGCTGACGATCATGAACAGGGCGTTCAGGATGTTGTTCGCCGCGATGATGCGGGCGCGATGGCTCGCCTGCGAGCGCAACTGGATCAGCGCGTACATCGGCACGCTGTACAGCCCGGCGAACAGCGACAGCAGCGCCAGATCGGCCATCACGCGCCAGTGTGCGGGCGCGCTCACGAATGCACGCAGCGCCAGGGCGTCGGCCGGCGGCAGGCCGTTTGAGGCGAAGTACAGGTCGATCGAAAACACGCTCATGCCGATTGCGCCGAGCGGCACCAGGCCGATCTCGACATGGCGCTTGGACAGCATCTCGCACAGCAGCGAGCCGATGCCGATGCCGATCGAGAACACCACCAGCAGCAGCGAGGCGACCTGCTCGTCGCCGTGAAGCACCTCTTTCGCGAACGACGGGAACTGCGCGAGGAACACCGCGCCGAAGAACCACATCCACGAGATGCCCAGCAGCGAGCGGAACACCACGATGTTCTGGCGCGCCAGCATCAGGTTGCGCCAGGTCTCGGTGACCGGGTTCCAGTTGATGCGCAGGCCCGGGTCGGTCGACGGCGACGCGGGGATGCCCTGCGCGACGAGCCGACCGAGCAACGCGACCGCGACGCAGGCGAACGCGACGTAGTGGCGGCCGACCTCGGGAACCGCGACCAGCAGCCCGCCGGCGACCTGGCCGAGCAGGATCGCGACGAAGGTGCCCATCTCGACCATGCCGTTGCCGCCGGTCAGCTCGCGTTCGTTCAGGTGCTGCGGCAGGTAGGCGAACTTGACCGGCCCGAACAGCGTCGAGTGCAGCCCCATCAGGAACACGCAGGCCAGCAGCACCGGCACGTTGGCGACCCAGAAGCCGAACGCGGCCAGCGCCATGATCGCGATCTCGAGCCACTTGACGAAGCGGATCACGCGCGTCTTGTCGTACTTGTCGGTGAGCTGGCCGCTGGTGGCCGAGAACAGCAGGAACGGCAGGATGAACAGCGCCCCGATCGCCAGCCCCGCCATCTGCGGCGTGAGCCAGCTGACCTGCAGCTGGTAGGTCACCATCACGGTGAACGCGAACTTGAACAGGTTGTCGTTGCCGGCACCGAGGAACTGGGTCCAGAAGAACGGCGCAAAGCGGCGCTGTTTCAAGAGCGCGAACTGGTTCGGGTGGTGGGCGTGCTCGTTCGGGTTCATTCGGTTCCCTGTTCGCGTGGATTGCTTGTCTGAGCGCAGGCGGAATCTAACGGATCGTCTGCACCGGCCCGCCCAGACCGCTGCGATTCAACCACGTGAACACCGAATCGACCGTGACGGTTTCGATGCGATCGCTGAAGCGCTTCTCGTTCGGGTGGTCGTCGAACGCGATGTTGGCCGCGGTCAGCCGGCCGCCCAGGCGCTTCAGCGGTCCGATGTGCAGCGTCGTCGGTTGGTAGCCCTGCAGCTGCAACCAAGCCTGGGCCCGTGTGCGCGTCTGCGCGGCCGGGTCCTGCGTCATCGCCAAGGTCTCGATCGCCCACTGGTTCGACTGCTGGTAGGTCTGCGCCCACGGGTACGCGACCATGCTGTAGGCCGGCGTGTTCAGCTGCGCGACGCGCGCGTTGTCCTGCAGCGCCGGCAGCAGCCGCGCCTGCACGTCGGGGCGCGGCACGACGATCGCGGCCTCGTACTCGTACAGGTCGTCGAGGAAGAACTCGCCCAGCCCCTGGCGGTACAGCGAGCCGTTCGCGCTGCCGCACTGGTTCAGCTTGTGGACGATGCGCCAGTGCCGGTCGGCGTCGCGGTACGCGAAGCCCAGGTGCGAGTAGCGCAGGTGGTACTCGCTCAGGTTCTGCCCGGCACGCGCCAGCACCACGACCTGCGCGCCGCTCTGGTCGAGCGCGCGCGCGGTGTGCTCGGCCAGTGTCATCGAACGCTGGATCGCGTCGACGGTCGGCGTGCGGTTCTCGCAGCTGCGGCCGGCCTGCGCTCCCGCCGCGGCGAGCGCCAGCAGGGCGAAAACGAGCGCGCGGCGTGCGGTCGCGTTCGCGCCGGTGTTCACCGCGTCACCCGCTCGTTGTAGAGCAGCGCCGCGCCGATCTCGTTCGGCACGAAGGCGATCGCGCGGCTCGCGGTCGACAGCACCCAGCCGGTGCTGACCGCGGTCACGACGACGACCGTGCCGGCCGCGACCGACAACGCGCCGGCCGCTTCCGAGCCGAGCCGCACGCTGGCGCGGGCGCCGTCGGACGCGCGCTCCAGCACCCAGACCGAACCGACGGCCGAGGCCTCCACCGCGACCACGGTCAGCGTCGCACCGGCCGACAGCACGAGCACCGGTGCCGCGACCGAGACCGCGATCGGCAGCGCCGACAGGGCGCTCGCTTCGGACAGCCCCGACTGCGCCTTCGCGGCCGCCAACGAGCCCGCCAGCAGCGCGGTCACGGCGAAGCGGCGGACGGAAAAGGATTGCGTATTCATGTGAATGCTCCTGAGAAGTTCTTGATGCCATTCAGCCGACTTCGCGCGCTGCCCGCAGCGCCTCATGCGCATCGCGCAGCGTCTTGGCCAGCGTGAACACGGTCGAGATCAGGAACAGCCAGCTGACGCCGAGGAAGGCCTTGTAGGTCGGGTTCACCTCCATGCGCCACAGGCCCCAGGCCGTCAGCGCCATCGCCAGGCCGAAGCCGCCCCAGACCACCAGGCCCCACAGCGGCGTGTCGGTCCGCGCGGCCTCGTTGTCGCGCACGTACTTGGCGAGCGCGAACGCGGTCGACAGGCAGAACATGTAGCCCATCACCATGAACGCGCGGTCCAGGTCGGTGCCCGGCAGGTAGGCCAGGCCGGTGCCGCACAGCAGCGCGGCCAGGCCGAACGAGACCCAGACCTGCAGCTTCCAGGCGCGTGTGTCCTGGCGGATCGGGGTGGGGTGCATGGTGAGTTCTTTCGTGAAGTGGTTGAACACGGGCTCATCTTCGGCAGCGCCACCGTGGGTATCAATCACCCGAAGGAGGGTTGCGCGCGACTGCCCCTCTGGTATCTTCTGACGCTACTTTCCGAGGAGCACCACGTGAGCACCACGCACGACCTGGTCAGCGCGCTGAAGGCCGAACTGAAGGCCGCCGGCATCACCTACGCCGAACTCGCGGCGCAGCTCGGCATGGCCGAGTCGAGCATCAAGCGCATCTTCGCGAAAGCCGACATGCCGCTGTCGCGCATCGACGAGGTGCTGCGCGTGCTGAAGATGGACTTCGCCGAGCTCGCGCGTCAGGTCGTCGACGCGCAACCGCAGCGCCGCGAACTGACGCTCGAGCAGGAAACCGCCGTGGTCGCCGACCGCAAGCTGATGCTGCTGGCGATCTGCTGCGTCAGCCAGTGGACCTTCGAGCAGATGGTCGCGACTTACTCGATCAGCGACGCCGAATGCGTGCGCTACCTGCTGCAGCTCGACAAGCTCGGCTTCATCGAACTGCGGCCGCTGAACCGCTACCGGCTGAAGGTGGCGAAGGGTTTCCGCTGGCGGCCGCACGGTCCGGTGATGGCCTACTTCCGCGAGCACGTCGCCGACGACTACTACAGCGGCGGTTTCGACGGCGAGGGCGAGACGCTGATGCTGGTGCACGGCCACATCAGCCCGGCGCAGGCGGTCAGCTTCGTCGAGCGGCTGCAGCGCGTCGGGCAGGACTTCGCGCAGCAGCACCTGGCCGACCAAAAGCTCGCGGCCGAGCAGAAGCGGCCGTACACGCTGGTCGTCGGGATGCGCTCGTGGCTGTTCGCGGCGTTTCGCGACCTCAAACGGCCGCCGGCCGCGCGCTGAGCACCGCGTCGTTGTCCTCGCCCAGGCGCGGCGCGCGGCGCGTGATCGCACCCGGCGTCAGGCTCAGCTTCGGCACGATGCCCGGCACGTCGAGCGTCAGGCCGTCGGCGGTGGAGATGCGCTGGAGCATGCCGCGCGCGCGGTAGTGCGGGTCCTCGGCGATGTCCTTCGCGGTGTAGATGCGGCCCGCCGGTACCGCGGCGGCGTTGAGCGCATCCAGCACCGCGGCGACGCTGCGCGGCGCGGTCCACGCACCGATCGCCGCGTCGATCACCGCGACGCGCGCGACGCGGCCGGCGTTGCCTGCCAGCGCCGGTTCGGCGCCCAGGTCATCGCGGCCGATCGCGCTCATCAGGCGCTTGAAGATCGAGTCGCCGTTGCCCGCCACCAGCACCCAGCCGTCGGCGCAGGGGTAGGCGTTGCTCGGCGCGATGCCGGGCAGCGCCGAACCCGCGGCCTCGCGCACCGCGCCGAACGCGCTGTACTCGGGCAGCAGGCTTTCCATGCAGTTGAACACCGCCTCGTACAAGGCCACGTCGACGACTTGGCCGTGTCCCTTCGGCGCCTCGGCGTTGACGCTCGCGTGGCGGTGCTGCAGCGCCATCAGGATGCCGATCACGCCGTGCAACGACGCCAGCGTGTCGCCGATGCTCACGCCCACGCGCACCGGCACGCGGCCCGGCTCGCCGGTGAGGTGGCGCAGGCCGCCCATCGCCTCGCCGATCGCGCCGAAGCCGGGCAGGTCGCGGTA
>Ga0070667_100003060_pt1 | contig 14375 bp, 15 predicted proteins | sample KBSS33metaG_FD_64659 | JGI IMG/M metagenome (GOLD analysis project Ga0070667, IMG submission 64659) | Switchgrass rhizosphere microbial communities from Kellogg Biological Station, Michigan, USA - KBS S3-3 metaG | ecosystem: Host-associated > Plants > Roots > Rhizosphere > Soil ... | reverse complement strand
GCGTTTGCAGTGACTGATGATCGCTTCGTCCATCTCGTCGCCACCGATCCGGATCGACTCCGAGACGACGATCCCGCCGAGTGAGATCACCGCCACCTCGGTGGTGCCACCGCCGATGTCGACGACCATCGAGCCGACCGGATCGGCGACCGGCAGGCCGGCGCCGATCGCCGCCGCCATCGGCTCTTCGATCAGATAGGCCTCGCGGGCGCCGGCCGAGAGGCAGGCGTCCTCGACCGCCCGCTTCTCGACCTTGGTCACCCCGGAGGGGACACAGACGACGACGCGCGGGTGGGCGAAGCGGTTCGAGTGGACCGATTTGATGAAGTAACGGAGCATCTGCTCGGTCACCTCGAAGTCGGCGATCACGCCGTCCTTCAGTGGCCGGATCGCGGTGATCGTGCCGGGGGTCCGGCCCAGCATCTGCTTCGCTTCGGCACCGACCGCGTGGATATGGCCGTTGCCCGAGTCGATCGCGACCACCGAGGGCTCGGAGAGGACGATCCCGCGGCCGCGCACGTAGACGAGCGTGTTCGCGGTCCCGAGGTCGACCGCCATGTCGCGTCCCCCGACGTGTAGGAGGCGGCCCAGGAAGCTCAATAGATGTCCCCGCTGCGAATCAGAGAAGCGATGATGCCAAACTCTGAAGCACGGGCTGAGGGTTAGCCTGAAATTTGGCTTGACATAAGCGTTTCCTGAGCAGGTGCTAACGAACGAAAAGCTCCGGTGCGAGCTCCGCGAGGAGCCCGACCGGCAGTCCGACGACGTTGGAGACACTGCCCTCGAGCCGTTCGACCAGGGTCGAGCCGAGGGTCTGGATCGCGTAGCCACCGGAGCGTCCACGCCACTCGCCGAAGTTCACATAACGCTCCTTCTCCGCATCGGAGAGCGGTTTGAAGGTGACGGTGGAGCTTTCGAGCCCTGACCTCTCTTCGCCGTCGCGGAGGACGACCAGCCCGCTCATCACCTCGTGGGCGCGGCCCGACATCCGGTCGAGGTAGGCGCGCGCCTCCCCCGCGTCGGCCGGCTTGCCGAGCACTTCGCCGTCGAGGACGACGTCGGTGTCGCAGGCGATGATCAGCTCGGCCTCGGTCGCGACCGCCCGCGCCTTGCGCAGGGCGTTCTCGACAACCAGCTCGGCGGCTTCGCCCTGGTCGAGCTCCTCGACCCCGGGAACCGCGACCTCGAACTCGATCCCCAGCTTGGCGAGGATCTCGCGCCGCTGGGGCGAGCCCGACGCCAGCAGCACCCTCAAGGCGCTAGGAGAACTCGGGGAACCAGATCTGGATCTCGCGCTCGGCCGACTCGTCGGAATCGGAGCCGTGCACCATGTTGAAGGTCACCTCGAGCGCGAAGTCGCCGCGGATCGAGCCCGGGGCCGCCTCGACCGGGTTGGTCGCGCCGATGATCTGCCGCGCCGCCTTCACCGCTTCGACCCCCTCGAAAACGATCGCGACCAGCGGCCCGCCGGTGATGAACGAGACCAGCTCGCCGAAGAACGGCTTCTCGACGTGCTCGGCATAGTGCTCGTTGGCGATCTGCTCGCTGGCGGTCAGCGACTTGAGGGCGACGATCCGCAGCCCCTTGCGCTCGAAGCGGGCGATCAGCTCCCCGGTCAGGGCACGCTCGAAGGCGTCAGGCTTGACGAGGATCAGGGTCCGGCTCACGACTGGGGCTCCTTTGCTCGGTTCGGTTGCTGGGCGCCTCGTTGGCGCCGCGAGCGGATTCCCGTTTGGTCGTGCTCGCGGGTGCTGAAGTGCTCTGTTTGCCTTGGTTTGAGACAGTTTTCGAGGCGGTGGTCGCTGCCGCTTTTTTGCGGCGCGGGCGTTTCTGTTCGGTGGTGCCTTCCTCGCGCTCGTCTTCGCCGCGCTCGGCTCGCCGCGGGCGCCGCTGCTCGGCTTCCTCGGGGCGGCGCTGCGGACGACGGCGGCGCTCGCCGCCGAGGGTCGATTCGCAGTAGGGGCAGAGCGCCCAGCGCGGGTCGACCGGCTTGCCGCAGGTAGGGCAGGGGTCCTTCAGGCGCCGCTCGCAGTTCGGGCAGCGGAGGAAGTTTTTCTCGACCGGGTATTCGCAGTTCGGGCAGCTCTGGTCTTTCAGCTGCCGCACCCGCAGCTCGGCGGCGCGGATCTCGAGCTCGCGCTCGTGGGCGTCCTCGAGGTACTCCGGCGGCCGCACGATCGCGTAGACCGCGGTGCCGATGAAGGGGAAGAAGGAGGCGATCGTCGCGCAGGCGACCAGGAAGGGGTCGGAGATGCGGCGGCGGGCGTCGAGGAAGGTGTAGACGATCAGCGCCAGCCAGAGGACGATGAGCATCAGCAGGAACAGGGAGGCGGCCAGGTTGAGGCCGCTGTTCGTTATTCCGAAGATCGCTAGTGACATGTATGGAGCCCCGCCTAGGGGTGAGGGGTCGGGCAGTTTACTTCGCCGAAGATTGCGTGATCCCTCGTCGGGACAACTGGACGATAGCCCCCGGCTCGGCGCAGGGCGGCGCAAACCCGGCCCGGGGCGGCGCGATGCGGTTTCGCGCGCCTCAGAGGAACAGCCGCCCGAACAGGTAGCCGACTCCGAAGAAGACGAGAATCACGATCGCGACGACGGCGGCGACGAGCCCCATCATCGAGAGCAGTTCCGAACCGGCGCTGCGCTGCATCTGCAAATCCTCGCATACGCCGCGGCTCAGGCGAGGGCGGCTCGGGCTGGGGCGAGGGCATAGTGGGAGCCGGTGACGAGGAGGGCCGCTTCGGGGTGCTGCAGCGCCAGCTCGCGGGCGCGGACGACGGCGGTGGCGAAGTCGGGCTCGGGCTCGGCGCGGACTCCAGCATCTTCGAGCAGGGCCGCCAGCTCGGCGGCGGGGCGCGAGCGGGCGCCGGGGCGGCCGTGCGAGCGCAGCGCCGCGACCGGGACCTCGGTGCAGACGGCAGCGTCGAGGACCGGCGCCAGAGCCGCAACCAGCGCCGCCGCGTCCTTGTCGGCGAGAACGGCGAGGCAGGCGACGACGCGGCGGCCGCCGACCACCGCCGGCAGCGCCTCCGCGAGCGCGGCGGCGCCGTCGGGGTTGTGGGCGGCGTCGAGGTAGGTCGGCGGCGAATCGGCGATCCGCTCGAGGCGACCGGGCACCTCGACACTGGCCGCGACCGCAGCGACCGTCTCGGGGTCGAGCTCGCCGAGGAAGGCCACCACTGCCGCCGCGGCGAGGGCGAAGTTGCGGCGCTGGAAGTCGCCGGCGGCGCGCAGCCGCACCGCGGCGCCGGGGTCCTCGGGCGCGACGATCAGCCGCGCCCCCCGCTCGGCCGCGGTCCGCTCGGCGAGCTCGCGGACGGCCGGCGAGACCCGCCCCAGCACCAGGGTCGTCTGGTCGCGCAGCACGGCGAGCTTCTCGGCGGCGATCTCGACTTCCGTCTCCCCCAGCCACTCGGTGTGGTCGAGGCCGATCGAGGTCAGCACCGTGACCCGGGAGGGGATCGTGTTGGTCGCATCGAGGCGGCCACCGAGCCCAGCCTCGATCGCCGCCGCCTTGACCCGCGCCCGCGCCAGGGCGACGAAGGTAGCCGCGGTCGCCGCCTCGAACTCGGTGACGACGTCGCCCTCGTCGAGGGTGCGGTTGACGCCCTCCGCGGCGCGCGCCACCTGCTCGACCGCCTCGGCCCAAGCGGCGGCGGAGATCTCCTCGCCGCGGATCAGCGTCCGCTCGGTCCAGCGCGCGGTGTGCGGCGAGAGGCAGGCGCCGGAGGAGACACCGTGCGCTTCCAGCAGCGCCGCCGCCATCCGCGCCACCGAGGACTTGCCGTTGGTGCCGACGACGTGGATCGAGGCGAAGCGGCGCTGCGGCAGGCCCAGCGCCGTCGTCAGCTTGTGCATCCGCTCGAGCCCGAGCCGCCAGCCGACCGGTTCGAGCGAATCGAGGTAAGCGTCTGGGTCGGAGGTCAACCGAGCTCGGCGAGTTCGTGGCGGTAGCGCTCGAGCTTGCCGCGCTCCTCCTCGATCACCTCGGCCGGTGCCTTGGCGACGAAGCCCTGGTTCTCCAGTTTGCGGCTCGCCCGCTGTACCTCGGCCTCGAGCTCCTCGCGCCGCTTGCGCAGCCGCGCCGCCACCGCCTCGGCGTCGAGCTCCTCGGAGGCGAGCACGCGCACCGGGCCGACCGAGGCGACCGGCTCGGCGCCAACGCCGTCGAACGCGAAGCGCGAGAGGCGGCCGACGAACTCCGGCGGCTCGACGCCGTCGATCATCGCCGGCAGGGTCGCCGCCACCGGCACGCCGGCGAGGTCGCGCCAGGCGCGCAGCCGCTGGGTCAGCCGGATCCCGGTCTCGACGTCCTCCTCCGCCGGCTCGTCGCGCAGCGAATCGTCGGCGGTCGGGAAGGCGTGGACGGCGAGGTGGCCGTCGCGGGCCGGGTGGTAGGACCAGATCTCCTCGGTGACGAAGGGCATCAGCGGGTGCAGCAGCCCGAGGACCCGCTCGAGCGCGTAGAGCAGCGTCGCCGACGCCTCCCCCTCGCCGTCGTAGAGCCGCGGCTTGACGATCTCCAGGTACCAGTCGCAGAGATCGCGGAAGACGAACGAGTAGGTCTCCTGGGTGGCGTGGGCGAAGTCGTAGCTCTCGAGCTTCGCGGTGACCGAGGCGATCGTCGCCTCCAGCCGCGAGAGCAGCCAGCGGTCCTCGACATGGAGCGGCCGCGGCGCCGGCTCGACCTCGGCCGCGTTCAACAGGATCAGCCGGCTCGCGTTCCAGAGCTTGTTGGCGAGGTTGCGGCCCTGCTCGACCTTGGCGTCGGAGTAACGGACGTCCTGGGTCGAGGACATCGCCAGCAGGCCGAAGCGCAGCGCGTCGGCGCCGTGGACGTCGATCTCCTCGAGCGGGTCGATCCCGGTGCCGAGGCTCTTCGACATCCGCCGCCCGTCGCGGGCCTGGATCACCGAGTGGACGTAGACGTCGCGGAACGGCACCGCGCCGGGGAACTCGAGCCCCATCATCACCATTCGCGCGACCCAGAGGAAGAGGATCTCGCGCGCCGTGGTGAGGAAGCTGGTCGGGTAGAAAGCGCGCAGCTCGGGGGTCTCGTCGGGCCAGCCGAGGGTCGCGAACGGCCACAGCGCCGAGCTGAACCAGGTGTCGAGCACGTCCTCCTCCTGGCGCAGCTCCGGGCTGTCGCATTGGGGGCAGCGCTCCGGCGCCACCTCGGCGACGATCTCCTGCTCGCACTCGGCGCAGTACCAGACTGGGATGCGGTGTCCCCACCAGAGCTGGCGCGAGACGCACCAGGGTCGGATCTCCCCCATCCAGTCGAGGTAGACGCGCTTCCACTGATCGGGGGTGATGCGGACCTCGTCGCGCTGCACGACCTCGATCGCCGGCCGCGCCAGCTCATCCATCCTGCAGAACCACTGGAGGCTGATCAGCGGCTCGATCCGCTCGCCCGAGCGGTGCGAGAACGGCACCGAATGGGTGTAGGGCTCCTCGCCGCGCAGCAGGCCCTGGTCGCGCAGCGCGGCGACGATCGCCGTCTGCGCCTCCCCCACACTGAGCCCCGCGTACTCGCCGGCGGCCTCACTCATCCGCCCGTCCTCGCCGATCACGGTGATCTCCTCGAGCCCGTGGCGGCGGCCGATCTCGAAGTCGTTGACGTCGTGTCCGGGGGTGATCTTCAGCGCGCCGGTCCCGAACTCAGGGTCGACGTGGTCGTCGGCGATGATCGGCAGCCGCCGCCCGACCAGCGGCAGCACCGCGAACTTCCCGACCAGGTCGGCGTAGCGCTCGTCCTCGGGGTTCACGGCGACGGCGGTGTCGGCAAGCATCGTCTCCGGGCGCACCGTCGCCACGGTCAGCACCCGTTCGGAGTCCTCGAGCGGGTAGTCGATCGCGTACAGCGCGTCCTCGACCTCTCGGTTCTCGACCTCGAGATCAGAAATCGCCGAGCGGGTCCCCGGGTCCCAGTTGACCATGTAGTTGTCGCGGTAGATGTAGCCCTTGTCGTAGAGGACCTTGAAGACGCGGTAGACGGCGCGGACGTACCCCTCGTCGAGGGTGAAGCGCTCGCGCTCGTAGTCGCAGGAGGCGCCAAGCCGCTGGTACTGCTCGACGATCCGCGAGCCGTACTCCTCTTTCCAGGCCCAGACCCGCTCGACGAAGGCCTCGCGGCCTAGCTCCTGGCGCGAGGTTCCCTCTTTGCGCAGCTCTTTCTCGACCACCGCCTGGGTGGCGATGCCGGCGTGGTCGGTGCCGAGGATCCAGAGCGTGTTGCGGCCGCGCATCCGGTTGAGGCGGACGAGCGCGTCCTGCATCGAGCCGTTCAGGGCATGGCCCATGTGGAGGGCGCCGGTGACGTTGGGCGGCGGGATCGCGACCGAGAAGTTCTCCTCCGGCGTGCCCTCGGCGGCCGGGTGAAAGTAACCACCGTCCATCCATTCGGCGAAGACGCGCGCCTCGACCTCGCCGGGGTCCCAGCGGGTCGTCGCTTCCAGGGTTTTGCGGCGCTCCTCGTCCAAGGGCCGCCGAGTCTAGGGCGAGCTAGACACCGAGTGTCTGGTCAATGTCCAGCCCGAGCCAAGCGTGCAGCTCGCGGGCGCCGTGGTCGGTGACCCGCACGGCGCGCCGTACCGCGGTCCGCTCCAGCCACTCGAGCTCGAACAGGCGCTTGGCGAGGGCGACGCCGAGCCTGCCGGCGAGGTGCGGGCGGCGCTCGCTCCAGTCGTTGCAGGTCTTGCCGGCGCGGGGCGGTCGCTCGACGCCGAGCTCGCCGAGCCAGGCGGCGCCCTGGTCGGTGAGCAGGAAGACCTCGGCCTCGCGCTCGATCAGGCCACGCTCGCGCATCGCCTCGGTGACCCCAACCCCGAGCCGGCCGGCGAGGTGTCCGTAACAGGTGCGGGCGGCGCCGAGCGCCCCGGCGCGGTTGGCCTGCCGCAGCGAACGCACCTCGCGGCGCGGTGCCAGTGAGCCAAGCGCCTCGACCGCCTCGGCGACCTGCGGCCCGGCGAGGCGGTAGTAACGGTTGCGGCCGCCGCGCTCGACTGCGAGGAAGCCCGCCTTCTGCAGCAGCGCCAGGTGCTCGGAGATCGTCGAGCGCGAGACGCCGGCGACTTCGGCCAGCTCGCTCGGCGGCAGCGCCCGGCCGTCGCTCAGCTCGACCAGCACCGCGGCGCGGCTCGAGTCGGCCATCAGCTTCGCCGCGGCGGCGAGGTCGACTTCGCCGTCGGTGTGGGTGCGCGTGGCCATGACCACAGGCTAGGACGGCGACGATTCGGCCGGCGCCGAATCGTTTCGCGCCTAGCGTCGGGGGCATGGGCATAGACATGGACAGGCGCCGCAACGCCCTGGTCGTCGCCTCGGCCGGCTACTTCTTCGTCCTCCTCGACGTGACGATCGTCAACGTCGCCCTCGCCCGGATCGGCTCCGGTCTCGGCGCCTCGCGAGCCGAGCTGCAGTGGGTTGTCGACGCCTATGCGCTCTGCCTCGCCGCCTTCATGCTCGGCGCCGGCGACCTCGCCGACCGGCTCGGCTCGCGGCGCCTCTTCCTCGCCGGGCTGGCGCTGTTCGGGCTCGCCTCGGCGGCCTGCGCGGCGGCGCCGAGCGCTTCGGTGCTGGTCGCCGCACGGGTCGCCCAGGGTCTCGGCGCGGCGGCGATCCTGCCGACCTCGCTGGCGGTCGTCAACCAGCTCTACCCCGACCCGGTGGAGCGGCCGCGGGCGATCGGGGTCTGGGCCGGGATCGGCAGCTCGGCCCTGGTCCTCGGGCCGGTTGTCGGCGGCGTCCTCGTCGGGCCGCTCGGCTGGCGCGCGATCTTCGCCCTCAACCTGCCGCTGGTCGCGCTCTCGCTGCTCGGCGGCTGGCGGCTGCTGCCGGCTGGGCCGACGGCCAACGGCGAGCGCGCCGACCTTCCCGGCCAGCTGCTCGGCACCCTCGCCCTGGCGGCGCTCGTCTTCGCCCTGATCGACGGCGGCCACGCCGGCTTCGGGACGGCGGCGGCGATCGCCGCCGCGGTCGTCGCGCTCGGCGCCTTCGCTGCCTTCGTTGCGGTCGAGCTGCGCCGGCGGCGACCGCTGCTCGACGTCCGCTGGTTCTCCCGCCCCGAGTTCTCCGGCGCCAACGCCGGCGCCGGGCTGATGAACCTGGGGACGCTCGGGGCGCTCTTCGCGCTCAGCCTCTACCTCCAGGACACCGAGGGCCTCTCGCCGCTCGAAACCGGGCTCAATTTGGTCCCGCTGGCGGCGCCGCTCGCCCTCCTGGCGCTCTTCGCCGGCGAGCTCGTCGCCCGTGTCGGGCCGCGCCTGCCAGCCGGGCTCGGGCTGCTCGCCTGCGGTGTCGCTTACCTCGGCCTCTCGCAGCTCGAAGGCTCGATCGAGCACCCCGCCGGCTGGGCGTTGCTGGCGCTCGGCGGGACCGGGATGGGGATCGCCGTCCCCGGTCTCGTCGCCGGCGCCACCGAGGCGCTCGGCCCCGACCGCGCCGGGGTCGCCTCGGCGGTAAACAACACCAGCCGTCAGGTCGGCGGCGCCGTCGGCGTCGCCCTGATCGGCGGCTTTGGAACCGTCGGCGCCTCGTTGCTCGCCAGTGGGCTCTCCCTCGCCCTCGGCGGCGTGGCGGCCCTGGCGCTGATGGGAGGTGCCGCTAGGCGGTTTCCTCGCCGAGCTGCTGCTCGGGAGGAGCGCCACCGATGTCCTGATGGGCGGCCTCGGTCACCAGGGTCGGCCGCCGGCCCTGGGTGATCGTCTCGCGGGTCACCACGCACTTGGTGACGTCGCGCCGCGAGGGCAGCTCGAACTGGACGTCGAGCAGGGTCTCCTCGAGGATCGAGCGCAGGCCGCGGGCGCCGGTCTCGCGCTCCAGGGCTTTGTCGGCGATCGCCTCGAGGCTGTCCTCGGAGAAGACCAGCTCGATGTCGTCGAACTCGAAGAAGCGCTGGAACTGGCGGGTGAGCGCGTGTTTCGGCTCGGTCAGGATCGTGGTCAGATCGTCGCGGCTGAGCTGGTGGATCGCGGTGATCACCGGCAAGCGGCCGATGAACTCGGGGATCAGCCCGTATTCGATCAGGTCCTCGGGCAGCACCTGCTCGAACCATTCGCCGGCGTCCTTCTTCTCGCGCGAGGAGATTTCGGCGCCGAAGCCGATCCCGTGATCGCCGACCCGCCGCTCGATCACCTTGTCGAGCTCGGCGAAGGAGCCGCCGCAGACGAAGAGGATGTTGGTCGTGTCGATCGTCAGGAACTCCTGGTGCGGGTGCTTGCGCCCGCCCTGGGGCGGCACCGACGCCGACGTTCCCTCGAGGATCTTCAGGAGGGCCTGCTGGACGCCTTCGCCGGAGACGTCACGGGTGATCGACGGGTTGTCGGCCTTGCGCGCGATCTTGTCGATCTCGTCGATGTAGATGATCCCCGTTTCCGCCTTCTTGACGTCGAAGTCGGCGGCCTGGATCAGCTTCAGAAGGATGTTCTCGACGTCCTCGCCGACGTAGCCGGCCTCGGTCAGCGCGGTCGCGTCGGCGATCGCGAAGGGGACGTTGAGGATCCGGGCCAGGGTCTGGGCGAGCAGCGTCTTGCCGCACCCGGTCGGCCCCAGCATCATGATGTTCGACTTCTGCAGCTCGACGTCGGTCTCTTCCGACTGTGCGATCTGGACCCGCTTGTAGTGGTTGTAGACGGCGACCGAGAGGGATCGCTTGGCGGCCTCCTGGCCGACGACGTACTCCTGCAGGACGTCGTAGATCTCGCGCGGCTTCGGCAGGTTCTCGAGCTCGAAGGCGGGCGGAGCGGTCAGCTCCTCGTCGATGATCTCGTTGCAGAGGTCGATGCACTCGTCGCAGATGTAGACGCCCGGTCCGGCGATCAGCTTTTTCACCTGACGCTGCGACTTCCCGCAGAAGCTGCAGAGAAGCTGCTCGTTGGAGTCGGTCGGACGTGCCAGCGGAATCCCCTCCTAGACGGGACGATTGGTTTCTCCGGCGGCGGCCCAAAAAGCTTAAACGGGCCTGGCCGCCGGCCTGTGCCGGTGCAATACGTCAATCGTCCGGCCCTCCCTCCCCGTGGTTGCGAGCTTGCGTGGCGGTAGGTTTCAGGACGATGCCCGCCGAGCTCGAGATCGCGCCGGTCAGCACCGCTGAGTACGAGGAGCTGCTGCCGCTGATCGCCGCCTACCAGCGCTTCTACGAGGTCGAGGACATCGACGAGGCCCGCAACCGCCAGTTCTTCCAACGCTTCCTCGCCCCGAGCGATGACGGGCTGCTGCTTGGCGCCCGCCGCGAGGGTCGTCTGGTCGGCTACGCCTGTCTCTACTGGCACTTCTCCTCGGCCGCGGCGCGGGAGACGGTGCTGATGAACGACCTCTTCGTCGTCCCCGACGTGCGCGGCGGGGGCGTCGGCCGGGCGCTGATCGAGGCCAGCCTCGAGGTCGCCCGCGAGCGCGGCACCGCCGTGCTCGAGTGGCAGACGGCCCCGGACAACCACACCGCTCAGCGCCTCTACGACTCGACCGGCGCCACCCGCTCGACCTGGCTCACCTACGAGCTGCCGGCTTGAAGCACGAGATCCTGCTGCGGACGGTCGAGCGCGACGACCCCGAGGTGATGGCGCTCTACGAGCCGTTCATCCTCGAGGCCGACGGGCCGCTCGCCCACCAAGTCGACCTCGGCGCCGAGGCGGCGAAGGGACCACCGGCCGACCTGGTGCCGCCGGCCGGGGCGATGCTGCTGGCGCGGGTCGACGGCGAGCCGGCGGCGATCGGCGGCGTCCGCCACCTCGACACCGAGGTCGCCGAGATCAAGAGCATGTACGTCTCCCCCGCCCACCGCGGCATCGGCCTCGGCCGCCGCATCCTCGACGAGCTGCACCGTGTCGCTGCCGAATCGGGCTGCCGCGCGATCCGCCTCGACACCTCCGACTACCTGACCGCCGCGATCGGCCTCTACCGTGCCGCCGGCTACCACGAGGTGCCGGACTACAACCGCAACCCGAAAGCGAGCCTCTGGTTCGAACGGCCGCTGTAGCGGCGACCGGGCGGCGCTAGCCCTCTTCGACTCGGCGCCGTTCGCTGCGGGCGACCTCGCGGTTGAGGGTGCGGCGCAGGGTGAACTGGGCGGCGAGCGAGGTGATGAGGTAGACGGCGCCGATCAGCAGGAACAGGCCGCGCTGATCCGGGATCACGATCGCGAGGACGATGATCACGACGACGCCGATCAACGTCGAGAGCAGCAGCATCCGCAGGAGGCGATCGGCGGCCTGGCGGGTCATGCGGTCTCCCTCTTCACGCCGGGGATTCCAGCAGCTCGACCGGATCGCCGTGGTAGCCGGCGCGGCCGAGCAGCCGCTCCTCGCCGCCGGGCCAGGTGGTGAGCCGCAACTCGGCCAGCTCACCGGGACCCTCGAGCCGCAGCCAGGCGAGCGGGGCGTCGGCGCTGGCGCGCTCGCCCGCGGCGACGATCGTCGCGTCCAGCGCGGCGCGTTCGTCCTCGGGCAGGTACCACTGAAAGACGGAGTGGAAGACGACGGTCGCGAACCCTTCGGCCGGCTCCGCAAGCCGCTCCGCGGCCCAGGCCGCCGCCCGCGCCTGCTCGACGGCGACGGGATGCGCCATCGCCACCTCGAGCGCCGCCGTCAGCCGCTCGACCCGCCGCCGCTGATCGACCCACACATAGGCGAGCAAGGTCCGCCGTCCCTCCTCCGTGCTCGCGTCCACCGGCGCCGCGTCGCACCCTTCGCGCGAAGCGACCTCCACCGCCTCGGCGTAGTTGGCGCGAAAGTCGCCTATATGGCTACTAAGGCGCCAATCGACGAGCCGGAGCGAGGAACCGGCAGGACCCCAGGCAAAGCCCTCGGTTTCGTATCGATAGCGATCCCAGTTCGAATTCAGCCCGGCGCTCGCGCCGAGCTCCAACGTTCGCAGCGGCAGCTCCCACCGGGCCGCCACAGCCAGGAAGCCGAACAGCAGCGCCGCCGACCGCCCCACCTCGTTCGTCTGCACCGGCAAGTCGACCAACTCGCGCAACTCGTCCCGCCGCCGAGCCAACACGTCCCGGAACGCCTCCCATCCCGCGAACGCCTCTACCTCCACCCCAGCCAAAACGAGCCTGTTCACCGCCCCCATCAACCGCAAAGGCAAGGCCGAAAAGCTCCGCTCCTCTCGCTGGTCCCGCAGCACCTCCCAGGCCGCCCCGCCCGCATCCACATCGTCCGCCGCCAACCCCAACAGCTCCCCGTACAGCTCCGACCCCAGCCGCCGGCACTCCGCCGCCTGCCAGCGCAGGCGCCCCGCAACGGCCTCGCGCTCAGCTCCAGGCATCCCAGCGCTCGAGCGCCGGCTTCGGGTCGATCGGCCGGCCGTCGACGTGGATCTCGAAATGGAGCATGCAGCCGACCGACCAGGCGTTGCCGGTCTTCCCCACTACCCCGACCCGCTCGCCGGCCCAGACGCGCTCGCCCCGGTGGACGAGCGGCGGCCGCTCGAGGTGGGCGTAGAAGTAGCTGCGGTGCTCGCCCTGGCCGTGGATTTCGAGGTAGTTGCCGTAGAGGACCGGGTCGTAGCCGGTCCTCCTCACCTTGCCGGTGACGGCCGACACCGCCGGGACCCCACAGTGGGCGAGGATGTCGAAGCCTTCGTGGACGCGGCCGCCGTTGCGCTCGGCGCCGAATTCGCCGACCGCACCGCGTTCGCCGTGGTCGGCCGGCACCGGGAAGACGTGGGCGAGGAACGGGATCGCGCCATCGGGGGCGCGGAGCGGGTCGTGCAGCTTTGCGACCGCGACAGCCGCGAGTGCCAGGGTCAGCAGGAGGGCGAGGAGGGCGGCGCGCTTCAGAGCGGCACTCCTCAGGAGGTCATCGACGCGTCAGTGGTGCTCGATCACGCGGTCGACGATGTGGTACTCCTTCGCCTCCTCCGCGCTCATGAAGTAGTCGCGCTCGGTGTCTTTGGTGACTTTCTCGAACGGCTGATTGGTGTGCTTGGCGATGATCTCGTCGAGCCGGCGGCGCACGTCGATGATCTCTTTGGCGTGGATCTCGATGTCGGTCGCCTGGCCCTGGAACCCGGCGGAGACCTGGTGGATCAGGATCTTCGAGTTCGGCAGCGCCATCCGTTTGCCCTCGGCGCCGCCGCAGAGCAGCAGCGCCCCCATGCTCATCGCGACCCCGACGCAGATCGTCTGCACTTTGGGTTTGATGAACTGCATCGTGTCGTAGATCGCCAGCCCCGCGTAAACGGAGCCACCGGGCGAGTTGATGTAGAGGCTGACGTCCTTGTCCGGATCCTCGGACTCGAGGTGCAGCAGCTGGGCGACGATCAGGTTGGCGATGTCGTCGGTGACGGGCGTGCCAAGGAACACGATCCGCTCGCCGAGCAGGCGCGAGTAAATGTCAAACGCACGCTCGCCGCGCGAGGTCTGCTCGACGACCATTGGGACCAGAGGACTCATGATTCGCACTCTATAGATCGAGGTCGGCGGGGCTGACCGACGCTCAGGTCCCTAGTCGGGATCCCCTGGCGTCCAGAGACTTCCGGCCGCCTCACGCTCTTTCTCAGGCGTCCAGATTTTCTCCGCCGCCTCGGCTTTCTCCTGCCGCTCCTCCGCCTCCTCCAACGGAATCGGCTTCGCCTCGTCGGCGATCAGCTCGATCGCTTTGCGCGCCCGGATGTCCTCTTCGATCATCGCCGCCCGCCCGTTCTCCCGCAGCCGCTCGAGCAGCTTCTCCGGGGTGATCCGTTCGTGTTCGGCGGAGTGCTCGAGGGCCTCGACCAGCTCCTCGTCGGTGACCTCGATCGCCTCGGCTTCGGCGACCGCGGTGACGACCGCCTCGCGCTTCAGCTCGCGCAGGGCGTCCGGCTTCGATTCTTCGATCAGCTCGTCGCGCGTTCTCCCCTGCATCTGCAGGAACTGGTTGGGGTCCATGCCGCGCTGGGCGAGCTGGCGTTCCATCCGCTCCCAGCGTTCGGTCGCCCGCGCGATGACGAGGTCGTCGGGGACCTCGACCGTCGCCGCCTCGACCGCGGCGTCGACCGCCGCGACCCGGAAGTCTTCCTCGGCCCGCGAGCCGAGCGCGTTGCCGACTTTCTCGCGGATGTCGCCGCGCAACTCCTCGAGCGTCTCGAACTCGGAGGCGTCGGAGGCGAACTCGTCGTCGAGCGCGGGGAGGATTTTCTCCCGCACCTCTTTGACCTTGACCGCGAAGACCGCGTCTTCGCCGGCCAGATCCTCGTTCGGGTAATCCTCGGGGAAGGTCACCTCGACCTTCACCTCACCACCCGGCTCGCCGCCGACCAGCTGCTCCTCGAAGCCCGGGATCAGGCTGCCGGAGCCGAGCTCGAGCAGGTAGTCCTCGGCCTTGCCGCCCTGGAAGGCCTCGCCGTCGACCGAGCCCTCGAAGTCGATCAGCAGCGCGTCGCCCTCTTTCGCCGCC
>Ga0070667_100003057_pt1 | contig 14383 bp, 9 predicted proteins | sample KBSS33metaG_FD_64659 | JGI IMG/M metagenome (GOLD analysis project Ga0070667, IMG submission 64659) | Switchgrass rhizosphere microbial communities from Kellogg Biological Station, Michigan, USA - KBS S3-3 metaG | ecosystem: Host-associated > Plants > Roots > Rhizosphere > Soil ... | reverse complement strand
CGAATTCTCGTGGTACGCCTCGAGTTCGGCGTCGAGCCCGGCCGGGTCGATCACCACGAAGTCGGCGCGCTCACCCTGGCGCAGGGTGCCGGCCTCCAGGCCGAACCAGTCGGCGACCTCACCGGTGAGCCGGTGCACTGCGTGTTCGGTGGTCATGAACGGCCGGCCGGCCTTGTCGGCGTCCTGCACCCGGCGCAGCATCCGCAGCGCGTAGTTGTAGAACGCCATGTTGCGAAGGTGCGCACCGGCATCCGAGAAGCCCATGTGCACCGACGGTTCCGTCGCCAGCTTGTCGAGCTGCTTGGGGCGGTGGTTGGCCACGATGGTGGTCCAGCGGGTATTGCGCTCGCCGTGCTCGACCAAGACATCGAGGAAGGCGTCCAGCGGGTGGCTGCCGCGTTCGTCGGCGATCTGGCCAAAGCTCTTGCCGATCAACGACTTATCCGGGCACTCGACGATGGTCGAGTCGTGGAAGTCGCGGTGCCACAGGGTCGGCCCCAGCACCTTCTTGTCGAACGATTTGCGGAACCGGCGCCGGTACTCCGGGTCGGCCATCAGCTTGTTGCGCTCCAGCTGGTCGCGCAGGTGCAGCGCGGCGGTGCCGGCACCGAACTCCTCGAAAACCGGGAGATCGATTCCGTCCGAATACAATTCGAACGGCACCGGCAGATGTTGGAAGCGGACCTTCGAGTTCAGGACCTTGTTGGCGAGGCGGGTCACCGGGCCCAGGAGGTACACGGCGCCGGGCGACGACTTGGCGTCGGCGGCCACCAGCAGGCTCATCCGCACGCCGCGACGACGGCCGAACCAGCCGCTGCTCTCAAGGAAGAAGTTCAGTGCCTCTTGCAGTTTGGCGACGTTGGGTGCGCTCTGCAGGATGCGGCCGCGCGCCCGCAGCACCTTGATCAGGCGGCGTCGTTCACGCCAGGTGGCGAAGGTCGACGGCAGTGCCCGGGAGCGGAAGCGGTCGCCGTCGAGCTTGTCGATCGCGGCGTCCATGCCGGACATGCCGAGCATGCCGGCGTCCAGGGCCGCCTCGAGCCGCGACGCCATGGTCTCGAGCTCGGCGTTGGTCGGGGTGACGTTCGGGGTCGTCGCCCGGTCGAGGCCCAGCACCGAGGTCCGCAGATCGGAGTGGCCCAGCAGCGAGCTGACGTTGGGGCCGAGCGGCAGTGCCTCGATCGCCTGCACGTACTCGGCCGGTCCCGACCACGACCGGTTCTGCTCGAGCGCGCCGACGACGAACTTGCGCGGCACCGCCTCGACACGGCTGAACAGGTCGGCGGCGTCGTCGTTCTCGGCGTAGACCGTCGACAAGGAACACATGCCCAGCAGCACGGTCGTCACACCGTGGCGGACCGACTCACGCAGGCCCGGATCGAGCAGCACCTCGGCGTCGTAGTGGGTGTGGACGTCGATGAAGCCCGGCGTCACCCACTTGCCCTTGGCGTCGATGACGTCGGGGCAGCCCGCCTCATCGAGCGGCTGTGCCGACACCGTCGCGACGACACCGTCGCGGATACCCAGATTGCGCAGTTGCGGCGTGCGGCCGGTGCCGTCGAACCACAGGCCGTCTTTGACGATCACGTCGTAGGTCATGACGTGAGGCTAGGCCAGAAAGTGAGTACTTACAATCTTTTTCTGCATATTCGCAGGTCAAGCGCGGAAGAAGTCCACTGTTCGGGCCACGCCCTCGGCCAGCGTGACCTTCGGGCTCCAACCCAGGACGGCACCCGCCCGACTGATGTCGAGGCGGGATTTGCGCAGGTCACCGAGGCGTGGCGGGTGGAACTCAGGCGCATCGGGCACGCCGACGGCCGCGGCGATGGCGGTGTGCAGCTGCGCCACCGACGTCTCCACCCCGGTGCCGACGTTGAACCGCTGGCCGCCCCCGGCTTCCCCGCCGGCGCGCACGAAGGCGTCGACGACGTCGTCGACGAAGACGTAGTCGCGGGTATCGGTGCCGTCACCGAAAATCTTGGTGGGCCGGCCCGCCAGCAGCGCCTGACTGAAGATCGCGACCACGCCGGCTTCGCCATGCGGGTCCTGGCGCGGGCCGTACACATTGGCGGGCGCGATGTGCGAGCAGTCCAGGCCGTAGAGGTTGCGGAACATATTGAGGTAGACCTCGCCGCACACCTTGCTGGCGGCGTACGGGGACGACGGATCCACCGGCATGTCCTCGTTGGTCGGGTAACCCGGCGGGACGCCGTAGATGGACCCGCCCGACGAGGTGTGCACGATCTTGCGTACGCCGTTGCTGCGCGCGGCTTCGGCCAGCCGCACGGTGCCGACGACGTTGACCCCGGCGTCGAACGGCGCGTCGGTCACCGACCGCGCGACGGAGATCTGCGCGGCCAGGTGGAAGATCACTTCCGGCCGCTCTTCGGCCACGATGGCGTGCAGATCAGCGTCGACGATGTCGGCTTTGACGAACTCGAATCGCTCGTTCTGTTCTGCTTGGGCGAGGTTGTCGACCTTGCCGCTGCTCAGGTCGTCGAGCCCGACGACGTCGTGCCCTTCGGACAGGAGCCGGTCGACGAGGGTCGACCCGATGAACCCGGCAGCACCAGTGACAAGTGTTCGCACGGGGCAACCATACCGACGGCCGCCGGCACGTGGCCCGTACAGTCGACAAGAGTGAACTGGGTCGCCCGAACTGCCGCCGCGCTGGTGGTGCTGCAGCTGATACTGCGGGCGGTCCTGGCATTCAGCGGCTATTTCTACTGGGACGACCTGATCCTGATCGGCCAGGCCGGCACTCATTCCCTGCTCTCACCCGACTTCCTCTTCAACGACCACGACGGGCACGTCATGCCTGCCGGGTTCCTGTTGGCCGGGGTGCTGACGCGGCTGGCGCCGCTGAATTGGTTCTGGCCGGCGTTGAGCTTGGTGCTGCTGCAATTGGTGGCGTCGCTGGCGCTGGTGCGCGCCCTGCGGGTGATCCTCGGCGGGCGGCCCGTGCTGCTGGTGCCGCTGACGTTCGCGCTGTTCACTCCCCTGGGCGTGCCGGCATTCGCCTGGTGGTCGGCCGGGCTCAACGCGCTGCCGATGGCGGCGGCCATGGCTTGGGTCTGCGCTGACGCCATCCTGCTGATGCGCACCGGGAATTCGCGGTACGTGTGGACCGGCTGCCTGGCCTATCTGGGCGGGCTGCTGTTCTTCGAGAAGTCCGCGGTGATCCCGTTCACGGCCTTCGCGGTGTGCTGGCTGCTGATGTACGTGACTCGCTCGGGGATCTCGGTGTGGCGCCGCGGTTTACGACTGTGGCTGGGGCTGCTGACGATCACGATCGGCTGGGTCGGGGTCTATCTATTGGTGGTCAACCAGAAGCGCTGGACCCTCGACCTGAACATGACGCTGGAGCTGCTGGTCCGGTCCGTCACGCACGGTCTGGTGCCGACGCTGGCCGGCGGCCCGTGGGACTGGCAGCGCTGGGCCCCGGCGTCACCGTGGGCGACGCCCGGTCCGGTCGTGATGGTGTTGGGCTGGCTGGTGCTGGCGGCGGTGGTTGCGGTGTCGCTGCTGCGGAAGCAACGACTGGGTCCGGTCTGGCTGGCCGCCGTGGGGTACGTGGTGGCATGTCAGGTGCCGATCTACCTCATGCGGTCCTCGAAGTTCACGGCCCTGGAGCTGGCGCAGACGTTGCGCTACCTGTCCGACCTCGTCGTGGTGCTGGCACTGCTGGCCGCCGTGGCATTCTGCGCACCCAACCGGAGCGGCCGCTTGGGCGATTCCGTCCCCCGGCGTGTCGTGGTTGCCTGCGCCGCAACGGTATTCGTGGCCAGCAGCCTGTATTCGTGGGCGACGTTCCTGCCCAGCTGGCGCGACAACCCGACCCGTGCCTACCTCGTCAACGTCGAGGCAGCCCTGGCCGCCGCGCCGCGCGGCGTACCGCTGCTGGATCAGGAAGTCGACCCCCTGGTGCTGCAACGGGTGGCCTGGCCGCAGAACCTGGCCAGCCACATGTTCGCCCTTGTCCGCGACCGGCCTGAATTCGCTTCCAGCACAACATCTTTACAGATGCTCACCGCGACCGGCGAGCTCGTGCCGGCCAAGGTGACGTGGACCCGCACCATCGCCCCGGGACCCGCACCGAACTGCGGCTACCTGGTGCAGACCGACGCACCGATCACCATGCCGCTCGACGGACCGCTCCTGCCGGCCGACTGGACCGCCGAGCTCAACTACCTGGCCAACAGCGACGGATCCCTGACCATGTCCCTGCCCGAGGGCCGCGAGGCACGCGTCCCCGTGCACCCCGGACTGAACCGGGTGTTCGTCCGGCTGCCCGGCGCCGGAGCCGCCATTCAGGTCAAGGCCAATACCTCGGCGCTGTCGGTGTGCGTGGCCTCCGGGCCGGTGGGTTTCCTGGCTCCGCGCTAGAAAAACTGTCCCCTTTGTGGACGGTGCGTGCTCTTACCTGTGTCAGCAAGTCCGCCCGGGCCTGCGACACCCGAAAAGGAGAACGCCATGAACAGCACCACCACCGGGACCACAAACGGCAGGTGGATCGCGCTGGCTGCCCTCGTCGGCACCGCCGCGCTGTACGTCGCCCCGCTGGCGCTGACCACGCCCATCGCGAGCGCAGAGTCCTTGGGAGAGCGCTGTGCAAAAGGCCACGGCACCTTCGCCCTCGGGACGCGGTCGGATGGGTCGATCGTCGCGAGTTGCACGACGACCGACACGGAGGGCGTCAAAACGCAATGCTCCGAGGTCGATCACAAACCGCAGGGCTGCATCACCGTGCCGAGGACATCCGTGCGAGGCACCCATATCCCGACCGGTGACCTCGTCCCGGTTCAGGCCGACGGTTCGGGTGTGGGTCGATGATCAAGCCCGCATTCGCCGCCCTGCTGAGTGCTGCCGCGCTGTATGCCGCGCCGGCGATCCTGACCGCACCCGGCGCCCACGCGACCGTCGGCAGCGATTGCATGGGTTCGAACCAGACCTACGAAACCAAAGTCGCCAACGGGCACTCATACGAGGCATGCACCACGACCGACAAGAACGGCGACAAGACGAAATGCTCGTACGTCGACGGAAAGGCTCAGGGTTGCATAGCCGTCCCGCTGCGTAAGCCGAAATTCAACCTGGACCCGAGCGTCGTTGCGCCGGTTACCGAAACCCCGGCTGCGGATGGGACCGGGCCGCATCCCGCCGCACGCCGGTAGATCAACGCGAAAGTTGTGGAGCCACCCAGGGGAATCGAACCCCTGACCTATTCATTACGAGTGAATTGCTCTACCGACTGAGCTAGGGTGGCGTGCCCCACCGAGGCGGGGCGGGACGAGTCTACGGGACGCGTCCGGCGCAGCCAAAGTCAGTTCCGTTGTGCGGCCCGGAGCGCCTGACCCATGGTCGCCACCATGGCGTCGACCGCGAACTTGGGCTTGACGTTGGTGGCCAGTGCCTCACGGCAGGCCAGCACCGCCTCGATGCAGCGCAGCAGCTGGTCGGCGGGCACGTGGGCGGCCATCGCGGCGGCTTTGTCGGCCATGTCCGGATGATTCGCCGAAGCAGCGCCGGCGGCACCCGACGACACCAGCAGCGCGTCGCGGAAATAGGTGGCGAGGTCGATCAGCGCCCGGTCCAGCGCATCGCGCGAGGCCCGCGTCTGCCGCGACTTCTGCCGCTTCTCCAGGTCTTTCAGTGCGCCCGCGGCACCCCGCAGTGCGCCCGCCGCACCTTTACCGGTGCCACCGGCGCCCAGAGCCGTCCTCAGCTCCTCGGTCTCGGTCTCGTTGCGACCGGCCGTCAGCGCCACCGCCTCGGCCTCGGCCGACGCGACGAGCTCCTCCACGGCCGCGAATGCCCGTGCCGGCGTCGCCGCGTCGCGGGCCAGGCCCAGGGCCCGCTCCCGGCGCGACCGCGCCTGCTCGTCGGTGGCGAGCCGTCGGGCCCGGCCGACGTGGCCCCCACTGACCGACGCCGCCCAGCGCGCGTCGGCCTCGGACAGTCCGTCGTTCTCGACGAGGACCTGCGCGATGGCGTCGACGCGCGGCGTCGTCAGCGCGACGTGCCGGCACCGCGACCGCAGCGTCACCGCGATGTCCTCGGGGTCCACCGACGGTGCACACAGCAGGAACACCGTCGATGGCGGCGGTTCCTCGACGACCTTCAGCAGCGCGTTGGCCGCGCCCTCGGTGAGCCGGTCAGCGTCTTCGACCACGACGATCTGCCAGCGCCCGGTGCCCGGCCGCCGCGATGCGGTCTGCACGATGGCGCGCATCTCGTCGACACCGATGGACAGCCCCTCGGGAATCACGCGGCGCACATCGGCGTGGGTGCCCGCCATCGTCGTCGTACATGCCCGGCAGGCCCCGCAACCCGGACCGCCCTCGGCGGCTTCCGCAGTGCACTGCAGCGCCGCAGCAAAGCACACAGCGGCGATGGACCGGCCCGAACCGGGCGGCCCGGTGATCAACCAGGCATGCGTCATGCTGCCGGTGGTCACGCCGCTGTGAGCCGAATCACCCCGGGCCGCTCGCGCTGCGGCCACCAACTCGGCTTCCACGGCATCCTGGCCGACCAAACGCGAGAAAACTCCGCTCATCGGGCCCCACAGTAACCGTCGCCGACGACACGAACCTGCGCGCAGCGGCAATATCCGTCGCCCCGGCCCGATACGGTTAGCAGGTGGCCACCGATGTGAAGAACATCGGGCGAATCAGGGGGTTCGTCCGGTGGGTGGCGCGCACGCCGTGGCCGGTGTTCACGCTGAGCCTGCTGCAGGCCGACATCATCGGCGCGCTGTTCGTTTTGGGCTTCCTCCGGTTCGGCCTCCCGGCCGAAGACCGCATCCAGCTACAGGATCTGCCGGCGGTGAACCTAGCGGTGTTCCTGACCGTCCTGTTCGTCGCGTTCGTGGTGGCCGCCTGGCTGAGCCTGAGACTGCTGATCCCGGTGATCCGCTGGCAACGACGGGACACCCTGCACCCCGGCGCCGACGACCCGGCGTTCACCGAGCTGGCCCGGACCCGGGCCCTCAAGATGCCGTATTACCGGACCCTGATCAGCGTCGGAAACTGGTTCCTCGGCTCGGTGGTGTTCATCATCGCGAGCTGGCCGGTGGCCAGCCGCTCGGCGCCCTTCGTCGCGGTGGCCAGTGCGCTCGGCGCCACCGCCACCGCGATCATCGGCTACCTGCAGGCCGAGCGGGTACTGCGGCCCGTCGCGGTCGCCGCGCTGCGCGACGGCGTGCCCGAGAACTTCAAGGCGCCCGGTGTCATCCAGCGCCAGGTGCTGACCTGGGTACTGTCCACGGGCGTTCCGCTGCTGGCGATCATCGTGGCCCGGCTGGCCGGCCAGTACACGACCTTCATCGCCCAGAACGAGCATCTCAACACCCCCATCCTGCTGCTGGCGATCACCGCCCTGGCCGTCGGCCTGGCCGGCAACGTGTTGGTCGCCATGTCGATCGCCGACCCGCTGCGGCAACTGCGGTGGGCCCTCGGCGAGGTCCAGCGCGGCAACTACAACGCGCACATGCAGATTTACGACGCCAGCGAGCTGGGCCTGCTGCAGGCCGGGTTCAACGACATGGTGCGCGACCTGTCCGAACGGCAACGGCTGCGGGATCTGTTCGGCCGCTACGTGGGCGAGGACGTCGCCCGCCGCGCACTGGAGCGCGGCACCGAGCTGGGCGGCCAGGAGCGCGATGTCGCCGTGTTGTTCATCGACCTGATCGGGTCGACACAGCTGGCGTCCACCAGGCCCGCGGCCGAAGTGGTGTCGATCCTCAACGAGTTCTTCCGGATCATCGTGGACACCGTGAACCGGCACGGCGGCTTCGTCAACAAGTTCCAGGGCGACGCGGCGCTGGCCATCTTCGGTGCCCCCATCGAGCACCCGGATGCCTCCGGCGCGGCGCTGGCCGCGTCCCGTGAGCTGCACGACGAGCTCGTGACGGTGCTGGGCACCACGGAATTCGGCATCGGCGTATCGGCGGGCCGAGCCATCGCCGGGCACATCGGCGCGCTGGCCCGCTTCGAGTACACCGTGATCGGCGATCCCGTGAACGAGGCCGCCCGCCTGACCGAACTCGCCAAACTCGAAGAAGGCCACGTGCTGGCGTCGGCCATCGCCGTCAGCGGCGCGCTGGACGCCGAGGCACTGTGCTGGGACGTCGGCGAGACCGTCGAGCTGCGCGGCCGGTCCGCGCCGACCCAGCTGGCGCGGCCACTCTCGCTGGCCTCACCACGGCCGGCTCCCGAGTCGGAAGCCGCCAGTTAGGCCTTCTTCGCGGCGGCCTTCTTCGCCGGCGCCTTCTTGGCAGCAGTCTTCTTGGCCGCCGCCTTCTTCGCCGGGGTCTTCTTCGCGGCCTTCTTCACCGGGCCCCGAGCACGCCTGTCGGACAGCAACTCCGAGGCCCGCTCGTCGGTGATCGACATGACGTCGTCGCCCTTGCGGAGGCTGGCGTTGGTCTCACCGTCGGTGACGTACGGGCCGAAGCGGCCGTCCTTGATCACCATCGGCTTGTTCGACACCGGGTCGGTGCCCAGTTCGCGCAGCGGCGGCGTGGCGGCACCTTGGCGCCCACGGCGTTTCGGCTCGGCGTAGATCTTCAGCGCCTCTTCGAGCGTGACGGTGAACATCTGCTCTTCAGTGGCCAGCGAGCGAGAATCGGTGCCGCGCTTGAGATACGGGCCGTAGCGGCCGTTCTGCGCGGTGATCTCCTCGTTGTTCTCCGGGTCGACACCGACGACGCGCGGCAACGACAACAGCTTCAGCGCATCGTCGAGCGTCACCGTCTCCAGATCCATTGAGCGCAACAGAGATCCGGTGCGGGGCTTGGGACCGACGGGCTTCTTGGTCTTCTTGGCCCCGGTACCGGCGTCCGGCTCCTCCGGCGGCGCGGGCAGCACCTCGGTGACGTACGGCCCGTACCGCCCGTCCTTCGCGACGATCTCGTGCCCGGTCGCCGGGTCGACACCCAGCACCCGACCCTCTTGCGGTGTGGCGAAAAGCTTTTCGGCCAGCTCGAGGGTCAGCTCGTCGGGCGTCAGATCGTCATTGAGGTTGGCGCGCTGCGGTTTCAGCTCGCCGGGGTGCTCCTCGTCGGCGATCATCCGCTCCAGGTACGGTCCGTTGCGGCCGACCCGGACGTTGATGGCGCGGCCTTCGGCGTCGTCGAACAGCTTGATGGAGTTGACTTCTCGCGCGTCGATACCTTCGAGGTTGACGCCGACCAGCTTCTTCAGGCCACCTTCGCGGGCCACCGAACCCTCGACGCCGTGCTCACCGCCGAAGTAGAAGTTCGACAGCCAGTTGGTGCGCTGTTCGGTCCCGGCGGCGATGCCGTCGAGCTCGTCCTCCATGGCGGCGGTGAAGTCGTAGTCGACCAGGCGCCCGAAGTGCTGTTCCAGCAGCCCGATGACGGCGAACGCCACCCAGGCCGGCACCAGGGCGCTGCCCTTCTTGTAGATGTAGCCGCGGTCCTGGATGGTCTTGATGATCGACGAGTACGTCGAGGGACGACCGATGCCCAGGTCTTCGAGCGCCTTGATCAGCGAGGCCTCGGTGTACCGGGCGGGCGGGTTGGTGGTGTGCCCGTCGGCGGTGAGCTCGGCGGCGTCGACGCGCTGACCCTGGGTCAGGTTCGGCAGCCGGCTCTCGGCGTCGTCGGCCTCGCCGCCGGCCTGCTCGTCGAGGCTCTCGACGTAGGCCTTCAGGAAGCCGGCGAAGGTGATGGTGCGGCCGGAGGCGCTGAAGACGACCTGCTCGCCCGTCCGGGCCTGGCCGGAAATACGAAGCGAAAGGGTGGTGCCGCGCGCGTCGGCCATCTGGGACGCGACGGTGCGCTGCCAGATCAGTTCATAGAGCCGGTATTCGTCGGTCTCCAGCTGGCCATGCAGCTGACCCGGGGTCTGGAAGACGTCGCCGGCGGGGCGGATGGCCTCGTGTGCCTCTTGGGCGTTCTTGACCTTGCGCGTGTACTGGCGCGGCGTCGGGTGGACGTACTCCGGCCCGTAGAGCTGGCCGGCCTGCGTGCGCGCGGCGTTGATCGCCGACTCCGACAGCGTCGTGGAGTCGGTACGCATGTAGGTGATGTAGCCGTTCTCGTACAGCCGTTGCGCGATGCTCATGGTGCGTTCGGAGGAGAACCGCAGCTTGCGGCCCGCCTCCTGCTGCAGCGTCGAGGTCATGAACGGCGCGTAGGGCTTGCGTGTGTACGGCTTCTGCTCCACCGAGCTGACGGTCAGCGACTCGCCGCGCAGGCCGGCGGCCAGGGCGCCCGCAGCGGCCTCGTCGAGGACGAGTACCTCGTCGGGCTTCTTGACGGCGCCAAGGGAGTCGAAATCACGGCCAGAGGCCACGCGCCGGCCGTCGACGGTGTTGAGCTTGGCGGTGAACTTCGGCGGCGACGCTTCGGCGTCGGAGACGCTGGCATCGAGCTCAGCGGTGACGTCCCAGTAGCCGGCGCTGCGGAACGCCATGCGTTCGCGCTCGCGCTGCACGATGATCCGGGTCGCGACGGACTGCACGCGGCCCGCCGACAACTTCGGGGCGACCTTCTTCCACAGCACCGGGCTGACCTCGTAGCCGTAGAGGCGGTCGAGGATACGACGGGTCTCCTGCGCGTCGACCAGGGCGATGTCCAGGTCACGCGGATTCTGGGCGGCCGCCAGGATCGCGGGCTCGGTGATCTCGTGGAACACCATGCGCCGGACCGGCACCTTGGGCTTGAGCGTCTCCAGCAGATGCCACGCGATGGCTTCACCCTCGCGGTCACCGTCCGTCGCGAGATAGAGCTCGTCGACGCCCTTGAGGAGGTCCTTGAGCTCGGTGACGGTGGCCTTTTTATCCGGGCTGACGATGTACAGCGGCTCGAAGTTGTCGTCGACGTTCACCCCGAGGCGCGCCCAGGCCTCACCTTTATATTTGGCCGGCACGTCCGCAGCATTGCGCGGGAGGTCACGGATGTGTCCGCGCGACGATTCGACGACATAGTTGGAGCCGAGGTAACCGGCGATTTTGCGCGCCTTGGTAGGCGACTCGACTATGACGAGTCGCCGGACCCGGCTGCCGCTACCGGCACCATCGAGGTCAGCCACCGTATCTATACGCTCCACTTCTTGGTCGGCACTAGGACACCGAATGAATGCCTAACGGTCATCCGGTTCCAAGGCAAGTCACAATTTGACACTCCGCGCGAGCCTACGCAAACCGGATGCGGCCAAAATATACGGGCTGCGGCCGCTAAATCCGGGGCCATTGGAGAAACGCCTCGGTGAACCCGGGCGGCTCACCCACGTTCTCTACCAGGCGTAACAGCCTCCGACGACCGCTTATCCGCAACGCCGGGTGATGCCCCCTGGTGCCGATCAAGGTTGGTGCGATCCCAACCCGCATAAGTGCCGATGCCAATGTCGAATGAGTATCCGGTGCGTGGGGATCCAAACCCAGCAAGTAGCCGTTCGGTTCCGCGTAACCCGCGGCGAGCACCCAGGCACGCAGCTCCCGGGGACCCGGCAACCACCCGTCGGGCACGGTTTTGACCGCTCCGCGGGTCCAGTCCTGTGCCATCCGCGCCAGTCTGGCGTCGGCCTCGGTGCGCACGAGCGGGGTCTTCTCGTCGGTATGGGTGATCTCGGGCTTCAGGCCCGCTTCGGCGATCATCTCGGCCAGCGCCTCGGCCCGCCACAACGCGTCGACAACGACGGAAAGACGGACTTTGTGGCCGTCTGCCGCATCGCCGGCCCGCACGACCTGTCCCGGCGCGGCGAGCAACCCGGTCAGGTCAGCGACCGCGGGCGGCACCGACTCTGCCGAGAAGAAGGACAGCTGACTCACCCTGCCGACAGTAGGCCAGGCCACACCAAAAGACAGGGAGGCCGGGCGCGACTACCCGCTGATGCGAAACGCCCCCACTTCGTCGCAGACGATGCGGGGGCGTTCTGTCAGTCTCTGAGCCTCAGATGGGGCGGACGTTGAGAGCCTGCGGGCCCTTGGCGCCCTGCTCGACCTCGAAGTCGACCTTCTGATTCTCTTCCAGGGTGCGGAACCCGTTGGACTGAATCTGCTTGTAATGGACGAAGACGTCGCCGCCGCCGCCTTCCTGCTCAATGAAGCCGTAACCCTTCTCCGGGTTGAACCACTTCACAGTCCCCTGTGGCATTTGTCCTTCATTTCCTTCTGTTACTGCGGGTGCGGCCCACCGAGTCTTCCGGTGTACCGGGAAGCAACGACGTTCCCGGGTGTTGACACACGAACACAGAAGCTGCGACCAAGATCAGTCAACCATGTTCCACGCTGTCGCGACAGTCACACGACGATCTGTGGTTAACAATTCATCTTGGCCCGCTTCATCAGGCGGCAACCAAGGCGGAGAAGGGATCACAGTGACACACGCCGAGTCCGACGACGCTGCCGCGCAGCCGAACTTCGGGCGTGAACTGTTGTCCGCCGCGCTCGACGGCACCCCGGCCGACGAGGAGCCGCTACGGCACGTCGCCGAGCTGGCCCCGCGCCAGGCACGCCGAATGCCCTGGCCCACTTGGGTTGGCGCCGACGTGGTCCAGGTGTTCGCCGATCGTGGTGTGGCGCAGCCGTGGTCGCATCAGGTGTCCGCGGCCGAACTGGCGCACAGTGGTCGGCACGTGGTGATCGCGACGGGCACGGCGTCGGGCAAATCCCTGGCCTACCAACTGCCGATCCTGCACGCTCTGCAAACCGACGCGCATGCCCGCGCCCTGTACCTGTCCCCCACCAAGGCGCTGGGCCACGACCAGTTGCGTGCCGCCCAGGCGCTGTGCTCCTCGATTCCCGGCCTCGCCAACACCGCACCGTCCGCCTACGACGGCGACAGTTCCACCGAGGCAAGGCAATTCGCCCGGGAGCGGTCCCGGTGGATCTTCTCGAATCCCGACATGGTGCACCTTTCGCTGCTGCGCAACCATGCCCGATGGGCAGTGTTCCTGCGTCAGCTGAAGTACGTGGTGATCGACGAATGCCATTACTATCGAGGCATTTTCGGCTCGAACGTGGCGATGGTGCTGCGGCGGCTGTTGCGCCTGTGCGACCGATACGGGTCGGCACCCACGGTGGTGTTCGCCAGCGCGACCACGGCCGCACCGGCGCAGACGGCATCCGAACTGCTCGGCCAGACCGTCACCGCGATCACCGAGGACGGGTCGCCGCACGGCGGCCGCACCGTGGCACTGTGGGAGCCCGCCCTGCTCACCGATCTGATCGGTGAGAACGGCGCCCCGGTCCGCCGGGCCGCGGGCACCGAGGCGGCGCGGGTGATGGCCGACCTGATCGCGGAAGGCGCCCGCACCCTGACCTTCGTCCGCTCGCGCATCGGCGCCGAGCTGACGGCGCTCGGCGCTCGCACCCGGCTCGAGAACGTCGCACCCGACCTGGCTCCGCTGGTGGCGTCGTACCGTGCCGGGTACCTGGCCGAGGACCGCCGGGCGCTGGAACATGCTCTGACAGAAGGGGAACTGCGCGGCCTGGCCACCACCAATGCGCTGGAACTCGGCGTCGACATCGCCGGGCTGGACGCGGTGGTGCTGGCCGGGTTCCCCGGCACGGTGGCGTCGTTCTGGCAGCAGGCCGGCCGGGCCGGACGACGCGGTCAGAGTGCGCTGATCGTGTTGATCGCGCGGGACGACCCGCTCGACACCTACCTGGTGCACCATCCCGCCGCGCTGCTCGACAAGCCCATCGAGCGCATCGTCATCGATCCCAGCAATCCCTACGTGCTGTCACCGCAGTTGCTGTGCGCGGCAACCGAACTCCCGCTGACACCGGCCGAAGTGCGGATGTGGGACGCCGAGGCGGTGGCCGAATCACTGGTCGACGACGGCCTGTTGCGCAAGCGCCCCGCCGGCTACTTCCCGGCCCCCGGCGTGGACCCGCACCCCGCGGTCGATATCCGGGGGTCGTCCGGCGGGCAGATCGCCATCCTGGAGTCCGGTACCGGACGCATGCTGGGCAGCACCGGTGCCGGGCAGGCGCCGGCCTCGGTCCACCCGGGCGCTGTGCACCTGCACCAGGGTGACACGTTCCTGGTGGACGCGCTCGACTTCGAGGCCGGGGTCGCGTTCGTACACGCCGAGAACCCCGGCTACACGACGTCGGCCCGAGAGGTCACCGACATCGCCGTTCGAGAAACCGGGGCCCTCGAGATCCACCGATTCGGGCCGGTGTCAATCGGGTTGGTCCCGGTGTCGGTGTCCAACACCGTGGTGGGTTTCCTGCGCCGGGCCATGGACGGCACCGTGCTCGATTTCGTCGATCTGGACATGCCGACCCGCACCCTGGACACCATGGCTGTCATGTGCACGCTGACCCCGGAAATATTGCTGGTCAACGGGATTGACCCGCTGCGCGTGCCCGGGTCGCTACATGCCGCCGAGCATGCCGCGATCGGCCT
>Ga0070667_100003056_pt1 | contig 14385 bp, 4 predicted proteins | sample KBSS33metaG_FD_64659 | JGI IMG/M metagenome (GOLD analysis project Ga0070667, IMG submission 64659) | Switchgrass rhizosphere microbial communities from Kellogg Biological Station, Michigan, USA - KBS S3-3 metaG | ecosystem: Host-associated > Plants > Roots > Rhizosphere > Soil ... | reverse complement strand
CCCGCACCAGCACCGGCTTGGGGCTCGCTCCGGCCTGCACGGCGATCGATCCGGCGCCGCCATCGGTTCCCATCAGATAGCCGACCGGAGAGTCCGGCCCGAGGTTGAGGGCGCGTGCCGGCTCGGCGCCGAGCTTCACCTGCATCGCGTGCGGCGTGCTGCCGGCGTAGGGCGGCTGGAGGACCTCGCCGAGGGCGAGGAGGGCCGAGGAGTTGGCGTTGGTCGTGCCCCAGCCGTCGTCGCGGCCGAGGGTGACCAGAGCGTCGATGAGGAGCTGGAGCTTCGGGTTCTTGGCGTCCTTGCGGGCGACGGCGCGCGTCACCTCGGCCACGGTGCGAGTTTCACTGGGCAGGATGAGGCCGTTGCGCGCGGAAGCGGTGGTCTGCAATCCGCCGTAGGTCTCCTTGCCCTGATAGAGGCGGAGCACGACGCCGTCCCAGATGCGCGCCGCCAGGGCGTCGCTCGACGGCGACTTGGTGTCTCCGGCCTTGGCGAACGACTGGAGCACTTCGGCGACGCCTTCGAGGTCGAGGAACTGCGCCTTGCGCGCCAGCTCGGCGGCGTAGGCGGGATCGAATTTGCCGGCGGAGGCGAGGGCGGCCAGCGCCCAGGCACGCTCGACGAAGGCCTCGCCGTCGATAAAGTGGCCGTAGTCGGAGCGCAGCGACTGCTCCAGCGAGCGGGTGAGGGTGGCGAGCAGCTTGTCGTCGATGCGGAAGCCGGCGGCCTTCGCTTCGACCATGAACTGCACCACCCAGGCGGTGAGCGACACGAAGCCGTCCGAGCCCGGCCAGTAGGCCACCAGGCCGTGGCCGTCCACCACCTGCGGCACCCATTGCAGGGTGTCCTCGACCGCGCGCTTCATCCGGGCGTCGTCACCTTCCTGATGCAGCAGCGCGCGGAAGCGCTTCAAGGCCATCTCGGCGCGGGCGCGGCTCAGGCGCTGCTCGGTGCAGCCGTAGGGATATTCGGTCAGGAAGTCGAGGCCGGCGGCCATGCGCACCAGGGCGGCCTGATCGGAGACCAGAACGGAGCGGCGGATGGAGCCGGGCCGCGCGGGCTCGGGGAGGGCCGGCACCGGCAGCTCGCCGCCGGCTCCCAGCTCTTTCATCATGCGGATCTGCACCGGCCGGCGGTCGTCGCGCACCGGCAGCTTCACCTCGAACGCGTCGGAGGCGCCGTCGGCGGTGCGCTCGACGCCGAAGCTGAAGGCGACCTGCTGGTAGGCCAGGGTGCCGTCGGCTTTATACGGTGGCGTGGGCACGGTGACCGGGAACTCGATGCGCTCCGGCTGGTCGGTCCAAGTGAAGGTCTTCTTCGCCGGACCGCTGATCTGCACACCGGTGGCGCGCGCTTCGGCCTGGCCCGGCCCGGTGCCGCCTTCGATGATGCGGCCGATGGCGGAGGCGAGGAAGCGGTCGCCCGGCCGCACGAAGCGCGGCAGGGCGGGCTGGATGATCACCGGCAGGCGGACGGCGATCTGGCTGGTGCCGAAACCGAAACGGTCCGGACCGCTCGCCACCTTCGCGCGGATCTTGAACACCGTGATGTCGTCCGGCAGCTCGACGGTCACTTTCGTCGTGCCGTCCGGCCCGACCTGGATGTTCGGGTTGTAGTACGGCACAGCCTTGAAGTTCCGCCGCACGGTGGCGCGGTCGAGGAGGTTGTTGCCGTTCGCGCCGCCCTGGTCGCCGCCGGGGTTCTCGGCGAAGGGCAGGAAACCGAAGACGAGGTTGCGGGTGTCGCGCACGACGAGATGCGAGAAGACCTTGGTGATGAAGTCGGGAAGCGGATCGAGGCGCTGCTCCTTGCCGAGCGCGAGGACGGCCTGGTCAACCAGCCAGAGGGTGACCTCGCCCGGCCGCGGCTTGCCCTGCGGGTCCTTGAGGTCGATGCGGATCTCGATCTTCTGGCCCGGGCGCGCCTTTTCGGCATGAGTCAGCTTGACGTCGACGCGGTTGGCGACCGGCTCGATCTTGAGCCAGGTGGTGGCGGCGACGGTGGCCGGCTTGCCGAGGTCGGTGCTGTTGCCGGGCTGCGGACCGGTGCCGGGGATGCGCCCGCGCATCAGCACGAAGTGGACCGGCAGGCGCGGCGTCCAGTTGCCGCGGATCGGCAGGTGGTAGGTCGCCACGCCGCCTTCGACCGGCAGCCACTCGTAACGGTTGCCCTCCGGCGCCTCGACGACGGCCAGCGCCTCGCCCTTCTGGAAGGGGCTCTGGAGGATGAGCGCCGCGGTCTCGCCGGGCTGGTAGGACTCCTTGTCGGCGGTGACGGTGAACACACCGGCCGGCGGCTTGGTCCAGGTCACCGCCTGCTCGCCGCCCGCGTAGAGGTCCACCCGCACGACCTGGGTGCGGCCGAGCTTGTCGCTCGCCTCCAGCTCGACGATGTAGACGCCGGAGCGCGGGATCGGCATCGGCACGACCGTCGCGTCGGCGCCGCTCTTCACCTTGACCTCGCTGACTTTCTCATCCACCACGTCGGTCATGTAGCGCGCGACGCCGTCCGAGAAGTCGCTCGCCCGCAGGTGGGAGTGCCACTGCCGCTGCAGCAGGCGGACCTTGACCTCCATGCCGGCGACCGGCTTGTCGTCGAGGCCGACGACGAGGAATTCCGGTTTGATCTGGGTCGCCCGCTCGAGATAGCGCGGCATCTTGAGGCCGAGGACGAATGGCGGCAGGGCGATCACCTGCTTGGTGGCAGTGACCGTCTGGTCGTCGGCGCCGGTCACGGTGGCTTCGATGACGTAGCTGCGCGGCTGCGCGGTCGGCTCGATCGCCGGGTTCAGGACCAGCTTGGCGCCGCCCTCGGCGTCGGTGGTGTCCTGCTTTTCGAGGCGCGGCGACGACTCGAAGGTCGCGGTGCGCGAGAAGCGGCCGTCCGACGAGTAGAGGAAGCCGGCGCGCCGTTTCGGCGTCCAGGTGAAGGGGAATTGGGTCACCCGCCAGGCGATCGGCCGCGACGCCACCCGGCCGCCGGCATAGTAGATGCCGGTCAGGCTCACCTTGAACTCGCGGTCCAACGGCACGCGGTCGGGCGCGTCGAGGCGCACCTCGAAGCGCGGCAGCTTGTAGGCCTCCATGCGCCAGGAGACGGAGCCGAAGGAATTCTTGTCCTTGTCCTCGAAGTGCGCCGAGAAGACACCGGTCGGCAGCTTCTCTTCCTTGAACTGCTTGTAGAACGAGCCCGCCTCGGTGAGCTTGACCGGGTACTTCCAGATCAGATCGCCCGGCCCCTGCACAATCACCATGCCGTCGCGCCGGTCCGGCGTCAGCTCGCCTTTGTCGCGGCGGCGCAGATAGCCCTTGATGTGGACCGGATCGTCTGGACGATAGACCGGCCGCTCGGTGAAGATGTGGGCCAGGGTCTCCGGCTGCGGCCCGCGGTCGTCCAAGCCGGCCTGCGTGGTCCAGCCAAGCCAGGTCTCGCCGCTCTGCGACCACTGCCCGTCGGCGTAGCCGTCCGGCGTGTGGCTCGGATCGAGGACGAGGACGTCCTTGCCGTTTTCGACCACGATGCGGCGCACGGTGGCGTTGTGGTCGGCGTCGTAGCCGGGCGGATTCCAGGTCACCCGGCCGCCGGCGTCGGTGGCCCCCTCGAAGAGGGTGGCCCAGCGCTCGTCCTTGCCGCGGTCGCGGAGCGATCCTTCGACCCGCACCTTGGCGCCGCCCACCGGCTGCGAGGTGGAGAGCGAGTTGACGTTGAACACCACGGCCTTCGGCTCTTCCACCACGGCCAGGGTGAGATCGGTGACCTGGATGCGGATCCACGAGCGCTGGCTGGAGCGGTCGAGGCGGCGCATGCCGACGAGATAGGTACCGGGCGCGCCGGCGCCGCCCAGGCGGTCGAGGTGCGGCCCGAGGTCGAGGCCGAAACGGGCCGAGCTCCCCTCGCGGCGGAGCGGCAGTTGCACCATCGTGGAGACCGGCGGCGAGCCGAGAGTCTGGAGATGGAGCATCAGCTCGGACGGCGAGATGCCGCGGTCCGGCGCCTTCCACGGCGCCGGCTCTTCGCCCGGCCCCGGCGGACGCTTCGACTCGTCGACCACCACCGGGCTGTCGGGGAACGGCCAGAGCGAGCGGTTGAGCGGATCGATCGGATAGAGGCGTAGATCGAGCCGCTCATCGCCGCGCCCTTCGATCGGCGCCATGCGGGGGCCGAAGCGTTCGACGATCCCCTGGCTGGCGCTCCAGCGCAGGTAGCTCTCGCGCTGCGGGAAGACGAGCCACGCCTCGGTCGGGCCGCGCAGGTCGAGCCGCCGGCCGTGGCCGTCGACGACGGCGGAGGCCGCGGCGCCGGGTGCGAGCGCGATGCGGTAGAGGGTCTCGCGCGAGAAGCTGCCGGAGATCAGGAGCTGTCGGTCCGAAACGTCGAACGCGAGGCCCGGCACCGCCGGCTCGAAGCGGACCAGATTCCGCGCCTCGATCGGCCCGAGATTGACCGGCGTGGCGGACAGCTCGACGACGACCTGCTTGTCGTCCGCGCCGCAGCGCAGCGCCTGCTCGCGGCCGTAGCGCGTGCCGCCAGGAGTGACCGGAACGCGCGAGCCGGGGCAGCCGAACGAAACGACGTGGAACGGCTCGGCCGTCTTGAAGGAGAGATCGAGCGACGATTCCGGACCGGTCTCACTGAGTGACAGATGGAAGTGCAGGATCGCCCGCGAGCCGAGCGGAATCGGTGTCGCCAGGGTGAGCACGTAGGACGACGGATCGTTGCGGTCCTTGCGGTCGAGCGCCTTGACCTGGAAATCGCGGGCGGTGATCCAGCGCGGCTCGCTGCCCGCCGAGCCGGCTCCCCGCGCGACGCCCGGCAGCGGCCGGACCTCGATCGACAGCATCCGTCCGAGGGTCTGCGGATCGAGTGGCTCGGGGAAGACGAGAGAGATCGATTTGACCGGATCGGCGATCTCCTCGTTCTCGCCCGGCAGCGTCTTCGACGGCGGCGAGATCAAGGTGTCGAGCGTCGTCGCGCCGGTTCCCACCGAGAACGTGAAACGCTGCAGCGGCGGCCACGGCTCGGCGGGCTTGAACTGGAGAGTGCGGGCGTCGACCCAGCTCCAGGCGCCGGGGTGGGCCGGCGCCATGCGGACGAAGCGCTCCGCGTGATCTTCCGGGCCGGGCTTCGACGCCGCGCCTTTTTCACCGCGCGGATCGTGCTCGAAGAAGACGGTCACCGGGTCCCAGCGGCGGAGGAAGCGGTCCGGCACGACCACCGGTCCGGAACGCCGGGCGGGGGCGGCTTTTGCCGAAGCTTTGGCGGGAGCCTTGGCAGGGGGCTTGGCCGGCGCGGCGAAAAGGCCGCCCTCCCAACCCGGGGCGTTGCCCCGGGCTGAGGAAGCCCGGGCCTTCAGCCCTTCCCCCAACCGATCCAACGGAGTCATCCTGAGCGCGAGCTCCGCGAGCGGGAAGGATCTGGGCGGGCGGACCTTCCCTTCCCCCAGATCCTTTGGGTCGCCGAGGCTCCCCGCAAGATGACTTCGGGGAGCCGGGGTTCCGTATTTGGGCTGGGCGGAAGGGCCGAAGGCCCGGGCTTCCTCAGCCCAGGGCAACGCCCTGGGTTGGGCCGCCGAAAACACGGGCAACGCGGTCAACAACGACAACCCAACACCCACGGCGACCGCGGCGCGGCGCCGGAACGAGGACGTAGAACGACTCATGGCTCACTCCCGGGAACACTCTCCGGAGCCTCGGCCCCGGCTTCTTGCAGGTACTGTCGGATGATGTCATCGGGCGGTCCGGTGTCGGGCAGGACCAGCCCTGCCACCGCGGGACGCGCCTTGACCGGCGCGGCGCCGGCCGGCGAGCGCAGGGCGAGCAGGTAGTCGCCCGGCGCCAGATCGCTCATGCGGACCACGCCGCCTTTCACTCCAACACCGGCTCCAGAGCCCTCGGCTTCCAGGCGCCGGCCGCCGCGGTCGTAGAGCTCGATCTCCACCACGTCGGAGTCGGCGTGGGCGCCCACTCCGACCGGCCCCTGCCGGTCGACGTGGAAGGAGAACCAGCGGCTGCCGCCAGCGGGCAGGAGCACTTCCGGCCCCAGCCCTTCGCGGAGGGCGGTCACCGGCGTCAGGGTGATCTCGGCGACGCCGGAGAGCTGGGCGCCGGCGAGGGCGCGCAACCCGAGCCGTGCGTCGCCGGGCGGCAGGAAGGCATCCAGCCGGCCGCTCTCGCGGTGCACTTCGACCTCGTCGGCGCTGCCATCGGCGCGGTGGATCAGGGTGGCGACCGGCTCCGCGGTGCGCAGGTGGAGCACGCGCGGGCCGCTGCCGGCGATCGTCAGGTCGGCGACGCGGCCGGTGAGCGGCACGCTCGCCGGCGGCTCGACCTTCAACGGCTTCGCCGCGCGGTCGGTCACCGGCCAGAGCGCCGCGGTCTCCTCGCCGGCAGCGCCGAGCCAGGCGAGCAGCAGGCCCGGACCGTGCTGGATGAGGAGGACACCGCCGCGCCCGGCAGGCAGGTCGGCGCCGCGGCTGACCGTGCCGTCCCGGCCGAGCAGGACGGCCTGGGCCGCCGCGCCGCGCACGTGGAAGGTCGCCGTCGCCGTACCGCTGGGCAGATTGAGCCGCAGCGTGCCGGCACGGTCGAGAGCGCGCTCGAACGGCGCTCCGGCCGGCAGGGCCAGGAGATCCTCTCCCTCGGCGCGCGGCAGCAGCTCGACGCTGAACGGATCGGCGCTGGGCCGGATGTGCAACAGGGTGAGGCGGTCCGCGGCATCATCCTCCAGCCACTCCTCGAACGGCGCGCCGCCCTGCCAGAGCGTGCCGACTACGGTGTCGCCACGCGACAGGACTCCGACCGTGCCTTCGCCCAGGGAGACGCGCAGCTTGCGGGCGCCGGACGGCAGGGTGAGCTGCCGCGCGGTGATCCCTTCCAGCTTGCCGTCGAGAACGCCCCAGCCGGCTTTGACGACCGTGGGAGCCGGGAAGCGGAGCTGCGCCAGGCGCATCTCCTCGATCGCTCCGGCGCCTGAATCACCGCTCTCAGACATCGAGCGACCCGCCTGCCAGACGCGGGCGACCACCCGTTTGGACGTCAGGGAGACCGCCATCGCCGTGCGCGGCCCGACCGCCATCTGGGTCGCGGCCGGCTCCGAAGCCGTCGCCTTCCCCTCGTCGCCGGCTTCGCCCACCTTCACACCGGGCTGGCCGGAGGGCGAGGTCACCAGGGCCAGCACCGGCCCGTCGGCTCCCTTGGCCGGATCGCCGAGGTCGGCGGTCACCGCACTGCCGTCGGCGACCGGGAACTGCGCGCCGGCATCGAGGCCGGAGGCGATGACGATCCGGTCCGCCTTGACATTCTTGAGATCGCCACTCTTCCCTTCGCGCACCAGCCAGAAGCGGTCGCCCGGCGCGGAGAGGACGCCGCCCTCTTTGGCACCGACTGGAGCGACCGGAGTGAGCGGGCTGCCGGGCACGCCGGAGCCGCGCAGGCCCGGAGCCGCATCAGCGAGCCGGAAGACTCCCGGCCGGTCGAGCGTCACCACCGCGGCGCCGAGGGCCGGATCGAAGCCGGCTACTACGGGCAGGCCGGCGCCGCGGTGCAGCTCGCGCTCGGAGAGACGCGGTGCGGAGAGAGCCGCCGCGCTCAGCTTCACCGGCGTGCCGTGCCGGTCGAGTGACCAGAGGCGCAGCCGGTAGGACGACTTGCCGTCCACCGGCACTTCCAGATGGGCGTCGCGCGCCACGGAGGTGCCCAGCGTCCGCCAGGAGTCTCTATCCTTTATCTCTATGGAGAGCCCGAGGCTGTCCTTCGAACGCGCCGCGACGAGCAGCAGGTCGGCCTTCGCTCCCACCGTGAGCGGGCGCACCAGCACGTCGCTGCCGAGCTGCACGTTGCCATGCGACGGCAGGTTGAGGGCCGCCTGCTCGACCTCGGCCGGCGTCCGCATCGCGACCCGCACCTCGGCCTTCTTCGCCGCAACCGGCTCAACCTCCAAGGTGTAGTAGCCGGGCGCCAGGCGCTGGAAGAGGAGGAAGTTCCAATCGTCCGGCCGGTCGTCGCCTTCGACCACGGTGTGGCCGGCGGCGTCGAGCAGGCGGGCGCGCACGTCGGCCGGCGCAATCGAGGTCAGCTCGACCAGGCCGTCCTTGCCGACCGAGACCGGAATGCTGGCCGGCGCCTGCACCGACCGTTCCAGGCCGGTAACCAGCTCCTGGGTGTGGACGGTGACCTTGTAGCGCACCCGGCTGTTGCGCCGCGAGCACTCGGCGGCGATCTGGTAGCGGCCGGCCTCCAGCTCGCCTTTCCAGCCGCGGCCGGGCGGAACGTACGCGATCTCCGTGGTATCGCCGATCCGCGAGAGATGCCCCTGCATCTCCTCGGTCAGCTCGACGGCGACATGGGCCTTCGCCGGCAGCTCGAACTGCCAGACGTCCGGCGGCCGGACCGCCGTCTCGCTGATCTCGGATCCCTCTGAGCCGGCCGGCTCCATCCAGACGTTCTCGGCCGGCTTCTCCAGATCGATCTGATGCGGGCCGTGCCCTTCGCGCTTCACCGCCTGCGGCTTCCGTTCGACGAGCACCAGGGCGCGGGCGTCGACCGGCTGCGGCAGGAGGACGAAGCGGTACGAGCCTGGATCGAGCGCCCACTCGATGTCCGCCTCGCCGTTCGGCTTCTCCAGAGGCCAGCCGTCGGCGTCCTCGAAGCGGCACCGGAACTTGAAGCCGAGACCGAGAGCGCGCAGGGAATAATCACCCTTCTCCGCGATCTGAACGTGGAAGACCACCGCCTGGCCGGCCGGCAGCGACACATGCCCCGGCACCCCGGGGATCAGATCGCCGCCGTCCACGAGCTGGGTGGTGTCCACGGCCAGGCCGAGATGGCCGGCCGAGCGGCCGAGTGTCTGCACGCTGACCTGGTAGTCGCCCTCGCGGAGGTACTGCTGGACCACGAAGTTGCGGCCGACGCCGTTCTGCGCTTCGCGGCGCAGCTCGGGCACCGTGCGCGTGCGCAGCGTGCCGGTGGTGGCGAGGAGACCGGTCGAGCGCAACGCATAGAGGCCGGGCTTGTCGGCCCGCACCTGATACGTGGTCTTCTGCCCGTTCTCCAGATCCAGGAAGACCGGCGCGCCGGGCTGGAGAAGAGGAAGCTTCGGCAGGCTGGAGAGGGTGGTCACCGAGAGCGGCGGCAGCGGCGTCGACGGTTGCAAAATCGCCGGCTCCACCCACAGCGAATAGGAGACGGTGTTCAGCCGGTTGTGGCGCACCGCCACGGTGTGCTCCTTCGCATCACCCGCGGCGATCAGATCGTCGGTCACCCATGGGCCGCCGTCGACGGAGATCTCCAGCTTCGAGCCGTCCTCGGCCTCGGCGCGCAGGGTGCCGGCCTGCCGCGAGTCGGCATGGAACGGGATCTGGAACGCTTCGCCCGGCTTCTGCGCCACCGGCAGCGGATCGGAGAGATCGAGCGGCCAGGGGCGGACGACCATACCGGCGGTCACGCCCGGCTGATGGTTGAAGTAGACGGTGTAGAGGTTGTCGATGTTGAGCTCCGCCGGGGCGAAGCGGACCGCCGCCTGCACCGGCTGCGGCGGCGCCTCCAGCTCCTGGCCGGCCTTGCCGTCCGGCCGCAGGCTCAGGAGGACGATCCCCTTCTTCTGCGGGTTGAGCGTGAGGACATAGAAGCCGGCGTCCAGATCCCACGTCGAGTTGCCGCCCTGGAATTCCGGCGCCTGGTAGTGCTCGGGCCGGCGGAGGAGGAACGGCTCGACCCGCACCTTGGTCGCGATGCCGCCCGCCATCACCCGGTAGCGCCCGGTCTCCTTGACCTCCAGGAAGAGGGTCGACAGCTCCAGCAGGTTGAAGCGGCGAGACCACGCCGTGTGACTGTCCAGCGTGATTGCCTCAGCGGTCAGGAAACGTTCCTGCTGGCCGCGTGGCGTGACGGTCATCACCGCTGTGGCATCCACCGAATCCTCGGCGGCGCCGGCATGGACGCTCGACACCCAGTGCGGTCCGTCCTCGCGAAGCTGGTAGGAGTCGCGCTGCTCGAAGTGCTGGAGGATGTAGACCTGCCCCGGCGTGCCGCTGACCGCCACCATCAGCTCCCAGGCGAGCGGTCCTGTTGCGCGGACCGGAGGCTTGGCGGGCGCGGCCGGTGGCTCTTCCGCGGCCGGAGCCTCGGAGCCCTCCTCGGGCGCCGGCTCCGCTTCCGGAGGAGGTGCCTCTTCGGCGTTTCCGGCATCTTCCGCCATGGCCTCGCCGCCCTCGCCGTTCTCCGGCGGCGCCTCGGACATCCCCTCGTCGCCGGACGGAGTCTCCGCGGCGGCCTCCGCCGGGGCCGGTGTCTCCGCCGGAGCTTCCGGCGGCGCCTCTGCCGGTGTCTCTGACACCTCGGGCTCCTGGCGATCCTCGGTCGGCTTGCTCTGGACGCGAACCTCCACGGCCGGCGGCAGGGACTCCTTGGTGACCGAGCCCGACGCGGTATCGACCTCCCTGTCCACGCCGCTGCCGCCGCGCACCCACCCGGCGGCGAGCGTCGCCGGGCGGGCCTCGGGCAGCTCCAGGCGCAGGAAGTTGACGTTGTCGGGCAGCCGGAAGTGGTCCTCGCCGAACGGGCTCACCACATAGCGGCGGCGCCCGGTCGCGGGGAGCTTCGGCTCGCCCCAGCGGAGGAAGAACGGATGCTCGTCCGATCCCTCGGCCCACGGCTGGCCGATGCCGCCGTACGCCGTCAACAGATAGAGGCCGGGCTCGAGCACCGCGGAGAGGCGGCAGCGCAGCAGCGGCTGGCCGATCACCGGCTGGATCGCCTGGCAGCTCGGCATCGCGCCGTCGAGCCAGGTGCCGTCCCGCCACAACCGCAGGTCGGCCAGATTGCGGCCGGCCGCCTCCAGGCGCACGCCGGTGCGCTCGCCGATCTCCACCCAGTAGGAGACCTGCTCGACGTCGTCCAGCGTCTCCTTGACGAGGCGGGTCTCCACCAGCCGGGGGACCGCCGCCAGGGCGCCGCCCCGCTTCTCGCGGAAGGCGCGCGCCTGGAGCTTCGCCTTGCCGCTCCCCTTCTCAGCGCTCTCGACCAGCAGCTTGTACTGCCCGCGGTCGAGGAACAGGTCGAGCCGGCCACTCTCCCGGCCGGCCGTTCCGGCCTTGCCGAGCGAGCCCGCCATCTTGTCGACCAGCTCCAGGGAGCTGCCCTGGGAGTTTTCGACGCGCACCGAATAGCGCCCGAAGCGGTCGACGGTGAGCAGTGCATCGGCGTCACCCTTGGCCGGCACCTCCGCCGCGCTCAGGGTCACCTTGGGGGTGTCCGGAGCGGGTGCGGAGGACGAAGCGGATGGAGACGGCGGAGGTGCCACCGGCGCGGCAGGTGCCGCCGCCAGAACGGAGACAGGGATCAGAGGGAGGAGTACAGCCAGCGCTGAGCGCACGACTATCCTGCGATGCATGGGATTTTGGGATTCCTTGTGGTCTCACTCTAGAGTGTAGCGCAGAAGGATTCCATTTCGTAGGGGCAAGCTCGGGGTAGAATCCGCGCCCTGGATCCACCCTTGCGCCCGGACGAGAGACCATGAGCCAGACCGACCGCTCGAACACCGCCGCCGGCGTCGCCTTCGAAATCGCCGCGGCCTTCGGCGCCCTGCCGCAGGTGGAAGCCGTTGCCTCGGCCGGCTCGCGCACCCTGGGGATGGGCGACCACGCCTCCGACCTCGACCTCTACATCTACCTCTGCGGCGAGATCCCGCTCGCCAAGCGGACCGAGATCGCCACCGCGCGCGCCGTCTGGGCCGAGGTGGACAATCACACCTGGGAGCCCGGGGACGAATGGGTCGAGGCCGGCTCGGGCCTCGCGGTCGACATCATGTTCCGCCACACGGAGTGGATCCAGGACCAGCTCGAGCGCGTGCTGCGCCGGCACCAGGCCTCGATCGGCTACTCGACCTGTCTCTGGCACAACATCCGCACCTCGCACGCCCTGCACGATCCGGGCGGCTGGCTCGCCGCCCTCCAGCGTTTCGCGGACCAGCCCTACCCGGAGCCGCTGCGCCACGCGATCGTGGACAAGAACCATCCGATCCTGCGCCGCAACCTGTCCTCCTACACGCACCAGATCGAGCGCGCCGCCTCGCGGGGTGACCGGGTGAGCATCAACCACCGGGTGACCGCCTTCCTCGCCAGCTACTTCGACATCCTCTTCGCCCTGAACCGCCAGCCCCATCCCGGCGAAAAGCGCCTCCTCACCTTCGCCCGCGAGCGCTGCGACAAGAAGCCCGAAGGAATGGAATCCGGCATCGGAGCCCTCCTCGACCAGGTGGGAGCCGACGGCAAGCAGGCGGCAGAGATCTGCCGCTTTCTGGTGGACAGCCTGGACCGGATGCTGAAGGACGAAGGGCTGTTGCCGGGCCGGTGAGGAGGCTCAAGGCTTGTCCAACCCTCGTCGATCGACCAGTACTTCAATGGCGACACTTTCTCCATTGACTTCCTTCAGGAGCGGCCATCTCTTGAAGGCATCCGTCAACAGCTCCAGGGAGGCCTCGCGCGCCAGATAGACGGCGATGCGGTATTGGCTGAGGTTCAGGGACGTGACAATGGCCTTTCCGCTTTTGGTGTTCGCACTGTCCTTTGCCAGGTTCGCGTGAGAAATGCTGCCGCTGGGGCACTTCTGGGGAACACCCCAGAACACGAAACCCGAAATCATCCCCGCGCCCTGAAGCTCCTTGATGCGGGCGCGACCCTCAGCTCGCCAAGGAAATACAAGCTCGATGTCTGTGACCTTCTTGACTTTCGGCGCCTGTAGCTCGACGTAATTGGTGTGGGCGTAGAAATCCTGGGTCGCGTGGAGCGCTTGTCCAAGCGAGAAGAAGGCACTGAGCACGGCCTTCTTCAGAGCCGGGGTATTGCCAGCGGCCTTGGCTTTCGTGGCGACCTCAACATACCTGCCCGTCTCATCGAACAATTCACTGATGTAGGTGGTTGCTCCCTCGAAGTCGCAGTTGTCGAAATGGGCCTTCGACTGGAACTGGTGATACGTATCTTGGGTGTAGAGCGCCTTGCGGAGCTCGCCGATGTACGGGTTGCTCACAAGGCCATTTAGGATCTTGTTGTGAATGGGGATGTCGAACTGGTGGTCGCAGTCGACACAGAGAATAGCCGGATTCGTCGTGGTGATGTCGGGAACTGACGCGGGTGGCGCAGGCGGAGCAGGGGCCTCCGCCGAGGTTGCTGCTGCGAAAGCTGCAGCGAGCGCAGCGACAACAACCATGGTCTTTCGTCTCATCGAGCGTACCTCCCGTGCGCCTTGTGCCGAAACGGTGCCGCGTGCCACCATATTGTATGCAATGCACCTGGTATTCAATGGCTGCGTTCGCGCTGCTGGTCGCGGGTGCCATGGGACCGACGCCTGCGGCCGAGCGGGCTCCGGACCCGGTCGTTGAACGCGGCCTACAACATACCGACAAAGGGCGCGGGGTCGCCGAGGCAGCTATCGCCAGCACCAACCTCCTGCTCGGCGACAAGGGCGTTCGACTGACGCCTTCGTGGGGCAGTCGAACGGCATCGGCTCCCGGCGGCGTCAGTGTCCCCGTGTACCTTGTCGCGGCACCGTCGAAGGCGCAAACGACGCCTGCTGCCGTCCCCCGTGGATGCACTTGCGTGTTTGTGAATCCGGCCGCGTTGGACGCTTGGGTGAAATTTCAATCGACAGGTGCCGGGCGGCTTCAACTCGATACGAAGCGTCTGTTGACGTTCATGCTGCTGCACGAGGTCGGGCATCTGACCCACAAGACGGCGGGAGCGGAGTTTGCCAATGGAGAGCTGTCCGAGCTGAATATCGAACCCAGTCGTGCGAAGGCCAGCGAGGAAGAGGCTGATGAATTCGCTGCCGACCTCCTCAGAACCCTGTCTCAGAAGAAGCCGGTGTCGACCGTTTCTCTTGAGGCAACAAGGGTCACTCTCGTGATCAGCGATCTAAGTTGGAACATGCAGGCTCAGCGGTCGCTCGATGAGTTTGGTGCGACCGCAGTCGGAAAGCCCTCCGTGTTCTTCGACCAGAGCCTGACGCATCCGAACTTGGCGTGGCGAACTCTCCGCGTCAACTATCTCATCCAGCAGACGCCTGCGGCCAAGGAGCTTCTCGATGCCTTCGAGGAGGCACGGCGTAAGGGCTCTAATCCGCAGCCACTCTATGTGAGGCCCCAGAAATGAGGCGATCCGACTCAACTGAGGTCCGACAAGCTGGCTGTCTTCCCAATGCTGCGCCGCTCCTCGCCCTGGTCCTCGGCTTGAGCGTCGCCGCGGCCTCGCCCGCCTTCGGATTCGATCCAGAGCTGCATGGGAAGTACACAGAGGCGGCCTTCACACTCTACTGGGACTATTGCCAGCCGACTCTTCCCGCCGAAGCCGCCGAAGGCACTGTGGAAGGGGTGAAAGCCGAGGACGGAATCACC
>Ga0070667_100003049_pt1 | contig 14397 bp, 13 predicted proteins | sample KBSS33metaG_FD_64659 | JGI IMG/M metagenome (GOLD analysis project Ga0070667, IMG submission 64659) | Switchgrass rhizosphere microbial communities from Kellogg Biological Station, Michigan, USA - KBS S3-3 metaG | ecosystem: Host-associated > Plants > Roots > Rhizosphere > Soil ... | reverse complement strand
CGGTCGAGTTCGAGATCGAGAGCTACCTGCGCCACCAGGGCGACAAGTTCAGCGAGTACTTCGACGCCAACACCTACCTGCTGATCACGCGCGCGCTCGACTACTTCGACCCGGCGCGCGAGTTCGGCGGGGACCTCACGGCCGCGTTCGCGTCGGCCCGCGCCAAGTTCCAGGTCATCAGCTTCACGACCGACTGGCGCTTCGCCCCGGCGCGCTCGCGCGAGATCGTGAAGGCGCTGGTCGACCACAAGCGCGACGTGAGCTACGCCGAGATCGACGCGCCGCACGGGCACGACGCGTTCCTGCTCGACGACCCGCGCTATCACGGCATCCTGCGCGCGACCTTCGACAACGTTGCGAAGGATGCATCGTGAGCGACCGCAAGGACATGGAGCTGATCGCCGAGCTGGTACCGCGCGGCTCGCGTGTGCTCGACCTTGGCTGCGGCAACGGTGAGTTCCTCGCGTACCTGCGCGACCACCGGCAGTGCAGCGGCTACGGCGTCGAGATCGCCGACGCGAACGTGCTCGCCTGCACGCAGCGCGGCGTCAACGTGATCCAGCTCAACCTCGAGGAAGGTTTGGCGCTGTTCGAGGACCAGAGCTTCGATGTCGTGCTGCAGCTCGAGACGCTGCAGCACCTGCGCAACACCGAGAAGATGCTGCGCGAGACCGCGCGCGTCGGGCGCATCGGCATCGTCAGCTTCCCGAACTTCGCGCACTGGCCGAACCGGCTGCACGTGGTGGCGGGCCGCATGCCGGTGACGCGCGTGTTGCCGTACCAGTGGTACGACACGCCGAACATCCGCGTCGGCACCTATGCCGACTTCGAGGTGCTGGCGCGCAAGGACGGCCTGCGCATCCTCGACGCCTTCGGCATCCAGAGCGGGCGCGCGGTGCGGCACTGGCCGAACCTGCGCGCGAGCGTGGCGGTGTTCAAGTTCGAGCGCGCGGGGGCGTAAGGCGAATCCCGCTGCGCGCAAAGGCGAGCCGGCCTAAGCGGCCACCGCCGCGCGGTACGCGTGCCACGATGCGTGGCCGAGCACCGGCGCGGCCACCAGCAGGCCGAGGAACCAGGGCAGCATCGCGACGACGACGATCGTCGTGATCAGCGCGCCCCACAGCAGCATCAATGCGGGCTGGGCGAGGCACAAGCGGATGCTCGTGAGACCGGCGCTGATCGCGTCGGTCTCGCGGTCGAGGATCATCGGCATCGCGACCACGCTGACGGCGAAGATCAGCGTCGCGAACACGCCGCCCAGGACCACGTAGGTGACGATGAAGTTCAGATTCTGCGGATCGACCAGCGCCAGCAGCGAACCCTTGAAGTCGGGCATGCCGTCGAAACTGAGCGCAAACACGACAAGCGACGCGCGGGCCCACAGCATCTCGATCACCAGCAACACCGTGCCGAAGATCGCCATCGTGCCGGTGCGCGTGCGCCAGGCCAGCAGCGAACGCGCCAGCCGCGGCCGCTCGCCGCGCTCGAGACGCCGGCTCACGTCGTACAGGCCCAGGCACAGGAACGGCCCGACCAGCACGAAGCCGGCGGACAAGGCGAGAACATAGGCCGGCGCCTGGCGAAACAGCAAGACGAGCAGGCTGCCCATCGTCGCGAAGCAGGCGCCGTAGAACAGGCCGGGCAGCGGCGCGTTCGCGAAGTCGCGCCAGCCGAGCTTCAGCCAGCGCCAGGGCGCCGCGGCATCCAGGCGGTTCAGGCGGACCAGCGGATCGGTGTCTTGCGCCGCGCGGCCCACGTGGGGCGCCGGCATACCGGCATCAACGGGCGGTGTCGCATCGGGTCGGGTGGCATGCATCGCCGGCATCGTCCGCCCGGGCCGACGCGCCCGCAATCGGGCCTTGCCCTGTGCCCAGCAGATCGTGCCGATGGTCGCGTGGCGCGACTGGATGACGACCGACATCGCCGCGCTCGATCAGCACCGAGTCGCCGAACTCGTGCGTCAGGTAGCCGTTCGCTAGCAGCACCGCGTCGACGCGTGCCAGCACCGCGTCGCTGGCGAACGCACGCAGCAATTCGCGGTGGCTGCTGCCCGGCTCGTGCGTGCCGCTGACGATCGCGTCGACGACGCGCAGCCGGCTGTGCGCGCCCAGGCGCTGCGTCGCCAGCCCGGCGCCGGCGCGCAGCCCGTGGCGTCGCGACGCCGCATGCTCGAGCGCGCGCGTCACGGTGGTGCCGAGCGCGATCACGCGGCCGCCCGCGTGGCGTGTGGCCAAGACCGCCTGCACGGTTGCGGCCGGCAGGCGGTAGGGCTCGTCGAACGGCAGCCGCGCATCGAGCGCGGCATCGCCGGTCGACGACAGGCCGGCGGCATGCGTCAGCGTCGCGAACCCCACGCCGCGCGCGGCCAGCGTGTGCAGCAGCCGCCAGTCGAGCACGAAGCCGGCGGACGGCGGCTCGAACGCGACCGGCTGCGCGGCCACGCGCGTCCACACGTCCCACAGCGCGAGCGGCTGCGCGACGTGGGCGTACTGCACCGGCCGGCCGTGGCGCGCGAGGCCGGCCCAGATCGCGTCGGGCGTGCCGTCGAAGGCGAGCTCGATCAGGCGCGGGTGGCCGAGCGTGCGGCGCACCACCGCGCGCAGCGGGCCGAGCGCGAGCCGGTCGCCGACGGCGAGCGCGGGCGGTGGTGGCCGCTGCTCGGTCGCCGTGCGGTGATCGCCGGCGCCGAACGCGATCGCGCTGAATGCGCGCAGGTCGTCGACCGCGAGCGAGCGCCGCCCGGCCAGCCGCACCTCGATTGGCAGGCCGCTGCGCAGGTGGATGCCGGTCAGGCTCGCCGGCAGCGTGGCGGCGTCGTTCGCGACGAGCAGGTCGCCGGTGCGCAGGAAGTCGACCAGGCGCGCGCGCAGCGCGTACTGCATCCGGCCGTTCGCGCCGACGACCAGCAGCTTGGCGTCGCGCGGGCGCTGGCTCGGGGTGGTCGCAGCCTTCATGCGCCGGTCTCCGTGGGGGTCAGCGCGGACTCGATCAGCGCGACGAGTTCGCGCGCCGACTCGGCCGGGCGCTTCAAGGTCGCCGGGTCGGCATCGGGCAGCGCGAGCGCGTGCAGCGGCGTGTCCATGTCGCCCGGGTCGAAGCTCAGCACCTGCACGCCGTGCTCGCGCAGCTCTTCGTCCCAGATCCGGCTCAGCTGCGCGAGCGCGGCCTTGCTCGCGCCGTACGCACCCCAGCCGGCATACGGCGTCACGGCGGCGTCGCTGACGATGTTGACGACGAGCGCGCCGGGCCGCCGCGGACCGCGCTGCTCGCGCGCGGCGGCGGCGAGGCTGCCGAGCAGCGCCTTGGTGAGCCGGAACGGGCCGACGACGTTGGTCGCGAGCGCGGCCTCCAGGTCTTCGCAGTCGGTGTCGGCGAGCAGCGCCAGCGGCACCGGGCCGAGACTCGACGCGTTGTTGACGAGCAGGTCCAGGCCGCCGAGCGCCGCGTTGACCTGCAACGCGATGCGGTGCGTGTCGGCCTTGTCGGCGATGTCGCCGACGATGCCGTGCGTGCCCGGCAGTTCGGCCGCGACGCGCCGCACGCGTTGCGCGTCGCGCGCGACGAAGGCGACCTGCGCGCCGCGTTCTTGCAGTGCGCGCACGAGCGCCAGGCCCAGGCCGGAGGTGCCGCCGGTGATCGCGGCGCGCATGCCGGCAAGTGTCGATGTGTTCATCAGAGTCCCCAGTCGTGTGTGATCGATGAGGCGAAGATAGGAGCGCCGCCGCGCCGCGGCGAGTGCCATGTCCGGCCGGTTGGCACAAGGTCGACACGCCGGACGCGCGCGCCTCACAATGCGCTCGCCGACCCGGACGAACCATGAGCGACACCCCTGCCGAAGCCCATCACCTCGCGCGCAACCTCGCGAGCCTGCGCCACACGCGCACGCTGACGCAGGGCACGCTGGCGCAGGCCGCCGGCGTGCCGCGCTCGACCATCGCGAACCTCGAATCGGGGGCGGGCAACCCGTCGCTGGCGGTGTTGGTGAAGGTCGCCGCGGCGCTCGGCGTGCCGATCGATGAGTTGCTCGCGTCGCCGCGCGCGCTGGTGCGGCGCTGGCCGGCCGCCGAGGTCGCGACGCGCGTGAAGGGCCGCGGCGTCAGCATCCGAGCGCTCGTGCCCGAGCCGGTGCCCGACGAAGTGATGGAGGTGATGGACTTCGCGCCCGGTGCGGTGATGGCCGGCACGCCGCACCTGCCCGGCACGCGCGAGTTCTTCACCTGCCTGGACGGCCGCGTCAACCTGATGGTCGCCGGCGACCGCCACGAACTCGCCGAGGGCGACGTGCTCGCGTTCCCCGGCAACCTGCCTCATTCGTACCAGAACGCCGATGGGCTGGCGCGGGCGCGCGGCGTTTCGGTCGTCGTGCTGGCGAAGGCGGGCGTCTGACGCGCGCGGCCGGATCGCCGTATCCTCTCGTCCCCATCACCGGAGGAGTGTTCATGGCTCACACATTCGATCGGCTGCGGCAACTCGCCGCGGGCCCGGCCGGCGCGCTGCTGCTCGCGGCCGGCCTGCTCGGCGGCAGCGCCCGGGCACAGGCGCAAACGTTCACGCTGGAAAGCCCCGACTTGAAGAGCGGCGTGTTCGACAACAAGCACGTGCTCAACGGCTTTGGTTGCAATGGACAGAACGTCTCACCGGCGCTCGAATGGCGCAACGTGCCCGCGGGCACCAAGTCGCTGGCGCTGCAGGTGTACGACCCGGATGCGCCGACCGGCAGCGGCTTCTGGCACTGGGCCGTGTACAACATCCCGCCCGCGGCCACCGGCTTGCCGCAAGGCACTGGCAATGCGGTCGATCGCCTGCCTGCCGGCGCCTTCGGCGGCAACACGGACTTCATGGACACCGGCGCCACCGGCGGCAACGGCAACTATGGCGGCCCCTGCCCGCCGGCAGGCGACAAGCCGCACCGCTATGTCTTCACGCTGTATGCATTGGCGGTGGACAAGCTCGAAGTTGCAGGTGGCGTGCCGCGCACCGGCACGGCCGGGCTGTACGGTTTCGTGCTGAACAAGGGCGTCGGCAAGGGCCTGCTCGGCAAGGCGAGCTTCACCGCCACGTACGGACGCTAGCGTCGACGCCGTTCCATGGCGGGCGGTGCGCGGCGCTATGCCGCGTGGCCGAGCCCGCGCAGGTAGGCGTCGAACACCTGACCGCCGACGCGCAACAGGTCGAAGCCGTCGTGGTCGAGCATCCAGTTCTGCAGCAGGCCGTCGAACAGCGCCAGCATGCCCAGCGCGGCGTTGCGCGCCGTCAGGCTGCTCTTGGGCAGCGCGCCGGCGCGTCGCGCGCGCCGGAAAGCGCGTTCCATGTCGACCAGGCAGTCGTTGCGCATCGCAACGTGGTGCGCGCGCACCGCGTTCATCTCGCCGACGTACTCGACCTTGTGCGTGGCGATCTCGAACACGCGGCGCAGCTGCGGGTCGGTGGTGACCTTGCGCAGCATGTCGACGAAGCCGGCGCGCATCTGCGTCAGCGTGATGTCGGAGCCTTTGAAGCCGCACGGGTCGGTCTGCTCGAGCGGCAGCGTGACGCGGTCCATCATCGCGTTGAACAGGTCCGCCTTGTCGTGGAAGTGCCAGTAGATCGCGCCGCGCGTCAGCCCGGCGGCCTTCGCGATCTCGGCGAGCGAGGTGCCCGACACGCCGTGCTGCTCGAACACCAGCTCGGCAGTGTCGAGGATGTGGCTGCGCGTGGCTTGCGCTTCTTCCTTGGTGCGGCGGGCCATGATCCTTGCTGCGATGCGGTTGTCGGCTTACATACATTCAAGTGTGTATGTATACTAACTCCGATCGGGGTCGCGCGGCGGGTCGGGTCTGCGGTGCGTTCGGCACCTGCACATGCCGCCGTGACGATTCGATCTCCCTCCTGCCGTCGCCCGACGTGCCCCATGTCCTGAAGGGTTCTGCATGTTGACGTTGAAGAACGTGCCGTCGCATTGCGCTGCGGCAAGCGCCGTCGTGATTGCCGTGTCGCTGCTCGCCGGCTGCGGGCCGAAGCCCGAACAGGCCGGCGGCCCGCCGCCGGCCGAGGTCGGCGTGATCACGGTGGCGCCACAGGCCATCGGTCTGGCGACCGAGCTGCCGGGTCGGCTCGAGGCCTCGCGCGTCGCGCAGGTGCGGGCCCGCGCCGCCGGCATCCTGCAAAAGCGCGTGTTCACCGAAGGCAGCGACGTGAAGGCCGGGCAGTTGCTGTTCCGCATCGACGCGGCGCCCTACGAGGCGAGCGCAGCAAGCGCGCGCGCCGCGCTGGCGCGCGCGCAGGCGAACCTGACGCAGGCCGCAGCGCTGGCCGAGCGCTACAAGCCACTGCTCGACGCGAACGCGATCAGCAAGCAGGAGTACGTCAACGCGGTGGCGGCGCAGAAGACCGCCGAGGCCGACGTGGCCACCGGCCGCGCCAATGTGCAGACGGCGCAGATCAACCTCGGCTACGCGACCGTCACCGCGCCGATCTCGGGCCGCATCGGGCGCGCGCTCGTCACCGAGGGCGCGCTGGTCGGCCAGGGCGATGCCACGCCGCTGGCGACGATCCAGCAGATCAACCCGATCTACGTGAACTTCACGCAGTCCACCACCGACGTGCTGCGCCTGCGCAAGGCGGTCGAGAGCGGCCAATTCAAGCGCGCCGGCGGCGATGGCGCGAGCGTGCGCGTGATCCTCGAAGACGGCAGCGACTACGGTCAGCCCGGCAAGCTGCTGTTCTCGGACCTGACGGTCGACCCGACGTCGGGCCAGATCACGCTGCGCGCCGAGGTGCCGAACCCGACCGGCCTGCTGCTGCCGGGCATGTATGTGCGCGTGCGGCTCGAGCAGGCGCGCTCCGAGGCCGGCATCGTCGTGCCGCAGCAGGCGGTGACGCGCGGCTCGACCGGCGACAGCGTGATGGTCGTCGGCGCGGACGGCAAGGTCGCGCCGCGCCCGGTCAAGATCGGCTCGTCGGTGAGCGGCCAGTGGGTCGTGCTCGATGGCCTGAAGCCGGGCGAACAGGTCATGGTCGACGGCTTCCAGAAGCTGCGCGGCAACGCGCCGGTCAAGCCCGTGCCGTGGAACCCCGCGGCGAGCGCGGCGTCTTCTGCAGCGAGCGCGGCGTCCGCGGCGGGCGGCCCGGCCGCGGCCGCGTCGTCCAAATAAGAGGCACGACGCATGGCCCAGTTCTTCATCGATCGGCCCATCTTCGCGTGGGTGATCGCGCTGTTCATCCTGGTGCTCGGTGGCGTGGCCATCAAGCAGCTGCCGGTGGCGCAGTACCCGACCGTCGCGCCGCCGTCGATCGTGCTGACCGCGACCTACCCTGGCGCCTCGGCGCAGACGCTCGAAGACAGCGTGATCAGCGTCGTCGAGCAGGAGATGAATGGCTCGCCCGGCCTGATCTACATGGAGTCGGTGAGCCAGGCCAACGGTGTCGGCTCGATCACGCTGACGTTCGAGTCGGGCAGCGACGTGAACCTGGCGCAGGTCGACGTGCAGAACCGGCTGAGCCGCGCCGCGCCGCGCCTGCCCGCCGCGGTGACGCAGCAGGGCGTGCGCGTCGACAAGGCGCGCTCGAACTTCCTGCTGTTCACGATCCTGTCCAGCGACGACCCGGCCTTCACGCCGATCGCACTCGGCGACTACGCGTCGCGCACCGTGCTGCCCGAGATCCAGCGCCTGCCCGGCGTCGGCCAGGCGCAGTTGTTCGGCACCGAGCGGTCGATGCGGATCTGGATCGACCCGGCCAAGCTGGTCGGCTTCGGCCTGTCGCCGATCGACGTGAACCGGGCGATCACGGCGCAGAACGCGCAGGTCGCCTCGGGCACGCTCGGCGACCTGCCGAACGTGCCGGGGCAGGGCATCTCGGCCACCGTCGTGGTGAAGGGCCAGCTCGTCTCCGAGAAGCAGTTCGGGGACATCGTGCTGCGCGCCAACACCGACGGCTCGACCGTGCGGCTGCGCGACGTCGCGCGCATCGAGCTCGGGGGCCAGAGTTACGGCACGCAGGCGCGACTGAACGGCAAGCCCTCGACCGGCATCGGCGTGCAGCTCTCGCCCACCGGCAACGCGCTGGCGACCGCGACGCTGGTGCGCCAGCGCATGACCGAACTGGCCAAGTACTTCCCACCCGGCGTGAAGTGGGACATTCCGTACGACAGCTCCAAGTTCGTCAAGATCTCCATCAGCCAGGTCGTCGAGACGCTGGTCGAGGCGGTGATCCTGGTGTTCCTGGTGATGTACCTGTTCCTGCAGAACCTGCGCTACACGCTGATCCCGACCATCGTCGTGCCGGTCGCGCTGCTCGGCGCGTTCGGCATGATGTACACCTTCGGCTACTCGATCAACGTGCTGACGATGTTCGCGATGGTGCTCGCGGTGGGCATCCTGGTCGACGACGCGATCGTCGTGATCGAGAACGTCGAGCGCATCATGAGCGAAGAGGGCCTGAGTCCGCGCGACGCGACCAAGAAGGCGATGGGCCAGATCCAGGCCGCGCTGATCGGCATCACCGTCACGCTGGTCTCGGTGTTCCTGCCGATGGCGTTCTTCGCCGGCTCGGTGGGCAACATCTACCGCCAGTTCTCGCTCGTGATGGTCAGCTCGATGCTGTTCTCGGTGTTTCTCGCGAACTCGCTGACGCCGGCGCTGTGCGCGACCTTCCTGAAGCCGGTCGAGGCCGGCCACAAGCACGAGAAGCGCGGCTTCTTCGGCTGGTTCAACCGCGGCTTCAAGGCGACCACACACGGCTACGAGGGCTGGGTCGCGAAGATGCTGCCGCGCACCGGGCGCTTCATGATCCTGTTCGCGGCGATCGTCGCGGTCGTGGTGCTGCTGTTCACGCGCCTGCCGGCCTCGTTCCTGCCGAACGAGGACCAGGGCTACATCATCGCCAACGTGCAGCTGCCGCCCGGCGCGACGCAGGGCCGCACGCTCGCGGTGATGCAGCAGGCCGAGAAGTTCTTCCTCGCCCAGCCCGAGGTCGACAAGATGGTCAGCGTGCTCGGCTTCAGCTTTTCCGGCAGCGGCCAGAACGCGGCGCTCGCGTTCGTGCCGCTCAAGCCCTGGGACGAGCGCAAGGGCGCGCAGCATTCGGCGCAGGCGCTCGCAGCGCGCGCGTTCGGCGCGCTCTCGGGCGTGCGCGATGCGTTCATCTTCGCGCTCAGCCCGCCGGCGATTCCCGAACTCGGCACCGCGACCGGCTTCACCTTCCGCCTGCAGGACCGCGGCAGCAACGGCCACGCCGCACTGCTCGCGGCGCGCAACCAGCTCCTGGGCATGGCGGCGCAGAGCAAGGTCCTCGCCGGCGTGCGCCCCGACGGCCTGGAAGACGCGCCGCAGCTGCAGATCGACATCGACCGCGACGCCGCGAGCGCGCTCGGCGTGTCGTTCGACACCATCAACGCCGCGCTGTCGACCTCGCTCGGCTCGGCCTATGTCAACGACTTCCCGAACGCCGGGCGGCTGCAGCGCGTGGTCGTGCAGGCCGACGCGCCGTTCCGCATGCAGCCCGACGACCTGCTCGGCATCAACGTGCCGAACAGCGCCGGCAAGCTGGTGCCGCTGTCGGCGATGGCGACGACGCGGTGGATCACCGGGCCGATGCAGACGATCCGCTACAACGGCTACCCGACGATGCGCCTGGCCGGCGACGCCGGTCCCGGCTACAGCACCGGCGACGCGATGAACGAGATGGAGGCGCTCGCCGCCAAGCTGCCGCCCGGTTTCGGTTTCGAGTGGACCGGCCAGTCGCGCGAGGAGCGGCTGTCGGGCTCGACCGCGATGATCCTGCTCGCGTTCTCGCTGCTCGCGGTGTTCCTGTGCCTGTCGGCGCTGTACGAGAGCTGGTCGATCCCCTTCTCGGTGCTGCTCGCGGTGCCGCTGGGCGTGCTCGGCGCGGTGCTCGGCGCCAGCATGCGCGGCATGCCCAACGACGTGTTCTTCAAGGTCGGGCTGATCACGGTGATCGGGCTGTCGGCGAAGAACGCGATCCTGATCATCGAGTTCGCGAAGGACCTGCATGCCGAGGGCATGGGCCTGATCGAGGCGACGCTGAAGGCCGTGCATCTGCGCTTCCGGCCGATCCTGATGACCTCGATCGCGTTCATCCTCGGCGTGCTGCCGCTGGTCGTGTCGTCGGGCGCGGGCTCGGCGAGCCAGCGCGCGATCGGCACCGGCGTGATGGGCGGCATGATCACCGCCACCGTGCTCGCGGTGTTCTTCGTGCCGGTGTTCTTCGTCGTCGTGCGCAGCATCTTCAAGGGCAGCGAACGCCAGCGCCACCTGTACGCGCACGACCTGAACGGCAAGCCGGCACCACCGCTCGCGGCAGCGGGCGCGAAGGAGGGACCCCATGAGTAAGCGCACGCTCACCCGCCGTGCCGGCGAATTCAGCGGGCTCGCCGGCGCGCTGCTGCTCGGCGGCTGCATGAACCTGATCCCCAAGTACGAGCGTCCCGCTGCACCGGTCGCGCCGGCCTACGCGCCTGAGCTGGCACCGGCGGGCGATGCCGCGAATGTGCCAAATGCGGCCGCCGCCGCCGACATCGAATGGCAGCGCTTCTTCGCCGACCCGCGGCTGAAGCGCCTGATCGAACTCTCGCTCGCGAACAACCGCGACCTGCGCGTCGCGGCGCTGAACATCGAGCAGGCGCGCGCTCTCTACCAGGTGCGGCGCGCCGACGAGCTGCCCACGGTCGGTGCCGGCGTGACCGCGCAGCGCCAGCCGGGCGCGACCGGCCTCGTCAACACCTATGCGGTGGGTGTGCAGGTGACCGGCTACGAGCTCGACTTCTTCGGCCGCGTGCGCAGCCTCAGCCAGGCCGCACTGGCGCAGTACCTCGCCACCGACGAGGCGCGCAAGACGGCGCAGATCGCGCTCATCGCGGGTGTCGCGACGACCTACGTCGGCATCCTCGCCGACGACGAGCTGCTGCGCGTCACGCGCGAAACCCTGAAGACCCGCGAGGACTCGTTCCGCCTGACCAAGCTGCGCTTCGACAACGGCGTCTCGAGCGAGATCGACCTGCGTCAGGCCGAGCAGTTGCTCGAAACGGCTCGCGCCGCACTCGCGCAGACGCAGCGCCAGCGCGCGCTCGACGAGAACGCGCTGACGCTGCTGGTCGGTCAGCCGCTGCCTGCCGACCTGCCGGCGCCGCTGCCGCTGGCCGCGCAGCAGGGCGTGACCGACCTGCCGGCCGGGCTGCCGTCGGAATTGCTGGCGCGCCGGCCCGACCTGCGCTCGGCCGAGCAGCAGCTGCTGGCCGCGAACGCCAGCATCGGCGCGGCGCGCGCCGCGTTCTTCCCGCGCATCGCGCTGACCGCCAGCGCCGGCACCGCCAGCACCGAGTTGACGGGTCTGTTCAAGAGCGGCACCTTCGCGCTCACCGGCACCGCGACCTTGCTGCAGCCGATCTTCGACGCCGGCCGCAACCAGGCCAACCTCGAGGTCGCGAAGGTCAACAAGGACATCGCGATCGCGCAGTACGAGAAGGCGATCCAGACCGCATTCCGCGAGGTCTCGGATTCGCTGGCCGGGCGCGCCACGTTGGGCGAACAGCTGCGCGCGCAGGCGGCGGTGGCGAATGCGGCGCAGATCGGCTTCAACCTGGCCGACCTGCGCTACCGCAACGGCGTGGCCAGCTACTTCGACGTGCTCGATGCGCAGCGCAGCCTGTTCGCCGCGCAGCAGGCGACCGTGCAGGTGCAGGCGGCTCAGGTGCAGAACCTGGTGACGCTGTACAAGGTGCTCGGCGGCGGCTGGACCGAGCCGCGCTCGACGAACTGAGGGTCGGTGCCGCGGGTGCCTGCACGAATCGGCGCAGACGCTTATGCTGATGACGGAAGCGGGCCGCACGATGCGGCCCGCGTCGCTCAGTGAAGGAGTCTTCCGCATGCGCAACCATCCCCTGGGCCGCACCGGCCTGTTCGTCTCCGAGCTGTGCCTCGGGACCATGACCTTCGGCGGCGGCGCCGGCATCTGGGCGCAGATCGGCGACCTGCAGCAATCCGATGCCGAGCGCCTGATCGGCGCGTCGCTCGATGCCGGCATCAACTTCATCGACACCGCCGACGTCTACGCGGGCGGCGCCTCCGAGCAGATCACCGGCCAGGCGCTGAAGAACCTGAAGGTCGCGCGCGACAGCGTCGTCGTCGCGACCAAGGTGTTCGGCGAGACCGGGCCCGGCGCGAACATGCGCGGCGCCACGCGCGGCCACATCGCCGACGGCGTGAAGGCGAGCCTTAAGCGGCTGCAGCTCGAGCACATCGACCTGTACCAGATCCACGGCTTCGACCCGGCCACGCCGATCGAGGAGACGGTGCGCGGCCTGGACCAGCTGGTGCGGCACGGCCACGTGCGCTACGTCGGCGTGTCGAACTGGGCGGCCTGGCAGATCGTCAAGGCATTGGGCATTGCCGAGCGCCATGGCCTCACGCGCTTCGAGTCGCTGCAGGCCTACTACACGGTGGCCGGGCGCGACCTCGAACGCGAGCTCGTGCCGATGCTGCGCAGCGAGGGGCTCGGCCTGATGGTCTGGAGCCCGCTGGCCGGCGGGCTGCTCAGCGGCAAGTACGGGCGCGACCAGGCCGGCGAGGCCGGCAGCCGCCGCACCCAGTTCGACTTCCCGCCGGTGAACCGCGAGCGCGCCTGGAATTGCGTCGACGTGATGCGCGGCGTCGCGCAAGCGCACGACGTCTCGGTGGCGCAGATCGCGCTCGCGTGGCTGTTGCACCAGCCGCAGGTCACGAGCGTGATCATCGGCGCGAAGCGCGCCGAGCAGCTCGCCGACAACATCGCGGCGACCCGCGTCGCGCTGAGTGCCGACGAGCTCGCGAAGATCGACGCCGTGAGCGCGTTGCCGGCCGAGTACCCGGGCTGGATGTTCGAGCGACAGGGCGGTGTGCGGCGCCAGCAGATGAACGCGGGGCGCGCCGGAGGCGCTGCATGAGGGCGCTGCCGAGCTTCGCCGAGTTCGAGCGCACCGCGCGTGCCGCCGGCGCCGACGAGGTGCTGGTGCGAGTCTGGGCGCCCGGCCAGGTCGTGGCCACGCACACCCATCCGTTCGACGCGGACGCGCTGGTCGTGCAGGGCGAGATGTGGCTGACCTGCGGCGACGAGACCCGCCACCTGCAACCCGGCGACACCTTCGCGCTGGCCGGCGGCACACCGCATGCCGAGCGCTACGGGGCCGAGGGCGCGACCTACTGGGTCGCGCGGCGCAGCGCGCGCTGAGCGGGCCGGCGCGGCCGAGACCTCAGGTCGCCGCGATCGAGCTCAGCGGCGCGAACGTGGCCGCGCGCTTGGATTTCCAGGCCTCGATCGCCAGTGCCATCTCGTCGGTGTCGAAGATCGCGCTCTGCAGCAAGGTCATCTGCTGCAGGCTGGCCGCGATGCCGTGGTCGCGCGCGTGGTTCAGCGCGAGCTTGCTGCCGGCGATCGCCAGCGGCGACTTGCTCGCGATGGCCTGCGCGAGTTTCAGCGCGTGCGCCAGTGCTGCGTCGGCGTCCGGCTGCACCGCATTGACCAGGCCGACCGCGAGCGCGCGCTCGGCGCCAAGGCGCTCGCCGGTGTAGGCCATCTCGCGTGCCACGCCGGGCGGAACGATCTTCGCCAGCCGCTGCAGCACGCCGAGGTCGGCCATCATGCCGATCTGGATCTCCTGCACCGTGAAGAACGCGTCGGCGCTGCACACGCGGATGTCGCAGGCCGTGGCCAGGTCCAGCCCGCCGCCGACGCAGCCGCCCTGGATCGCGCAGATCACCGGGAAGCGCGCCTCGTCGAGCGCGCTGAAGCACTCGATCAGCCGGCGCAAGGTCTCCTGAAAATTCAGCCGGGCGCGCGCGGTCGCGGTCGCGAGCAGCCCGTCGTCGCTGCCGAAGACGTCGAGCGCCATGCCCGCGCAGAAGTGCTTGCCGGTCGACGAGATCACCAGCACGCGCGCGTCGCCGCCGTCCTGCAGCGAGCGCACGGCGTCGCGCAGCGCCGGGAAGAACGCCGGCGCCATCGTGTTCAGCCGCTCGGGCCGGTTCAGCTGCAGCCGGGCGATGCCGGCCTCGGTGCTGAGTGAGAAGAAGTCGTTGTTCATCGGTGTTCTCCGGGGTGCGCTGCGCGAGGCCGCCAGCCTACACTGCCGCCGATGTCGACCCTGACCACCTCGGACGGCCTGAAGCTGCAGCTGCGCGAGTGGCCCTGCGACGACGCGCGAGGCACGGTGCTGATCGTGCATGGCCTGGGCGAGCACATCGGGCGCTACGAGCACGTCGCGGCGCAGCTGCTGCGTGGCGGCTGGCACGTCGTCGGCTACGACCAGCGCGGCCACGGCGCGAGCGAGGGTCCGCGCGGCCGGCTGCATCACCCCGACGACCTGCTGCGCGATCTCGCGCTGGTGATCGACGCCGTGCGCGTTCGTTTGCGCGGCCCACTGCT
>Ga0070667_100003048_pt1 | contig 14398 bp, 13 predicted proteins | sample KBSS33metaG_FD_64659 | JGI IMG/M metagenome (GOLD analysis project Ga0070667, IMG submission 64659) | Switchgrass rhizosphere microbial communities from Kellogg Biological Station, Michigan, USA - KBS S3-3 metaG | ecosystem: Host-associated > Plants > Roots > Rhizosphere > Soil ... | reverse complement strand
TTGCCGATACCCGGAAGCCTTTTCTTGAAAACGAACAATATCATTTCTCCATCTCTCATTGCGGTGAATATGCTGCTGCCATTGCCAGCAGCCGGGAAAGAGTAGGAATCGATATAGAGCTTGTAACGGAAAAGATTGAACGCGTAAAACATAAATTCACCAACCCCGATGAGCTGTTGTTTTTAAATGATGAATACAAAGCGTTTCTTCAGCAATTCGATTTAGAAAAAAAGATTGAACAGGAATTTCTTACTATGATCTGGAGCGCCAAGGAAACGATTTTTAAATGGTATGGAGACGGCCAAATGGATTTTCGACGGCACATGCAATTGACCGGTGCAGTTGATTTTATGGACGATGAATTGATCTCACTTCCCTTTTTATTTACTAAAAACGAAATGCGTTATTTTACCGTACACGCAAAAATGTTTACGGGGTTTGTGCTGGCATGGCTGCATACTTCGTAGTTCTTAGTTCTGAGTCTTTAGTTCAGAGTCCGTTTTGCCAATATAGTTCAGAGTTCGTAGTCGTTAGTTCATAGTCCGTTTGCGAAGCGGAACATGTTTCGAACAGCTACGAGGCTAAAGGTTATTCGCCGGGCAAAAGAACTGAGAACCCCGAACTCAGGACTCAACAGACTAGTCAAGTAATTCGCCGTTGTTGGTGTTTCACCAACAACATGTTTCGAAAATATACTGGTAGTTGATGTAGAAAATAGCTGATGACAGCCGCATAGTAACTCATAATTCCGGCACTACTGGCAATAGCCTCATCACCTGGCGGCATTTGCTAATCGCCAACAGCTACGGGGCTAACGGTTATCCGCCGGGCAAAAGAACTGAGAACCCAGAACTGAGAACTATCTAATCTAACAACTTTTCTTCCTCATCCGTCAGCGCCAAATCAATATTGTCCTGCCCCGCAATGCCTTCAATGGAACCGCGGATATGTGCGGCATTGAGCAACACTTTTTCCAGTTGTTTTTCCCGGGCCTTCCATAATTTTTCCATGGCATCCCGTTCGCGTTGTATAGAAAGCTTCATACTCATGAAGCCTTCGCGTACAGCCTTCCATTGTTCTGCAAATTCGTTACCGGTGAGGTAATCGTATAATAAATGCATTTTGTCGCCCCTGTTTTGCTGGCTCTTTCCTGCACTGTATACTTTTATGATACTATCGCGCAACAATGCAATCATGGCCCTCGCTTCGGTAAACTGGCAAATCCAAACGCCATTTTTTTCGCCAAACCCATCCATGTCTTTGGGCATGGCCTGGGTAACAATCACGGCTACATCGGAGCCGGTACTGCGCATATCGGCTTTTAATTTCTCTATCCACTCGGCGGCAAAATTATTGGTGCGCTTGCTTTCATAAATAATCTTACCGCATTCCTGCCCAAAATTATTGCGCACTGTTTGTATACAATCTGCGCCTTTTACGCCCTTGCCTACTTCGGCAATCAAATCAAAGGGAAAAGCGGCCTGCAGCATCGCTTCCAATGCCAACTCCTGCACTTCGCCCTGCAATTGCATAGAACCCTGCTCCGCTTTACGCCTCATTTCTTCTGCCAGCCTTTTCTGATCTTCCAATTGCTTTTCCAGTTCTTTTACCCGCAGCTGGTGGTCGGTCTCCCTGGCGGCGGTTTTTTGTTCTTCCAGTTTGCGCAATTCTTCCGATAGTTTGCCGCGTTCTTCCTGCAATTTGCGCTGGATAGAAATTTCCAACTCGGCTTCTTTCGTTTGCAAAGCCTGTTCTTTTTGCAGAAATTCAAGTTCTTTCTGGCGCGAAGCTTTCAGTTTTTCCTGGTTGTCTTTATTGTTTTGCTCCAGCAACTGCAATTTGTTTTCAAAATCTGCTGCAATGGTTTTGCGAAGACTGGTTTCCAGCAACTGCTGCAACTGCTGTTTTTCCTGTTGCAATACTTGCTTAAATTCAGTCTCTTTTTTTAGTGCGAGCGCCGCATAATCCGCTTCTTTTTTAGCCAGCTCACTATCCTTTTGCTTTTTATAAGCCTGCATCTGCTCGCGCAGTTCTTTTTTGTATTCTTCAGAAACAGCCTCTTCCATTGGGAACTGGTGACCACAATTCGGGCACTTTATATCAGTAGGCATTCATTAATATTTTATGCAAGTTTACGAAACCGCAGGTGAAAGGAACCAGGCCGGCTGCCGGCCCGGTAGGGTAGCGGCCGGCCTTATCCTGTACCCGGGCAGCCGCCTCCACCATCCAATACAGGGTATTAATTATAGCACAATTAACGTCAAATATTTTACCGGCAACTTTGTCATAAAAGATTATTGACAGATATTTGATAAATGTAAGAAAAATGAAGCTGCTTCATTTTTGTGCGTTAGCGCGTGCCCCTTTTAAAACCGAAGTTTTTGATCTGCCAAACCAGCCAGTTTTAAACATTATTTCCAGGTTTCAGATACGGGTTGACCGACTAAAACCAAGAAAGCTATATTTTTGACCAAAAAGCGAATATGTTCAAAATTACAAGTATTTTTGCCGGTCTTTTACAGTAATCTAAATCAGTATTCTTTTACAAGAAAAGAAATTGCCTAATGCAAAAGAAATTACAGCAGAAAATAGCGAGGTATAAGGATGTAGCGGAGGTGAAAGCGAAAAATTTGTATCCCTATTTCAGGGTGATAGAATCGGGGCAGGATACAGAAGTGAAAATAAACGGCAAACGTATGCTGATGTTTGGCTCAAATTCTTACCTGGGTCTTACCAGTCATCCTGCTATAAAAGAGGCCGCAAAAAAGGCAATCGATAAATACGGGTCCGGCTGTGCTGGTTCAAGGTTCCTGAATGGCACCCTTGACATCCATATTGAGCTCGAAAACCGGCTCGCCAAATTCACCGGTAAAGAAGCCGCCGTAACCTTTAGTACGGGTTTCCAGGTTAACCTGGGTGTACTTTCAAGCGTTGTAGGAAGGAATGATTATTTATTGCTCGATGAATTCGACCATGCTTCCATTATTGACGGAAGCAGGCTGTCTTTTGCTAAAGTTATCAAGTATCGCCACAATAATATGGCCGACCTGGAGCAGAAACTCTCGGGTTTGCCCGAAGAATCCGTAAAACTGATTGCGGTAGACGGCATTTTCAGCATGGAAGGTGATATTGTAAATCTTCCGCGGATTGTTGAACTTTCTCATAAATATGGCGCCAATATCATGGTAGACGATGCCCATAGCCTGGGTGTTATCGGTGAGCGGGGAGCCGGTGCCGCTTCGCATTTCGGGCTTACCGATCATGTTGATTTGATCATGGGCACTTTCAGCAAATCACTGGCCTCACTGGGCGGTTTTATTTCAGGCGATGCAGCCACTATTGATTACCTTAAACACAATGCAAGGGCACTTATTTTCAGTGCCAGTATAACGCCTGCTTCCGCGGCCAGCGCATTGGCGGCGCTCACCATCATTGAGAATGAGCCACACCACATGAGCAACCTGTGGAACAATACCCGGTATGCAAAAAAGCTGCTCGAAGAAAATGGTTTCGACCTGGGTGCCACCGAAAGCCCCATACTTCCCATTTATATACGCGACAATGCAAAAACATTTATGCTCACCAAACAACTGGAGCAACTGGGTGTTTTTGTCAATCCCGTTGTATCGCCAGCGGTTCCGTCAGACGCTTCGCTGATCCGGTTTTCGCTGATGGCTACCCATACATTTGGCCAGATTGAAGAAGCGGTGGAAAAGCTGGTAAAAGCCGCCAGTAAAACCGGCGTAGAACTCATCAAGCAAAATGCATGAAAAGAATCGAACCCGTAAGTTCTTCCGCCCAGCTGGCTGCTTTTATTGATTTTGGGCACGAATTGTACAAAGACAACAGCAATTACGTTCCGGAACTTTTTATCGCCCAACGCGATCTGCTTTCGCCCGGAAAACATCCGTTTCACGATCATTCCATGGTGCAATGTTTTCTGGCTTACAATGACAATAAAATCACCGGCCGCATCGCAGCCATCCTGAACAACAACCATAACAATTTTAATAAAACCAGCGATGGTTTTTTTGGTTTTTTTGATGTGATCAATGACGAAGAAACCACTGCCCTTTTATTTGAAGCGGCAGAAAAATGGCTGAAAGCAAAAGGCGTTAACAGCATTATTGGCCCGGTCAACTTATCGACCAATGAGACCTGTGCGCTTTTAATAGAGGGGTTTGATTCTCCGCCGGTTGCCATGATGACCTACAACGAGCCCTATTACAAACTGTTATTGGAGAAACAGGGCTTTCAGAAAAAAATGGATTTAATAGCCTACAATTTTATAGTAAAGGAACGTGATGAGCGAAGACTGAGAACGGTGGATCAAATAAAGGAAAGACTCGAAAGAAAAGGCATTGTTTTCCGACCCATCAACTTAAAAAAATTTAAGGAAGAAACCGACCAGATACGGGAAATATATAATTCTGCCTGGGATAAAAATCTCGGTTTTGTGCCCATGACGGAAAAAGAATTTAAATACCTGGCCAAAGACTTAAAGATGATCCTGGATAAAGACTTTTGCATGGTGGCTGAACACAACGGAAAAATGGTGGGTTTTAGCCTGGCCATACCCGATGTGAACCAGATCTTAAAAACCATCAAAAAAGGAAGGCTCTTTCCTACAGGTATATTTAAGCTGCTGTTTAAAAGAAAGAGCATTAAGCGAATCCGCATCATTACACTGGGTGTAATAGAAGGGTACCGGAAAATGGGTATAGAAACGGTTTTCTATGCAGAAATTATTAAACAGGTACTCCGGAAAGGCATTACCAGCGCTGAAGCATCCTGGGTACTGGAAGATAATTACCTTATGAACAAGGCCATACTGGATATCAATGGAAAGCCGTACAAGAAGTACAGGATTTTTGAAAAATCAATATGAAAGAAAAATTACTGATCACCGGTGCCAGTGGTTTTTTAGGATATCATTTAATAGAAGAAGCTCTTTTACACGGTTACGAAGTATATGCGGGTGTAAGGAAATCCAGTGTTACTGGCCACCTGCTGAACAATGCAGTTCATTTGCTGGAGATGAACCTGGCTGATATGGATGCCACAAAAAAAATACTGGAACAGCAGGGGATTACCCATATTATTCATGCGGCCGGATCAACCAAAGCAAAAACAGAACAGGACTATAATTTTTCGAACGCTGTTTTGACCCGCAACCTGGCCATCGCCGCTATGGAAGCCCAAACGCCGCTTAAAAAATTCGTTTTTACCAGCAGCCTGGCTGCCTTGGGGCCCTCTGCCAACGGCGAACCGATAAAAGAAAACGATACCCCCCGACCATTAACCTGGTATGGAAAAAGTAAACTGCTTGCCGAAAAATACCTGGGCGAAATAACAAAACTTCCTCTCATAGGACTAAGACCTACTGCCGTTTACGGACCGCGGGAAAAAGACCTGCTATTGCTGGTAAAATCAGTGAGCAGGGGCATCGAAGTCTATATCGGCAATAAGGAGCAGAAGCTGAGTTTTGTTTATGTTAAAGATTTGGCATCAATCGCCATTAAAAGCCTGGTTAATAAAATGAATCACGAATTTTACAACATTTCAGACGGTAAAGTGTATAACAGGTATGCTTTTGCCGACGCAGCGAAAAAGGCCACCGGCAAGAAAACAATCCGTTTGCAACTGCCGCTGGGACTGATAAAAACGGTGGCTGCCGGTATGGACGTTTTATATAGCAGGAGCAGCAATACACCCGTATTAAACAAGGACAAACTGAAGGAACTGACCGCCCCGGACTGGTCGTGCAGCATTGAAAAAAGTCAGCGTGATTTAGATTTCCGCCCACAATATGATTTGGAACGCGGTATGGCAGAAACCATTCAATGGTATAAAGCCAATAACTGGATAAAATAACTTTCAAATAAAAAATAGCAATATGGAAAGAACGATAGCACCTGCCAAAGGTAAATTGGGAATCCTGATTCCGGGACTTGGCGCAGTAGCCACCACTTTTATTGCCGGCGTGGAAGCGGTAAAGAAAGGGCTGGCCAAACCTGTGGGTTCACTAACCCAAATGGGCAGTATTCGTTTGGGGAAAAGAACAGAGAACCGTTTTCCTAAAATAAAAGAATTTATTCCACTTGCCGATTTGAATGACATCGTTTTTGGTGGCTGGGACGTATATGAAGATAATGTGTTTGAAGCAGCGTCCAAGGCAAAAGTGCTGGAGCCCATGCTGCTGCATGCGGTGCGGCCCGAACTGGAAGCGATTAAACCCATGAAAGCGGTTTTTGATAAGAGCTTTATCCAGAACCTGGACGGAACGCATGTTAAGAAAGCAGCTGATAAATATGCGCTGGCAGAAGCGTTGATGGCAGATATTGAAAATTTTAAAGCATTGCACGGGTTAGACAGACTGGTGATGGTATGGTGCGGTTCTACAGAGAAATACATCCAGGCAGGTGCCGTACACCAGAGTATTGCCTCTTTTGAAGAAGGGCTGCACAATAGTGATGCGGCCATTGCGCCCAGTATGATATATGCTTATGCAGCTATTAAACTGGGTATACCTTTTATGAACGGGGCGCCCAACCTTACCTGTGATATCCCTGCGCTGATTGAATTGGCCAAATATACGGGCACTCCCATCGGCGGAAAAGATTTCAAGACCGGCCAAACCTTAATGAAAACCATACTGGCCCCGGGCCTGCAGGCAAGGGCGCTTGGTATCCATGGCTGGTTTTCCACCAATATCCTTGGCAACCGCGATGGATATGTGCTGGATCAACCCGACAACTTTAAAACCAAAGAGGTATCAAAACTGGGTGTGCTGGAAGACATCCTTCGCCCGGAAGACAACCCTGATTTGTATGGCGACGTTTATCATAAAATACGCATCAACTATTATCCTCCGCATGGCGATAATAAGGAGAGCTGGGACAACATCGACATTTTTGGCTGGCTGGGTTATAAAATGCAGATAAAGATCAATTTTTTGTGCCGCGATTCCATCCTGGCAGCGCCGGTGGTACTTGATCTGGCCCTCTTTGCAGATTTTGCCAAACGTGCCGGATTGGTGGGCATACAGGAGTGGATGGGCTTTTATTTCAAATCACCGCAGTCACTTCCGGAGCTAAGAACCGAACACGATATATTTAAACAACTGATAAAGTTGGAGAATACCCTGCGCTTCCTGATGGGTGAAGACCTGATTACGCACCTCGGACTGGATTATTACGAGGAAGAACTGGCAATGGTATGACCTTCAGCAAAACGATTGCTACCTGTGCAGGTATAGGCTATTTAAAGGGAGGAGGTACAGTGGCCGCAATTTTATATACAATATTGTGGTCTGTTATTCGTCCTTCTATTGTCAATACCCCTGCACAGGTGGCTTTTTTTTTATTGGTGCTGGTAGCGGGGGTGCTGGTGGCCAACAGGCTGGAGCCAGTATGGGGAAAGGACAGCAATAAGATAGTAATAGACGAGGTGGCGGGCATGTGTTGTACCTTGCTATGGATACCGCACCAGTGGCCCTTTGCACTCGCGGGGCTGGTATTGTTCAGGTTTTTTGATATTGTGAAACCATTATTTATTTCTGCTGCAGAAAAACTACCGGGCGGTTGGGGTGTTATGACAGATGATGTGCTGGCAGGCGTTTATGCCAACCTGCTGTTGCAGGCGGTAGTGGCTGCAAACATTTTTTAATATGCTTATTTTTTTGAAGGCCCAGGCTGCTGCAATTACGGGTTCTGCCATCGATTTCTTGGTGTTTACCATAATGGTTCAATTAATCGGTGGCACACCAAATGAGCTTTCACTGGCTACGGCAGTAGGCGCATTTTGCGGTGGATTGATCAATTTCATAATCGTGCGGAAATGGGTTTTTAGTGAGGGCCAAAAAGGGGCGCATGTGCAGGCCGGGAGATATATTCTTGTATGGGCTGGAAGTATTTTGTTGAATTCCCGTGGTATGTACCTCATCACTACCTATTCTACAACAATTGATAAATATACAGCAAGGGTTTTGGTAAGCATACTGGTGGGCGTATTTTACAATTACTTTTTGCAAAAGAGATTTGTTTTTAAATAGATATATGATGGCACGGACAAGCAGGAAAAGATACATTAGCAGGGCAATATTGATGATTTTGGCGGTATTGATAACCGGTATAGCAAAGGCGCAGGGATTAACAGTAACAGGCACAGTAAAAGATTCTGTCACCAATATTGTACTATCAAACGTTAGCGTTTACTTTAAAAATACGCATGGCGTCAGAACAGATTCTGCAGGAATGTATTTTTTGCAGTCAGACAATGCTGCATTTTGGATAGAGTTTTCAATTGTTGGGTATAAAAAAGTAAGAATTCCTATTAAACAGGATACAGGCACACTTGAAATAAACGTGTTGCTGCGTCCTATGTACAACGAACTGAATAATGTTACCATTACCAGGAAAAACAAGGTGCGGTACACCAATAAAAACAATCCTGCGGTAGATCTTATCCGCAATGTGATCGATAATAAATCGCAGAACAGGATGGAAGGATATAATTCTTCGTCCTACGAAAAATATGAAAAACTGCAGGTCTCGCTCAGCGGCCTTACAGAAAAATTGAAAAAGAACCGCTTCACCAAAAAATTCGGGTTTGTATTTGACAACGGTGATACTTCCAAGATTGAAGGAAGATCGGTATCGCCCGTATACCTGGAAGAAACCATCTCGAAAAACTATTACCAGAAAAAACCGGAGAAGAATAAAACCATCATAGTTGCGCAGAAAAAAGTTGATTTTGGGGAGTTTATCGACAGCAGGGGGGTAAGTACCTATCTCAACCGTTTATATGAAGATGTAGACATTTACAGCAATAATCTCTCCCTGCTTACCAACCAGTTTTTGAGTCCTGTAGCCGATATGGCGCCTGCTTTTTACATGTATTTTATAAAAGATACCATGGTGGTGGATGGCGAAAAATTAATCAGGCTGTATTTCTCGCCGCGCAATCCCAACGACTTGTTATTACGTGGCACGCTGTTTATAACACTCGATGGCAAATACGCCATTCAGAAAGTGAATATACTGGTTAGTAAATACGCAAACATCAATTTTGTACGCGAACTGAAAATAAACCAGGATTTTGAAAAAGGATCAAACGGCCGTTACCATGTTTCGAAAAGCGATATGATTGCCGATTTTGGACTTTCAAAAAACGGCGGTGGCTTTGTGGGAGAAAGAACGGTGTCTTATAAGGATTTTAAAACCGATATTGTTTTCGATGATTCGGTGTTTGCCGGCCCGCGTACAATGGTACTGCCAGATGCGTTAACCAAAGATCAAAGTTACTGGGATGCCAGCCGGCACGATTCGCTCTCCCGTTCAGAATCCAAGGTATACGGCAACATCGACAGCCTGAAAAAAATGCCTTCGTTTAAAAGAACACTCGACATTGCCACCCTGTTCCTGGCAGGGTATAAATCATTGAACATATTTGAAGTGGGGCCGGTTAGCACCTTTTATAGCTTTAACCCTGTTGAAGGTTTCAGGCTCCGGGCAGGTGGAAGAACAACACCAAAACTTAGCAACCGGTTTTATACGGAAGAATACGCCGCCTACGGGTTCAAGGATCAGAAATGGAAGTATTTTGTGAGCGGTACCTATTCTATCAACAACAAAACCATTTACGATTTTCCTTTGCATTACCTGCGCGCTTCTTTCCAGCGCGATACCAAGATACCCGGACAGGAACTGCAATTTGTACAGGAAGATAATTTCCTGCTGTCTTTTAAACGCGGCGATAACAACAAATGGCTCTACAACGATATCTTCCGGTTTGATTATGTGCGTGAACTCAACAACCATTTTTCCTATACACTGGGTACCAAGTACTGGAAACAATCGCCCGCAGGAAAAGAGTTTGTATACACCAAATTAAACAACGGCGTACCGTTTAATGTACCCGATATTACTACCGGTGAAGCCGCTGTTGAACTGCGCTGGGCTCCGCACGAACAGTTTTACCAGGGAAAATTATATCGCATTCCCATCATCAATAAATACCCGATTTTCAAACTGCGTTATATTGCCGGTATCAAAGGTCTATTTGGAGGCGAGTATAATTACCAGAGCATCAACCTGAGTTTTTACAAACGTTCTTATTTATCGCAGCTGGGGTATACCGATGTATCGCTTGAGGGCGGCTACCTTTTTGGAAAGGTTCCTTTTCCGCTGTTAACGATTCACCGTGCCAACCAAACCTATACTTACCAATTGAATTCATACAACCTCATGAACTTTCTTGAGTTTGTGAGCGATCACTATGCGTCTGTAAATATTGATCATTATTTCAACGGTTTTATTTTCAATAAAATCCCGTTACTGAAAAAATTAAAATGGCGCGAGGTAATTACAGGCAAACTGTTAATGGGCGGTCTTCGCAATGAAAATGATCCGTCTAAAACGCCTGATCAGCTGAAGTTCCCGGTAACGGAAGGAGAAACCTCTACTTTTACACTGTCAAAAGAACCCTATATAGAGGTAAGCGCCGGTATCGCGAATATCTTTAAACTGCTTAGGGTAGATGTGGTAAAACGTTTAAGCTACCTGGATCATCCCAATGTTCCGCAATGGGGTATCCGGGGAAGGATTAAATTTGATTTTTAAAAGAGCTGCTATGAGTAGTGTACGCAACACACTTCAACAAAATATTTATAAAGTGATAGACCCGTTTGTACGGGTACTGATTAAGATCGGTTTAACACCCAACGGTGTTACTACCATTGGATTAATAATGAATATTGGTGTTGCCATCATTTTTATTGTAGGCGCAGAAGAAGGTAACCGCGGCGATCTCAGGTATGTGGGCTGGGCCGGGGCCCTGATCTTATTTGCCGGTTTGTTTGATATGCTGGATGGACAGGTAGCCCGGCTGGGCAATATGGCATCTGCTTTTGGCGCTATGTATGATTCTGTGCTGGACAGGTACAGCGAGCTGATCATGTTTTTTGGTATCTGCTATTACCTGGTGGCTCATCACTACTTCCTGAGCTCTATTTTTGCATTCATTGCCCTGATTGGTTCCATGATGGTCAGTTACACGAGGGCGAGGGCAGAAGGACTGGGTATTGCTTTAAAAGGCGGATTGATGCAACGCCCTGAACGTGTAATACTGGTGGGCATCACCGCCGGCCTCTGCGGCATTGTATCGAATTTCATTGGAGGCGATTATAAATTATTCGTAAAAGGCATTCCCTTTCATATTTTTGAAACGATCTCTATTTTCACCATACCTATTTTTTGTATGGCGTTTCTTACCAATATTACTGCCCTAAGGCGTTTAAGGGATGCAAAAAAAGCATTTGAAGAAAAAGAAAAAATGGAACGGAAAAAAATAACCGCCGGGGTTGCCGGCGCCTTCCTGCTGTTATCAGGTCTTATTGCCGGCAGTACAGGAACTATCCATGCGCAAACTATTCAGGCTGCATTGCGGTTGAACGCAGCAGACACCTTCCCGGTACCACCCGGCAATGCCAACCAGTTGTTTTACCTGCAACGCACATCCAATAAAAATACTATTGTATACGATCTCAATATGGTCAATGGAAGGCTGAACAAGGAAGACCCCGTGCATGTTTACTGGATAAGATATTCAGACCAGGGGCAGCGGCAGGAACTTTCTTATATACAACGTACCTTCGCATACGGTATAAAAGCAACCCCGCTTGCAAATGACGCCGGGTTTGTGATGCATTTTGTATCATATAAAAAATACTTGTTGTACCTGGTTAAATCTCCCGATAATAAATACCGGGTATATACAACGGTGAATGCTAAAAAAGTGGTGCTGAACCGCATTTTTATAAAGCTGAACGGCGGGTCTTTCTGGGCGCCCAATGTGGAATATGTAGAAATAAAAGGAGTTGATGCCAGCAATGGCCGGGAGATCACTGATCGCCTTAAAATATAGTAACTATGCCAAAGAATTATGTGTCTAACGGAACGGAGTCATCGCGCATGTTCAGGAATGGTTTTATGGAAAGCCTTTCAAAAGTACATTATTCGGTTCCTTTATTCATTTATATACCCGTCATCGTTTTTTTTATATACCGCTCCTTTGCCATAGCTGATAATAAAATCGGCTGGTTCTTTCTTTACCTGGCTGCGGGTTTGTTTATCTGGACCATTACTGAGTACCTGCTGCACCGGTATATTTTTCATTTTGTTCCCAAGTCTAAATGGGGTTTACGCCTGCACTTTATATTTCATGGTGTGCACCACGATTACCCAAGGGATGCAAAAAGGCTGGTAATGCCTCCCTCTGCCAGCATACCGTTGGCATTACTTTTTTATTTTCTTTTCCGCTGGTTGCTGCCGGCAAATATGATGGATGCATTTTTTGCAGGATTTCTGGTTGGTTACCTCGTATATGATATGACCCACTATGCCATTCATCATGCCAATTTCAAAAGCCCGATAATGAAGGCTATCAAGCAACACCACATGCTGCACCATTATTCCGATTCCAGCAAAGGCTATGGGGTCAGCTCTTCCCTCTGGGATATATTGTTTCAGTCGGGGTTTAAAGAAAAAAAATAACCGCGCGTTTTAATGCCACCCAGACTATTTACTGTTAGACTAGTACTAATCATGGGCGCTATTTCTATAGCGTATATGCTGGTTTCCTATTTTTTGATAGGCTTCAGACCGGAACAATTGTTCCTGGTGATCTTATGCAACGTATTATTCTTTGCTTCGCTGGCAACCAGGAACTTCGTGGTATCATTTTCGGTTTTCATTGTCTATTGGATCATTTTTGATTACATGAAGGCCTTTCCGAATTACCGGTTTCATGCAGTGCACATCGAAAGCATTTACAATACCGAGAAAGCATTATTCGGAATCCATACGGCAGATGGAACTGTTATTACACCCAACGAATACTGGCAATTGCACCGGCATGGCTTTCTCGATTTTATGGCCGGGCTTTTTTATCTCTGCTGGATACCGGTGCCGCTCTTGTTTGCATTCTGGTTATTCTTAAAAAACAAACGGTATTTTTTTTATTTTGCCTTCAGTTTTCTCCTGGTAAACCTGCTGGGTTTTGTTGTTTACTATGCATACCCCGCCGCACCGCCATGGTATGTGAGCCAGCATGGGTTTAACTTTTATCCGGCTACACCCGGCAACACGGCGGGCCTTGCAAGATTTGATAAGCTGGTGCATGCAAATATTTTCCAATCGCTATACAGTAAAAGTTCCAATATATTTGCGGCAATGCCTTCGCTGCATTCGTCTTATCCGGTTATCGTTTTTTACTATGCTATAAAGAGCAGGTTGCGGTATATGAAGTATTTGTTCGCGCTGATCATGTGCGGTATCTGGTTTTCGGCCGTGTATACCAATCATCATTACGTGCTGGATGTACTGGCTGGTATTGGTTGCGCAGCGCTGGGAATATGGTTGTTCAACCTGGTGGGCAACAGGCTGCTGCCGGAAAAAAGAATCAATGCGGTTAGTTAAAAGAAACCAACTCGGGGATAGCGGTTTTGTGGCAGCCGATGCCATCTACCATTACGTTTACAATAAACTCGGCTCGTTTATTAAGGCTGGCATATTGCTTATCTACATTCAATGGCATTTCAAGTCCTTTAAATGAACTAACGATAAGATAGGAGAGTGATTCAATATAAGCCCCATCCATTTCCCTGAACTCGCCGGACTTTACACCGCCTGCAATGATTTCTTTTACAAGGGCCACCTGCTGCGTGTCGTACTTCTTCTTTATCATTTCCATTTTACCGGCAAAATCAATCAAATCTTTTTTCAATACTTCGTTCAGGTTAGCCAGCTGGCTTATTTTTTTCAGCCGGGTGCGGCAGTAGGCAATTAGTTTTTCTTTTGATCCAAAGGCTGCATTGATTTCTACCGTTACCTGCTTAAAAAATTCTGTCATCTCCTGGTGAACAACGGCCTCAAAAATTTCATCTTTGCTGGCAAAATAATAATAAAGCGCACCCTTGCATTTTCCAATCCTGGAAGCAATATCATCCATGGTGGTTTTCTTCAGTCCCTGCCGTTCAAACAATGCCCGGGCAGCAGAAAGAATATCTGCCAATACAATTTCGTCCCTGTTAAGATGTTCGCCCATGGTAATGTTATTTCTGCGCTGCCAGGTTTGCTGTAAAGTTACGCAAGTACAAATAAATATCGGTACTCCAAACCGGGGGTAGGGGCAAACAAGGGTTATGGTTTTGTTAAGTAGCGGGCTAAAACAAAAGCGGCCGCACCCGGCGGTGGATGACAATGTAAAATGCAGCGTTTGATACCGCAATAGTGCCTGGCTTTAACGGTTGCTGTGCTGATGGGCAAGGGGAGAACCTGTTAATTTTTAGACTGAATTGCCAAAATCTGGTTTTTGCGCCACGGCCGGCCGCAATTTG
>Ga0070667_100003046_pt1 | contig 14407 bp, 9 predicted proteins | sample KBSS33metaG_FD_64659 | JGI IMG/M metagenome (GOLD analysis project Ga0070667, IMG submission 64659) | Switchgrass rhizosphere microbial communities from Kellogg Biological Station, Michigan, USA - KBS S3-3 metaG | ecosystem: Host-associated > Plants > Roots > Rhizosphere > Soil ... | reverse complement strand
GTCGAGAAGGCTGGGCGGCACACCATTCCCACAGAGTGGCGAACCGAACTCACTGACACGTTCAAGGAAGCCTACCCGGGCTATCTACTCAAGATCTCACCCATAACCGAGTTATCGCTCTGGGCGCAGGTAGAAAACTCGGCCGATCCGCGTTTGCTTACGTTTGAGGCCGTGATGCGCGACAGCGATTCCGGTGGTGATCATTCCACGGGACATCCAGGAAATATGGCCCGCTATGAGACCCAAGTGTGGCATTCAGACAGGGCGACGCAGGGCACCTTTCTCAGAGAGCTTCGCCGAATGTTCACCAAAGAGAAGACCAAGAGCGGGCTCGTTGAGATCGACCAACCGCTGGACTTCGACGACCTGTCGGACCCAGATGTCAAAGTTGTGTTGCGAGACGACGTTCGACAAATCAAAGCACGTGTGCTCAACAGCGAAGGCAGGAAAAAGACAGTCATTTTCGACGGCCGCGAACCCCAGATGACCATCATGATGGACGGCGTCTTCGATATCTCACCGAGCGAAACCAAGTTCTGGGAAGAAGCCCGGTCAGTCATCGTCGACCTTGCGACCAACGGTGGTGTCAGCCTGGCGCCGAAGTGGGACACTGGCGAGTGGGAGCATCCGGACAGCGCGATCAAGGTGGAGGTGAATCCGCGTGACGTACCAGCTCATGAGGATAACCGCAGCCCTGACGAAGGGGTTTGAGCGTCCACAAGACGGTTCGGTTCCGTGGTCAAGGCTCATCGCAGGCTACGCGTTACCGACGCTATGCGGAGTCGGCACATTCACTTGGGCTTCCTCCCTCAAGCCCGGTGCACTCTTGCCGGCAGCGGCAATCATCTCGGGGGTCCTGTTGTCCCTTTCGACGATGAGCTACAACAGGGTCAAAGACCTCTCAGGGGACCATGACTGGGACGGGATCGATCCGATGTCAGCCGCCGTGGAGTTCGCTCGAGCATCGGTGCGGGCCGCGCAGATATCAATCGCCACATCGAGCTTGCTGGTCGTAGGTCTGCTGATTCCAGATCAATCAACCTATGCGCATGCGGTCGTTGCGGCTTCCTGCGCCGTGCTGCTGCACCTGTTCGTTCGAATCTGGTATCTGCTCGTGATGATCAGACACCAAGTAGGGGCTACGGCCGGTCAACGCGCGACGCGGCCCGTGCGCCATTGAGTTTCCGTGTGGTGCGGCTGCACGGCCACGGTGCATCAGTTCGCGATGCGGGACTGTCCCGGGTTTGGATGCAGCGGTTTTCGCAACAGGCTTCCCGGAGGCGCTGGTGCGGTCGGCGCTGAAGTCGAGCTGCTATGTCGGGCGCTTCCCCTCGAGCACGACCTCAGCGATCTGCTCGGCGATCTGCTGGATGTCGAAGTCGGCAGTGTTTACGGCAACCTTGTCTGCGAGTGATGGGCTGTAGGACCGGACGTCAGATGCGTCAACACCGTGCCAGATCGGCAGCAGCGACTGTTCGCCTGCCACCGTGCGGGTGACCAGGCCGTCGAGCTCGTGGTTCGTCCAGCCTTTACCGAAGAAAGAACCCGAGAGCACGACTATACCCATGCGACTCGATCGGATTCCGGCATCGATCTTTCGACGGAGGCTGTCGCCAATGCGCATTTCGGTCTTGTCCAACCACACCGTTACTCCCCTTGCGGTGAGTGCGTCGCGTAGCGGCACCGCGACTGATTCTTTGTCCTCACTGGCGTGTGAGAGGAACACGTCCCAGGTCTGGCCGCCGAAGAGATCGTCAATGGGTTCGATGGGTTCGCGGACTTCGATGTTGCGAGCTGCGTTGTGCACTCGTCTCTCTTGCAGCGGAGGCAGCAGCCCCGGCGCCGGCGGTTGGACTTGGACACCAGCACGTACTTTGCCGGCCAGTCCACCGAGGTCGACCACCACGTACCAGTGGTCATTACTCGGGATCGGAAGGCGGGCGGGTGATTTCGTTGCCCGTCCTCCGTGAAACCGGGCCTGCCGTCCTGAGCAGAATGCGCGGTAGTTCGAGCTGGTCATGAGGCGGACGTTGGCCTGCTTATCGAGCGTGACGACGGCTAAGGCACCCTTAGGCTGCTGCCCGAGGTCGTAGTACAGATGTTCCATCCCTCAAGTCTGCCTTCGAGGTACGACATTCTGGCCGATGTCTTTCTCAACTTTTCTCACCTGGCAAAGAGGTTCTGCGGCGGTCCATGCCTTCGGCGCTGCAGTCAGCCCGACGGGCTACAGGACGAGGTGTTCCGGCGCATTGGTGCCCTTTGCCTTGCCGGGCGGGCGAGTGGGCAATAGGCGCTGTCTATTCCACGTGGGGATCGGGCGCGGGGATTTACGCGGACAAGTCCCTGGCAACCCTGATTCACCACATCAACAAGGTGAACCCCCACAAACACAAAGGTCACGAACCCTTTTGAGTTCGTGACCTTAGTGCCGGCAGTTCGTCGAACTGCTGTTGAGTGGGCGAAGGGGTGTCTTGAGTCATGACATAGGTGACAGATGAGTCGCGTCATGGGTTACAGCTGGAACGACGCCCGATGAGTCGCGTCATAGGTGACAGTCGTGGCTCATGTCGAAAGCCCGTGTGGTGGTGTTGGAAGTCGTCTCAGGTCACCTGTCGATCAGCGCCGCGGCTCGCGCCTACTCGATGTCTCGCCAACACATCTACCGCCTCCTCAAGCGCTACCACGACGGCGGGCTAGAGGCCGTCGAACCTCGATCACGGCGGCCGGCCAGCAACCCCCGAGCGGTCACCGACGAGGTCATCGCCGCAATCGTGCTGCTGCGCGAGAAACTCACCGCCAACGGCCTCGACGCCGGCCCGGTGACCCTGCAATCACACCTAGCTGAACAACAGCTACCGGTGCCCTCTACCTCCACCATTCGCCGCATCCTGCACCACCACGGCCTGATCACCCCGCAGCCACGTAAACGCCCCAAACGATCCTTCCGGCGGTTCGCAGCCGAGCAGCCCAACGAATGCTGGCAGTCGGACTTCACGCACTGGCCATTGGCCGACGGCACCGACACCGAAATCCTCAACTGGCTCGACGACCATTCCCGATACCTGCTGTACTGCACCGCATTCCGCAGCGTCAGCGTTAACCAGGTCGTGGCCAGCTTCACGACCCTGATCGACACCAACGGGATGCCCGCATCCACCCTGACCGACAACGGATCGGTTTACACGTCCCGATTCACCCACGGCCACAATGACTTCGAGCGACTCATCGCCACCCTGGGGATCAAACAAAAGAACGGCAGCCCCGGACACCCCCAAACCCAAGGGAAAATCGAACGCTTCCACCAAACTCTCAAACGCTGGCTGGCCGCGCGCCCCCGACCCGCGACGCTGACCGACCTGCAAGACCTACTCGACGAATTCACCGTCATCTACAACACTGCCCGCGTGCACCGGGCACTACCGGCAGGAACTACCCCTGCGCAGGCCTACGCCGCTCGTCCCAAAGCCACCCCGACCGGCGTCATCGAACATTTCCGCATCCGCCACGACACCGTCGACCAATTCGGCAAACTCACCCTGCGCCACGGCAGCCAACTGCACCACCTAGGCATCGGACGCCGCCACGCCGGCACACCCGTACTCATCCTGGTGGCCACCAGCACCGTCACCGTAATCAGCAAATACAGCTACGACCCGATCGCCAGCCACCACATCAACCCCGACCGGAACTACTGGCCCAACCAACAAAAAACCCCGGCCAAAAGGCCGGGGTTTCCTGTAACCGATGACTCGACTCATGTGTAACCCATGACTCGACTCACCACATTGAGTGGGCGAAGGGGGACTTGAACCCCCACGTCCCGAAGGACACTGGCACCTGAAGCCAGCGCGTCTGCCATTCCGCCACTCGCCCCAAACAACTGGGAGAGAGTATCACCACCCCCACCCCCGGCTCCAAATCCGCCGCTGACCACCGGACTTCTGCGCAGGTGGGCCCGCAGGCGGCGCGAAATGACGCGATCGGAGGGTCCGCGTGCCGGCTCGCCACCTCCTGACCAGCGGCTTTCGAATTCTCACGATTCTGTTGGTCACGAATTACAAGGTCAGGCCGATACCATGCGTAACAGTGCTGTGCGCAGTTATCGCGCACATCACATCGTGACCATCGAGAAGAAGCGAGGCAGGGGGACATGGGTCTGGTCGACCGGTTCGAGCGCAAGCTCGAGACCACGGTCGGAGACGCTTTTGCCCGCGTCTTCGGGGGGTCGATCGCACCCCCGGAAGTCGAGGCCGCTCTTCAGCGAGAAGCCGAGTCCGGTGCCCATGATGTCGGCGGCGGCCGTATTTTGGCACCGAACCATTACGTCATTACGCTCAGTTACACCGATTTCGAGAAGGTGAACGCCGATCCTGACCTCACACCCAGTGCTTTTGCCAAACACCTTGAGGGATTCGTCCATGAGCGGGGATGGCAAACGTATGGTGAGGTGGTCGTCAGGTTTGAGCCGTCACCTGGCCTTCATACCGGCCAATTCCGCGTCCACGGCGCGGTCAACCCCGACTCAACCGCCGGGCCACCGCGGCCGGCACCCAGCGACCGCGTGCACACCGCAGAACCAGGAGTACCAACGATGACTGACAACCCGACCCACCGTCCCGGCCCGGGACAGGGCCAGCCAGGCGACGAGTACGACTACGGACGGCAGCCCGACGAGCAGCGCGGTCAGCAGTACCCGCAGGACCCGAACCAGGGCTACGGCCAGCCGCCGCAAGGTTACGGACAGCAGCAGGGCGGCTATGGACAACCGGCCGGCCAGGGCGGCCCCGGTTACGGCCCGCAGGGCGGCTACGGACAGCAGGGTGACCAGGCCGGTTACGGCGCCGGCCCGTCCGGGTACGGCCAGGGCGGCTTCGGTGGCCCCCAGGGTGGTCCTCCCGGACCGCCACCGGTCGGCCCGCAGCAGGGTTACGGCCAGCCCGACCAGGGTTACGGACAGCAGAGCTACGGCCAGCAGCCCGACCAGGGTTATGGCGGCCAGCAGGGCGGGTACGGCCAGCCGCAGCAGGGCGGCTACGGCCAGCCCGACCAGGGCTATGGACAGCAGGGCGGGTACGGCCAACCGCCGCAGGGCGGCTACGGCCAGCCCGACCAGGGTTACGGTCAACCGGCCGGCCAGCCCCAGCAGAACTACGGCCAGCCGAGCTACGGCCAACCTTCCGGCCAGGGCGGCTACGGCGAGCAGAACTATGGCCAGCCGCCGCAGGGCGGCTACGGCCAGCCCGACCAGGGTTACGGCCAGGCTCCGGCCGACCAGGGTTACGCCCCGGCGCCGGGTGGCTACGGCGACCCGGGTTACGGCGGCGGCGCAGGCGCCGGCTACGCCGAGCCCGAATACGGCCAGCCGGGCGGGTACGGCGGCGGCTACGGTGCCGCCGGAGCGAATGTCACCCTCCAGCTCGACGACGGCAGCGGCCGCACCTACCAGCTGCGCGAAGGCGCCAACGTGATCGGCCGCGGACAGGACGCGCAGTTCCGTCTGCCCGACACCGGTGTCTCGCGCCGGCACCTCGAGATCCGCTGGGACGGGCACACCGCGCTGCTCTCGGATCTGAACTCGACCAACGGCACCACCGTCAACAACGCCCCGGTTCAGGAGTGGCAGCTGGCCGACGGCGACGTCATCCGGGTGGGTCACTCCGAGATCGTGGTCCGCGTTCACTGAGCCCGGTTTTCGTCACCGGCCGGATGATGTGCGCACCGGCCGGTGACCGCCAAAGTATCGTGACGATGCCGACGGCTACCGGGCACCGGGCCCAGCCTCGACGCGGCAACGGAGAGGACGTCGGATGCAGGGGTTAGTTCTGCAACTGACGCGGGTCGGTTTCCTTCTGTTGCTCTGGCTTTTCATCTGGTCGGTTCTGCGCGTCCTGCGCACCGACATCTACGCACCCACCGGAGCCGTCATGGTGCGGCGCGGTCTGGCGTTCCGGGGCACCCTGCTGCCCAACCGGGACCGACGCCGGTACGCGCGCCAGTTGGTGGTGGTCGAAGGAGCCCTGGCGGGCACCCGGATCACCCTGACCAGCCAGCCCGTCCTGATCGGCCGGGCCGACGACTCCACCCTGGTGCTCACCGACGACTACGCCTCGACACGGCACGCCCGGCTGTCGCCGAGAGGCTCCGAGTGGTACGTCGAAGACCTAGGATCGACCAACGGTACATACCTGGACAGGGCGAAAGTGACGACGGCGGTAAGGGTTCCAATGGGAACGCCGGTTCGAATCGGCAAGACGGTAATTGAGCTGCGCCCGTGACACTCGTACTCCGATATGCCGCGCGCAGCGACCGCGGCCTGGTCCGCGCCAACAATGAGGACTCCGTCTACGCCGGGGCCCGCCTCCTCGCGCTGGCGGACGGCATGGGCGGCCACGCCGCGGGCGAGGTCGCCTCGCAACTGGTCATCGCCGCCCTCGCCCACCTGGACGACGACGAACCCGGCGGCGACCTGCTGGCCAAGCTGAACGACGCCGTCCACGACGGCAACTCCGCCATCGCGGCGCACGTCGAGGCCGACCCCGAGCTCGAAGGCATGGGTACCACCCTGAGCGCCATCCTGTTCGCGGGGACGCGGCTGGGCATGGTGCACATCGGCGACTCGCGCGGCTACCTGATGCGCGACGGCGAGCTGACCCAGATCACCAAGGACGACACCTTCGTCCAGACCCTGGTCGACGACGGCCGCATCACCGCCGAAGAGGCCCATAGCCATCCGCAGCGTTCGCTGATCATGAAGGCGCTGACCGGCCACGAGGTCGAGCCGACGCTCACCATGCGCGAGGCCCGCGCCGGGGACCGGTACCTGCTCTGCTCGGACGGCCTGTCCGACCCGGTCAGCCACGAGACCATCCAGGCCGCCATGCAGATCCCGGACGTCGTGGACTGCGCCGACCGGCTCATCGAGCTGGCGCTGCGCGGCGGTGGCCCGGACAACGTCACCGTCGTGGTGGCCGACGTCGTGGACTACGAATACGGCCAGACCGCACCGATCCTCGCCGGCGCGGTGTCCGGTCAGGATGACGACACCCTGCCGCCCAACACTTCGGCCGGACGTGCCTCCGCCTTCAACCCGAAGCGTGCGGCGGCATCGAAAAAGCCTGCGGCACAACCTGATCCACCAGCGAAGAAGAAGCACACCCGGCGCAACCTGATCATCGGCGCCATCCTGCTGATCCTGCTGCTCGTCAGCGGACTGGCCGTCGGGCGCTATCTGATCCGGAGCAACTACTACGTTTCCGGCTACAACGGCTCGGTCTACATCATGCGCGGCATCCCGGGCTCGCTACTCGGATTACCACTGCAGGAGCCGTACCTGCTGGCGTGCCTCGACACCCACTCCGAGATGACGATCATCGGCGTCGACGACACCCATCCGGGCTGCCAGCCCATGAGGGTCTCGGATCTGCGCGAGTCCGGCCGCGCCCAGGTCACCGCCGGCCTGCCGACCGGCACCGTGGACGACGCGATCCGTCAGCTCAAGGAACTCAGCCGCAGCTCACTGCTGCCGCTGTGCGCGCCACCCGTCGTCACCCCGCCGGTTCCGGCACCGGTCCCGTCGCTGTCGGTCGTGCCCCAGCCGCCGCGCGGGCCGGCCCCCGGCCCCGAGGCCCCGGCGCCGACGACCCCGGCGCCGACCCCCGCACCGCCACCGGGTCCTGGCCCGGCCCCGGCGCCCAACCCCTCCAGCCCCGCGCCTGCCCCGACCTCGCCCGCGGCTCCGTCCCCGACGGCCACGGCACTCCCTCCGCCACCTCAGGAGCCGGGCACCAACTGCCGGAACGCGTCATGACGGCCCGAGAGCGAGTGGGAGTCTCGGCATGACGACGCAGCCGCAGTCTCCTGTCGCGGTCGCCCCTCCACTGCCCAATCGGCGTAATTCCGAGTTGGTGCTGCTGGGATTCGCTGCCGTGATCACGACTGTGGCTCTGCTCATCGTCGAGGCCAACCAGGAGAGCGGCCTGCGGCTGGACCTCATCCGGTTCACCCTCGGCTTCGTCGTGCTGTTCGGCGGCGCCCATCTGGCGGTGCGCCGGTACGCGCCCTACGCCGACCCGCTGCTGCTGCCGGTGGTCGCGCTGCTGAACGGCCTGGGCCTGGTGCTGATCTACCGGCTGGACCTGTCGGCACACACCCGGCCCGCCGGAATCCTGCCGGGCGGCAACGCCAACCAGCAGATGCTGTGGACGCTGCTCGGCATCCTGGTGTTCACCGCCGTGCTGATGTTCGTGCACGACCACCGGATACTGGCCCGCTACGGCTACATCTGCGGCCTGGCCGGCCTGGTGCTGCTGGCCATCCCCGCGGTGCTGCCCGATTCGGTGGCCGAGCAGTACGGCGCCAAGATCTGGATCCGCTTGCCGGGCTTCTCGATTCAGCCCGCCGAATTCTCCAAGATCCTGCTCCTGATCTTCTTCGCCAGCGTGCTCGTCACCAAGCGCAGCCTGTTCACCAGCGCCGGCAAGCACGTGTTCGGAATGGACCTGCCGCGGCCCCGCGACCTGGCGCCGCTGCTGGTGGCCTGGATCGGCTCGATCGGCGTGATGGTGTTCGAGAAGGACCTCGGGGCGTCCCTGCTGCTCTACGCGACATTCCTAGTGCTGCTGTACGTCGCCACCGAAAAACTCAGCTGGGTCATCATCGGGCTGAGCCTGTTCTGCGTGGGAAGCCTTGTCGCATACCAACTTTTCGACCACGTACGGGTGCGCGTGCAGAACTGGCTGGACCCGTTCGCCGACCCCGACGGCGCCGGGTACCAGATGGTGCAGTCACTGTTCAGCTTCGCCACGGGCGGCATCTTCGGCACCGGCCTGGGCAACGGGCAGCCCGGCACGGTGCCCGACGCGTCCACCGACTTCATCATCGCCGCGGTGGGCGAGGAGCTCGGACTCGTCGGTCTGGCCGCGGTGCTGATGCTCTACACGATCGTCGTCATCCGGGGTCTGCGCACCGCCATCGCGGTGCGCGACAGCTTCGGCAAGCTGCTCGCCGCCGGCCTGTCCGCCGCGCTGGCGCTGCAGCTGTTCATCGTCGTCGGCGGCGTCACCAAACTCATCCCGCAGACCGGTCTGACCACGCCGTGGATGTCCTACGGCGGCTCGTCGTTGCTGTCCAACTACGTGCTGCTGGCCCTGCTCTTGCGGGTCTCGCATGTCGCGCGCCGTCCGCTGTCGACCCGGGGCCCAAACCAATCATCGATCGCGGCGGCCAACACCGAGGTGATCGAGAAGCAATGAACACCTCCCTCCGTCGCGTCTCCGGACTGGTGATGGCACTCGTCGTGCTGCTGCTGCTCAACGCCACCACCACGCAGGTGTTCGCCGCCGACGGCCTGCGCGCCGACCCGCGGAACCAGCGGGTGCTGCTCGACGAGTACTCCCGCCAGCGCGGCCAGATCACCGCCGGCGGCCAGCTGCTGGCCTACTCGATGCCGACCAACGGCCGGTTCCGCTACCTGCGCATCTACCCGAACCCACTGGTCTACGCGCCGGTCACCGGCTTCTACTCGTTGCAGTACTCGAGCACCGGCCTCGAGCGCGCCGAGGACAGCATCCTCAACGGCTCCGACGAACGGCTGTTCGGCAACCGCATCGCCGACTTCTTCACCGGCCGTGATCCGCGCGGCGGCAACGTCGACACCACGATCGTGCCGCGGGTCCAGCAGGCCGCATGGGACGCAATGCAGCAGGGCTGCGGCGGCAACCCGTGCAAGGGCTCGGTGGTCGCGCTCGATCCGTCCACCGGCAAGATTCTGGCCATGGTGTCGTCGCCGTCGTACGACCCCAACCTGCTGGCGTCGCATGAAGGCGACAGGCAGTCCGCCGCCTGGCAGGAGTTGCGCGACAACCCCGATTCGCCGCTGCAGAACCGGGCCATCTCCGAGACCTACCCGCCCGGGTCGACGTTCAAGGTGCTGACCACCGCCGCTGCGCTGCAGGCCGGTGCCACCCCGGACACCCAGCTGACCTCGGCGGCGCGAATCACGCTGCCGGACAGCACCGCAACGCTCGAGAACTACGGCGGCGCGGCATGCGGCGGCGGCCCGACGGTGTCCCTGCGCGAAGCCTTCGCCAAGTCCTGCAACACCGCCTTCGTCGAACTGGGCCTGCACAACGGGGCCGACGCGATGCGGACCATGGCCAAGCAGTTCGGGCTGGACACCCCACCGCCGTCGATTCCGCTGCAGGTCGCGGAGTCGACGGTCGGCCCGATTTCCGACGCCCCGGCCCTGGGTATTTCCAGCATCGGACAGAAGGACGTCGCCCTGACCCCGCTGCAGAACGCGATGATCGCCGCGACCATCGCCAACGGCGGCGTCAGCATGGCCCCGTACCTGGTCGACGACCTGAAGGGACCCGACCTTTCCAACATCGCGGCGACCTCCCCGCACCAACAGCGGCGGGCCATCTCATCCCAGGTCGCCGCTACACTTACGGATCTGATGGTCGGCGCCGAGCAGGTGACGCAGCAGAAGGGAGCCATAGCCGGCGTGCAGATCGCATCAAAGACGGGCACCGCCGAACACGGCACCGATCCGCGTAATACCCCACCCCACGCGTGGTACATCGCCTTTGCGCCGGCGAAATCCCCGAAGGTGGCGGTCGCGGTCCTAGTGGAGAATGGTGGCGACCGTTTGTCCGCAACCGGCGGTGCGCTGGCCGCACCCATCGGGCGGGCCACCATCGCCGCGGCGCTACGGGAGGGATCATGAGCGGGGCAGCGAGGAGCGGAGGCGGATCGCGGATGTGCTGCCTGCGAGAAGCGGAGGCGGATCGCGGATGAGCGCACGTGTCGGAGTCACACTTTCCGGCCGCTATCGACTTCAGCGACTCATCGCCACCGGTGGCATGGGTCAAGTCTGGGAGGGCGTCGACAGCAGGCTCGGCCGACAGGTCGCCATCAAGGTGCTGAAGGCCGAGTACTCGACCGACCCCGAATTCGTCGAGCGGTTCCGCGCCGAGGCGCGCACGGTCGCGATGCTGAACCACCCCGGCATCGCCAGCGTCTACGACTACGGCGAGACCGAGCTCGACGACGCCGGCCGCACCGCCTACCTCGTCATGGAACTCGTCAACGGCGAGCCGCTGAACTCCGTCATCAAGCGCACCGGCCGGCTGTCGCTGCGGCATTCGCTGGACATGCTCGAGCAGACGGGCCGGGCCCTGCAGGTCGCGCACAGCGCCGGCCTGGTGCACCGCGACGTCAAACCCGGCAACATCATGATCACCCCGACCGGCCAGGTGAAGCTCACCGACTTCGGTATCGCCAAGGCCGTCGACGCCGCGCCGGTGACCCAGACCGGCATGGTCATGGGCACCGCGCAGTACATCGCGCCGGAGCAGGCCCTGGGCCACGACGCCACCGCGGCCAGCGACGTCTACTCGCTCGGTGTCGTCGGCTACGAGTCCGTCTCCGGCCGACGCCCGTTCACCGGTGACGGCGCCCTGACCGTCGCGATGAAGCACATCAAGGAAGCGCCGCCACCGCTGCCGGCCGACCTGCCCCCGAACGTCCGCGAGCTGATCGAGATCAGCCTCGCCAAGGACGCCATCCACCGTTACCGCAGTGGCGGCCCGTTCGCCGACGCTGTCGCCGCGGTCCGGGCCGGACGGCGCCCCCCGCGGCCCAACCAGGCGCCGACCATCGGGCGGGCCGCTCCGGCGGCGATTCCGTCGAGCACGCAGGCGCGGGCGGCCATCGAGCCGGCCCGTCCGGCACCGGCGACCCCGCGGCCCCGGCCGGCCAGCGGTAGCCACCGGCCCGCCCCGCCCGCGCGCCGGACGTTCTCGCCCGGTCAGCGCGCGCTGTTGTGGGCGGCGGGTGTCCTGGGTGCGCTGGCGATCGTCATCGCGATCCTGATCGTGCTGAACGCGCAGGACCGGCAGGACCAGAAGAACCAGCAGCAGTCCACCGTCACCAACACCATCACCGAGACCACGAAGACGCCCGGCGCACCGGCGGGTCAGTCGGCTTCGCTCCCTGATCTGTCAGGACCGGCCATCTCATGACCACGCCCCAGCACCTCTCCGACCGCTACGAACTGGGGGACATCCTCGGTTTCGGTGGCATGTCCGAGGTTCACCTCGGGCGCGACCTGCGCCTGCACCGCGATGTGGCGGTCAAGGTGCTGCGCGCCGACCTCGCTCGCGATCCGAGCTTCTACCTGCGCTTCCGACGCGAGGCGCAGAACGCCGCGGCGCTGAACCACCCAGCGATCGTCGCCGTCTACGACACCGGTGAGGCCGAGACGCCCAACGGGCCGCTGCCGTACATCGTCATGGAGTACGTCGACGGCGTGACGTTGCGCGACATCGTGCACACCGAGGGACCGCTGCCGCAGCAGCGCGCCATCGAGATCATCGCCGACGCCTGCCAGGCCCTGAACTTCAGTCACCAGCACGGCATCGTGCACCGGGACATCAAGCCGGCCAACATCATGATCAGCAAGGCCAATGCGGTCAAGGTCATGGACTTCGGAATCGCCCGGGCCATCGCCGACAGCAGCAACCGGATGACGCAGACCGCGGCGGTCATCGGCACCGCCCAGTACCTCTCGCCCGAGCAGGCCAGCGGGCAGAACGTCGATGCCCGCTCGGACGTGTACTCGCTGGGCTGCGTGCTCTACGAACTGATCACCGGCGAGCCCCCCTTCGTCGGCGATTCCCCGGTCGCGGTGGCTTACCAGCACGTCCGCGAGGACCCGGTGCCGCCGTCGCAGCGTCACTCCGGCATCACCCCGGAACTGGACGCCGTCGTGCTCAAGGCCCTGGCGAAGAACCCGGACAACCGCTACCAGAGCGCCGCGGACATGCGGAACGACCTGATCCGCGTGCACGCCGGTGAGGCACCCGATGCACCCAAGGTGCTGACCGACGCCGAGCGCACCGCCATGCTGGGCACGGGCGGATTCGGTGGACCGCGCAGCATGATGCCGGAGCAGATCAGCGTCAACCCGCAGCCGTACCGCTCGACGGACCGCGCCTCGACCCCGATCGGTCGCTGGCTGATCGCTGCCGCCATCCTCGCCGTCCTGACGGTCGTCGTAACCGTCGCGATCAACCTGATCGGCGGCAAGCCGCACGACCAGCAGATTCCGGACGTGCGCGGGCTGGCTCAGGCCGACGCCGTCGCCAACCTGCAGAACCGCGGCTTCAAGACCCGCACGCAGCAGCGGCCCGACTCCACGGTGGCGCCGGACCACGTCATCGGCACCGAACCCTCGGCCAACGCCTCCGTCGCCGCCGGCGACGAGATCACCATCAACATCTCCACCGGCCCTGAGCAGCGCGAGGTCCCCGACGTCTCGAAGTTGTCGCCCGCCGACGCGATGGCCAAGCTGCAGTCCACCGGTTTCCGGAACATTCAGCAGACGGTGTCGCAGTCGCTGCCGGAGCAGAAGGACCGGGTCATCGCGACCAACCCGCCGGCCCACCAGACGTCGGCGATCACGAACGTCATCACGATCATCGTCGGCTCCGGGCCCGGCCTGGTGCCGATCCCCGATGTCAACGGGCAGACCGTCGATATCGCGACCAAGAACCTCAACACCGTCGGCTTCATGACGATCCTGACGGCCCCGGTCGACAGTCCCAAGCCGGCCGGCGAGGTGATCGCCGCCGATCCGCCCGCGGGTACCCCGACGGCCAAGGACGCGCCGATCACGCTCAAGGTCTCACAGGGCAACCAGTTCGTCATGCCGAACCTCGCCGGTCAGTTCTGGACCGACGCCGAGCCCAATCTGCGCGCCCTGGGCTGGACCGGCGTGCTGATCAAGGGCGCCGATGTGCAGAACAGCGGTCAGCGCAGCAACGCGGTGGTGAGCCAGATGCCGGCGGCCGGCAGCGGCGTGAACTTCAACGCGTCGATCACGCTGAGCTTCGCTTCGTAAGCGTTGCTCGGCGAGCCGGTCAGGCGGTGCGGGTCGCGGCCGAGACCGCGTCGGCGACTTCCTGCTCGAGCCGGCTGACCAAACCCTCGTCGGGCGCCTGACCGCAGAACGCGAGCCAGTTGGCCAGCATCCGGTGGCCGCCCTGGGTCAGGATGCTCTCCGGGTGGAACTGCACCCCGTGGATCGGGAGTTCACGGTGCCGGACGGCCATGATGACGCCGCTGTCGGTCTGCCCGATAGCCTCAAGCTCATCCGGCAGGGTCTCCGGCAGGATGGTCAGCGAGTGGTAGCGCGTCGCCGTGAATGGGTCCGGAAGTCCTTGCAGCACACCGCTATTCGCGTGGTGCACCAGACTGGTCTTGCCGTGCAGCAGTTCCGGCGCGCGGTCCACGGTGCCGCCGAACGCCACCCCGATGGCCTGGTGTCCCAAGCACACGCCGAGCAGTGGAGTGCGGGTCTCCGCACAGGCGCGGACCAGCGGAATGGACGCACCCGCGCGTTCGG
>Ga0070667_100003045_pt1 | contig 14407 bp, 8 predicted proteins | sample KBSS33metaG_FD_64659 | JGI IMG/M metagenome (GOLD analysis project Ga0070667, IMG submission 64659) | Switchgrass rhizosphere microbial communities from Kellogg Biological Station, Michigan, USA - KBS S3-3 metaG | ecosystem: Host-associated > Plants > Roots > Rhizosphere > Soil ... | reverse complement strand
TGAAGCACGATGAAGTCGCGGATCCGCTCCCATTCGAAGTCGCACTGGCGATTGAATTCGTCGATCGTCGCCCGGTCCGAATGGCCGTCGGGAAAGAGCCGGACCAAACGGATCGCCGCCGACTGGACGAGGTGGATGCTGGTCGATTCCAGCGGCTCGAGAAAACCCGCGGCGAGGCCCAGCGCCACGCAATTGCGGTTCCACATCTTGCGCCGCTTGCCGCTGGTGAAGCGAAGCCGGTTCGGGTTGGCAAGCTGCTCACCGTCGAGGTTGGCGAGCAGCAATTTCTCCGCAGCATCGTCGTCGATATGTTTGCTCGAATAAACTAGACCGTTGCCGGTGCGGTGCTGGAGCGGGATGCGCCACTGCCAGCCGGGATCGCGGGCAGTTGAGCGCGTGTAAGGCGTCAACGGATCGGTCCGGGCGCAGGGAACGGCCATCGCCCGATCGCATGGGAGCCAGTGGCTCCAGTCTTCGTAACCGGTGTTCAGCGTCTGTTCGATCAGCAATCCGCGAAAGCCCGAGCAATCGATGAAGAAGTCCGCCTCGATCTTGCGATCACCCTCAAGTGTGACGGACGCGATATCCCCGCCGTCGTGCAGGGTGACGTCGACGATCTTGCCCTCGGTCCGCTTGACCCCATGCTGCTCCGCCAGGCTGCGCAGATACTTCGCATATAGCGACGCGTCGAAATGGAAGGCGTGCACGATCTGGCCGATCGGCGATTCCTTCATTTCGAGGCGCGGATGCATGAACTTGTTGGCCAGAGCGGCGGCGGTGTTGATCGAGAAATCGCCGAAATCGCGAGCGCGCCCGCGTTGATTGGCCTGGAGCCAATAATGGTGGCAACGCAGCCATTCCCAGTCCTGCCCGATAACGCCGAACCCGTGGACGTAGCTCTGGCCCGGCCTCAGCCAATCGACGAACTGGATGGCGAGCTTGAACGTGCCTTGGGTCCGCCGCATGAACTCGGCTTCGTCGAGCTGGACCAGTTCATTGTATTTCTTGATCGCGGGAATGGTCGCTTCGCCGACGCCGACCGTGCCGATCGCTTCGCTTTCGACGACCTCAATATCGTAGAGGCCCTGGAACAGCTTGCCGAACAGTGCGGCGGTCATCCAACCTGCGGTGCCGCCGCCAACAATGAGAATCTTGCGCATGATGGAGGAGGTTAGCGGGTGCCAGCGGGACAGGCCACCGTCAGCGCCCGCACCGGCAGCTTGCCGCGGGTCGATTTGCTTGCCAGCGACAGCCCGTAACCGCGCGCGAACTGGACTCCGCCGTTGACCGGCAGGCAGTCGCCCGACGGCCAGTCGAATGACAGTCGGCCGGTGAAGTTGAACTTCGGCCGACCGCCGCGTCCGGCGAGCAGCAGGTCGGTGAGCCCGCGGCCCTCCGTCCCGGGCAGCCAGGCGGCGACGAACGTGTCGGACCGATTGATGAGGTCGTTGGCAGCGACCGGCCGGCCGGAGAAGAGCAAGGTCACGACGGGCACGCCCTTGCCGCTGACCCGATCCAGCGCCTTCAGGTCATCGGGATAGCGGCTGGTGTGGCGCATTGGCGCGGGGAAGACGATGTCGCCCTTCATCTCCGCATAGGGCGCTTCCGCCGCGACCATCACGACCGCACTGTAGTGGCGGACATTCACGCCGGTCCCGTCGAGGCTGTAATCGACGTTGGCGGCGCCAAGCTCCTGGCGCATCGCGGAAAGCAACGTGTCGGCGTTCGGATAATCGGCGGTCGTCGTCTGGTCGCCCTGCCAGGTCAGCGACCAACCGCCGGCCTGCATCGGCAGGCTGTCGGCGCCCTTGCCGACAACGAGGATCTTGCCCCGGCGTTTGAGCGGCAGGACATTACCGTTGTTCTTCAGCAGCACCAGCGACTTGCGCACCGCTTCGCGCGCGAGAGCGCGGACCGCAGGCGAATCAAGCACGCTCGCATCGGGGTGCGGGCCGGTTACCGGCGACGCATCGAACAATCCCGAGCGCAATTTCACCCGGATGATGCGCGAAACGGCGTCGTCGATGCGGCTCATCGGAATGCGGCCGGCGCGGACATCGTCGACCGTCGCCGGAATGAACGCCTTCCAGTCGTCGGGGACCATGATCAGGTCGATCCCGGCATTGATCGCCTCCGGGCAGTGCGATTTCGAGCAGCCGGGAACCTGTTCGATCCCGTTCCAGTCGCTGACCACCAGGCCGTCGAATCCGAGCCGGCGCTTAAGCACGTCGTCGATCAAATGCGCATTGCCGTGCATCTTGCCCCAGCTTTTGCCGGTCGCGGAGTCGGTGAAGCTCGAATAGCTGATCATGAAGGTCTGCACGTTGGCCTTGAGCGCGCCGAAGTGGCCGGCGGCATGGGTCCGGGCAAGGTCGGCTTCGCTGGTTCGTGTTTCGCCCTGATCGACGCCATGCAAGGTCCCGCCATCGCCAAGGTAATGCTTGGCCGACGCCACGACCGACGTCGGACTCCCGAGCTTGCCTTGAAGGCCGCGAACGATCGCTTCCCCATAAGCGCGAACTTCCGCCGGGTCGGAGCTGTAGCTCTCGTAGGTACGGCCCCAGCGCGGATTCTGGACCACCGCCAGGGTCGGCGCAAACGCCCAGGTGATGCCGGTCGCTCGCACTTGCGCGGCCGTCGCGCGGCCGATCCGGGTGACCAGCGCGGGATCGTGCGCCGCGCCGAGGCCGATGTTCTGCGGAAACAGCGTCGCGCCATAGACATTGTTGTGACCATGCACGGCGTCGGTGCCCCAGATCACCGGCACTTTGACTTTCATGTCGGTCGACATCGACGCGCGGTAAAAGGACTCCGAGAGGTTGCGCCAGTCGTCGACGCTCGCATGCATGTTCATGCCCGGCCAGGCACCGCCGCCGTTGAGGATCGATCCGATATAATATTTGCGCACGTCGTCGGGCGTAACCGAGCGGATATCGGGCTGGGTCATCTGCCCGATTTTCTGCTCGAGCGTCATGCTGGCGACGATGGATTGCACGCGCGCTTCCAACGCCGGATCCGCCTTGGATGTCGGGGCAGGTCGTTGCCAGATGTCCGCCGCCAGCGGCGTTGAGACCAGCAAGGCGCTCGCAAGACACAGGAGAACCTTGGGCCCGGAGCGCCGGGCCGCTTTGACCATATCCATTTTAAACCCGCCTAGAAGTGATAGCTGGCGCCGAGCAGCCACGATCGCCCGTACTTCTCGAAGGTCTCCAGCGTCTGGTGGCCGCCCACGTCAAAGTAAGTGCGATAGGGCGAATCCAGCACGTTGCTGACTTGAAGCACTATGCCCAGCCCATCGAGCCTGGAACCGGGCTGGAAGGTGTACCCAATTTGGGCGTCCATCTGATTGTCCGTGCCGATCGACGGGAAGCCAAGGTTGGAGAATAGCGAGATGACCTCGCCCTTGAACCTTGACCGATGGCGATACGAGACGCGCGCCTGGAAGCCGTTCTTCTCGTAGTAACCGGTCGCGTCATAAACCCATTTCGAAAAGCCCGGGAGCACGCGATCGGGCAGACTATCGGTCGCTGCCTTCTTGAGCTTGTAATCGGTGTAAGACACGCTGCCCGTTGCGCCGAAGCCGTCCAGGATGTGCGCCACGCGGCCGAACTCGAATGCGCCGCTGACCTCGACTCCACGGATCCAGCCGCCCTGCCCATTGGCAGGCGCCGTCAGGCCACCAATTGGATCGATGGTCACGCCCGGTGGAATCTTGTCGAACTCACTTTGCGGTGGCGTCAGCCCGGTGAAGTCGACGGGGATGATCTGATTATAGATGTAATTGTCGAGCCACATATAGAAACCGTGGACCGAAAAGTAGCTCGCTTTGCCGCCATACCATTCGTAACCAACGTCCAATTCCTTGGCGCGCCACGGCTCGAGCTTGGGATTGCCGCCGTTGGCCGTCCACGGATGCGCCGGATGGGTGGCATCGCACGGCGGCTGGTCGTCGGTGCACTGCCCGTCGAAATTGGGCACCAGGTTCGCCCGCAAATCATCCATGCGCGGCCGCGCCATGACCTTGGCCAACGCAAAGCGAAGGCGATTGTGCCGGTCCAAATCGTAATAGAGATTCAGGCTCGGCAGGAAGTCGGTGTAGGTGGCGCCTTCCGTGACATCGACCAGTTGGATCGGCGCTACGGCTGTATTGATCCGCAGGCCACTCGATTCCTGCTTCTGCCTAACCACCTGCACGCCGACGTTACCGTGCAGTTCGCCGGAATCGATGTTTGCCTTGGCTTTGAACGTGAGAATGTCTTCCTTGATGTCCCACGCCTTGTCGAAATGGTTCGAATCCTGGAGCTGGACGACGTCGTAATAATTGCCGTTGTTCACCAGGTCGGTGACGTCTACCCCGAGAATATCCGCGTCACTGGCAAAGCCGAATGACACCGGTCCAGTCAGGAACTGCGGATCGATCAGGGTTTGATACCGCGGAGTATCATTGGGACCCCCGCTCTTAAGAAACAAATCGAGCTCGGTGACCGTCTTTTGTTTGTGCCGGTGGGTGTAATCCAGGCCCGCTTCAACGTTGCTAAAGACGCCGCCGAGCCCGGACCCTTCAAAATCCTGCCGCAGCGTCAGATCGCCAGATGCCAACGTCTCCTTGATGTGCGGTGATTTGATATGCCCGTCAGAACCATAGCCGGTCCAGCCGCCACGGTCGCCGAGCGACACCTGGCTCGCGTCGGCATAATCGAGACCGAAATTGGTAAGCTGCTGGAAATCATTGACGGGAACTAACCGGTCGAATCCGTCCAACACCCGGCCGGTCGGGACGAGCACACCGTCTTGATTAGGCGCCGGGCTGCTGCAGCAACCATAACCGCCAAAGATCTCGATATCCTGTTCGTTACGCTTGTTGGACGAATAGGACAGGTCGGCAAGTAGATGTGTGTTTTCCGCAACTCGGAAATCGTTGTTGAGGCCCGCGGAGAAGAGGTGGTCGACGCGCTTGTTGTCGTCCCACCGAAGCACCGGAACGATATTGTTGACGTGGTCAGCGACGTCGAAAACCACGCCACCGTGAGTTTCCGTCGTGACGTTCGTGTAGGTTGTCGGGTCGCCACTCCAGGATGAGGTTGCTCCCTCGGCCCCGGTCGTTGTCGTCTTCTGCTTGAACCGCGAATAATAGAGGTCGAGAACGGAATGGACGGCGTCGCTCGGCTTCCATTCCACGCTGCCGGTTACGCCATCGCGAATATCGTGCGTATTGGTAGCCCGAAATTCGTAGCCCTGCAGGGTTTGGATCCCCGGCGTATCGAAATCGCCGTAGAACCAATTTTTCGTGTGGTTGGTATGGCCCGGTGCATCGAGATGCGCATAGCTCAACGTCCAGCCGAGCGTACCGCTCTTATTCTGGTCGATGTAGCTAAGCGTTCCGCGCCATCCCTTCTTTGAGAAACCCCCATTGCGGCCGCCGCCCTCGTCGTATTGACCGCGCAGATTGATCGCGATCGCGCGCTTGCCATATTCGAGCGGCCGGACGGTTCTGAGATCGACCGTGCCGGACAGACCCATGCCCGCAATGCCGGCGTCGGGAGTCTTGTAGACCACGACCGATCCCATCAGCTCAGACGGATATTGGTCGAACTCGACCGCCCGGTTGAAACCCGAGCTCGCCTGCTGGCGCCCATTCAGCAGAACCGTCGTGAAATCAGGCGAGAAACCGCGGATCGACACGATCTGCGCGCGCCCCGCAACGCGCTGCGCCGCGATGCCGGGAAGTCGCGCGATCGATTCGGCGATCGAGACGTCGGGCAGTTTGCCGATTTCCTCGGCCGAAACGGCTTCGACCGTGCCCCGTTCGCGACGCTTGATGTTGATCGAATTCTGCAAGCTTCCGCGGTAACCCGTAACGACGATCGCGCCCTCGTCCGCCGGTTGGGTCGCATTGACATCGCCTGGTCCGGTGGTCGCGCCCGGCGCGGGTGCCGGCGCGGCTGGTTCAGCGGTCTGGGCAAGCGCCGCAGAGGGCAGCCCGGCCGCGAGCAATGCGGAACAACTTCCACCGGCCAACAGCAAGGCACGGCGCGAGCGCAGCGAGCAATTAAACAACGATGTCTCTCCCCTATTCGGCTCGCCCCGCATGAGCGCGGCAGGCCCCGTTTCCATACCCCTATGGAAGCGCTTCCATTTTGGTGCGGCAATGACTTCCGGATGTCAAGCAGCGCGAAACTTATTGGGTGGCGCTGTGGACTCACGGACAACAAGACTGTGCGGGACCTCGTCCCGCTGTACCGGACCGTTCGTCTCAAACAGCAAGTGCACGGCGCGTTCGGCAAGGTCCTTGATCGGTTGGCGGACAGTCGTCAGCGGCGGCCAGATGATTTCCGACATCGGCGTGTCGTCGAACCCCGTGACCGAGATTGCGGAAGGGATTTCAAGTCCTGCCCGGTGAAACGCCAGCATGGCGCCGGCGGCCATGTCGTCGTTGGCGCAAGCCAGCGCGGTGATCTGGCTGCTTTCGCGAAGCAGCCTCTCCGCCGCCTCCACCCCCGACTTGAACGTGAAATCGCCTTCCGCAGTCCATGGTGATGCGTCGAGGTTCGCATCGCGCAATGCATCGACAAAGCCATCGTAGCGGAGCACCGCCGCCAGGTGATCGGGTGGCCCCTTCACAAACCCCAGGCGGCGGTGGCCCAAAGCGATAAGGTGTTCGCCGATCGCCCGCCCGCCGGCGCGCTCGTCGATGCCCACGGTCGAGGCCAGCTCACGCGCGCCTTCGCCGGCGGAAATCGCGACCACGCCGACACCCGCGCGGCGCGCCGACCGGAGCAGCTCGGCATCGTCGGACAATGGCGGCGATAGGACGATCCCGACGGGGCGTTCGCGTTCGACCAATGGGGTCAACAAACGCCACGGATCGCCCACGTGCGGGTCAATCGTCCGGGTGATCAAATCGAAGCCCAACGACGAACAGGCGCGCAGCGCGCCGAGCTCCAGTCCCGCATGATAATAGCTGTTGGGTTCGCGTTCCGGGTCGTAGGCATGGACCAGCATGATCTGCCGGCTCGAACCGCTGGCCAAGGCGCGGGCCTGGTGGTTGACCGAATAGCCCAGCGTTTCGACCGCGCGCCGCACCCGCTCGCGGGTTTCAGGCCGGACGTTCGCGACATTGTTAAGCACGCGCGACACGGTGACGCGGGCTACCCCGGCGGCCTTCGCGACATCGTCGATCGTCGAGTTGCGCGTCATCGCACCTGCAAATGACAACCGTTTTGCCTGTGCGCAACGGTCGTTGGGTCGGGCTTGCCAAGCGAGGATACGACTCCCTAACCTGTCCCGGTGGAAGCGCTTCCATTTTCAAGGGGATACCGGCAGCTCGTGCGACGCTTCGCAATCCTGATCATTCTACTGTTTGGCGGGAACGCAGCCTCCGCCCACCCTGCCCTCATTCCTATGCCCGTATCCGTGACCTGGACGGAGGGCAGTCTCGCGCTCGGCGCTGACACCGTGATCGATGGCCGGGGGAAAGCCGCATCGACCGCCGCATTCCTCGCGCGCGAGCTGAGGCTGAAGCAGGGCAATCGCGGCGCTGCCAGGATCCGCCTGACGCTTGTTCCAACCCGCGAAATCCCGAATCCGGAAAGCTACCGGCTTCGGTCGTCGGCGAAGGGCGTGATCATCGAAGCATCCGACCCCCGCGGGCTGTTCTACGGAGCACAAACGCTCCGCCAGCTCGTCACCGACCATGGGGTTCCGTTTGTCGACATCCGCGATACGCCGCGGTTCCGGTGGCGCGGGCTGCTGATCGACGAAGGCCGGCACTTCTTCGGCAAGCCGACACTGCTCAAAATCATCGACGAGATGGCCGGGTACAAGCTCAACGTCCTCAAGCTCCATTTGACCGATTATGAAGGATGGCGGCTGGAGATCCCGGCCTATCCGAAACTCACGCAAATCGGCGCACTCGTCGACAGCAAGCCGCAATATCTCTCGACCGCCGACGTCCGCGAGATAGTCCTATATGCCGCTGACCGGCACATCATGGTCGTGCCCGAGATCGAGATGCCCGGCCATGCCGGCGCGGCGGCGCGATCCTACCCCGAATACTTCAATAAGGACGGCGGCGCCTTCAATCCGGCAAACCCCAAGACCTACGGCTTCGTCCGCGACGTCCTGACCGAAGTCGCCCGGTTATTCCCCGCGCCATATTTGGATTTCGCCGGCGACGAGGTCGGGGACGAGACGTGGAACGAGATGGCGGACGTCGATCGGCTCAAGGCCGAGCAGGGCCTGAAGACGACCAAAGAGGTTCAGGCCTATTTCGGACGGAAGGTCGTCGCGATTATCGAGAGTCTCGGTAAGCGGCCGATGGCCTGGGACGAGCAAGTGGAGGCCCAGGCGCCCAAAAGCGTCGTGATCCAATGGTGGCGAAGGGACCGGCCCGACATTCTCGCGGCGGCCGCGAAGAACGGCTACGACCTCGTCATCTCACCCGCCGACCAGCTTTATTTCGACTATCCTCAGGGGCCAGGCGAGCCCGGCGCGCCATGGGAAGGAAACAAGGGTGGGCCGCAGTCGATCGCCAAGATGCTGGCCTGGGAACCGGTGCCCGACGGCTTCACACCCGAGGAATCCGCCCGCGTGCTCGGGATCGAGGCCTGCGTGTGGACCGAGTTCATCAAGACCGAGCGCTATCTTCAGTTCATGACGTTCCCCCGCCTGCTGGCATTGGCGGAGATCGCATGGCGACCCAAGGGTCCGCGCGACGAAGCGGAATTCTCCAAGCGACTCGAACCGCACATCGACATACTTCGCGCGAAAGGCATCAACGCCCGCCGTGGCGAAGGGGACGCTTATGAGTTCATCACCAACTGACGCGGTCGCGCCGATCGCCGAGTGGCTGGCGCCAACCCCGGGCCAATTCCGCGAGGAAATCCTGCCGAGCCGGCAACCCGCGGTGCTGCGCTCCGTCGCACGCGACTGGCCGCTCGTCAGGGCGGCCCAGGAGGATCCGCACGAGGCGCTGTTGCTGCTCGAGACAGGGGCAAGCGCGCAGGTGGCGAACGTTATTCGGGCGGAACCCGAGGAGGAAGGGCGTTTCCATTATTCCCAGGACGGCCAATCGTTCAATTTCACCCGCGGCCAGGGCAATGTCGCCGGGATTCTTGCCGGGCTCCGCGAGCTTGAGAACAGCTATCGTCCGTTTTCGATGGCTGCGCAGGCGATGCCTGCTGAGCGCTACTTTCCGGGCTTCGCCCTGACCCATCCGATGCCCCTGGTTCCGGCGACGGCGGAACCGCGCCTGTGGATCGGCAATGCGGGCAAGGTGGCCACCCACAACGACCCGTTCGAAAACATCGCCGTGGTCGCGGCGGGCCGCCGCCGCTTCACGCTTTTTCCGCCGTCCGCGGAAGCTGAACTGTACATGGGACCGCATCATCCGACGCCGGCGGGCGCGCGGATCAGCATGGTTCATTTGACGGCGCCCGATTTCGCCCGGTTTCCGCGTTTCGCTGTCGCGCTCGAGGTCGCGCAAACGGCCGAACTTTCGCCCGGCGACGCGATCTTCATCCCCTGCCATTGGTACCATCATGTCGAGGCGCTTGAGCGCTTCAACGTCCTGGTCAATTACTGGTGGGACCCCGCCGGCTGATGCTGCGTTCGCTCGCCTTGATGACCTTGCTGGTTGCCGTTCCAGCTTCCGCCCAGTCGATCCTGTTTGTCGGCAACAGTTTTACGTTCGGCGCCTTGTCGCCAGTGATGGAGTGGAACGCCCAGACCGTCACCGACCTCAATCACGATGGCGTCGGCGGAGTCCCCGCGCTGTTCAAGCGATTTGCCGACGAGGCTGGACTGACATTCGACGTGGCCCTCGAAACGGCTGCCGGGCAACCGCTCGACTGGCATTGGCGAACCCGGCGGGCGGTGCTTGATCGCGCGTGGGATTATGTCGTGCTCCAGGAATACAGCACGCTCGATCCCAACCGGCCCGGGAACTCGACAAAACTGTTGAGCGCGTCGAGCCAGCTGGCAACGATGTTCCGTGCGCGAAACGCAAATGTGAAGATTGGGCTTGTCGCCACCTGGTCGCGACCCGACCAGACCTTCCCGATGACGGGGCACTGGGCCGGCAAGCCCATCGAACGCATGGCGATCGACATCCGCCAGGCCGACGACCGCGCGCTCCAGGCCAGCGGAAAGATCGCCTGGGTCATCCCGGTCGGGCAGGCGTTCAATTGCGCGATCGCGTCCGGCATCGCCGATGCCAATCCATATGACGGGATCGATCCGGGCAAGATAGACCTGTGGGCCGACGATCATTACCACGCAAGCACCGCCGGCTATTATCTCGAAGCACTGACGGTTTTCGCCCGGGTTACGGCACGCGATCCCCGCACATTGGGACCAAGGGAAAGCGCCGCCCGTGAGTTGGGTCTGGCGCCGGCGCTGGCCGCCCGCCTGCAGCGGGTCGCTTATCAGGTTGCGCTCACCGGCCGCTGTGCTGCGCCCGAACCGGGACTCGAACCCGCAACAAAGCGCCGCTAGACCATTGGCCATGCTCACGCGCCGTCATTTTGTCGCGACCGGGGCCGCGGCCTTGGTCGCGGCGCCGGCGATCGTCCGCGCTCAGGCAAAATGGGGCGCTCAACCGTTTAGTCTCGGCGTGGCATCCGGTGATCCGGCGCCCGACGGTTTTGTCATCTGGACCCGTCTTGCCCCCGAACCGCTCGAACCGCACGGCGGCATGCCGATCGCGCCGGTACCTGCCACATGGGAGGTCGCGAGCGACGAAGGCTTTCGCGTGGTCGTCGCGCGTGGCTCGGCGATCGCCCACCCCGAGCTTGCCCATTCGATCCATGTCGAAGTCGCGGGGCTCCAGCCGGATCGCGCTTATTTCTACCGCTTCGAAGCTGGGGGCGAACGCAGCCCAGTCGGCTGCGCCCGCACCTTCCCGCTATCAGCCAGCACGCCGCGTCACCTGCGCTTCGGCATGGCCGGCTGCCAGGACTGGCAAGCGGGCTTCTACACCGCCTACCGCCATCTCGCCGACGAAGAACTCGCCTTCGTCTTCCACTATGGCGACTATATCTATGAATACGGCCCGGACGGCGATCCGGTCCGCGCCCACGTCGGCGATATCCTGATGTCGCTCGACGACTATCGCCGCCGCCACGCCCTCTACAAATCGGACGCCGACCTCCAGCGCGCCCACGCCGCCCACCCATTCTTCATGACCTTTGACGACCATGAGGTGCGCAACAACTGGGCGGGCGACACCGAGCGTGAGGATCACGCGCCGCCCGATGTCTTTCGCCTCCGCCGCCAGTCGGCGTTCCAAGCCTGGTACGAGCATATGCCGGTGCGCCGTGGCCAATGGCCCAACGGCTCCGCGCTCCAGCTCTATCGCGGCACGCGCTTCGGCGACCTCGCCCGTTTCGATTTCCTCGACACGCGTCAGTTCCGCACACCTCAGCCGTGCAACGACGGCATGAAGATGCCTTGTGCGGAGGTCCGCTCGCCGGCCGCGCACATCATCAGCGCCACGGAGGAAGCGTGGCTCGCGCGCTACCTCGCCCGGCGCGATGCCAGGTGGAATATCGTTGCCCAGCAGGTGATGATGATGGCCATCGACCGCCGCGACCAGCCCGGCAAACCGTCAGGCAAGACCGTCAACCTCGACAGCTGGGCCGGGTACGAAGTGCAGCGCGAACGGCTGCTGGCGCGCATGTGCGGCCTCGATAACATCATTGTCCTGACCGGTGACGAGCACACCAACTACGCCGGCTTGCTTCAGGACCGCGGCCGACCGGTCGCGGTCGAGTTCGTCGGCACCTCGATCTCCAGCGATGGCGACGGACAGGACATGCCATCCTGGGGTCCGGCCTATCTCGCCAACAGCCCCGAGCTGAAGTTTCTCAACAACCAGCGCGGTTATCTGACCTGTGATGTGAGCCCCAACGAATGGCGCAGCAATTTCATGGTCGTCGACCGCGTGAGCACGCCGGGCGGACGGCTCAGCAAGCGGGCGACCTTCGCGGTGGCGCGCGGCGAGCCCGACCTGCACTCAGCCTGATGCCGAATTCGATCGCCGGATTGGCGATGCGCGTCATTGTCGGCGTTGGCGTCTTGGTACTCGCCTTATGCGCGCCGGCGATGGCCTCGCGCCTCGTCACTGGCAACGGTCATGGCTTCGCCGTGGTCGCGCCTGAAAGTGGTGCGGTGACGCGCTTCATGCCGCACCCGCACAGCTTCACCAGGCCCGATCCGGCCGATCCGCTGAGTGAGGGAATCGAGACGGCGAACTTCATAAAGTCGCTGAGCCTGGGTGCAGCAGGTGAGCCTGCCACGACCGAATATGTCGACGACTCGCACGTCATTCGCATGCGCAACGGAGCCGGTACGGCCACTGTCTTCATGCCGTTCGGGTTCGAACGACCAACGTTGATCATCGTTTCGGATGGCGCGCCCTGGCACGTCGAGTGGACCAAACCCGCTCATGAATACATTGCGGCAGGGTCAGCCGGCGCAAATCCGATGTACGAATTCGACGGTACCGAGGGCGCCCTCCTTGCAATCCCACTGGATGATTGGCGACAAGTACGAGAAACTGGGCCGTTGGCGAAAAGCCATGCGTGGGCGCTCATCGCTCTCGAGAACGGGGCTGATCACAATGTGGCGGCGATCGAATTCAAACGCTGGCGCGCGGGAGCGAGTGCACAGGCTCTGATCCGCCGCGAGCTCACCCGCTTCGAGCAATGGCGCGCCAAGCCGACGGTGCATTTCGCGAACGACCAGGAACGCCATTTGTGGCGGCAGAGCGAGACGATGCTGCGCATGGCCCAAAGCCGCGAGGCCAATCGTCCCGGCCGGTATGGCAACGGGCTGATCGTCGCGGCGCTGCCCGATGTCTATGCGACGCCATGGGTGCGCGACATGGCGTGGGCAACGGTGGCGCTGGCGCGCATGGGCCACCGGGCCGAAGCGCGCGCCGCGCTTCTGGCTTATTTCAATGCGCGCCCGACCGGCAAAATGCGCGAGCAGGTCAACGGCGCCGATTACCAAATCTCGATCGTGCGCTATTTCGGCGACGGCGCCGAGGAACCCTTCTTCACCCAGGAGGGCAGCACCAACATCGAGTTCGACAATTGGGGCGAAGTGCTGTGGGTGCTGGGCGAGTATCTGCGCAAATACGACGATCCGGAGCTGCTCAAGTCCGCGACCTATCGGGGCGCGCTCTACGCCAGCGCACGCGACTTCATCGTCAAGCCGTTGTTCGCCAATACCGAAGCCTTCGGCGACGGGCGGATCGTCGCCGCCGACACCTCGATCTGGGAAGAAAAGCAGAAGGACGCGAAACATTTCGCTTTCTCGACCGCGCTGGCGATCGTCGGCCTCAAGGAATTTGCCGCCGTCGCGCGGCGCGCCGGTGATGGGCCCGCGCGCCAGCATGCGCTCGAGCAGGTGGCACTGCTCGAAAAGGGCTTCGCCGCTGCCTTCATCCGTGATGGCAAATTGCGCGGCACGCTCGAGCCCGGCGTCAAGAACGACATCGACGGCGCGCTGATCCAGGTGATCAATTTCGGCCTCGTCCGCGACCCCGCCGTGATCCGCGATACGATCGCGCGGATGGAACTGCTGAAGGTCTCATCGGGCGGCTACCGGCGCGTGCGCAGCACCTACACCGACCCGAAGATCTTCGAATATTGGTACGAGCGGCAGGAGTTCCTGTTCGTCGATCTTGCCCTCGCCGAACTGTTACGCCGGCAGGGCGACACCGGCGCGGCCGACGCGATGCTGGCGCGGATCACGGCCAAGGCCGCGACCGATCACAACATCATCCCCGAAATGTACGTCGCACTGCCGTGCGAACTGTTTCCCGGGAAGATCGGCGATCCGACCGGCGCCATTCCAATGGTCGGCTATGGCGCGGGCGCCTACATCCTCCACCTAATTAATCGAACCGCCGGCCCCAATTTCTGAGAAACCAAGCGCTCTAATCCACTTGCTTGTGCTTACGCGGTGCTCTCGGAGCGACCACGGATACCCGCATGCCGCGGAAGCGATCTCTGGCCTTGCGCAAATATCCCAGCACCTCTTCCCGCTCCCCCGCGTTCCGGAAATCGGTCCGGGCTTCGGCGTCGGCGATGGTGCGGTCGAGCCATGCGGCAAAGTAAGCGGCGGCGGCGGGATCGGGCGGCGGTCCGCCGGGCAGATCGAGATAGACCGGGCTGGTGGTCGCATAGGGATAGATGTCGAGCACCTCCGGATCGGCGCCGTCGTTCCACGCGCGCAGCACCATCCAGCCGCCCGACGCCACCGCCAGTTCGCCTTCCGCGTCCAGCCGACGCCGGTCGCCGCTGAGCGCGAAGGCTTTCACGACCTTGCCGTTGGCGACCAGCTCGAGGTGGTCGACCTTGACCGGGGAACGCAGCGCGATGCGGTAGCGGACCTTGCCCGG
>Ga0070667_100003044_pt1 | contig 14411 bp, 14 predicted proteins | sample KBSS33metaG_FD_64659 | JGI IMG/M metagenome (GOLD analysis project Ga0070667, IMG submission 64659) | Switchgrass rhizosphere microbial communities from Kellogg Biological Station, Michigan, USA - KBS S3-3 metaG | ecosystem: Host-associated > Plants > Roots > Rhizosphere > Soil ... | reverse complement strand
CGCCGACCTACGGTGGCGGCGAGTACGAGATAGGAAGGTGCGATGTCATCTGAGGATGAGCAATACACGCAGACGGCGGCCATTTACGGCACCCTATCGCCTTATGCGCTTTCGCTCTCGACATCACCTGAGTCCTCGCTCGGAGCGGAATTCGTCTCCTCAGTCTCGTCGCGACCGGGCATCTGCCGCATGATGGGTGTCGGTCCGAGACCATGCACCCCGCCAGCGTGGCCGTGCGGGTGACTGGGCACATGGTGCTCAGCACGTGCGGCACCTTCGGCAGTGCTACGCGCCGCGGCGACCTCGATGCCTTCCAACGGTGAACCACGCTTGGCCGACTCCGCGATGTGCGCCACGGCCTCATCCACGTCGTCGGTCAGCATCATGAGTTCCGGATCAGCGGAGCTGATCTTGCCGCCGTCGGCCATGGTCGTCTTGATCCACTGCAACAAACCGGACCAGTAGTCAACGCCCAACAAAACGACGGGGAATCTCGTTACTTTTCTGGTCTGCACGAGGGTGAGGGCTTCGAATAGTTCATCCAAAGTCCCGAAACCGCCAGGCAGAATGACGAACCCCTGCGCGTACTTGACGAACATCGTCTTACGGGCGAAGAAGTAGCGGAAGTTGATGCCGACATCGACCCATTCGTTGAGGTGCTGCTCGAAGGGCAGCTCAATACCGAGGCCCACTGAGACACCACCGGCCTCGCAGGCGCCGCGGTTTGCCGCCTCCATCGCGCCAGGGCCGCCACCAGTGATTACCGCGTAGCCGGCCTTCGCAAGCGCGGCTCCGAGGCGCACACCCATCGCGTATTCGTCTGAATCCACCGGTGTGCGCGCCGAGCCGAAGACTGAGACAGCACGAGGAAGCTCAGCGAGAAGGCCGAACCCTTCAACGAATTCGGCTTGTATTCGTAGAACCCGCCATGGGTCGGTATGCAGCCAGTCGGAGGATCCACGGGAGTCGAGAAGGCGCTGGTCAGTGGTCAGTCCTTCCCCGCTAGGTGCGTCCACCTGTGAGCGGCGCAGGATCACTGGCCCTCTTTGGTGTTCGCGGGGATGCTTCTTTGTCATAGATAAACGGTAGACCTCCGCGCCGTTAATGCACGTCGAACCCTTACAGCGAACTCACAGCGGCGAACTCAGGAACCTCATCAGCGCGGTCTCAGCATCGGCGATCTTGACGACGGAGACGTGCTCGTCCCTGGTGTGAGCTAGGTTCGGATCGCCGGGACCGAAGTTGACTGCGGCGATGCCAAGTTCTCCGAAACGCGCCACGTCGGTCCAGCCCAGCTTGGCGGCTGGCTCGCCGCCGACGGCCGCGACCACCGCCTGTGCGAGCTCAGCATCCAAGCCCGGCCGAGCGGCGGGCGCAGAGTCGGTGATCTCGACATCGAATCCGGCAAAGACTTCACGAACGTGTTCATGTGCCTGCGCCTCGGAGCGGTCCGGGGCAAAGCGATAGTTGACGCTAACGACGCACTCGTCCGGAATGACATTGCCAGCGATGCCGCCACTGATGCCGACGGCGTTCAAGCCTTCGCGGTAAGTCAGGCCCTCGACCTCCACAGTGCGTGGCGTGTAGTCGTTCAGTCTGCGCAGCACCTCGGCTGCAACATGGATAGCGTTCTCGCCGAGCCAGGAGCGCGCGCTATGCGCCCGGCGACCAGCGGTGGTAATGCGGGCTCGCATGGTGCCTTGGCAACCACCTTCGACCACGCCGTTAGTCGGCTCCAGCAGGATCGCCAGATCACCAGCAAGAGCCTGCGGCCGTTCCCGGGCGATGCGGCCGAGGCCGTTGCGTGACGCTTCGATCTCTTCACAGTCATATAACACCCAGGTCAGGTCCACCGAAGGCGTCACAGCATCACTGCCAACAAGGTGCGCGGCCCGCAGTGCCACCGCAACACCCGACTTCATATCTGACGTCCCACAGCCGTACAGCAGGTCTCCGTCGCGATGTGAGGGCACGTTGTTGGCGATCGGCACTGTGTCGAGGTGGCCGGCCAAGACGACCCGTTGCGGGCGGCCAGAGTCGGTGCGGGCGAGCAGCACGTTGCCGTCACGTTCGACCTGCAGCGTCGGGTAAGTGCGAAGCGCGGTCTCCACCAAGTCAGTGATGCACCGCTCATCGCCCGAGACAGATTCCACGTCCACGAGTGCCGCCGTCAGCGTCGCCGCGTCGGTGGTGAGATCGAACTGGTCCACGAATGAACCGTAGCTGACCACGCCACCGTGGGTGGCGACATTGCCGCGCCGCCGGGCCTCGCGGACCGCTCGATAGGGTTAACCCATGCCAGAAAGCGCTGCACCTGAAACTCAGCACGACGCCGGCGGACGCCGACTCGCCTCAGGGGTCGGTATCGCGACCACTCACCTAGGCACCGGACAGATCCTTGACACCTGGTACCCCTCCGTGCGCCTCGGCCCGTCCGGCCGTGACGGCGCCATGCCTTACGAGCTGGCCCAGCTCACCGGCACTGGCCACCACAACATGGCGCGCGGCGTGCGCACCGACAGCATCATCCGAGAGATCGACCTGGATGCCGCCCCTGTCGATGTGCCGGATGTGTACCTGCGCCTGCACCTACTGAGCCACCGGCTGGTACAGCCACACGGGCTCAACCTGGACGGCCTCTTCGGCATCCTGCCTAACAATGTCTGGACCCCGTACGGCCCCTGCGCAGTGGATGACTTCGAACGCACCCGCGCCGCGCTGCGCCACCACGGCCAGCTGCACGTGCTCAGCGTGGACAAGTTCCCTCGCATGGTCGACTACGTCATGCCCACCGGTATCCGCATCGCCGACGCTGACCGGGTCCGTCTAGGTGCGCACCTAGCGCCGGGGACGACCGTCATGCATGAAGGTTTCGTCAACTACAACGCCGGCACACTTGGCGCCTCGATGGTCGAAGGACGTATCTCTGCCGGAGTCGTTGTGGGCGATGGCTCAGACATCGGTGGTGGAGCGTCGATCATGGGGACCTTGTCTGGTGGTGGGCGCGAGGTGATCAGCGTCGGCAAACGCTCCCTGATCGGTGCTAACGCAGGGTTGGGCATCAGCCTCGGTGACGACTGTGTGATTGAGGCCGGCTGCTACCTCACCGCCGGCTCTAAGGTGCTGTTGCCTGATGGCCGAGTCGTCAAAGCGGTGGAGCTTTCCGGGCAGAACGGGCTGCAGTTCTGGCGCAACAGCCAGACCGGCGCCCTTGAGGTGCGGCCCCGCACCGGGCAGAACTTCGAACTGAACGCCGCCCTCCATAACAACCTGTGAGGTTTACTCCCCGTGACCGGCAGACGTGGCCGCGGAGCGCTGATCGGCTTGGTCGTCGCGTTAGCGCTCCTGATCGGCGTTGGACTGGGCGTGCGCGCGCTGTACCGCGCCGTCACGGCTAAATCGATCGTTTCCCAATGCGTCACCGGCAACTTCAGCGTGGAGAACGATCAGGCCTCCGTGGCCTCACGCATGGTGGCGGTGGTCCTTAAGCGTGGCCTGCCGGAACGTGCTGCTGTGCTGGCAATCGCCGCAGCCTTGCAGGAAAGCAAACTCCGTAACCTCTCCGGCGGCGATCGAGACTCCGTCGGCATCCTGCAACAGCGCCCATCACAGGGCTGGGGAACAGTCGAGCAGATTATGGACATCAGCTACGCCACCGGGAAATTCCTGGACCGTGTGGTGAAGGTGCCAAATTGGCAGAACAGCGATCTTGCCGACACCATTCAGGCCGTGCAAATCAGTGCCGATGGCAGCGAATACGCCAAACATGAGCCACTCGCCCAGGCATTGGCCGATGCCCTTACCGGCGTAACGCCCGCAGGGCTGAACTGCACGTTCAGTAGCGAAAGTCAGGAGAAGTCTTCAGCCGCCGAAGTCGTGGCGCAGCTGACCGCAGATCTGCCTGTCACCGCACCGCAGATCAACGGCCAGACACTCACCGTGCCAGGCGCCTCCTGGCCCACCGCCGAATGGCTCGTCGGCAACGCGCAGCGCCTCGGCATCGCCACCGTCAGTTACGCAGGCAAGAAATGGAATCCCAAGGACGGCTGGCGCACCGACACCTCAGCCCCATCCACCCAAGTCACCGCCACCGTAGCGATCTAGTGCACAGCTAAACGCAAGTGCTAGGTAGTCAGAGGGCTAGGTAGTCAGAGGGCTAGCAGCCAGAGCGAGGCTGTCTGCAACCGAGCCGGACCGCGCAAGCGAGCAAAACGAGGTTTGGGTGGTGTCTGTCCGGAATTAAGAGGTTGGGCGACAGGTCTTGCGCACGTAGGGATCAAGCCTGACCGCCCGAAGTGCGTAAGGCCTGTCGCCCAACCGAAGTACTACTCAGCCTGAGGCGGCAAGGTTTGATTATTCCGCTTGAGGCGGTAGGGCCTTGATGAAGTCCGGGTCGTTATCGGTAGCGCCAACCTTCGCTGCCCCGCCCGGCGAACCGAGCTCGCTGAAGAAGTCTGCATTGGCCTGGGTGTAGTCGCGCCACTTAGCCGGCAGGTCGTCTTCGTAGTAGATCGCCTCGACCGGGCACACCGGCTCACAGGCGCCGCAGTCAACGCACTCGTCGGGGTGGATGTACAGCATCCGGTCACCCTCGTAAATGCAGTCAACAGGGCACTCGTCAATGCAGGCCTTGTCTTTGACATCGACGCATGGTTCACCGATTACGTAGGTCACTGCTTTCCTCCGGCGAGAGTTGTGGGCGAGAGCTTTGGTGCATTACCGCTGCGGGCAATGTAAGTAGTATGCCGCTTGTGCTTCAAGCGAGTTGGATCGGTCGGCGGGTCGTCGTTCGGCGGGTCGTCGGACGAGGCTCTGATGGTGGGCTGATCTTTGGCGACGTCGTAGGCGATCTGGTAGCCCTGGGGCCCGACGAGGCGACGATCGACACCTCTCGTGCCAGCGAGATTGCCTTGGAAAAGGTGGCGCTGCCCCACATTGCCATGGCGAAAATCGTCGAGGCGAGCGCTGCGGACGTGCTGGCGTTGCAACGCATCACCGCACAGGGGATTCGCTCCAGCGAGACCGCCGAGGTGGGCGGCTGGTTGCTGCGCGCCGACCCAGACAGTTCGTGGCGCGCCAACTCGGTGCGCCCTCTGGGACAGCCCGGGCTGGCGATGGACGAGGCCTTGGCTGCCGTCCAGCGGTGGTACGGCGAACGAGGCAAACTAGCTAAGTTCCTTAACCCGACTGAGGCTCGACGCTTGCTGGACGCTGAGCTGGGTGAGCGACGATGGGACCACCCCCTCGAAGCGAGCGTGCTGGTGGCCCGGATCGACACGTTGTCTGTAGTGCCGCCGCAGCAGGACCGCCTTCTCGCAGACCGTGGCATCGGCATCTCGCTCTCCCCCGCTGCATCGTCGAGTTGGCTCGCGCGATACCGCACCGGGGCTCCGACGCCGGCCACGGTGGAGTTGCTCGGCAGGCACGACTGCGTGCAGTTCGCCCAGCTCGACAGGGACGGCCAGGCTGTCGCGATCGCCCGAGGCGTCGTGGACGAGGGATGGCTGGGGCTAAGCGCCATCTGGGTTCACCCCGACCACCGTCGTCAGGGCCTGGGCAAGGCGATCATCTCAGCGTTGCTGCATTGGGGTCAGAGCGCCGGTGCGACCCGTTCGTACCTAGAGGTCTCCAGCGACAATGAAGCCGCAATCGCCTTATACGAGGCGCTGGGGTTCTGGAATCACCACGACTATCGTTACCGCGTCGAGCCGACCGCCGAACAGCTCGCGGGTCATCCGGCCTGGCCTGCGTACTGAGCGCGCATCGCGGCCACCAGCCCAGCGATCGCACCGCCGAAGAGCAGACCGTAGGAGATCCACTGGCTTGGCCCGGCAGGGAGCAGCACGTCGCCTTCATCGGTACTCACCGACGCCGCGAGGATGACGACCATCCAACCAACGACCGGCAACACCACGAGCCGGCTGGACGAGACCACCGTGCGCGCCAGCCGCACGAGCGCAACGTTGCCGACGACCGCGAACACCACGCTGACGGGAATCGGTGTGGAACCGATATAGAGCGGGACGAGTAAGACCTCCAGTGCCGCACTAAGCACACCTGCACAGACAACGAACCCAAGCGTCACCACCGATCGCAATGCCGTCGACAGCAAGGCCGCAACCACGAGGCCGACCACCACAGCAAGCGTCACAACGAAGGGGATGTAGTACATCTAGGCGACACCACTGAAGAGGTCTATCTCGTGACCTTCCTCGTTGCGATCAGGCCCCACCTCGCCACGCACCAACTGAAAGTACTCAGTGGCGAAGATGCCCTGCCCGATGCCGTTGGAGAGGGCGAAGAAGGGCCCGTCCACTGAGATCTGCGTGGCGTGCGCGCGCATAGCGTCCTGCTTGGCCTGCCCATAGCGCGAGCCGTCGACGACCGTCGTGACGTCCTCATCGGGAGTAGCGAACGGGAAGTCATCGGCGTTATCCAAGCCAAAGAAGTCCGAGCCCTGTTCTTTCAGCATCTGGATACTTTTGGCCAACAACGACTTCGGCAACGCCGGCCAGTACAGCTTGCTGATCTCCCACGGCTCGCCAACGATCTCGCTCGCACTTTCGGGGGCTGGTCGCCAGTCTGGATCAGAGGCTGCATCGACGGCGGCCATCGTTACGCGATGGGCCATGATGTGGTCCGGGTGCCCGTACCCACCGTTGGGGTCATAGGTGATGACGACCTGCGGCCGAGTCTCACGGATCACAGCGACGGCTTCGCTCACTGCGGCCTTGAAAACCTCTTCGTCAGAGGCCGCCCGCCAGAAAGCGCGGGGATTGTCATTAGCGGACGTACCGATCATGCCGCTGTCGCGAAATCGTCCCGCACCGCCAAGGAAGCGATGATCCTCGACGCCGAGTACCTGCATGGCATTAGCAAGCTCTCCGATGCGGACACCGCCAAGTTGGTCAGCCTGATCCGCAGCGAGTTGTGCCAACTCCGGCACCAAAATTTCACCTTCCTCACCGAGCGTGCACGTGATCAGCGTGACTGCGGCACCGCTGGCACTGTAATGCGCCATGGTGGCCCCGGTACCGATCGTTTCGTCGTCGGGATGGGCATGCACGAGGAGCAATCGCCGAGCATTCATAACGCAAGGCTACCCACGTCGGATCTTTGCGTGACCGTATGCACGCCAACGCGACCCGTACTAGACGGGAGGTAGGTCATCAATAGGCACGGTCGGAAGCTGCTCCGCGTAATGACATGCCGTCACACGTTGCGGCGCATGCTCGATCAGCTCCGGCTCGACATTAACGCAACGGCTCTGTTCGTCTGCGGCCAAAACCTCGAACTTAAAACACCGGGTGCGGAACCGGCAGCCGGACGGAGGATTCGCGGGGTTCGGCAGGTCGCCCTGTAGCAGGATCCGTTGACGTTGTCGTTCCTTCTGCGGGTCCGGAATGGGTATGGCAGAAAGCAGAGCCTGTGTATACGGATGCATCGGTCGAGCGAACAACTCGGCAGTATCGGCCTGCTCCACGATCTTGCCGAGGTACATGACGGCAACCCTGTCGCTAATGTGACGGACTACGGACAGGTCGTGAGCGATGAACAGATAGCTCAGACCCAGCTGCGTCCGCAAATCGTCAAGCATGTTGATGACGCCTGCCTGGATCGACACGTCCAAGGCAGAGACCGGCTCGTCCAAGATCAACATTCGCGGGTTCAGAGCCAAGGACCGAGCGATACCGATGCGTTGTCGCTGACCACCCGAGAACTCGTGCGGATAACGCGACGCGTGCTCAGGGTTAAGGCCGACCATCGACATGAGTTCAGCGACCCGCTTACGTAACGCTTGACCATCCAGAAGCCGATAGATTTCTAGTGGCTCCGCGATAAGACGATCAACGCGCATCCGCGGATCAAGACTGGAATGCGGGTCTTGAAAAACCAGCTGAATATCACGACGTATTGGTCGCATTTGGCGTCGAGACAACCCGACAAGTTCCTGGCCAGCGAAGAACACGCTGCCGGACGTAGCCTGTTGCAGATTGAGGATCGTCCGTCCTGTGGTCGACTTTCCGCAGCCTGACTCACCGACCAGACCAAGGACCTCTCCCTTCGCCACATCGAAGCTGATCCCATCGACCGCATGCACATGCCCGACGACCGTCTTCAGCACACGGCCACGAATCGGGAAGTACTTCTTAAGGTTCCTGACCTTCAGTACCGGTTCGTCGGTCATGCCGAATCGTTCTGTTGTCCCGGCTGCGGCTGACCGCCCCGCCCCTCACCACGCGCAGACTCAACATTCTTGACCGAGTCGTCTAAAGCACTGACCGACTCCGCGGGCAAATCCTTGTCGGCGCTGTCAGCCGCGAAGACCCGTCCTGCCGCTGCCCTGTCGCGTCCGACCAACTCGCCTGACCGGATACAGGCGGCGAGATGCGTCGTTGAAAGGTAGGTCGCAGGCAAGCGCGCGCCATGCGTCTGAACCTGATCTAAGGACGGTTCACTGAGCGTGCATTCCGTGATCGCCATGGGGCACCTCGGAGCGAATGGACAACCGCTTGGTAGACGCAGTAACGACGGTGGCGATCCGTGGATTGGGGTGAGACGCTCCCGCCGTCCCGTCTCGATCCGGGGCAATGAGTTGAGAAGGCCTACTGTGTAGGGCATTCGAGGTCGGTAAAAGACGTCTTCAGCCGAGCCGACTTCAACGGCGCGTCCGGCGTACATCACCAGTACCCGATCGGCCATGCGGGCGACAACTCCTAGATCGTGAGTGATCAGCACCAGCGCGGCACCGGTCTCTTCCTGTGCGGCCTGCAGCGCTTCTAGTACAACGGCCTGCACAGTGACGTCCAAAGCTGTCGTGGGCTCGTCGGCGATAATCACGTCCGGATTGTTCGCGATGGCGATCGCGATGACGACACGTTGGCGCATACCCCCGGAGAATTCATGTGGATAAGCTACAAGGCGTTGTGCGGCATTCGGGATTCCGACAATATCGAGTAGTTCGACGCATCGTGCCCGGATCGCCTGCCGTGACAGGTTCTTGTCATGCGCCTGCAGTGCCTCCCCCAGCTGCGCACCGATCTTGTATACCGGGTCAAGCGAGGTCATTGGGTCTTGAAAAATCATGCCGAGGCGTCGACCCCGAATGTGCGACATTGCCTTGTCGCTCATGCCTAACAGCTCGGTCTCGCCGAAACGTACTGAGCCCGTCACCGTTGCGTTTCTGGGTAGCAGACCCATGACGGCCATCGAGGTAACCGACTTCCCGGATCCAGATTCACCAACAATCGCAAGAGATTCTCTTCGCCTTACCGTATAGCTTAATCCGCGGACAGCTCGCAACGGACCTTCAGGCGTTCCAAAAGTCACAGCTAGATCAGAGACAGTGAGAATTACTTGGGATCTCTCGACACCCGCGTCAAGCACGGGCAGCATCGTCATTCCCGCACCTGAACATGGCGAGGATCGAAGGCCTTACGAATACCTTCGCCAATAAGGTTCACCGCAAGCACAATGACCACTATCAAAGTGCCGGGGTAGTAGAACAGCCACGACCGCGTATCGACGGCGTCCACACCTCGCGTGACCAGAAGCCCGAGCGAAGTGTCTGGTGGTTGAACACCATAGCCAAGGTACGTCACTGATGTTTCGGCAACGATAGAGATCGCGGCGAATAGCGTGCCGAACACCAAGATTGTTGGCAGGACATTAGGGATCAGATGTCGCAGAACGATACGGAGATCACTGGCACCTAGTGCACGCGCGGCCTCGACAAATTCACGTTCACGGAGGGAGAGGACCTGCGCTCTGACAAGACGACTCAGGCCCATCCAGCCAAATAGACCGAAAATTACAGCAATTCCCTGCGCTGTAGCAGCCGCCGGGAACGCCTTGCAGGCGACAATAAGGATGACCAGCGAAGGAACGACCAACATGATGTCGACCATCCGCATGAGAAGATTATCGATGAGCTTTCCATAGTAGCCAGCAACGGCACCGACGAATGTACCCAAGAAAACAGCGATAGTTGTCGAAACGACGATAACGACAAAGTCACGTTGCGTACCACGCATTAGCCGGGCCAGTAAATCAAAACCTGTCTCGTCTGTCCCCAGTACATGACCTTGTCGTCCGGGTTGCACCGACAAAGCGTCAAGGTCGGCATGGTCGTACTTCCAGTGATACAAAGACGGCGCAACAAATGACACCACGACTATCAGAACAAACAGTAAGGTCGCGGCCATCGCCACCTTGTTTCGCACGAATCGCCCAAGAGCGATACGGCCCTGAGATTTCGGAGCTGAAGCGAAGTCGTCGGGCTGTCCAACTGGCAGTACTTGAGCCGCACCACCCGGAGCGACGCCGGTCACTGCAGCCCCTCTGTGGAACATGGAACATTCATGCCAGCCTGACCCGAGGGTCAAGTACCCCATAGAGAATGTCAGCAAGGAGATTGAAGACAACGACGAAGATCGCTGACACCATCACCCAACCCACGACCGAGTTCACGTCCTGGTTCTTTAGGGCCTCATTGAGGTACTCACCCATGCCGTGCCATACATAAACCTGCTCGGTGATGATGGCCCCGCCGAAAAGCGCGCCTACGTCCAAGGCAACGACCGTGACGAGCGGGATTAGGGCGTTACGTACGCCGTGACGCCGCACTACGACCGGCCATCGGACACCTTTGGCGCGAGCTAAACGAAGATAGTCGGCATCAAGGACTTCAATGGTGGATTGCCGTTGATAACGAATCCATCCTGAGGCCGTGAGAAGAGCCAAGGAGATCGTCGGCAGTACGAGGTGCAGCAACTGATCAGTCCGTATTTCACCGCTACTGCCGTAGTTCTCAATACCAAACGTCTGATCACCGGTAGTGAAGAAGACCCGATGGGAGGCAGCATCATTGAGTGCGATTGCTCCTTGCTTGAGCAACGCCGCGAACCAAAATGTAGGAAGCGCGATAAGGACGAAGGTCAGGATCGTGATCGTCACATCAATCGGCTTGTCATGACGCAGACCGGAGATTACCCCTAAAAGTAAAGCGAGAATGACCGCAGCAACGATGGCTACGAGGATCATGCGCGACGTCACTTCAAGCCGCGTAGCGAGCTGCGGTGCGATCTCAGCGTGGCTTACGTCGGTACCGAAGTTGAACTTCAGAAAGATCAGGCTATGGAAGTCGAACCGTACGAGATGACTTAGCCAATCCCAATATCGCGCGACCAGCGGACGGTCCAGACCCAAGGCTCGTCGTTGCGCAGCAAAGAAAGCCGCAGACTTCGGAGGTTGAGAAGCACGATAAACCGCTAGCGGATCATATTTCCACGCACAAAAGACGTACACAAAAAACGACGCCGCCAGCAGCACAAACACACTGTTCACGAATCGACGGATCGTGAAGACCAGCATGTGAAGGGGCTATTTCACCGCGAACATATCGTTATTCCAGAGAGGACCGGCCTGCGTGGAGTTGTCAGAAATCCCGGTGTACTTGTTATCGAACGACAACACAGTCGGCTTTTGGAACAGCGGCAGTGTGAACATATCGCTCCACAATCCTTGATCTGCCTTGTTGGCAAACTCGATTTCTTTCGCGACCGTGTCCGCTTGAGCCATCTCGGTCAACAATGAATCGACCTTGGGATCGCCGCCATGAGTGTAGTTCTGCCCCTGAGTCCCACCCTGGGCGTCGAGGGACTGGTAGATGGAGTTATTAGCAGAGAGGTTCGGTCCTGCCGACCACGCGAACAAGGCTAGGTCGAAGCCTCCCGCTTCGAGCGACTGTGGGTGCGTCTTGTCCTCGAAGATGTCGTCGGTGGCGTTTTCGGTGATGCCGATGCCGATCGGTTGCAGCTGCTGCTTGATGATCTGAACAGTGGTGTCACGCAACGGATTGCCCGAGGTCGTTGTGATCTTAAAGTTCAGCGGCTTTCCCTTAAGAACATAGATGCCATCAGTGCCCTTCTTAGCGCCAAGCCCCTCAAGCAAGGACGTGGCCTTTCCTGTGTCCTGCTTGTCGTAGTCGGCGCCGTTGTTCTGATAACCAGCCTGGTTGGTGACTAGTAACCGGTTGCCGAGGACGGAAGCTTGGTCGCTGAACTGGGCCAGTGTCGCCTTGACAAGCGATGGCCTATCGATGCCGTAGGCAATAGCTTGACGGACTTCCTTTATCGCCAGCAGAGGATTACGTGTATTGAAATCAAGGTGCTCGAACTGAGGACCGAAGCTAATCGACGTGGTGAATCCTTCAAGCTTCTTCAAGTTGCTGATCAGGTCGATTTGCGGCTGCGGGTAAGCCATGTTGACTTCGTGATTCTTCAGAGCCTTCACAACAACATCGGACTCTGAGCCGATGTTGGCGTAGACAATGCGGTCCAGTTTCGGCTTCACACCCCAATACTTCGGGTTGTGCACCAAGGTGACCGTCTTGCTGTCAACGTTGATGTTCGCCTTCTTCACCAGCCATGGTCCGTTGCTCGCGCCATCTGGGATACCGTCGGCGATTGGCCACCCGGCCGTCATGTAGTCACAGTTTGCCTTCGGGCTGCCCTTGTCAAAGACGTGCTTGGCAAGCAATGGCGCCGAGCCGGAAGCACCAGAGAAGAGCCCTCGCCAGTCGGCGAAAGCCTGGTCCTTGATGAACGTAAAAGTGAACTCTTTGTCATTGACGATCTGGTGCGATTCGACCTGATTGAAGCCGACATCGCTCAGTAAACTCGCACACCCACCCTGAGCAGGGTCGAGCGACTTCTGCGCATCCAGGGTAAAGACGTAGTCCGCCGATGTGATGGGCTGCCCATCGTCCCAGACCGCCTTGGGATTGATTTTGATGCGAACGACTTGTTGACCGTTCACCATCGTCGACTCGGCGCTGGTTATTTGATCGGAGTCCTGCTGATAAGTGACATTCGGAGCAATACGAAAAGCCCCATCTAGGACACGCCCCAAGATGTTCGCTGCCGAGGTGACGTTACCTGCCGTAATGAGCGGGAAGAGGTTCTTCGTGAAGGTCGTGCCCTCTCCGTAGGTCAAGACCTTGGTCTGCTTATCACTTCCGCAGGCCACGACCACCGTCGCAGTCAGGGAAATCGCCGCAATAACAGGAACGATGCGAGCTGTACGTCGCATGGACTGGCCTCCGAAGTCAGCAGGGAACGAGGGCGCGCTCACCGTCAGCATGGCCACTCCGCTACCTGGAGTGACCACTGGCGGCATTTGTACCGTACTGCACTATGTGGCTAGTAATCCAGAAGCATGAGTACTTGCACTCATATGCCCACAGTTTGTGATGGCCCTCACTTAGCCAACCCCTGAGAAATTGATACGGCGGGGGAACGCTGTACCTGAACGGTGGGTAACTAACGTCGATCTTGTAGGAACGGCAACTTACTACGCACCCTCGCCACTTCAGCCGGATCAACCTCGGCGTCGATTAACGCTTCGCCGTATGCGGCTTCGCTAAGCCTGCGCCCCATCGGATCGATAATGACGCTGTCACCGAGATAGTTCAGATGGGCGACCGTGCCGACACGGTTCACGCCCACCACATACGCCTGATTCTCGATCGCCCGCGCGGCCAACAGCGTGCGCCAGTGCTCTCGCCTAGCCGCGGGCCAGTTCGCCACAACGACGTAAAGATCGGTGTCGTGTGCAACCGCCCAGAATTCGTCAGCAAAACGTAGGTCATAACAGACGAACAGGCTGACCCGCAGACCTTCGACATCCACGGTGACGTGCTTGTCACCACCTTCGTACTGCACATGTTCGTCGGTGATGGTGAAGGGGTGCAGCTTGTCGTAGCGGTGCACTTGCCCGGCGGGACCCACCAGCACGGCAACGTTGCGCGCCTTACCAACGCGCTCATTTCCGGACTTGTACTGCGCGATGGAGCCGACAATCCATAGATTCTCCGCACGTGCAGCATCCAGCAGGAATTGCTCAGTCGGACCACCTTCGAGCTCAGCTATCCCCACCGAGTTCATCGAGAAGCCCGTAGCGAACATTTCCGGGAGCACGACCAAACGCGCACCAATCGCGGCTGCTTGCGCCAGCTTTGGACGCAGCAGCGCCCGGGTGGCGGCAGCGTCTTCCCAGACGATGTCGTGCTGAATCCCGACGACCCGCATCCGCGAACTCACCGCTCCTCGTCTAGCGAGCCCTTCAGTGTCCTGCAAACGTGGATATAGCCGTTGCTAGGACACTGAAGGAGTGGCTACTTGACCTTCTTGTTCCGGCTTCTGGTCTTTTCGCGATCATTCGCCGACAGCGCGACCTTACGGATCCGCACCGTTGCGGGCGTGACCTCGATGCATTCATCGTCGCGGCAGAATTCCAGCGCCTGCTCCAACGACAAGACCTTGTGCGGAATAAGAGGCACGAGCACATCGCCAGATGACTGACGCATGTTGGTGAGCTTCTTCTCCTTGGTGGGGTTGACGTCCATGTCG
>Ga0070667_100003042_pt1 | contig 14413 bp, 14 predicted proteins | sample KBSS33metaG_FD_64659 | JGI IMG/M metagenome (GOLD analysis project Ga0070667, IMG submission 64659) | Switchgrass rhizosphere microbial communities from Kellogg Biological Station, Michigan, USA - KBS S3-3 metaG | ecosystem: Host-associated > Plants > Roots > Rhizosphere > Soil ... | reverse complement strand
GGTATGTCTTGACCGCTTTCCATCGCGACAGCCAGCGCATCGCGGGCGCTGAAGGATGGCAGGCTGTAGTCGCAGATCACTACGTCTGGTGGGTGTACCGCGAGTGCTTGTGCCACGGCGACGGAGGTCTGCACTCGTTCGTAGGTGAGCTCAAGGCCGCCACGACGAAGATGTGCAACAACAAGCTGGGCATCGTCTTCGCTGTCGTCGATGATCAACAGATGCAGCGGGATCATTGAGAGCCGTCTCCACGCCACGGCGGTGGTGGCTGATTTACCAATAGCCAATAGATACCAAGGATGTTGGCAGCATGCAGGAAGTCACTGAACGCCACTGGCTTGCGTACATAACTGTTGGCACCGAGGCGGTAGCTATCAATGATGTCGCTCTCCTCGCTGGAGGTAGTCAGCATGATGATCGGTAGAGGCTGAGTACGTACGTCGGCTCGTATTCGACGGAGCACTTCGATGCCATCGATCTTGGGTAGCTTGACGTCCAGTAACACCAACGCTGGCTGCAACGGCGCGGAGGAGTCTTGCGGCAAAAGCAAGCTCAGGGCCTGTTCACCGTCGTTGGCCACAATGACCTCGTTACTGAGATTGTTCTTTTTAAACGCTCGCAGTGTGAACGTCACGTCGTCGGGATTGTCCTCGACGAGCAGGATCGGGTCGTTGTTCATGACCTACCTTGATCATTCGTCGCGGAAGGCGAAAGGGTGAAGTAGAGGCTAGCTCCGGCCCCTGGGCTGCTTTCTGCCCAGATCCGCCCACCATGACGACGCACGATGCGTTGCACGATGGCTAACCCGATGCCGCTTCCTTCAAATTCGACGGCGGAGTGCAGCCGCTGAAACGGGTCGAAAAGCTTACCGGCGTAACGCATATCGAACCCGGCACCGTTATCGCGCACAAAGTAAGTAACCTCGCTGTCGGCGCTGAACGAACCCACTTCGATAGCGGCACTTTCAGTTGAACTGGTGAACTTCCACGCGTTAGCAAGCAGATTGTCCAACGCCAGCCGAATCAAGTGTGCGTCACCGCTACCTGCCATCTCCTCGGCTACAACAACATTGACTGCACGCTCTGGCGATTGCTCACGAAGCTCCTCAACGATGTCTCGACTGAGCGCGCTGAGATCTACCCGTTCTCGGTGCAGTTCGCTTCGAGTAGCGTGCGACAGTTTGAGTAGGTCATCGATGAGTTGCGCCATACGGACGGCGTTCGCTTGAATACGACGCAGATAATGTTGGCCATCCTTGTCGATAACATCGCCGTAGTCTTCGATCAAGACCTGCGCGAAGCCATCTAACGAACGCAGTGGCGCGCGTAAATCATGTGAGACCGAATAAGCAAAGGCGTCCAGTTCACGTGTCGATGCCTCCAGCTCAGCGGTCCGTTCCCGGACACGTTGCTCCAACTCGCTGTTGAGCCGTTGGACTTGTTCCTCGGCCCGCTTGCGTCCGGTGATGTCAGTCGAGATGCCGGCGATGGCGTAGGCAGTACCGTCGCTGTCTAACAGCGGAAACTTGACGGTGACATAGGTGTGCGGACCGTCCTCGCCAGGCGCGACTTCCTCCATTTGGACAGGCCGACCGTTGGCCACGGCATGCAGATCGTTTGCCCTGAATTCATCAGCGATTTCTGCTGGAAACAGATCGTGGTCTGTCCGGCCGATGACATCTTCTCGGCGAACATCGAACAACCGCTCGTACTCCCTATTGATCAACATATAGCGACCGTCGAGGTCGCGCATGTAGATCACTGCGGACGTATTGTCGAGCAGCGCGAGAAGCTGGTCCGGCCCCACTCGGATATCGTGGTCGCGGCCGGTGGCCATAGCGCCAGAAACCATATCCGTCACCTCTGTTCCTCCAGTCCGACAGAGAGTCGCCCACCGGATGGGCCAACTAATACAGGTGTTTCATCGTCCTCATGGACTTTTTGCATGCGTACCAAAGCCTCGATAGGAGGCGAGTATGTGGTGGATCGATCGGCGTACTTGAGGAGATCATCGACAGATGCTGGGACGTCACCGTCGAATTCGTCAAGACGGGCAAACGTCCTTACCTCGTTGCCGATCACCTGCAAGCAGGACAAAAGATGATGCTGACGTGCCCGAGTCAGGTCTTTGAGGTACGTCTCGTCCATACCGGTGGTACCTGCCCGATTGGAGACAACACCCGAATCGCCCAAGCCCTCCTGTTCGCGCTGACGCTGCGGAGTAAACAGATATTTCTTCGCAATTTTCAGGTGTACTCCTGACATGCGCAAGTGCGCCGTCAGCAGGAGATACATCCTTGCCACAATCGGAAATCGACGTAACAGATCGCGAAGCTGTTCCGGCGACATCGCCGCCATCTGCTGGGAGTCAAGACCCAGCGCGTCAAGCATCTGCTCGGGCAAAGAGGAGCGGCTAGCCACTCGATCTATCTTGTTCCGTTCCTCTGTAAGCAACGCCGGCCTCAAACGTGCCGTGTGCGCTTCGTGCGCAGGTGTTCGTATACCAAAAAGGTAGTCACGAACGATCCACTCAGGATCAAGCGCACCACTGGGCGGAATGTCCTCGACCGTCCAGTGCACCGCGTACTGACGGAAGACGTCCATAAAGTAGTCCGCGCTCAAACCCTCGCTGGCGGACAGCCGGGCATAAGCCTCGTTGAAGCGACGCAACTCGACCAACAGCATGATCGAAAGCCCTGTTCGATGGCTTGCTTGCTCGCTACGCATATCGCACGTTCCCTCTGACAGGGGAAGCAACGCTGTGTTGATAGCTAGTTCGATTGCTTCGGACAGCTTGATGAGTTCGAAGAAGCTTTGTTCCTCAGGCGTGCCGGTATAGGTCCGGATCTTCCCGTCATCAAATGAGCCTTTAAGCACGGCAAGGCGCTCGCCTGCCCACCACACCTCTGTTGTCGGCACGTTCCACCGGGTCAGCGAGGCGTAGCTGTCGCGGTGGCAATGGCCGGTGCCTGTGCGGTCAGCCATGCTCGCGAAGTAGCTGCGAAACGGTGTGCCAGATGCGCCGATCCGATACGGCTCGAACGCCTTTTCTGGCGTACCAATTTCGTCTCGGTATCGCTCTTGGTAATGACGACTCAATGATGCGCCGATTAGACCCAGCAGCACTACCATCTGCTCAGCGCCTTGAGTAGACAAGGAATCCGGCATAGGCAGATAAGGAAGAACGTCCTCAACGAAGCGTGCGCCAAGCGCACCGCTGTCGCAGCGACCGGCCAATATGTCGCGATTCAAAGCAGGAAGTTCGCTCAGAACCCACCCATTTACCTGATCAACTACGCAGGCACCCTCCAAACCTGACACTCGTCCACGGTAACACCGAACTAACAGTCAGTACATGATTGATGACAATTAGCGTTCACCTTGCTTGTCTCATCATTCACACCGTTATTTCTCATATGGAGTCTGCGATGGCACGACAACGGGTTACGTCTGTCGACGTCCAGTAGGTACCGCCGCTCGTTAATGGGCAGCCGCCACGCGTTTGCGGGTCGGCACGCTTGGGAACCAGGAGCCCATGCGGAGGGTGATCGGTGCAGCGGAGATCGGCCCACATCTATTGGTGAGGGCGGGTCTATGACCGAGCCGATGGAGGCAGAATTTGACACCGTTGCGTCATGGACCGCCGACATCGCTGTCGAACTCGGCGCCGAGTATTACCTCGCCGCCGGGTGTCGAGGTAGTGGCAGCCCTGCGGCTTTAGCGTGGCTGGGCGACGCCTTGGCTGTCTCCGCCGGAGATCGTGTGCTCGACGTCGGTGCAGGCCTCGGTGGACCCGCCGCGTACCTCGCTCATCACAGCGGGGTTCGGCCGTTGCTGGTCGAACCCGAAGAAGGTGCCTGCCGTGCCGCGGTCCGTCTGTTCGACCTACCGGTCGTGCGAGCCGATGCGACCGCACTGCCGCTGCCCTCATCCAGTTTTGACGCGGCCTGGTGTCTCGGAGTGCTCTGCACAACCGACGAGCAGCCGAAGCTCCTGGCACAACTGCGTCGTGTGCTGAGGCCGTCCGGACGGCTCGGCCTGCTCGTTTTCACCGCAACGGAGAGCTTTGCTGGTGAGCAGCCGGAGGGAAATACGTTCATCTCCTCCGCACAACTCAATGCGATGATCGCCGAGGCCGATCTAGCGGTTCGCGCCAGCGCCCCGAACGTCCGTTTTGGTCCTGACGCAGAGTGGCAACGGCAGGTCGAGACGATCGACGCCGAGCTTGATCGACGCCATGGCGGCCAAATCCCCTGGCAGATCGCCCAGCGACAGTCGGCCCTCTTCGGACAGCTCCTGGCGAGCGAGCAAATCGAAGGGACGCTGCTCGTTCTTCAACCGCTTACATAGGGCGTTCTTGGCGTTCTTGAAGTAGTAGCCATCGTGGTCAAAGGTTTCGCTGATTGACGACCGCGGACGCTGGGTAGTCCATCCAAAGACCCCCGTAAGTGCACGAAGGACCATGAAAGAAGGCCAAGTGATGAACGAAAGCAGTGGACCAGCCGAAGCCGTGAAGGGCGTCGTCGAGGACGTTAAAGGCAAAGTCAAAGAAGGTGCCGGAATCCTCACTGGCGACACTTCGCTAGAGCAAGAAGGCCAGGCACAGCAAGACAAGGCTGAGGCAGCGCGCACGGTTGCGCAGAAAGAAGCCGAAGCCGAAAAGGCACGTGCCGAAGAAGCCGCGGCCGATGCAACGGAGCGCGCTCACCAGCACCAGTAGTCCGTCGAAGTCGATCACGATTGAGGGCGTTTAGCCCTCCCGTGACTTCGATGGTCATCGCAGGAAAGGTCTACAGATGAGCCAACTGACAATGCAGGACCCGCGAGTCCAATATCCCCAACCACCATTCGAACGTCAGCCGCAGCCGGCGCCCGGCTTGGCTGGCGAGATGAGCCCGCGCCCTGATCATGGCGAAAATTCTTATCAAGGATTAGGGCGGCTCACCGGACGCAAAGCCCTAATCACTGGTGGCGACTCCGGGATCGGAAGAGCCGTCGCAATCGCCTATATGCGCGAAGGCGCGCAAGTAGCCGTCAACTACCTCGATAGTGAACGCCCTGACGTGGACGAGCTGGATGAGGTGTTCCGTGCTGAAGGACGAACGCTCATTCGCCTCCCCGGCGACATCACCGAACAAGCGTTCTGCGCTGAGTTGATCGATAACGCTGTCAACCAACTCGGTGGACTCGATGCGCTCGTACTCAACGCCGGTAAGCAAGTCTTTGTTGAAGATTTCGACGATCTGACATCCGAGCAATTCGACAAGACTTATAAGACCAACATTTACGCGCCGTTCTGGTTGCTCAAAGCAGCATCGGGCCACCTCCAACCGGGTTCGGCGGTGATCGTCACCTCGTCAATCCAGGGCTACCAGCCGTCGGCAAGTCTCGTCGACTACGCCTCTACCAAGGCAGCAGAGAAGGCCTTTGTGCAGGCGCTCGGCGCACAATGGGTGAGTTCCAAAGGTGTACGAGTGAATGCAGTCGCGCCGGGTCCGGTCTGGACTCCGTTACAGCCCTCGGGCGGGCAACCACAAGACGCCGTTCGTGAGTTCGGCAAACAGGTGCCGCTCGCCCGCCCTGCACAGCCGGCAGAACTTGCTCCCGTTTATGTCTTCCTCGCGAGCCAAGAATCTAGTTATGTTGCTGGGGAAACATACGGCGTGACCGGCGGCAACCCGACTGCGTAAGCCGGTCTGACTCGCCTGACTCGTCAGGCGGAAAGGACGTTGGCGCATGCATGGCATCACCACATGCCTATGGTTCGATACGCAAGCGGAGGAGGCGGCCAAGCACTACACGTCGATCTTTTCCGACGGACGTATCACCCACGTCGACTATTACGGCTCGGCCGGCCCCCGAGAAGAAGACCTAGTCAAGACGGTCTCCTTCGAGGTGGCCGGCCATAAGCTCATCGCACTCAACGGGGGCCCGAACTACACGTTCAATGAGGCCATCTCACTGATGGTTCACTGCGACACCCAAGACGAGGTTGACGACCTCTGGGTTCGGCTTGGCGACGGCGGTGAGGGAGGCCCGTGCGGCTGGCTTAAGGACCGCTATGGACTCTCTTGGCAGGTTGTTCCTGCCCTCCTCTTCGAACTGGTCGACGACCCTGATCCAGTCAAATCGCAGGCAGTGATGGCGGCGATGCTGCAGATGGGCAAGCTTGATTCAGCGGCGCTCCAGGCGGCCTACGACAACGCCTGAGCCGCATCAGAAACTTTGAGTCTGGTTGAAATTCTGGTTGAAGTCGGCTGAGTCAGGGAAGGTTGACGTTATGAACTTGACGACGGTTCCGAGAAAAGTAGCCCAATGGGAATACCGGATGGCCCGTGTGCCGCTGGACTTGCTTGATCATCAGGTCCTCGAACGTTACTTCTCCGAACGCGCGGCAATACGCGCTAAGTTCGAAGGCTTTCTTAAGGGAGCAGATAGCTGGGCTGCGCTGCACCTAAGCGATCCGGCCGACCATCGTGGATCGATGTCGGATCGTCGTACGCGTCGTGCATCAACTTCTCGCGCATCAACTTCGGAGAATGCCGACGCACTCGAAGAGGCTAAGGAGCGGGCGATGGAGGCAAAACATCGTCAGCAGGAAGCCACCCATGCAGGCCAGGTGGAGGCCGCCAAGATGCGAGGCCATAAGTCCGAGCATTTCGAGTAGGTCTCGATGTTCGGCTCCGTGCCGGGCGAACGTCAACAGCGCGTGAGCGGGCTGGCAGCGCCATCACTGCAGCCAGCTCGCGCGCGGCAACGCTCGCTCAACCAGATGAAGGCACTTGCGCTCGCGCTTCTAGTGTTTGCCGCGGTGTTGTATCTCAGTTGCCTCTCCTTCACCGACGGCAAAGGTGGCTGGGGCTTTCTTGCCGCAGGTGCCGAAGCCTCAATGGTTGGAGGGTTGGCGGACTGGTTCGCGGTGACGGCGCTCTTTCGTCATCCGTTAGGTCTGCCAGTGCCGCATACGGCCATCATCCCGCGTAAGAAAGATCAGATCGGCGAATCGCTCGCGCTGTTTGTTGAGGAGAATTTTCTTACCGTGGCCGTCGTCGGTCACCGCATCGCGGCGTCGCAATTTCCTTTGCGGATAGGCACGTGGCTCGCCGAGCCGCGCCACGCTGACCGCCTCGCGCGTGAAACGTTGGCCACCTTCGGGAGTCTGGAACGCGCGTGGCACGACGAAGAAATCGGAGCTGCCATCGCGGCGTACGCAGAGGGACGCCTACGCAAGATCGACGTGGCGCCTGCGTTAGCGAAAGTGATCGACTCGATTCGAGCTGGTGGTCAGCATCAGCTCGCGTTGACGGTTGTACTGCGTAGCTTCAGCCGATTTCTTAATGAAAATAAGGCTATCTTCCGACAGCGGCTCCGGGAAGAATCGCCGGAGTGGGTGCCTGAATGGGTAGACGATCGGGTTTTCCGTCGTCTTTATGCAGGCCTCCAGAAGCTCGTCACAGATGTGACCTCCTTCGAAGGACATGAGTTGCGTAGGCAGTACGACATCTTTCTGGCCGACTATGCCAACTCTTTACGAACTGATCCTGATCGCGCCGCCGCGGTAAATACCGCAAAGCTAGATTTCCTTGAACGCCCCGAAGTCCGAGCATGGCTCGATGGCCTATGGCAACGAACCAAAGCCTCCGCACTTGAGGACATCGCGAGCGAGGAGTCTCAACTACGCACGACCTTGGAGTCGTTGATCCTCCGTTTCGGCAGCTCCTTACGTGACGATAAGTCGCTGCAACAGCGACTGGAGAAGGGCTTAGCAAAAGCCGTTGACCATGTGATTACTCACTATTCTCACGAAATCACGAACCTGATATCGGCCACGGTGTCGCGATGGGACGCTGCCGACACCGGTCGTCGCCTTGAACTACAGGTTGGGCGCGATCTGCAGTTTGTGCGCATCAATGGGACCGTCGTCGGTGCCCTAGCTGGAATAGGCATCCATGCCGTCAGCATGCTGGTCTGAGTTCGTCTCGAGGGCTTAGCCGACAAGTCCAGGTGGGGGTATTTGACACCAGGCGAAGTAAATGCCAGTTTAAACGCTGTACCGCTGGCCTGGCCGCCGAGTAAGCGTCTGGCAATTCACTAACTCGGGAGATGCACATGGCGGATAAGGTCCATAGCTTCGGCGACGACGCCTTGGGAAGTCTCGACGCGGTCGGCCTGGCCGCCTTGGTGAGGGCCAGATCGGTGAGCCCGCGTGAGCTGGCCGAGGCTGCGGTCGTTCGCGCTGAGAAGGTTGATCCGCATCTGAATGCGATCGCCTTTCCCGGATACACCGAGCTGCGTCGAATCGCCGAAGCCAAACCAGAGAATAGGCGCGCCAGCACACAGCCGTTTGTCGGCGTCCCGACCTTTGTGAAGGACAACGTCGACTTCATCGGTATGCCGACCGGTCATGGGTCCAATGCCGTCTCGCCGCGAGCGGCGAGACGAAACTCCCGCTTTGTCGAGCAGTTCTTGAGTAGCGGCCTCGAGGTTCTAGGCAAGACAAGGCTGCCAGAATTCGGGTTCAACGCTGCGGGCGAGTTCGCTGCTGGCCCACCGGTGCGCAATCCGTGGAATACCAACTACACGGCCGGAGCCTCCTCCAGCGGCGCGGCCGCGCTCGTCGCGGCCGGCGTTGTGCCCATCGCCCACGGCAACGATGGTGGCGGGTCCATCCGCATTCCCGCCGCTTGCTGTGGGCTGGTGGGGTTGAAGGTCACCCGCGGACGGTTCATCCCTAACGAACAGGCCAAGCAGCTCCCGATCGATCTCGTCACCGAAGGCGTGCTGACCCGTTCGGTGCGTGATACCGCAACATTCCTCGCGGCAGCTGAGCGTTACCGCCCGAGTAAGCGATTGCCTCCGGTGGGATTGGTCGAAGGACCTAGTGGCCGTCGGCTGCGTGTGGGGCTTGTGCTGGACAGCCCCGCCGCGAGCCCGGACGAGCAAACGCGGGCAGCCGTGCTGAAGGTCGCCGCGCGTCTTGAGCGCGCGGGTCACGTCGTCGAACCCTTCGACGCGCCCGTCGACGAAAGCTTCGTCACCGATTTCATCCGCTACTGGGGAATGATCTCGTTCCTGGTCAGCAGCTTCGGGCGGATCGCCGTCGACCGGCGTTTCGATAAGTCGAAGATGGAGGATCTGAGCATCGGACTACGCCGTCGATTCCAGCGCGAAATGTACCGAGCGCCTGGCATGCTCGTGCGGCTAAAACGAGTCCGCAAGACATACGCGAACGCATTCGGGCAGCTTGATCTCGTCCTGTCACCAGTGCTGTCTCATGTGACGCCACCCGTCGGCTACCTGAATCCGAATGTGCCTTTCGATGAGCTGATCGCGCGGCTGCAGACCTTTGTCGCTTACACGCCGGCGAACAACATTGGGGGCGGACCGGCCATCTCCGTGCCGACCGGATCCTCTAAGGAGGGGATGCCGATCGGGGTCCAATTCTCCGCCGCACACGGCGACGAACGCACACTGCTCGAAATCGCTTACCTTCTCGAAGCCGAACAACCCTGGCGGCGTATCAGCGACTGATCGGGGTCGGGAGCGCGCCGATATCCACCAACACAAAGAGGCCGTGACGTTTCGGTCACGGCCTCTTGTGAAAACTAGAAACCTCACTCGCCGACATCTTTCGGCCGATGTTTTGAATCGCACTGGGTTTAGTTCCTAGGTGTTTTCGTGGCTGGCGGTTGCCAGTTGGGGTGTGTCGAGGTCAGCGTAGTGGGCGGTCTCGATCTCGACCGGGGTTTGCATGTTGAGTTCGCCGTGGAGGCGTTGGTGGTTCCACCACCACACGTATTCGAGGGTGGCGAGTTCGACTTGCCTGATGGTGCGCCACGGCCCGCGTTGTCTGATCAGCTCGGTTTTGTAGAGGCCGTTGACGGCCTCGGCGAGGACGTTGTCGTAGGAATCGCCGACTGTGCCGGTGGAGGGCTTCGCGCCGAGTTCGGCGATGCGGTCGGTATAGACCACGGACAGATAGTTCGAGCCGTGGTCGGCGTGATGGACCAGGCCGGTCAGATCACCGCCAGCGCCCCACGCGGCCATGTCCAGGGCGTGCAGCGGCAACACGTCGGCTTTCAACGTGGCTGCGACGTTCCAGCCCACGATCCTGCGTGAGTAGACGTCGGTAACGAACGCGACGTAGGCGAAGCCCTGCCACGTGCGCACGTAGGTGATGTCAGCAACCCATAACCGTCGTGGAGCCACGGCGGTGAACCTGCGCTGAACCAGATCCTGAGGCTTGACCGCGGCCGGGTCGGGCTTGGTGGTGAAGACTCGTTTCGTGCGTTTCACCCCACGCAGCCCGAGGCTGCGCATGATCCGCCCGGTCTGATCCCGCCCCATGACCCAGCCTTCACGCCGCATCAGAGCATGCATCTTCCGCACCCCGTAAACGCCGTAGTTCTCCTTATGCAGGCGGGTGATCTCGCCGCCTAACAACTCATCCGATAGCGCCCGAGCAGACAATGGCCTTGTTTTCGCGGCCCGATACCCGCGTGCGGTGAGGAACCCACACTCTGCCGCACCGAGGGTGCGACAGATGGCCTCGACCCCGAAACGGCCTCGGAACGTATCGACGTACCGGATCATCTCGTCGTGGGGCGGTCGAGTTCCGCTGCGAAAAACGCCGACGCCGTCCGCAGAATCTCATTCGCCCGCCGCAACTCAGCGTTCTCTTTCTTCAACCGCCTGACCTCAGCGGCCTCCTCAGAAGTCACGCCAGGGCGAGCACCGGAATCGATCTCGGCCCGGCGGCGCCACTTACGCAGCGTCTCCGCACCAACACCGAGCTTGGCACCAACATGACGCAACGCTTCCCACTCGCTCTGATAGTCCCCCAGCGACTCCTCTACCAACCGCAAGGCACGCTGCCGGAACCCCGGCGGATACTGACGAGGCATAACTCCATCCTCCAATAAAGGACGGAACTAAACCCAGTGCGATTCAGTTCCGCCAAGCCACCCGACGCCGAGGGCACTTCCCCAACGAACAAGCCGCACTGAAAATCCTCTACCTCACAGTCAAAGAACGACGACCCAACAGATCGAACCCGACCGGCCAAATCAACGGCTGGAAATCCATCCTCAACACCCTCGCAATGACCTACGGCGACCGCCTAGGCCTTACAAAGAAAATGACAGACCCTCGAGATCTCGTCGCTGTTCGTGCTTGGCACGTAACAATTGGCTGCGGCGGTCTGATCGTGGCCGTGCCGCTCGTGGTCATTGACGCCTATCAGGCCTGCGCAGTAGTCCAACTGCACTATAAGTATCGGCTGTTGAACAGGGTTACCTATAAGTAACTCAGACGGCGAAGGAGCGTGGCCGGTTCTCGTGACCGAATATCGTAATGTTGCCCGGTTTCATTTTCTGTGGCTAAGGACAAGAAGCAACACGCACGACAACAGTGCCCCTCGCGCTCTCGTATGGAACTGCGGGATAGGCGCTGCCTTAACGTGCAATGTTGGCGGTGCGTTGTTCAAAACGGTTCCGCAGCCATGCTCGTAGACGTCCGTCGACGTTCTGGCCATTGACGTACACGTCGCCCAGTAGGGCGTCAGCTTCATCTAGTTTCGCCCGTACTTCATCTACGTCGGCGGTGTCGATGTAGATGAGTAGCCATTTCATGACCGGCCGCATGCCCTGTCCGAGTGCCTCACGTCGCGGATCGGGTATCGCGGGCAACATTTCCACCACACGCGCTGGATCCAGCAACGACACCCAGAACGGCACTACCTGCTCCTTCAGATGCCGCGCAACTGCTTGTCCATAGGAATCAAGGTCCTCCGCCTTAAATAGCCACTCGGAGGGATCAAACTGCACGTTACGCAGGCCTTCAGGCGCTTCTAACCGTTCGCCGTACACACCGGTGCGAGTGTCCTCTTTCGCACCGGGGCACCACTGATGCCAATACTCTGAAGCAGCGACCGACATCACCGCCCACCGGATCACAAACGATATCTCGGCATCGGTACCGCTAAGACGACTTATACGGACCATGACCGAGGTTGGCCCCGAACCAGTCAACCTCAGCGTCGCACCAGATCCCTTAAACCCAGCCTCCCTAAGAACTGGACGTAAGTAGTTCTTCAGCAGGCTCTGAAACAATGCCGCTCCAGGAGCACCGGATTTGACCTCGCCGGTTTCTGGTTCACTCACGGTACGAGCACCGGCTCTCCGAAGATCGGGATAGGAATCGGCACCACCGGTATCCCACCGCAGGACGAACAACCTGACTGTGGAGAGCTAGGCTGCGCAGGCGACGACGGGGTGCGTGCTTTAGGTACCCCGGCATAGGGAGCCCAGGGGTACTCACGTTCGTCAAACTGCTGCATCCCTTCCTCCTTCTTCTTGTCCACTCGCGGCTTCACTCTCGGATCATCATCGTAGTTGCCATACACGATCGCCCCAGGCCTTGTACCCCAATACCTTGTCTGAGCTCCCGACGACATACCGGTGTAAGGGCCGCCAATTGGCCAGCCAGCCTGGGCGTTCACTGCGTTGGCCCAATCGCCGGTCTGCTGAGAGAAGTCGTTCATCCTCTTGGCATACCGAGCGGCCTCATCCGCCGCCTGATCCTCGCCGATAGTCCACTTCTTCACCTCCCAGACGTAGCGCACGGTGTGCCCTCCGGGATCGGTTGCGAACATCACGATGTCGGCGTAACCGCTGTTCGGACAATCCTCCAAAGCAACGTCCCCACAGCGCTTCGCGGAGTTGTCGACTGGGACGTCCCTTCGTACCAATATGTTTGTGTAACCAAGGAGCGCCGCCTGAGTTTCGATCGTGACAGCGGCATCCCTACTGACGTTGTTGTGCCAGGTTGTCTGGTTACCACCGGTGCCCTGATCCGGCGGGCGATAACCCCCCGCGCCAGCCCCGCTACTGCCACCGGCAGGCGAGCAACCCGGCACGGTGCCTTCTTCAGGGAGGAAGCCCAGCAAGGTGATGGATCCGCAGGTCTCGTCGTCGTAGCTTCCTTGGAGGAGCTGTCCGTTCACATTGACTAACCCTGAAACGGTCTTTAGCCCGCTTGGATCTGAACCGGCGAGTGGGTTGTTGAGGGCGTAGGTGTAGCCGTTGTTTTGTTGGGGGTTGCTTGGATCCAGGACCGGGTCGACGGTGGTGAACAGGCCCAACGCCGGGTCGTAGTTACGCGCACCTAAATGTGTCAACGCGGACAGCGTGCTGGTGGGGGCATTGAGGAACCCATGGCTAGACGACCAGGTGACAGCCGTACCGCGCGAATTACCGTAGGGGTCTTGGTAGCGGCGTTTGATCACGCCGGTGCTGGCGTTGATCTCTAACGTGGCGGTGTTGTGCTGGTCGGCGATGATCCAGTTCAGCGTCGATCCACTGGTCCCGCTGATGGCGGTGCGTTCAGCTAGTGGCATCCCGGCCGCGGCGTAGGTACGAGTGCCGGCCACGGTGCTAGCACCGGGGTTGATGTGCAGTTCGGTGTCGCCCAAGAAGAGCGTCGTCCCGGTTGAAGAATCGGACTGCAGTAACAGTGACCCATCGGCGGCATAGGTGTTCGTTTGTGTCACCCCACCACTCGTCAATGTGGCAAGTTTTCCGGTGGCGTCATACGTCAACGTCTGCCCAGGCCGAGTAAGCGTGTCGCCCTGCAGGGAGTACGAGTACGAACTCGTGGTGGTCGTACCGGACGTGGTGTGACCCACGGAGGTGACAGCGTGCGGGTTCGCGGACCCGCCTGCGGGGTAGTTGTAACTATCCAACGTGTCGGCTCCACCGGTGACGCTGTGGCGGGTTTGGTTGACGCGGTCGTTGGTGCCGAGGTCGATGGTGTAGTCGTTCCAATAGGGCGCTGGCCCGCCAGCGTTGGTCCCGTTGGGCGTGTCGGTGCATTGGCCACTGTTGGGTGTCCAAGCGCGGGTGAGGTTGTTGCGTTGGTCGTAGAAGAAACACTGCTTCTCCGTCACCAAACCCTGCGCTGTCGTGCCGATCCAGGTCACGTTGCCGACCTGGTCATACGCGTACGTGGAGGTTTGCGCGTTGACACCGTTCAGGTTGGTCGTCGCCGAAGCGAGTTTCATGGTGTCAGCGGTGTAGCTGAACGCTTGCGCGACTGTGGGTGCGGCACCGGTGCCGTAGTTCAACCCCGCCAACTGGTTGAGGCTGGTGTACGCAGCGGAACCCAAATATTGGGAGGCGCCTCCGACTGTGGCGAGGTGGCCGAGGCCGTTGTAGGTCGGCGTAATCGTCTCCGCCGGCAACCCACCAATAGCAGGGCGATCGACCGCGAGGACACGTCCAGCGTTGTTGTAAGACACAGTCATGTTGTACGTCCCCGACAACGCCGCGGGCACCGCACCCGTCGTCGGAATGATCAACGAGCTGCTGACTGGGCGGTCATCAAGGTCATACGTGTTGATGGTCGATGTGTAGGCG
>Ga0070667_100003029_pt1 | contig 14448 bp, 12 predicted proteins | sample KBSS33metaG_FD_64659 | JGI IMG/M metagenome (GOLD analysis project Ga0070667, IMG submission 64659) | Switchgrass rhizosphere microbial communities from Kellogg Biological Station, Michigan, USA - KBS S3-3 metaG | ecosystem: Host-associated > Plants > Roots > Rhizosphere > Soil ... | reverse complement strand
ACCATCAGGGCCAGCGGCATCAACGCCGCGCCAACAGGCCGGACAGATGACCGCACCCGACAGATCGCCAAATTAGCTCAGATCACCCCTTGCAGCGCAGGGGCCATCCACAGATGACAGTGCCGTCACGAGACCCGCGCCACCCATTCGGCGAACGCCGCCAGATAGGCAGCGAGCCGCTCGCGGGTCGCCTTGTCGACGAGACGCCCGTCTGCATCGAACTTCTCATGCGCTCTGAAGACCAGCAATTCGGGCTGAGGCATGGCGTAGGAATTGGTGAACTCAAAGGCCTGCCGGAGCTGACTTTGTCCCCGCGCGCTGCCGGTGATCCCGGGAGAGGCGCCAATAATCCCCACAGGCTTACGGTCGAGGACGGATCCCTGCGGCGGACGCGAGGCCCAGTCGATCGCGTTCTTCATCACGCCGGGGACGCCATGGTTATATTCCGGCGTCACCATAAGGACGGCGTCAGCTGAGCGGATCGCGTCCTTGAACGCTTTGACCCCGTCGGGATCGCCCGCCGCCTCGGCATCGGCGTTGTAGAGCGGCACGGCGGCCAGGTCGAAGGCCTCGATCCGCAATGTCGCGGGCGACGTCTCGGCCGCAGCCCGCAATAGGGCTCGGTTGTAAGAGCCCTGCCGTAGGCTGCCGGCGAAGCCGAGCACCGCGATCGGCCGCTTGCCACTCATGCCCATCCGCCTCCCGGCCGGGCGCATCCTAATCTACGAACCGCTGCCTGTCCGCTGGGGAAGGCCTCGATCTCCATAGACAGCCTCCTCTGCATCCCGTCGGATCGTTTCGCTGCATAGCACAAGGCACGTCGTAGCAGCTCCGCCGAACGGTGAAGCGCGCCAGTTCCGGACATTCTAACCGCTCCGAACCCTGATCTTCGCTGTGCGCCACACTTGCCCCCGCAGAGAATTACCCCAACCGCTCGAGCAGTGGTTCTCTGGACGCTAGGGCGCCGGCGCGGACCGTGGCGCACAGCGTCCGTGCGTTCGCCACGTATCTTTCAAACGCGCAATGCACGATCTCTGCCTGGGTCGTGAACAGGTCGCCCCGCACTACGACCGTGGCGAGCGCCGCCGCCGCGGCGATCCGCTGGCGCAGATCCTCTGTCGCGCTGCTGAAAATGTACGCGTTAGCCTCTCCTGCGCTGTAGAAAGTGGCGACCATTGAGTCCGCCAAGGCCGCGACGTTCTTCAAAGCGTGGGTGGATAATGCAAGGCAGAACGCTGCCTCGTCCATCGTCCCCGACGCGCAAACGCTCCCCGGCTGGCAGAAACGAAACTCGCTCATCGTCGACTCCTCGTCTCGGTGCGTCCCAAGTCATAGCTCGGCCACCAACCGCGGTTTGGCAGGCGGTGGCGCCGTTCGAACTGGGCACGAGCCGCCTTTGTTGCGACGCAACATGGAGCGCTGCGGCCGGGTAAATTCCAAGTCTTCCTGCGTGCGACAGCTCGCAATCCCTCTCAGCTCACGTTTTCTCGGCGCCAGAGCGCCCACTAGCGGACATCGTCGCCGCTTCAGGTTGCGGACGTTGACGCGCGAGATGTGCACCCTCGCCATCCCGGAAGCGGCGGAGAACTTCATCGTGGCCGCGCTTCCAGCCGCCCACCGCGGTTCCGTCCTGCTTCGCAGGTAGCGCCCACCCGTGATCGGTTCAATGAACGATTGGACTGGAAGCGGTCTGCATGGCACCTGTCGTCCACCGCAGGCGGGGCGCCGCCCGGCGTGACAGATGGGAGAGAACCGATGAGCAGGATTCTGGGCCAACCGGTACACTTTTGTTACGTCTATCCGAATTTCGACGCCGCGCTTGAACGGCTGGCGGCCGCCGGCATTGGTCCGTTTTACGTTATGCACTCAGGTGACAGCGTCACGCGCTACCGTGGGCAGGACATGCCGGTGAATATCTCGGTCGCCTTCGTCTATTCTGGTGATGCATGTCTCGAGGTGATCAGCACCAACGGCCCTCAGCAGAACGCCTATTCGGAGTTTCTCGATCGCAATCCCAGCGGCGGGCTGCATCATGTCGCCTACCTGTCGTCGGATTTCGAGGCGTCGCTCAAGACAATGGAAGAGCAGGGCAAGCCGCTGCGGATCGTCCAGGAAATTTCCAGCGAAGACGCCGGCGGGGTCTTCGAAATCTATTGCGAACCGGTGGGCGTCGACAATCCAATCATGTTCCAGCTGCTGCGCCCCGGGCTGTTTGACAGCTGGTTCGACGCTATGAAGGCGGCCGCCGACACCTGGGACGGCAGTGAGCCCATCCGCGATGCCCGCGTGCTGATGGCCAGCGCAATCGCGAAGAGCAAGGCGGCAACCAGCAGCGCCTGCTAGCGCCACTGTGTGCTGGTGAGTTCTGGCCAACGGGCCCTAAGGCTACTCGAACCGATCCCACGGCTCGACCCGGTGATGACGACCGCTATACCTTGCAGGGCGCCTGTCGTGAGCATTTGGCCACGCTAGCTTCAGAGATGTCCGAAAACCACCCTCCCCCGGCCATCAACAAGGTCCGCTTCGTCGGCAAACGGCGACTGCCGGCTTGCGTCGGGATGGCGCCACAAACTTACCTTGGCTTCGGCTCCAGCCCGGACGTGCGCGCCGGACCGGGCTGAACGAGCCTCGTCGGACGTTGAGTTTATTGATCGCGAGCGACAAACTAAGTCTGTGGAATGCGGCGTCGGACGCGGCCGCATTCCCCCATTTGGAGTGATGTCGCGTGTTTCACACGGTAATCGCCAAGGACAAGGTCGCCGTCATCACTGGCGGGGCCAGTGGTATCGGCCTTGCCGCCGCCAGACGATTTCTCGAGGCGGGCATGCGCGTCTGTCTCGCTGATGTCGATGCGACGGCGCTCGAAGCGCTCGGAAGGGAGCTCGGCGCCCGTGTTCTCGTCGCTCCCGTCGACGTGGGCGATCGATCGGCGGTCGAAGCGCTGTCACGCCGCGTCGCCGCCGAACTTGGCCCCGTGTCGGTCCTGATGAATAACGCGGGCGTCGGGGGCGGTGGCGACGCCCTCTCGAACCCCCGGGGATGGGAGCGCGTGCTCGGCGTCAACCTCATGGGCGTATTGCACGGCGTGCAATCCTTCGTGCCCGCCATGGTCGAACGCGGCCAGCCAGCTTTCGTGATCAACACCGGATCGAAGCAAGGCATCACCTGCCCTCCGGGCGACACCGCCTACAACGTCTCCAAAGCCGGCATCAAAGCGCTCACCGAGGGCTTGGCGCACACGCTGCGCAATAGACAAGGCTGTCGCGTCACGGCGCACCTCCTTGTGCCAGGGTTCACCTACACCGGCATGATCGCCCAGCACGCGCCCGAACGGCCGCCGGCCGCATGGGGACCGGAAGAGGTCGTGGATCGCATGCTGGACGGGCTGCAGCGTGGCGACTTCTATCTCTGGTGTCCCGATAACGAGACGCCCCGCGCTGTTGACGAGAAGCGCATCCTGTGGAGCGCACTCGACATTATTGAGAACCGGCCGGCGCTCTCCCGCTGGCATGACGACTGGAAAGCGGCGTTTTCAACCTTCATGGCGGACAGCTGAAGTTAGCAGCAGAGTCTGACTTACACCGAGGCTGTGTGAAAACCGCGAAGCAGCTTAGCCGCTGAGCAGGCTTCGGGGGCGGTGAGCGACACGCTTCATCGAGGGTGAGGATCTGCGTCAGCGGGCGCTGCTTCCGGAGTACCTGGAGGACTACGTCTCAGGGGAGAACCCGGTCCGGGTGATCGACGCGTTCGTCGACGAGCTGGGTCTTGCGGCGCTCGGCTTCGAGCGGGTGCAGGCCGCGTGCACGGGACGGTGTTGGCAGGTTAAAGCCACAATTCGCCCGGAGCACGAAGGGACGGACGTCGGATACATGTTCTGAATGCAGATGGCGCACGGTGGTTGACGCACGCCGTCCTACTTGAGGCCGGCCGGGACACGGCACTCGAAATCCTCCGAGCGGGCGCCGTTCCCCACGCCTTGCCAGATCGCCCGGGCTGGATAGGGACACAGCGGCTGGGTGCGGACGACCCGGCCTCGATCATCCTTGCGCGCAGCGACGATCCGCTCCGGCGCCACGCCGTGCTCGACCCAAGCCTGAAGCGGCCCAAGCCCGTCAAAGCTCGTCGGCCCAGGGCCGCCGCTGCAATGCTGCATGCCCGGCGCCATGAAGAGCCGGTAGAAACCCTGCGTTTGGGCTAGGCGCTGGCTTCGCGAACCGTGCGAGCGGGCGAGCACACTCTCGTAATATTGTATGCTGCGCCGAGGCGCTACGCCGATGTCGCTCCAGCCATGATAATGGATCAGCCTGCCGCCTGCGCGCCGGAACCCGGAAAGGTCGGGGTTCGCCGCATTGATCGCACTGGCCAATGTCTCGCCGCCAACCGGCTTGGCGTCGATCCTCGCAACGTCCCGATCGAAATCGAACGTCAGCGGATCGTAGGCCCGATCCTCAAAAGCCATCCCCTTCAGGAAGGCGGCGGCATAGGCCCATTGCGTGGACTTGCGAGGGCCTTGACCGCTGACATACATGGCCCACCCGCCCGGACCGAGTTCTCCGCCGGGTTCATAGCCGGGGTAGATGCGGCGTCCGTGGGAATCGATCGCGCCCCGGTAGATGCTCCTTAACGCGGCGACCTGGGGTCCGGTCAGGCAGTCGTCCCGATCCGCGCCGGAGCATTTGAGCACGCCCGGATCGAAATGGCAGGCGCGCGGATCCTCCAGGACGCCGTCCCTCACCCCGTCGATGGGGTCGCAGGCGGCGACAACGGCGGCGGCGATCGCGGTCAGCTTGGCGGCGGGAATGTATCCGTCCCCGCCGGGGGCGCGCGCCATCGCGAGTTGACCCCACAGGCGACCGCCCAGGGCGAGGCGGGTGAAATCGATCGTCGGGTCCCCGGCCAGGACGCCGTTGTAATCGGTGGGATACCGCTGCGCCTCCATCATCCCCTCGCGGCCCCCGCCGGAGCAACCGACAAAGTAGGACCATCGGGGCGGCCTGCCGTAATAGGCCGCGATGACGCGCTTCGCCCGGACCGTCATGTCATGGACCGCCGCATATCCCCACTCGATCACCTTTTCCGGGTGGCCGATCGCCCAGTCGGCGTCGAGAAAGCCGCTCTGGTGCCCAAGATCCGACCCGACGGCGGCAAAGCCCGCGTCCACCGCATCCGCCATTGCGGGATAGGGCTCGCCGCCGGCCATTCCCCCTACCCCCAACCCCTGAAGCCGCCCGTTCCAGGCCCCCGGCTCAGGAAGCCAGACCTCGAAGCGCGTCGTTCCACCGACAACCCCCTGGACGCGGCAAAACGGCTTTGCGGCCACCCGCGCCTCTTGGAACGCCGCAGACGTCGGCAGAGGGGATCCGGCAGCGACCTCGCTCGCCATCAGCTTGGTACGATCGAACGACAGCCGTCCCAGCGAACCGCAGGATCCGGATCTCGCCGCCGACGCTGACGGCGTATTGGCGAGCAGCAAGGCAGCCGCCACCACGCCGCCCAGCCGCACAAAAAGGCGAATACCCATCAGTTGCGCTTCCTATTGCCCGGTACACTCTCGCGATGCACGGCCAACGTAGAGCTGTCCTTCGGCCATCCTGATCAGCAGGGCCATTCAAGCATCGTGCGTGCTCGTCTGAGCGAAGGCAACGTCGAAGAAACACCCTCCCCGGCCCTCCACAAGGTCCGCTACGCTGGCGCACAGCGACCGCCGGCCTGCGTCCGGAGTGCGCCATGGGACTAAGCCGCTCGCGCGGCATGGGTGGGTGGCGTCGGCGGCGGCATCCCGCTCTCGGAGCTGGCGCAATAGATCTGGTACTTGCGGATAGGGAGTTGCCGCGTGATGGCCTCGCGTCAGCTTTTTCCGAGGAGGCAGGATTGATCCAGGCGCCCTGCCACCGAGCGGGATTCTCGCCGGACCTCAGGCCCTTGGCGCGGGCGTAGTCCAGCACCTTTTCGATACGTCCGCGCCCCCGCGACGCCGTTTCCGGCTTCGCCGTCCAGATGGGCCGCAGGCACGCCAGCATGGCCTCGGTGTCTACGGCTGCCACCGACATGCCATGCAGCGACGCGGCATATGTCTCCAACGTCGAGGGCCATTGCGCCGCGTGCTTGGAGTTTCGCCACGCGGGCGACATGGACTTGATCAGCTCGTCAGCACACCGCCCGAACGTAACTGCAGCGCGCTCGCTTGCGGCGGCCTCTTCCTCCGCGGCCGTTCGTGCGGCCTCCGCTTCGACTTCGGCTTGACGGCGCACATCGAGCGGATCGATTCCTTGAGCGAGTGACTCACGCGCGGTCGCTGCAAGTTCCCGCGCTTTGGCGAGGCTGACCGCGCGGACTGATCCCAGGCCCATCTCGCGCTCTCGTCCGGCTAGCTTATCGCGCAAGATCCAACGCCGACCGTTGATCGATCGCGATCCGGAGGCGCCCTTCACTGTGGCTGTGATGACGAGGTGAAGCCCGCCGCCATCTGCGTGGCGGCCTGGCAGCCTGAGGTTTTCAACTGCCTTTGCAGTCAGGCGGTTTAGTGTCTGCGCCATCGCTCCTGACCAGTGTGCCCCCGCGCTCACGCCGGATAGGTTCGGATGGGTGTGGACAGGTTATGTGGGCGTCGTCGCGGTCGATGTGGACCTCGACGACTTTGTACGGCGCGAGGAAGCCATCGGCGGCGCCTTGGCGCAGGAGCAGCTGTAGACCGGCTCGCCGAAGTAGGCGGAGTTGGAGACGTATTCCGTCTCCTTTCGCTTCTTCCGGCCCGACTTCCACAGCCGCCAGATGATCTGGAGGCGCCACGCGCACGAGCGGGGGCACAATAGGGGGCACAGGTTGTGCACCCACAAATTCTTATGTGTTTCAAGATCTTATGGCGGAGAGGGAGGGACTTGCCCGAGCCTCCCGCAAGTCATTGAAAAACAAAGAACTCTCAGACGTCCGATGTCGCAGGTGTGAAAGTCAGATGTAAAAGCTTTTGCCGCGACAGTGAAGCCGTTTTCCGGTAGGCGCTCTCACGCCGACGCGGGCGGGCTCATTCGGGCGGCGGTTGCGCATCTTCCGGATCGTCGGGATCAGTCCCCACTCCAAGATTGAGGTCTTTGACACGGGTTGCGAACACCCGCCTGAACCGCCTCATTCTATCCAGCATCCAAGCGTGCAGTTCTTCGTAGGAGGTGGGGTCTGAGGGATCGACCCCCTGCTTGAAGACTGCGACACGGCTCGCCTTCTTGGTGGGCAGCTCCTGCCACTCCAGCGGCTCGCCGAACTCCCCCTCGATGGCGTCTTTCTCCTCGATGAGCTGCCGGAACCCCGTCTTCATCGGGTCACGATGAAGATAGAGTTCGACGCCGATCCGGTGAAACTTGCTGGCGCTGATCGTGGCGCTGATCACCACCCCAGCCCTTCCGATTGGGAACTCGAACCAGTGATCCTTATTGGGCCGGCGAATGACGAACGATGCGTCGTGCTTCCGAAGGTACTCCGCGAAGGACGCCCAGTAGGCGAGGCTCGCCCGGTGGCGTGCGGCGAGTTCGCCCGTCGTAGATTGACGCGACACGGCCCCGACCGCCTTCGACCAGTTGTTCGGCTTCGCGACGACGTTGAAAAAGGGAGCGGGATCACTGTCTCCGATCTTCAAAGCCTCAATCTCGACAGCGAAGAAATCGACCCCCTCAAGGGTGTTCGCGTTCAGCCAGTCGATTGCGGCGCGGTGGTCGTCCTTGAATCGTTCCGCCACCCAAACGACCGTACTCATTCCCGCCTGACTGGCAGCGTAGCTGATGAGTTGCCCCAGGTGGCGGTGATCGGTGGCACCGAACTGGTTCTCGATGATGACAGGGTTGCCCTCCGCATCCTCGGCTAAGACATCGAGGCGGAAATCACCGGCAGGGACCTCGGTGCCCTTAAGTTCCAGTTCGTCGATCTGCAACGCTTCGGCGAGTAGATGCAGGTTTTGAGAAAGCCAGGGCGTGAAGACCTGAGGCTCGTTGCCCCAAACCTCGGTAGCCCGCAGGGTAATGAGCGTACCCAACTTCGGCAGCGCCAAGGGGATTCTCCAGTATTCTCAAGGCCAGGGCGTCTCGGCCTAGTGATTGTCGAAATTATTGTAAGGCGTTTCAAGAGCGACCGCACAGTAGATTTCAAGCACGCATTGGCGGACGGGATCAGGCTCCTCGACGTACCGGAAATCCATTGCCCGGACCCGCGCCTTGGCGGCTTCGAACGCGGGCTTGAACACAGGATCAACGGCAAGCGCCTTCCGGCTTCCCTCCTCCGCCCGATAACTCGCCTTTAGTTGCCCGGTCGCCTCGCGCGCCAGCCTGAAGGCGAATGCCGCCATGCCCTGGTGCGCACCAGGGAGACAGTGGCGACCCCACCGAGAGCGCACATCGTTCGTGCGGCCCACGTACAGGTGGCGGCCATGTTCTGAGAACAGATAGACGCCCCGCACCTTTTCTCGCGGCCAAGGCTGTTCGGTACGGCGAGGCTCTTGTCGTACCAGCCGCTCGAATCGCTCGTTCAACGCCTCTGCGACTGCCGCGAACCTAGGGTGCATTTCGCCTCGACATGACCATGGCGGTGCCCTTCAGTTAGGCTTGCCCTCGTCACGCATGTTGATAACCGTTCCGTTAACGCGCGCCCACTAACTACCTTCAGAGTTGTGCGTCGGGGGAGCCTCTCGTTGTCGGAAATCGTTGATCGGATGAAGGCGTTCGCCGCTTACGCGACGCCGCTCACAGACGAGAAGGGTCAGGCGCAAGTTTTCTGCGAGCGCTTGTTCCAAGCATTCGGCCACAAGGGGTATCTCGAAGCGGGCGCGACCCTTGAACACCGCGTCACCAAAAAGAGCGGCAAGGGAAAAAAGTTTATTGATCTGATTTGGAAGCCGATTGTGCTCATCGAAATGAAGAGCGCGGGAGAGAAGCTGCATCTCCACTATCAGCAGGCTTTTGACTACTGGATTTCGGCGGTACCAAACAGGCCCCGGTATGTCGTTTTATGCAACTTTAGGGAATTCTGGGTTTATGATTTCGATCGGCAGCTGGATGAGCCAGTAGACAAGATTAAACTTGACGAACTACCGTCCCGGTACACGGCTCTCAATTTTCTTTTCCCCGACAGCCCGGACCCCATCTTCAATAATGACCGCGAAGAGGTCTCCCGTGAGGCGGCCGACCAAATGGCGGAGCTGTACCGGCGGCTCGTCACCCGCACCGGAGCAGAGGTTCCGCGCGAGCAGGCGCAGCGGTTCGTACTGCAACTGCTCGTAGCCATGTTTGCGGAGGACGTGGACCTCCTACCGGCAGCCACAATCACTAAGATTGTGAATGATTGCCTCGGTAAGGGCCAATCCGCGTATGACCTCTTCGGCGGCCTCTTCCAACAGATGAATCAGAAGAAGCCGGCGGCGGGCGGTCGGTTTGTAGGCGTCCCCTATTTTAACGGTGGCCTCTTCAGCATCGTTGACCCGATCGAACTGGGCAACGTGGAACTTGATTTGATTGCCGGGGCCGCCGGGAAGAACTGGTCCAAGGTCAATCCGGCGATCTTCGGCACGCTCTTTCAGGACAGCATGGGAAAGGGCAAGCGCCATGCTCTTGGCGCGCATTACACCCACGAAGCCGACATCCAACGGGTGGTTGGCCCTACCATCGTCCGCCCGTGGCGGGAGCGGATCGATGCGGCGAAGACCATGAAGCAATTACTGCAACTCCGCACGGATCTGTCGAACTTTCGGGTACTTGATCCTGCCTGCGGCAGCGGCAACTTCTTGTACGTCGCCTACCGAGAGATGGCGCGACTCGACCTGCGGATCGTTGAGCGGATTCGGGGCATGGTCAGCACCCACGAGTTTACGAAACAAGTTCGAACACTCGCCCTGATCAATCCTAAGCAGTTTTTTGGTATAGAGTTGGATCCATTTGGCGCTGATTTAGCAAAGGTCACACTTGCGCTCGCCAAGGAACTTGCACTTGAGGAGGCCAAGGATACGATCCATCTCGAACAGGGCGAACTCGGCCTTGAGGATCAGTCTCTTCCTCTCGACAACTTAGATGAAAACGTTCTATGTGGCGACGCCCTATTTATGAATTGGCCGCCCGCCGACGCAATCATTGGAAATCCGCCCTATCAAAGCAAGAATAAGTTCCAATCCGAGATGGAACCCGGTTATCTGAGTGATCTCAGGGATAGATACCCAGACGTCGATGGTCGCGCAGACTACTGCACCTATTGGTTCCGACGTGCACACGATCATCTTAAGGTGGGCCACAAGGCCGGATTGGTCGGCACGAACACGGTTCGGCAAAACTACAGTCGGGCAGCTAGCCTTGACTACGTCGTCGCCAATGACGGCACTATCACAGAAGCTATGTCGAGTATGCCCTGGCCAGGCGATGCCAATTTGCACGTTTCGATAGTAAATTGGACGAAGGGTCCCGATAGCGGTCCGAAAAGGCTGTTCATTCAGGAGGGAAACCGAGGCGCAGCGGCCGAGCGGATGGAGGAGGTCCCATTCATTGGGCCAGCGTTATCTTTCAACGTAGATGTGACCAAAGCCAAAACGTTGAAGGCGAATAGCCGTTGGGGTTGCTTCCAAGGACAGACACACGGACACAAGTCGTTTCTCATGAAGGCGGATGCGGCTAAGCAGGCTATAGCACATGACAACACGGGCACACTCAGCCGCGTACTTCGCCCATACCTGATCGCCGATGAGTTGATCGGGAAGCGAGACCCCAGTCCCGGCCGTTACGTCATCGATTTTCAAGGACTCGATGTACTCGAAGCCCAGGACTTCCGAGCCGCCTATGAGCAAGTCGAGCTTGGGGTGCTCCCCAAGCGCAAGGCTGCCGCTGATGCAGAAGCGAAACGGAATAATGCGGCGCTCGCGAAGAATCCCAAGGCCAGGATTAATCGTCATCATGCTGCATTCCTGCGACGTTGGTGGCAGCTCTCCTATCCGCGCGACGATTTGATGAACGCGATACGCCCGATGAAGCGATATATCGCGTGCGGGCAGGTAACAAAGAGGCCTATAGTAGAGTTTATATCCAGCGCCATCAATCCAAATGCTCAGCTTATAGTGTTTTCATATGATGATGATTATTCTTTTGGCATAATCCAATCGGGCATTCACTGGCAGTGGTTTATCAACCGCTGCTCCACTCTCACAGAACGCTTCAGATACACGTCGAATACGGTATGGGACAGCTTCCCTTGGCCACAGGAACCGTCGCTTGCGTCCGTTAAGAAGGTCGCCGCTGCCGGGCGGGAACTCCGGTCAATCCGGAACGAGCTGCTCGCTAAGCACAGGCTTTCTCGCCGGGCGCTGTACCGCTCGATGGAAAAGCCCGGCGATCACCCCCTGAAGTCCGCTCACGCGAAGCTCGATGCGGCAGTCCGGGAAGCTTACGGCATGACTGCGAAGGCAGATCCGTTGCCCATTTTGCTGAAGCTTAACCTTGATCTAGCCGAGCGGGAGGCGAAGGGAGAATCTATCCAAGCACCAGGGCTCCCCGCCTTTATCAAAGACCGGACCCCCTTCATCAGCGACGATGCAGTGCAGCCCTGAGCTCCCCACCGACCTTTGGCGGCTTGCTATCGCGTGCGGCTGACCTCAGGAAATGTGGCGCTTACCCTGCGCGGGGCCAGGCCACGACGCCAGGAACCCAAAGAGAGGCACCCGCCCTTCGAATCGCTTGGACCGTTACTCGATCGAAGCCCGGCACACGCTCGACTTCTTTCCAGTTTAAAAAGGGCCGCCAGAGCATCAGCTCGTAGGCGCGAAGGCCCACGCGCGGGAGGGCCGCAAGCTGCTCAACCGTCGCCGTGTTGAGTTCGCACATCGTCACTTCGAACGTAGCCGCCGCTTCGGACGTTCCGAGGACGCTCAAAATTCGACGCTCTCATTCACCAACCTAACCCATCCTACCCGGGGCCGAGCGGAGCCGCTGGCGCGGATTCAGCGCGAGCGCCGGTTCACTTGCTACTATGAGTTGGCGTGCTAGAGCTAAGCTATGCCTGGCTTCTTCTCCGACGTTTTTGGCGTTTCCACGCAGGTTCTGGACGACTACGGCGCGCTGGACGTGTCGCTGATCGCCGACCTTCCGCTGTTCGTCGATCCGTTCCTACTCTTCAACAGCGACAAGGCTGAGTATCAGGAACTCCATAATCAGATCGTCACCTACCTGAAATTCCTGAAAGCGAAGAGCGAATCCGGGAAAGTTAGCGACGGCCTCCTGAAGGAGTGGTACTGCTTCAAAGAGATTAGGCAGAACTGGCTTGGATACTGCGAGCTCGGAAACGATGGAAGTGGGCTCGGCTTAGACTTCGCCAAGGCGCTTCATAGTAGCCTTCATCTTCTTTTTCAGGATCTTGGAGAAGAGAAGGTCACGCGAGGTACGCATCTGGAGAAGGTGTGCATCATCAAGGATGGCGTAGGGCGAGACAACATCAGCGACTTCGCGACCAACCTCATAAAAAAGTACCTGATGGAGTACACACAACAGTTTGCCCTGGAGCGCCTATCCGAGAGCCAACGTAAGCTGCGCGTCGTGGAGCGCGCCACGTTCAACTATGCTTTAGAGAAATGGGTTTCCGCTAAATACGTTCTCCCGTTCTATAACGGTGATCACGTTATCCTAACCCCGAAAGATATTCTTACAAAGGATGAGAACTGGATCAACCAGAATGATTTGGTTGATAAATTTGATGACATTGAGGCGTCCGTTCCAGATGCTCAATTGCGTGGATCCGTCTCAAACTATTTTTATAATCGGCTGGAACATGACGACGATAAGGAGCCGACTAAGAAGCAGCGGCGTGAAGCGGCCTTGGAGACGCTTCGCGAATATCCGTGGCTTGTGGATTTCTACATCAAGTTAAAGGAAGAGACCGGGAACGAAGCGACCAGCGTAAGCGAGGATCGCCTTCGGTTTGTCCGCCTGTTGTTCAACGAGGCTGTTCGGCAGCTTACCAGCCTCCTCCCGGCTGACTTCTACGACGTTCCTCCGGTCGGTACCTATGAGGAAGCGCATAAGCGGCTCGCCTACCTTAAGCACGTCATCGAAGACCAGGGAGGGCATCGTTGGTTCTTGTCCGCGGGGAAGCCGATCCGCAGGGAAAAGGATCTGCACGTACTGTATCGGCTTGTTTGGTATGGCACGAAGCATGACTTCGGCGCGGAGGCCGACGACGGACGCGGGCCAGTAGATTTCAAAATCTCCTATGGAGCCAAGGATAAGAGCCTTGTTGAGTTCAAGCTAGCGAGTAATACCCAGCTTAAGAATAACCTGAAAAAGCAGATCGAGATTTACAAGCACGCCAGTGATGCTCAACATGGCATCAAGGCGATTATCTATTTCTCACAAGAAGAGCTTGATCGCGTGAATGGCATTTTGTCCGACCTCGGCTTGAAGGGCCACAAGGATGTCGTGCTGATCGACGCCAGAGGTGACAACAAGCCATCGGGCTCGAAGGCAAAATAGGGCGCGACCTGAAATCGGTGCACTGATCTGAGGGGGGCACTCCGACCCATACAGGTGGCAATTCCCCCCGTTGGGGGGGGTCAAGTCAGCGCCGCGATTACCGCTGTGAAAGGGATGCAGCCGACAAACGCGCCCAGCACCTTGCCTCGGAGCTTCGGCGCTTGATTGACAATGTCGCCAGCCACAGCGGCGGCGACTTCACCGGATGAGCGCCAGCCGTGCTTCCCCTTCAATTTCGTGTTTTCGTATCCGTCATTAGCGGCCTCCATGAGATATTGGACCACCTTCATAGCGACGCAAGAGCCATAAGGAAGCAATGCGCTTGTAAACGATGCAAACGCAATCGGATTTCGCATGTCTGCGCGAACACCGATTTTGAATGCCTCCGGCGGATGGTCTTCAGTTTCTCTCCAGACCGTTCCGAGAACCGTCAAAGTAATTCTTGCAGCATCCTCATAGTATTCATCCTCCAACGTGCAGCTTATTTGAACGGTCGTGCCGCTTGGCCCGTCGATGAAGCTATCCGCAAAAAGCGAACGCTGCGCCATGCTCGTCCCCCGGTGGTTCGGCGCACCATTCCCATGTCAGCAGCCGGAAAGCACCAGGGTCACAAGTTGTACGTTTTGCGCCACAGCTCAGAACATACTTGACTGGGTATTTTGCGCCGGTTTATGAGCTAGGGCGTACAGCGCCCCTAACTTGTGAGCCAGGTCATGCGGATCGCCTATTACCGCGTCTCCACCGGAGACCAGAGCATCGACGCCCAACGGCACGCCATGGGCGGGGGCTTCGACAAGGAGTTCGCCGACGAGGGGGTGAGCGGTGGCACCATGGCCGCGGAGCGCCCCGGCTTCATCAAGCTACTGGAGCAGGCCCGCAAGGGTGACACGGTTTGCGTGTACGCTGTGGACCGCCTCGGTCGGGATGCCCTTGACGTGCAGAGCACGGTGCGCCGCTTGATCGAGGCAGG
>Ga0070667_100003028_pt1 | contig 14449 bp, 17 predicted proteins | sample KBSS33metaG_FD_64659 | JGI IMG/M metagenome (GOLD analysis project Ga0070667, IMG submission 64659) | Switchgrass rhizosphere microbial communities from Kellogg Biological Station, Michigan, USA - KBS S3-3 metaG | ecosystem: Host-associated > Plants > Roots > Rhizosphere > Soil ... | reverse complement strand
ACTGATGTTTTTATGTTTCAGTTATCGTCTTTTCAGTGTTGATAGTCGTTGTTAGGGCTATACTCCCGAGGTATACCTTTGCGCAGCTTATAAAGTTGTGCTGGTGCACCTTATTCCCGATTTCAGTTTTTTTATTTTTTGCGTCTGTTAGCTTTATTTGACTCGTGAACGGGTCAAATAACAACTTGATCGACATCACTCTTGTTGACGCGCTAGCCAACACCAGTGAGGCCTCCCTTATGGGCGCCGTTTTTGCCGCCCCGGCCTCTAGCTTTGGCAGCGGCTGGCTGAACAAATTTCAAGAATGGCGACCTTTGATCGCTAAGCTTGCGGAAACGCTCGTTTTCGGGGGGATAATTGACCGTTTTCCTAGTATAATTTATTACCCCGCGATCGCGATTGTATTTGTATGTAAGGTCACCCTTACCGGCATCGCACTGTGGGGGGTTTGTTACGGGGCTACCTCCGGAATGCCGAAACTGGCCGGCGCCGGCGCGCTTTTTATTGTGTATCTGTGGATGCCTGATAGGGCGCTGACACCTGAAGAGTGGGAAGCTCTAAGACCACAAAACTACTATCAGCATCGCAAGCCGCTGACACCTGAAGAGTGGGAAGCTCTAAAGCCAAAAGGCTACCGTCCTCGCCCGGCGTCGACGCTGACAGCCGAAGATTGGGAAATTCTAAAATTAAAAAACTACCATAAGATACATGCTATGACTAAGGGGGGGAAAAATGCCGCTCTATTTTTCGTATCCACCGCCTTCGGGAAAGAGAGCCTGGAAGGACTTTACTCGCGCTATAAGTCGTCGTTTACCAGAGCCGTCGAGCTGGCGGTCCTCGGCGGCGTTGATGTTCATTTGCACACCGGTACGGCCCTTAAGCTGACAGTTTTTTTTGTAGCCGCGGCCACTCTTGTTGTAGGACTTGTGGCGGCTAATTGAATAGCGGTGAACTTTAAAACTAATAACAGAAAAAACTCACCCTACGAGTGCGGCTTTGAGCCACTTGGGTCGCCAGTTAGTGATTTTAGCCCCAATTTTCTTTCTATTGCTCTAGTGTTTCTAATCTATGATGTAGAAGTTTCACTAACATTTCCTTGAGCATATGGTATGTACGGCCAGCCGTTCGGTGCGCTCGTCGCGCTGGCGGCGTTCATTATTATCATGTTTGTCGGTTTTATTTATGAGGTTTTAGACGACACGTTTTGTGTTGTCTAAGATCTCGCGGGGGCTAGAGAGACCCAAAAAAATGGCGCAAATTATTAGCTTATGAAAAAAAAAATTAACGTTATGGATAGCACCTGTCGCAAGAAACTTGCGAAATGCAGTGGCTCCTTTTGTGTATTACTGAGGCGCGTTTCGGCTCGGTAAATGGCGCACGAAGTTGCAGCTTGAAACAACTGAATACAAAATCTGAGACGCACATTTTTACATATACGCAATGATTACGGTTTTCGCTCTTATATTTTTAGGTGAGCACTGACACTTTTTTCTTATATTCGCTGTGCTGGCGGAAATCACTGTTTTCATTGTGGAGTGCTACTACCCCGAAGCTTGACTGGCGCGCGTTTGATTGGCGTTTCTTTACGCTTGCGCCCTTTACGCCTCCTTTTGCGGGCTACACCCGGTTATTCAACTCGATCATTTGTTTAATACCACGTTTTTTATTGAGACTAACTTTTTGGCTATAGAAAACGATCTTGTTGAACTCGATAACATCCTAACGTTTCATTTTTGGCGTTGGGCTGTAATAGTTTTACCGTTTTATTGCGCCGCGGCGGTTATATTTTTGCCGCTGGTTTCGGCGTTTACGTCGTTAGCGTTCGGCTACCTGCTCGGTTATATATATATTGGGTATTTGGCGACGGCGCTGATATTTGTTTCGTGACTGGCAGCGTCGTACATTTTGTTTGGGTTTCCGATATTTCGCGTGGATTTTCTTAACCACGCGGCGTCGTACAAGATTGAAACCGCTTATGAGGTGATGTTTGTGGCGCCCTACCAGGATGATTATTACGTCGAGGAGTTTCTCCAAGCTCCCCATTTAGAGCTCGAGTTAAACTTCGGGGAGTTTATAGAAACACCCTTTTTTACTGCAGGCTATGAATTTGTAGTAGACTCGGTCGCGGCAATAATGATTTTTACTATTACTTTAATTTCGTTTGTCGTTCACCTGTATTCGACCGTTTACATGAGGAATGATCCCCATTCGGTTAGATTCTTTGGGTTTTTGTCTCTGTTCACGTTCTTTATGGTAGTTCTTGTTACAGGGGCCAACTTTGTAATGTTGTACATTGGGTGGGAGGGGGTAGGCTTGAGCTCGTTTTTACTAATCGCGTTCTGATACACCCGCGTGCAAGCTCTTAAAGCCGCGCTGAAAGCTATGTTAATAAACAAGATTGGTGATTTGTTTCTCCTTGGTGCGGCCGGCTACATGTGTTGTTTTTCAAACGGTTCAACCACGATTTCAGAAATGTCATCTACAGTCGCCTCGGAAGCTTTCGCGACTGAATTCCTGTTTGGGACTTTTTCTTATGCGGACTCCATTGCCGTTCTGCTGGTTTTGGCGGCTTTTGTGAAGTCCGCGCAGATTGGTTTTCATACCTGGCTACCTGATGCTATGGAGGGGCCGACCCCAGTGTCAGCCCTTTTGCACGCGGCGACAATGGTTACGGCGGGGGTATACCTTGTAATAAGGTTTTCATTTGTCATTGAGTGCAGCTCTCCGGCCAAGGTACTGCTGGTTGTGGGCGGGTTTTTTACCATAGTTTTAAGCTCTTTGATTGCGCTTGCGCAATACGACATAAAAAAGATAATTGCATACTCGACTTGCAGCCAGCTGGGGCTTATGTTTTACGCTTGCGGGCTTTCGGGGTACGACTTGGCGCTGTTTCATTTTTTTAATCACGCTTTTTTTAAGTGTGCGCTGTTTCTTTTGGCCGGTGTTATAATACACGAGTTAAAAAATGAACAAGACGTGCGGCACATGGGGGGTCTTCACAAGGTTATGCCCATAACTTCATTATGCTTTTTAATTGCTTCTATGTCGCTAATAGGCTTTCCTGGATTTTCGGGTGCGGTTTCGAAAGACGCGATATTTATGCTAATAAACTACACGGCTCTTCACGGTGAGTCGATAGTTGCGGGGGCCTTTTTGCTGTTTACGAATATCCTGATGTATCTAACTATTTTTTACGTTGCTAGGCTGGGGTATTATCTTTTTTATGGCCCGGTAAACGTAAGATTCCAGGATTTCCCTTTAGATTATGTTGACGTAGTTTACGCGAGTAGGGCTTATAGGGGCATTTTTCTCCTTTTAAGCTTTATGGGGATGATGGGAGGGAAAGTTTTTAGGCACCTTTTTATTTTCACCGAGGGTCATTATGTTAACATCAATAATGACATTGTAGTGACAAGTAATATGCCAGCGCTTAGCATGCTGGCGAGCAACTACAGATTCATGGCTTTCCTTATTGTCTTATCTGCCGTTGTTGTTATAGGGTGGGCTATTCAGTACTTCAAGGCTATAGATATTATTGTTTTACTGGAGTACGATATGGACGCGCGGTTTATATGGCTTTCAAATTATTTGGAAAGCAAGCTTTATCTGCGCGAAATATACATATGTTTTAACAAAAAATGTCATTTTGACGAGTTTTATAACTCTTATATCGTTGATCCTTTCTTTAAGCTATCAGTAATTTTTGAGAAGGCGTTTGAGGAGGGGTTGTTTAAGTTCTTGGTGATGGCCGCCCGCGGCGGAACTGCTGCCGTATGAAATGCATACAGCATTGTTCGGCACCAACCGGTGCTGCTGACCATTATGCACGTTTTGCTGGGCTTGATTGCGCTGCTTCAGGCTTTAATTTGGCTCGGCTACTAGTCTAGGGTGCTTTTTCGCAAACCGGAGGTCCAGGGCTGGGAAACGTGGGGGTTTTTGCCCGCTAATGATTGTACCTCGCAGGTGGCTACCTATTGACGATTTTCCGCGCCTTCATTACGTCACTAGTTTGTTAACTCGCAGAAAAAGGGTTTCGCCCTGCTTCATCCCGGCGTGCTCACCGTGACCGTTTGCGACATCGCAGGCAATCTTTTGCTTTTTATTAAGTGTGGTGATGTGACTGCACTACTTTGTTAACGCCTCTATATACGTTGTTGTTTCCGCCGCCGTTTTAGCTTTAATTGTTTCATTTTGATTTAAAGATATTATTGTTGAGGCGCAGTACATGGGGGCCTACACTCTTCAGAATAATAAAAATTTGCGCCTTGGGTTTGTTCTTTTTTTAGTGTCTGAAGTTATGTTCTTTTTTTCTTTGTTCTGGGCGTACTTTCATTTTAGCTTGAACCCTAGTATTTGAATCGGATCGGTGTGGCCGCCCTACGGAATGGAAACAATTTCTGCCTTTGGATTGCCTTTTCTGAATACCATCATTCTTATTACGTCTGGGCTAACACTGACTTACGCTCAGAAAAAATTCATTGCTAATAAGAAGAACGCAAGGTACCAAGTTATCATGATGCTTGTTTTTACGCTGATCCTGGCGGTGTATTTCATTTTAGTACAACGCTATGAGTTTATTCACGCTCCGTTTTCAATTAACGACTCTGTGTACGGATCAATTTTTTTCTTTATTACCGGCTTTCATGGGCTGCACGTTATAATAGGAACTATATTTTTATTCGTAATGCTTATGCGCGTTGTGGACCACCATTTTGTGAAAGAAAACACGTTAGCGCTGGACTGCGCGGCGTGGTATTGGCACTTTGTGGACGTCGTTTGGATTATTGTTTTCTTTGTTGTGTACTGGTGGGGTGGAAAATAGTGCTTCGTGCGTCGTGGGGGAGCCCCGCCCTCGCGCTAAGCCTTATTATTTCGCGCCCTCCGGTGCATGATTATACTTTTTATTGCAAGGAAAATGGCAACCATTTTTAGCAATTTTGATCAAAACGAAAACCGCGGCTCTTCGCGCGGAATTAACTATACCTTAAATTTCGGGCCGCAGCACCCGTCGGCGCACGGAGTTCTGCGTCTTTTTTTAAGGATGGAGGGGGAGTTTATTCGCAAAGCTACCCCTCTGATTGGACTCCTTCATCGCGGGACGGAAAAACTCTGTGAATCCAGAACTTATCTTCAAAATTTGCCTTATGTGGACAGGCTAGATTATGTCTCAATGATGTCTCAGGAGCTGGGGTATTGCCTGGCGGTTGAGAATTTGCTTGGCATTTCGATTTCTAAACGTGCCTCGACTATTAGAGTTATTTTCAACGAGATAACACGCATTTTAAACCACCTTATGGCGGTTACGACGCACGCTTTAGACGTGGGAGCATTAAACCCCTTTTTATGGGGGTTTGAGGAGCGGGAGAAGCTGATGGAGTTTTACGAAAGGGTTAGTGGGGCGCGGATGCACGCCGCCTACATTAGACCTGGTGGGGTTGCGGCCGATCTACCGGCCGGGCTTATTGACGATATTTATTTGTTTACCGGGCAATTTGAGTCGAGGCTGGCCGAGATGGAGGCTTTCCTGACCAATAATCGTATTTGGCGACAAAGGCTGACCAATGTCGGAAAAATAAATTATAAGTTTGCCATCGAAAACTCCTTTTCGGGTGTTATGGCGAGAAGCTGCGGTATACCGTTTGACCTGCGCGTTTCTAATCCTTATGAAATATATGGGCTGACGCCAGGCAAACGTGGGAATGGGCGAAGCCTGGCGATTAATGAAAAAAATTTCTACACCGGCGTAACGAGTTTTATCGGAAAAAGGGGTGACTCTTTTGATCGATATTTGCTACGCATGCGTGAGATGCGCGAGTCAAACAACTTAATATATTTGGGGTTAAACTATCTGCCTGGGGGGGGGTTTAGCACATTTGAAAAAAAAGCCTCGGACGAAAATAACTCAATGGAAATGATTATAAATCACTTTAAGTACTATTTTGAAAGCATTAAACCGGCCAATAATATTATTTACACAGGCACCGAGGCCCCGAAGGGGGAGTTTGGTGTTTCGTTTGTGTCGGATGGCTCTAACACCCCTTACCGGGCTAAATTTCGGGCGCCCGGGTACTTTCACTTGCAGGGACTCCCGTTTATGGTAAAAGATGTGTTACTGGCAGACTTGGTGACAATCATCGGTACGCAGGATTTAGTATTTGGGGAAATCGATAGATAGGACGGTGGCAATTCGGCCGCATAAAAGCCGCGGGAGCAATGACCCCGTTGTTCTGTAAACCCCCCGCAAATGGGTTTTACCGACCAAAAGCGTCGTGTCGTGTCGTGTCGTGTGGGTGTGGGTCAAGCGGTGGTACATTTTTAAAAATGGGCGACTACGTGGATGTAGAGGTGGGCGTGGTGGATAAAAGCTGAATAAGTGCTATTGGGTGGCTATCCTTCGAATCGACAGGGAAAGAGGCGCACCTTGTTGTCACCTTGTTGGCTCTTTAGTATATCCTGCCGCTTACGATATAATTTTTAGTGTTCATGTAATTTGCGCCTCCCCCCACGATTATGGTTTTACGCAGGTAGTTTTCGCGGCGTGAAGTCGCCCCAGGCTCCGCCGGCAAAGTGTCTCTACTTCGGGCGTATGCGCGAAAGTGTGAAAAGTCACCTTCACCGGCCCTGCAAATGTCGGTCTTTCAGTTTTTGTCTGTGATTCACGAAGTGCCCCCCCCCAAGTAAAATAACAGCACGTGCGGGGGGGGGCCTGCAATAATTCGCGGTTTTTGGGTCAACTAAAATAGCGAAATGCTTCAGTCAATAATCAAACACTTCAAATTATTTTTGACTCGAGCTCCGAATATCCTAACTAAGGTTGAGGGGTTTGCTACCGGCGTTCATAATGCGGCTGCGGGCATAAAATTGGGGGCGGCTTACTACATACTAATCCTAGCTCAGTTATTCATTCGAATCGATTTTGGGTTGACTTTTCTTTGGGCCGTTTATTTACTCTTTTTTATGGGGTTTGGCTTTACTAATCGCGTTTATAGCGGGCTGCACGAGAACTTCCACGCTTTGGCCATTCTTGAGGTGGGAGTTTTTATTACTCTCTTTTTGTGTTTTTTGGCGTTTTTTGTGCCGGTTAGAAATAGCGCCTCTTGAGGGGGTAAAGCTATGGAATCAAAAGTTAAAGAAATTTTTTTTCACAACTGCGTATCAGTTTTCGGCGGATACTTCGCCGTGCTTGCACTGAATCTTCTTAGCTCGTGGGCCCCGCACACTTTTCCTAGTATATGGCGGGTGTTTTACTTGACGGAGATGAACTGGCGTTCGGCGTATTACAGTATGTGTGTCCTTAAGCTATTTTACATTGTACTAGCGATGGTGGGTCTATATATCGTCTATAAATACTTCGACAGGGGAGAGGTGAATTATCATTTTTTTTGTTTGTCGGCTCTACTCGCTTGGGGAGGTTTATTTGTGATGAGCATGGGAAATATGTTTCATATTATTCTTGTGCTTGACGGTGTAAGCTTGTTGCTCGTCGGAATGGCGGCTTTGAACGTTTGCGGGGCCGAGGAGCGCGTAATTAGCTACGCGCTGCATTACTATTTGCTAAGCATTTTTACATCTGTTTTAGCCTACACCGGGTGTTATGTTATATATCTCGTTACGAGAACTCTTAACATAGCTTCGATTATTTTTATGGCCGAGCACTCGGCCGCTGGGGGCGTATTTTGCAACAATCCTTGGATTGTTTTGGGGGGCCTGCTGATAGCCACGAAAGTAATTTTTTTACTAGGCTTATTCCCGTTTCAGCGCTACGTTCTTGATCTTTGCGCGACGACTAATTACGGCTTTATTTTCATGTTTTTGGTTGTTGTTAAACTGCCCGTGCTCGTTGTCGCTGCTCAGATGATGAAGGTTTTTTGACTGGCTTTTGAATACCTGCCACTGTATATTTTTGCTGTTGGCGGGACGTCAATTATATTTAGTGCGTTATTTATCGTTAACGCTAAAAAGATGAAGCACTTTTTAGCGCTAAGCTCTATTAATCAAATTGGGTTTGTTTTTATACTGTTTGCTTTTAATGACCTTGTTTCGCTGTACACGGCGTTCGGTTTATTTGCCGTCTACGCCGCCGCGTCCGCGGTTATTTTACTCTTTTTTGCGTCTGTTAGCGGGCGTGGTATGCTGGGCGACTTTGAATCGATGCCCGAAGTGGCTCAGTTCATGACGTCATCGATGATTTGGTTTATGAGACACCGAGGATTCGAAAGGCCTGACACCTCAATGTATTTTTTTACCGGCACAATAGCTTCAGTGGTATGCTTTATTACTTTGGCCGGTTTGCCCCCTTTCGCTGGTTTTTTTTTAAAACTGTCGTTTATCGAGATTTTTATTAATCATAATAGCTACAACATGCTGGGCGCAATTATATTTTTTAGCGCGTTTAGCATCTACGCGTATTTTAATGTGCTATGCATGTTGTGCGCGGAATTAAGCTACGCTAGCGCCGGCATGAGAAGTGGCCGCCAGCCTATTAGGGTTATGGTGGTTACCGGCCTTGACACAATAATTTACTGTTTTCTTATATCTATTGTACTTGCGGCTAGCGCTCTAGCCGTCGACGGGTCGTTAATATGGGCGGTTGCCAATGAAAGTTCGCTTTTTTCGGATAATCATCTGCACTGATTGTCGCAGTTGCAGTCTGGCGAAGTAATTGAAGGCGGCCATATGGCCGAAAGCGCCGACGGTCAAGAAAGCCGTCTGGTGAAGTCGTTAGCTCCTCTTTTGGTTATTGCACAAAAAATGCTTGATAAGGCTCTATTGACGTTTTGACAAATATTCGCGAAGTTAAAATCAAAATCCAGAAATTTTTTCAATTATTGCAGAACTTATTCGGAACCCACCATTTTGGGGTTTCTAGGCGCTACTTGAGTCGTTACAGGACTTATTGTTGACAAATCAAGCTGGAGTTCCGAAAAATGCGTCGGATACCTGGTTGACGTGCGACATTTTGCTATACTAGTCGTGACGATGTATTTTATAAATTTTTTTATCTTTTACGCCCTACTCGGCAAGCAGCATTATCATTTTTTACCTACTGCTATCGCCGCTGTGCTGTGGTTAGGATTTCCGCGCCTGGCCAACTACTGCTGAGCGTCGATATCCGGCGCTCTGCATCATTTTGCAAGTTGGCTTGGGTTGGGGGGGGTGCTTGCCTATTGTTCCACTGTTGAGTTCTGATACAAATATATGTTAGTTGGCGCTGGAACACTCGGTGTAATATTTTTGGCCGTGTTGATCTGGTGCTTTTTGGACTTTCGTTACAGCATTTATTACACTTTTGCGTGGGATAACCACGTTAGAGACAATATCGACGCGCTGCAAGACTTCGTTAAACACGCGGTCGAAGCGTTCTCGACGAGGCTTAGACACGATGTGGGGTACCCGATTCTTTTATACGTTATTGTAGTATTTGGGTTTGGTCCGCAGTCGGAGGAGTTTAACTACACCCCACAAGCTAGCAATACACAATACTTGCTTTTAGTGGCCGCGGCTACATTGCGTTTTTACACCTTTAACTACCGCCTTGTGACGTTTGCCGTTTTGTGCGTATTTATGCACCTGTTGTACTGCTACATCAAAGATATTCAAACCGTGGAGCAGTTCAATGCACACGTGACGGACATTGAGGCTCAGATGTGAGCGGGAACTAGCTATTCGCGCTACGGGTTTTATGCGGGCTTCGCTCTTATTTTACCGGTCTCGTGGGCTGTGGATTTTTCGTGGAGCTGGACTGTAGGCTATTTGTATTTAAACAACCTTATGACCATTCACCACCTCATTTTTGTTGGCTGGCTCGTCGGAATCTTTTTTTTATTTGTGCACGGCTTTAGCCGAAATTCAGAGGACGATTATTTACTAACAATATTTTATATAGCAATGTCAATTGTTTTATTTTTTACTAATATATGCGTGGCGTACGCGGTTTTTTCGATGACCATAGGGGGCGACGTGAATGCCGAAAAAACACCTCTCATCGGGTTTGATGCTTACGATTTTGTTCTAGATCTAATACCGACTTATGTGAGAGAAAACTTACTACTGCAGTACGACTTTTTAGCCGCGCTACTCTGCCTGATGTCCGCGCTAGTGTTTGCTTTTGTGTTTTATGTGTCACTTTACAGTGAGAAATTGGAGAGAAAAAAGTTGTTTTTCTCACTGCTTCTAATTATCGAAATATTTGTAATCCTGACGATTTTGAGTACCAATATATTGTGTTTTATTGTTTTTTTTGAGTGCTCACTTATACCTATGGCCCTTATTGTAGGGTCTTGGGGCTCGTCAAATAAGAAATGACATGCGGCGCGGCTGTTTGTATTGTACTCCGTTACAAGCTCTTTACCGGCTTTAGTTGCCGTTGCTTATCTTCATAAGGTGTTCGGCTCGCTTAGCTACGTCTATATTCTTAATAATATTTTTATTTTATCAAGTACTGAAAAGTATTTTATTTGGGCGGCTTTTGTGTTAGTTTTCGCGGTTAAGCTTCCGCTTTTTCCGTTCCACAGCTGGTTACTTAACGCCCACGTAGAAGCTCCAATGGGTGGGTCTATTATTCTTGCGGCGGTTTTGCTGAAGCTCGGTTTTTTTGGGCTAATTAGGTTTCCGCTGGGATTATTTCACGAAATCTCAGTTAGCATGGCGCCGGCTGTTATATTTTTGGCTTTGGTGGGAATTTTTTACAGCGCCGTTTTAAGCATTACTGAAGTTGACGCCAAACGATTGGTGGCACTAACGTCAATTGCGCATATGGGCATGTGCGTCATTGGGTTATTTATTTTTGACGCCCAGGGGTTTTACGGTGCCATTTTATTGGCACTGGGCCATGCGGTCATTTCGTCCGCGTTATTTTTTTTGGTCGGCATTATGTACGAACGTTTTGAAACGCGGGATATTAATGCGCTCGGCGGCTTGGTCCACGTTATGCCTCTTTTTTCGTCAGCATTTTTTTTCTTTGCAGTGGCTAACGCTGGATTCCCGTGCTCGTTAAGTTTCTTGGGCGAGTTTTTTATTATGATCGGAACAGTTAAAAGCATTGGTTTCGCCCCGTTTATTGTAATTATCGTGTCGTCAGTACTGCTTTTGTATTCTAACCTAAAAATGTTTATAAACATATGTTTTGGCACCATTGCGGACGGAAAAATATCGAATACAGTTTCTGATCTGACCCACCTCGAGCTTGTAGCTGTGCTAACATTGGTTGTCTACGCGGGGGAGTTGTTGATTTTTAATAACGTTTATTTTTCAACTCTTTACGCCGATGCGCTTACCAGGTATATCTATTAATTAAGTCTTTATGAGAGCCGGGGGCTGGATTGGTGTTTGCAGCGATCTTTACTAGGCTATGATTAAGAAAAATTCTTTTCTGTTCTCAGATCTTAATAGAACCTCGCAGCACGCTGTGAGGTATAAAAAACAACACAAGAGAAAGCTGGCTGTGGGGGATGAGCGCCGCTTACTTAAGGCGAAACTTCTTTCGGCGTGAAGCACGTACGATGTTGTGCGCTGAGCGGACGCTTTTATTGAGATTAATCAGCCGAGGTTCACAAAAATTAAAACTATAAAGAAGTACTGTTTGTATTCGGGGCGTGTACGTAGCGTTAATTTGTTTAACCTTTCTAAATACAAGGTGAGCCAGCTTACCAAGCTCGGTGTGCTTAGAGACGTAAAGCGCTACTAGAGCCGCCCTTTAATTATTAAATATTAAATAAGTTTGTACGGCCCCCCCCTATAAGTGGTGTCATTGGGGGGGTCTTACGGGCCGGTATTACGAGCGATGAATCGGCATTTTTTTAACTTTATAGCCATGTTCAACGCCGCAGCAAAAACAAACAAAATTAGTTTCTCTATACCATTAAGAAATAAATTTATTATAACCTATTTAAATTTTTTACATAAGGAAGGTCTGATTGAGGGGTACGAGTTCGAGAATCACAATCCCTCTTCACCCCTTCAACGAGACTTAACTGGCATCAAACTTGGGAAGAAGGCCAGCAACTATTACGTCCCGGTTAGAATATTTAATAAGCCGGGCTTGGTAAAAAAAATCGTGTCTGTTAGTACGCCGGGGAAATACTTTTTTTACGACAGGATGAGGCTCCAATGGTACTTGCATAAGCAGGGAGCCGGGGGGGTGGTAATTATTTCGTCGTCTCATTTTGGGCGGCTGTGCAACGCCAAAGAAGCAGTTGCGGCCGGGCAAGGAGGGCTTGTAGTCAGTGTGGTAAGAATTTAAGCTCTGGCGCGCGTCCAGGCCGGCGCGCCGTCCCTTCCTTGCCGCCGTTTGTTCTTGTTCTGTAATTCAGCTATAGCAAGTTAAATGCGCAAGATACTCATGAAGCACAGGCCTTCGAGACACATAAAAAACAGAATAAAGTTACTTTCGAGGCGCAGGCCCCTAAGGAGGGGTATCGTCTCTAAAGCGGTTTTGCGCAGTCCAAAAAAACCGCATTCTTCAAAAAGGGCAACTGTTAAGTTCTATATTCAATTTCACCCAAATATGAAAAATTATGCGTACGTGCTTGGTGAGGGCGCTAAAAGGCGCTTGCGGCGCTACGACGTAATATTTTTCAGAGGGGGCCGCCGGCGCGACATACCAGCTATGAAGTATACGGCTGTCTATGGGGTTCGGACTAAAGGACAGAAATCAACCTCCTTGATTGGTTTGACTGGCCAGAGGAAAAAAGCTAGATCAAAGTACGGCGCGCGCGTTAAGCGCGATGTTAATAAGAGAAAGGGGGTGGCACCTTAGAATTTTTTCACTGCGAAGTTTTTTTGGGACTGTGAAAAGTTCTGTTGTTATGGTAATAAGATCCTTTAAAAAAAATAAGCAATTTGAAAAGATCTTCGACAAGGCGGCATGAAGCCAGGCGCGCAAGCCGTGGTTTTACCGGCTGGAGCGCCCGTCAGCGCGGCTTTCTGTCCGTAATGGGCTTTCTTTAAGCCCGTCGAAGAAAATAAAACATTACAGCGGTTTAGGGCAGTTTCTAGCTAAGAAAAAATACGTTCGTTGGCAGTACTCTGTCAACAATAAATGGCACAAATTAGAATCTATTACAAAACGGGCGTTAACTTGGAGGATAAAGGCGGGGGAGATAACGCAGGCGGACGAAAAATACATTGTCTCTGGTTTTTTCTGCGTTTCGGCAGTTAACCGCGTCCGACGCGAAAAATTATATGTGCGCCGGCTTATGCTGGTTCAGTCGTGGCTGAAGCGCAGACTAGCGCCTCGCGCTAGAGTAAGCTTACTGTGTACTTGACGGTTGGCGAAGCTGTTTAATGAATCTGTATCAAAAAAGTGGGCGTTTACGCACGAAACGCTGTGAAAACTATACGGCGCGAGTCGCCCAGAGAGCTGGGAAAATGTTACAAAAAACTTCCCTATTCATATTAACACGGATAGGAAAAAAACGTTTGTGGAGAGGCGCTTGCGCCGGATCGAAAGAGAGTGGGCGGTCGTCGCCGGGCTGCGGCTTCGCGCCGAGGCGCTTTACCGCACCTTTTTAGCTAAGCGCCGCGATATGATAACCAGCTACGTCGGCGACCCGCAGTCTGGAAGTGGGGCGAACAGGCGGCGCTTGACGCGGAAAGTTTATCTTCCCAAAGGAAGGTCGTTAAGACTTCCACGGAAACATCTGCTGAAGGCTGCCCGGCTTAGGCGTAGGGTGGGACGTTGGACGCGCGCCTACGCCCGGTTGAACGGGGCGGCCCGTAAGCGCTCTTTTGCCCGCGCGGCGTCGCTGTGGGCAGCCCGCCTTCATTACGGGATACGAAAGTCGGGTAGCTCAATTAGGTCTCCGCACGGCCGCGTAAGCGGGACGGGGCGGAGCTGGGTGTCGCGCTGACCTAAGAGGGGGAAGCGCGCGCTTTTCAGAAGGAGATCTTGGTTCGGCATTGGCCCGGTCTTGGCCACCGCCGAGAATGACTACATTAAGTTAACCTTAAAGGACAACAGGCGGGCCGTGCGCGAGCTCGTACGTCCGGGCGGGCGCTATAATATGATGTTAAAGCCCTCTTATAGTAGAAAAATGGCAAAAAAAATTGGGCGGGTAATGAAGCACCAATATATGCAAAATATTATTCGCATAGGTCATGAAGATCAATCGGCAAGCAGCTCTGACGGGTTGAATGCTGCCGCGAAGTACGACCAAAAGGGCGGGCGTTCGGTGGAAAAAGAAAACGACGTGAAGGCCGGGCCCGCCTCGCTGGCGAATTTGCGCCCTTTAGCCGAGCCCCACCAGTCGATCGCGCACGATGCGCTTGACAGGCGCTATACAGAGGAGTTTATAAACATAAAAAAAAAAATTAACAAAATTGTAGCTCTAACGCCCGCGGGATTTACGGTTGATTACGTGCCCAATAAGTATTTTTTTTTCAACCTTAGGGCGGACCCATTAACTGGCTCTTTTCTTATGAATAAAATTGTCAACGCATTTTTAAAGTG
>Ga0070667_100003027_pt1 | contig 14450 bp, 10 predicted proteins | sample KBSS33metaG_FD_64659 | JGI IMG/M metagenome (GOLD analysis project Ga0070667, IMG submission 64659) | Switchgrass rhizosphere microbial communities from Kellogg Biological Station, Michigan, USA - KBS S3-3 metaG | ecosystem: Host-associated > Plants > Roots > Rhizosphere > Soil ... | reverse complement strand
AGGACGGCCGGGTCGTGCAGGAAGTGCTGGCCGAGGCGCTTCTTCGCGCGCACGGGCATGCTCATGCAGGCGCGCGGCAAAGGTCGATCGCGAGCTCGACCGCTGCGAGTAGGCTTGCCTCGCGCGCTCGGCCGGTCCCGGCGAGCGCGAGCGCCGTGCCATGGTCCACCGACGTGCGTACGATCGGTAGGCCGAGCGTCACGTTCACGATCTCGCCGAACGACAGCGCCTTGATCACCGGCAAGCCCTGGTCGTGGTACATCGCGACGACGACGTCGCAGGTCTCGAGCGACTCGGGCGTGAACGCGGTATCAGCGGAGACCGGGCCGGAGACGGCCAGGCCTTCCGCGGCGAGCTTGCTCACGACCGGCTCGATGATCCTCCGCTCTTCGTCGCCGAGCGTGCCGCTTTCGCCCGCGTGCGGATTCAGCCCGAGCACGAGGATCCGCGGCCGCTCGATACGGAAGCGGCTCGCGAGGTCGGCGCTCACGATCCGCAGCAGCTGCTCGAGCTTGCCCGCATGGAGCGCGGCCGGTACGTCGCGAAGCGGCAAGTGCGTGGTGGCGAGCGCGACCCGCAGCGATTTCCCTGCGAGCAGCATCACGGGGAGCGGCGCGCGCGTGAGCTCGGCGAGGAGCTCGGTATGGCCGGAGAAGTGGACCCCGGATTCGGTGATCACGCTCTTCTGCACGGGCGCCGTCACGAGTGCCTGCGCGGCGCCCGCGCTGCAGAGCGCGGCGCCGCGGCGCAACATGTCGAGAACATACGCGGCATTGGCGACGTCGAGCCGGCCCGCGACAGCCGGGGCGCGCAGCGCGATGGGCAATACTTGCACGCTGCCGATGAGATGCGGGCCGACCTGAGCGACGGTGTCGCAATCGCGCAGGTGCACGCGCAGGCCCAGTTTCCGCGCGCGGTCGGCGAATAGGCCATGATCGCCGAGCACGGCGAGGCGCGCACCGATGTGATGCTTGCCGAGCGAGACGCAGATGTCGGGCCCGATGCCGGCGGGCTCGCCCGAGCTCACGACGATGACAGGCAGCTCGGTCGTCATGGGGTTCGCGAGTCCGGACCGCCGCAGGCGGCTAGGGCGCGCGACCTAACGGCGGATGTCGACGTAGGCTTGGTCGCGCAGCTTGCGCAGCCAAAGCTCGCGCTCTTCCTCGGCCTTGCTCTGGCGGATCGAGCGCCCGCATTCGTCGCGTTTCACCTCGTCCGTCGTGTCGTGCTCTCGGCGGTCGAGCACCTCGGCGATGTGCCAGCCGTAGCGGCTTTGGATCGGCTCGCTGAGCTGGTGGAGCGGCAACGTCTCGAGCACTTTCTCGAACTCGGGAACGAGCTCGCCCGGGGAAATCCAGCCGAGGTCACCACCGTCCGTGGCCGAGCCTGGGTCCTCGGACTGGGCGTGCGCGAGCGTGGCGAAGTCGCCGCCGTTCAGGATTTGCTGGCGGATGCCGATGATCTTTTGCTTGACGGCCGCGGAGTCGAGGATCTTGTCCGGCTTGAGCAGGATGTGACGCACGTGCGTCTGTTGCACCGTCGTGCGCTGCGCGCCGCGCATGTCGTTGAGCTTCACGATCTGGAAGCCCGCGGCGCTCTGAATCGGCTTCGAGAACTCGCCGGGCTGCATCTTCACGACCGTATCGGCGAACAGCGTCGGCAACTGCGCGCCCTTGCGCCAGCCGAGGCTGCCGCCGTCGAGCGCGGTCTGCGCCTGCGACGTGGCGACCGCGAGTCGCGCGAAGTCTTCACCGGCCTCGAGCCGCGAATAGATTTCCTCGATCTTCTTGCGCGCGGCCTCGATCTGATCGGGCGTTGCGTTGCCCGGGATGCCGATCAAGATGTGCGAGATGTTGTAGTCGAAGCTATTGGTCTGATTCGCTTCGCGTGCGGCGAGGCAGAGCTCGAGCTCGCGCGGGCTGATGTTGATGCGGTTGACCACGTCCCGTTGTTGGAGTTGCTCGATCATCAGGTCCTGGCGGCTGTCCTCGCGGTACTGCGAGTAGCTCACGTTTTCGCTCGCGAGCACGGTCGGCAGCTCTTCCAGCGTGTAGCCGAGGTTCTCGGCGACGCGCGCGAGCGCGTTGTTGAGCATGTCGTCGCTCACGGTGATGCCGACCTTCTTCGCGCGCTGGAGCTGGAGCTCGCGGAGCACGAGCTGGTCGAGCACCTGCTGCTCGACCACCGCCTGCGGCGGCAACTGACGGCGCTGCTCGGCCGGCTGCTGCTCCTGCTGCTTGCGCATGTTTTGGACGACGATGCCGACGCGATCCGTGAGCTCGCTCTTGAGCACCACGCCGTTGTCGACCACCGCAGCGACGCCCTCGAGCAGCTCTCCGCCGGCGCCGAGCTCGCGGTCTTGAGCGAGCGCGCTCGAGCCGAGCGCGGTCGCGCCGAGCACCACGGCGAGCAGCGCGCCGCGCGTGCCGAATACCCGTGAAATCAAAAGGTTGTTCATAGCCCGTTGTTGTCGGTCTGGGAGACGCTTCGATACCCAAGAATACCACGGTCGAGCAGCTCTTCCGGCCGGCGCTCCCGCTGGGATTTTTGCGACAAGCCCTTGAGCTCGAGCTGGAGCGTTATCGAGCTGTCCTGCTGGCCGGTGCGGCCGACGTAGCGACGGCCGACCGCGCGGAAACGCCAGCAGCACGCCTCGTATTCCCAGCCCACGAATTGCTCGAGGGATTGCTGCTCGAGGAACGAATAGCTGTAGCTGCCGAGGATTCGCCATTTATCGGTGACGGGCCAGACCACGGACACGTCGCCCTGCTCGAGCAGGTCGCGGCGGAAGCGATAGCCGAACCCGAACAGTCGGTCGTTCTGGGGCCGGTACTCGAAGCGAGTCTCCGCGCGCGCCGTCGAATCCGTCTCGCTGTTCCACTGGAAACCGAGGTCGACGTTCCAGACCTGCCGGTCGAGCGACATCTCCGCCACGTAGTCCGACGCGTTCGCGCTGTTCGGCGTCGTCCCCGGCAAGCTCACGTGCTGCGCTTCGAGGTAGCGGGTTTGGCCGAGCGTAGCGGTGAGCCTCTCTGCGCCGTTGGCGTCGATGATTCGCGTCGTGACGCCTAGGCTCACCTGATTCGTGTCAGCGACTCGGTCCGGGCCGACGAACTGATACTTGCGGAATAGCTGGATCAAGTTGAAGTCGGGCACGATCGTGTCGAACACGGGCAGCTGGCTCTGGTCGACGAACGGCACGTGCACGTAGAGCATCCGCGGCTCGAGCGTCTGCAGGCGTCCGGACTCGCCCGTCTCTCGCTCGAAGCGCATGCCGGTATCGATGCTCTCGATCGGCAGGCCGCGCGACAACGTGCTGTCGGCGGTGGGCGCGAGCGTGCCTTGGTCGAGCCAGTAGTTCGTCTGGCGCCACGCGACGGCCGGCGTGAGATACATGCCCGAGCGCGCGAAGCGCATGCTGAACTCTTCCGTCGAGTCGAGCCGCCAGCCCGTCACGCCGACGTTGCGATCGAAGCTCACGAGCTCGGTCACGGCGTCGAAGCCTATTCGCGGGCCAAGCCACCGCCCAGCGAACACCATCTGCGGCTGACGTTGGTACGGGCGTTCGTCGTCCGTGAGCGTCGAGTCGAGCGTCTGATAGTCCTGGACGCGCGTCAGCAACGACCACGCGGGCGCGTAGTAGGTGAGATCGACGAACCGGTTCAAGTGCGTCTGGCTCGCGACCGCGAGGTTGCGGCCGAGATCCTCGAAATACGTGTCGTCGGACACGTCCTCGATGCCGACATTGAGCCGCCAGTCGTCGCCGAAGTGCGTCTGCTGGTGGAGGTCGACGTAGCGGCGCGTCTCGTGCGTTTCGTCGTCGTTCGGCAAATATTCGAAGTTCAGCTGCCCCGTGGTCCCCGGCATCAAGTAGCGGAACTCGTTGCGCACCTGGACGCCGCGCTTGCTCATGTAGCGCGGCTGAATGGTGTCGTCGAGATTCGGCGCGATGTTGAAGTAATACGGCACCGACAGGTCGAGCCCGGTGCGATCGCGCTGGCCGATGTTCGGGATCAGGAAGCCGCTCTTGCGCTGGTCGTCGATCGGGAACGAGAAGTACGGCGAGTAGAGGATCGGCACGCCCTTGAAATCGAGCTTCACGCCGTGAGCGGTGCCGAGCCCAGCGTTCGTGTCGAATTGGATGTCGCGCGCGTGCAGCTCCCAGGAAGGATTGTCCACCGGGCAGGTCGTGAACAGCACGTTCGCGGCAGACATGTACCCCGCGGTTGCGAGCTTCACCTGTTCGGCCGAGCCGCGCGCCGGACGTTTCGGCAGGTCGAAGCTCGCGCTCGAGAACTCGAGTGTCTCCGCGGTCGCATCGCCTTCCGCGTTCTCGCCGCGAACCGTGACGTCGGGTGCAGTGAACGTCACGCTGCCGAGCGCCTCGAGATTGTCGCTGCTGACGGTCGCGTTCTCGGCCGTGATCGTGCCGCCCATGTAGCGAATGGTGAGGCCGTTCGAGAGCTCGGCGGGTGCGTCACGGCTGAGATCGAAGCTGTTGGCTTCGATCACGATCGTCTTGTCCGGATTCGCCGCCGGCGTCTCGACGGGCGTCGCGTTCTCGACTGGCGGCTCGGGCGGCTGAACCGGAAGGCAGAGGTCTTGTGCGACGGTTTGCCTCGTCAGCGCGACACCGAGCGCTATCGCGAATGACCAGCGGGGCAATGAAACCACGGGATGCTGTCGCAAAGGCGGCTACAATGGCATAGACCGCATACCCCCTTCAACGCATGAAAGCCATGATTCTCGCGGCCGGTCGCGGCGAGCGAATGGGCGTGCTGACGGCGAACGAGCCGAAGCCTCTGCTCATCGTCGGCGGCGTGCCACTGATCGAGCGGCACCTTGCTCGGCTCGCGACGGCCGGTTTCACCGACGTCGTGATCAACCTTTCGTATCGCGGAGCGCAGATCCGCTCGCGCCTGCGCGACGGTCGCCGGTTCGGCGTCGCAATCACGTACAGCGAGGAGGGCGAGCCGCCGCTCGAGACCGCGGGCGGCATCGTGCACGCGCTGCCTTGGCTCGGGTCGGGACCGTTCCTGCTTCTGAACTCCGACGTCTACACGGACCTCGATCTCGCCGCGTTCGCCGCGCAGGCCGCGGAGCGCAGCACGCTGCTGCTCGTCCCGAACCCCGCGCACAACGTGCGCGGCGACTTCGGTCTCGACGAGGATGGCAGCGTCACGATGCGGGAGCCGCGGCTCACGTACGGCGGTGTCGCCGTGCTCGACACGAAGTGGTTCGACGGCCTGCCGCCCGGGCGCCGGCCGCTCAAGCCAGTGCTCGACTTGGGGCTTGAGCGCGGCGAGCTTCGGGGTCAGTTCTACGACGGCGTTTGGATCGACGTCGGCACGCCGGAGCGCCTCGAGGAGGCGCGGCTAGCCGCGGAGTCGGGCGGCCGCGAGCTCTGATTCGATCGGCTCCCTAGCGGACGCCGTGCTCCATCCGCACGTCGAGCAGCGCCTGGCGGCCGCCGGCGACGACCTCGAGCGCTTCCTCGAGTCGGCGCGGCACGTCGGCCGGGTCGTCGACGCGACGGGCCCACGCGTCCGACGCCTCGGCCACCTTCGTGAACTCCGGCGACGGCTGGAGCTCTACGAGCGGCATCGGTTGGGCGGCGGCCGCGAGACCGTGCGGATAGACGACGCGGGTAGCGGAGTCGACCGCCTGCCAGCGACCGTTGTTGCAGACGATCGTGAGCGTCGGCAGATTCGCCGCGCGCGACACGAGATGAAACGGAGTCGGGTTGCCGAACATGTAGCTGCCGTCGCCGACCGTGCTCACGATCATCCGATCCGGCGCCGCGAGCTTGGCGCCGAGCGACGCGCCGAGCCCGAAGCCGAGCCCACCCCCGATGCTCACACCGAGCAGGCTGCCGGGCTCCTCGAGCTCGAGGGAGTCCGGCGGCACGCCGAGCTCGATCACGACGGTCGACTTCTTCGGCAACGCCGCGCGCAGGCAGTCGCCGAGGTATGCGTAGCGGATCGGCTTCGAGCCGCTCGCGCCCTCGAGCGCCGCGGCTGCGGCGCGCGCCTGCGCGGCCTTGCGCTCCGCGATCGCACCGCGCCGTCGCTTGACGGCGTTCTGATTCACGCCGGCGTCCGCGAGCGCCGCGTCGAGCAGCTCGAGCGCCGTGCGCGCGTTGCCCGGCACGACGATCTCGGCCGGGAACGAGCGGATCGGATAGCGCGCGTACAGCGGATCGGCGCCGAGATGCACTACCTTTGCGTCCGCGCGCGGCGTCACGTAACGGGGATACCAAGGTACCTCGCACTCCGCGACGATGATCACGTCCGCTTTGGCGACGAGCTCGGTGCCCGCGTGCCCCAAGTTCATCGGGTGGCTCGCGGGCAGGTTCACGCAGCTCGCGTGCGGCTGCGCGACCGGGATCGCATAGCGCTCGGCGAGTGCCGCAAGCGCGCCGACGGCCGCATGCTCGCGGCCGAGATTCGCGGTCACGATCACGGGCAGCTCGGCGCGCGCGACGAGCTTAGCGATCTCGCCGATGTGGCTTGCGCTCGGCTGCGGCGCGGCGAAGTCGGTCGGCGGCAACCGGTGCGACGCGACCCGATCGCGATCCGCGAGCACCTCGCGCGGCAGCGTGAGATAGACGGGACCTCGCGGCTGCGCGAGCGCGATGTCGAGCGCGCGGCCGACGATCTCGTCGACCGGCTGGCCCACGCGGAGCTCGTAGTCCCACTTCGTGTATTCGCGGACCATGCCGGCCTGGTCGAAGTTCTCCTGGCCCCAGTGGATCGGCGCCGAGCGCGACGCGATGTGGCCCGCCTGCGTGTGCGGCGTGCGCCCAGCCATCAGCAGAAGCGGCACGTTGTCGCGCGCCGCGTTCATCAGCGCGCAGACGGTATTGCCGGTGCCGACCGTCACGTGGACCATCACGCCCGCGGGCTTCCCGGCCATCTGGTAATACCCGTGCGCCATCGCGACCGCGAGATTCTCGTGCGGGATCGTGAGGAATTTCGGCATCGCCTCGCCGCGGCCCGCGAGCGCGACGAGCGCCTCGATCACCGGCGCGAAGTCGGTTCCCGCGTTCGCGAGCACGTAGTCGACGCCGCGGCGCTTCAGCGCGCGCAGGAACGCCTCCGCTACCGAGCCGGTTTCCGTGTTTGCACCGTCCATCATTCGTCCCAACCGTGTCGTCTGCGGAGAAGGCCGCCATCTTACCGCCCGGCCCGGCCACGAGCGCGTCTCGGGCGAGAGATTCGACGGCCGCGGCCGGGTCTGGCCCCGGTCGGCGGCGTGCTCACGGGCGCCACGGCGCGTGGTATAAGCGTCTCCGACGCAACGCCTTCGGGGGAACGGCACATGCGCCTGCTCAGCACTTCGATCATGACCGCCATCGCGTTGCCCACGGCGTTCGCCGCGCGGGCGCAGATCACCGAGAATCCGTTGCCCGAGCCGATCCAAAAGCGCGGCATCGTCGTCGAGATCCGCGACGTGGTGAGGCTGCCCGAGACGCGCAAGCTGCGTCCGGTCGATCAGGACGTGACGCCGACGGGCTGGGCCCGCGTGAGCTTCGTGCGCGACTTGCCCGACGGCCGGCGTTTCGCGAACGACTCGCGCGGATTCCTCTATCTAGTCGAAGGGGACAAGACGTCGCTCTATCTAGACGTCGCGGCCGCGTTCCCGCTTGCGAACTACAACCGGCTCGAGAGCGGGTTCATCTGCTTCGTGTTCCATCCGGAGTTCGCGACGAACGGCCTGCTCTATACGGTGCACAGCGAGAAGGGTCCCGGCAATCCGGCCAAGCCGAACTTCGTGCCGCCCGGTTTTACGGCGGAGCAGGCGACGTACCACAACGTGATCACCGAGTGGCACGCGCGCGATCCCGCCGCGCGGACGTTCGACGGCACGCGGCGCGAGCTGCTGCGGGTCGCGCACATCGTCGAGAATCTCACGCATCCATACGGCGACGTCGAGTTCAACCCGACCGCGCGCCCCGGCTCTCCCGACTACGGCCTGCTCTTCACGAGCGGCAGCGACTTGGGCTTCAGCAACGGCGGTGGGCCGCACGCGAACAACCCGGGCCAGACGCAGCGGCTCGACTCGCTCGTCACCGCGATCTTGAGGATCGATCCGCGCAGCCCGTCCGTCACCCACGGCACGAAAGGCCTCGGCGATTACACGATTCCCGCCGGCAATAAATTCGCCGCCGACAACGATCCCAAGACGCTCGGCGAGATCTACGCGTACGGCTTCCGCAACGCGCATCGACTGTCGTGGGATCTCGCGGACGGCACGATGTTCGCGTCCGACATCGGCATGAACAACATCGAAGAGATCAACATCGTCCATAACGGCGGCAACTACGGCTGGATGAAACGCGAGGGCTACTTCGAGAACGGCATGGTCCGGCCCGGCGGCGCGCTGAATCAGCTCTATCCGTTGCCGGCGGACGTCATGAACGGCAAGAACAAGGACGAGTTCACGTACCCCGTCGCGATCTACGACCACAACGAGGGCCAAGCCGTGAGCGGCGGCTTCGCATACCACGGTAAGATCGCGGCGCTGCGCGGCAAGCTCGTGTTCGGCGACGTGCAGCGCGGTCGCCTGTTCGCGGCCGACCTCGACGCGCTGAAGAAGGCCGATGACGGGATCCCGGCCACGGTCGCGCCGATCGAGGAGATCCAGCTCTACGTGCGCGGCGTGAACGGCAGTCGCGATTACGTGACGATGCGCGACCTCGCCGAGCGCACGATGGGAGTTTCGCTCACGCGCGCGGACCTGCACTTAGGAATCAGCCGCGACGGAGAGATCTTCGTGACGTCGCGTCAGGACGGCATGATCCGGATGCTCATGCCCGACGAGCCGCGATGACACGCGAGGTATCGCGCCGCGAGGTGCTGAAGCGCGCGGCCCTCGCCGGAGCGATAAGCGCGGCTCCAGGGCAGGTCTTCGCGCAGCGTGCCGATGAGCCGTACACGAACCTCAGCGCTGCGGAAGCGCGCACGCTGGAGGCGATCGTCGCGCGCCTGATCCCGAGCGACGCGCGTAGTCCCGGCGCCCTCGAGGCCGGCGCCGCGCGCTACATCGACCGCGCGCTCGGTGACGCGCTCGCCCCGAGTCGATCCGCATATACGGCCGGGCTCGCGGCGCTCGACGCGCATGCGCGCGGCGCGGCCGGTAAGCCGTTCGCGGAGCTCGGTGCGGAGCGGCAAGACGCGCTGCTGCGCGATCTCGAGCAAAACGTCGCGAAGAATTTCACGCCGAGCGCGTCCGCGTTCTTCGAGCTCGTGCTCGAGCACACGCTCGAGGGCACGTTCAGCGACCCGCACTACGGCGGCAACCGCGACTTCATCGGCTGGGAGCTGCTCGGCTACCCGGGTTTGCGACTCGCGGTGCTCGCCGACGAGCAGCGGATGGATGCGAAGAACCCGCTCGTGCGCTTGTCCGCGTACGACTTGCCGATGTTCGAGAAGAACGCGGACGGCCACGACGACGACCACCATGGCCGTTAGGCTGCCGCGGACCGAAGTCGTCGTGATCGGGCTCGGCGGTGCGGGCGGCGTGGCTGTCGAGCCGCTCACGGCCGCGGGTCGCAGCGTGATCGCGCTCGAGGCCGGCACGCGTCTCGCGCCGAAGGACTTCGCGCCGGACGAGCTGCGCAACAACTTTCGCGGCTGGCCGCAGGCCGCGCAGAAGGCGAATCGCGAGATCCCCGTGCACCGCGCGAGCGCGCAATCGCCGGACGATCCGCGCGCGGCAATCCATCCTATGATGAACGGTGTCGGCGGCACGACGCTGCACTACTGGGCGCAGAGCTGGCGCCTCTCCCCTTGGGACTTCCGCGTGGTGAGCGAGACGAAGCGCCGCTACGGCGCGAAGCGAGTCCCCGCCGGCTCGACCGTCGAGGACTGGCCGTTCGGCCTCGAGGAGCTCGAGCCGTACTACGACAAGGTCGAGTACGCGCTCGGCGTGTCGGGACAGGCCGGTAACGTCAATGGCGTGATCGACCCGCGCGGCAACATCTTCGAGGGACCGCGCGCGCGCAGCTATCCGATGCCGCCGCTGCGCGGCACGGAGTTCACGGACCTGATGGGCGCCGCGGCACGACGGCTCGGCTGGCACCCGTTCCCGGGCCCCGCCGCGATCAACTCGCAGGTCTATCAGAACCGCAGCCAGTGCATGTATCACGGCTACTGCAGCCGCGGCGGTTGCCACGTCTCCGCGAAGAGCTCGACGGCCGTCTCGACGATCCCGCGCGCGGAAGCGTCGGGAAAGCTCGAGATCGTCACGAGCGCGCACGTCACGCGGATCTACGTTGACGACGACGGCCGCGCGGGCGGCGTGCACTACGTAAAGGACGGCGAGACCTACATCCAGCCGGCCGGCGTCGTGCTGCTCGCGTGCTACACGTACGAGAACACGCGGCTGCTGCTCCTCTCGGATTCGGCGCGCTTCCCGCACGGCCTCGCGAACAACCATGGCCAGGTCGGCAAGCACTACATGAGCCACAACCAGGCCGCGACCGTGAACGCGTTGTTCCCGCACAAGCTCAATCGCTGGTATGGGCTGCCTGCCCAAGGCGTCGGCGTCGACGAATGGGCCGACGACAACTTCGACCACAACGAGCTCGACTTCATCGGCGGCGGCAACCTCTGGGTCTACTCCGATCAGCGGCCGATCGCGGCCGCCAGCATGCCGACGTTCGGGCGCGCGCCGCGTTGGGGCGCGGAGTGGAAAGCGTTCGTCGCGGAGAACGCGGACCGCTGGACGACGTCGTATCTGCAGAAGACGACGCTGCCGTACGCGGAGAACTACCTCGATCTGCATCCGAGCGTGAAGGACCCGCTCGGCGACCGCGTCTGCCGCGTGACGGCGGATCACAAGGATAATGAGCGGCGGATCGCGTCGTTCATCCAGGACAAGATGGAGCAGTGGTTTCGCGAGGCCGGCGCCGTCGCGACCATGCGCGGCCAGATCGGTACGATGGGGGTCACGACGCACGCGTACGGCGGCACGCGCATGGGCGACGATCCCGCGACCAACGTCGTCGACCGCTACGGCTTCGCGCACGAAGTGCCGAACTTGGGCGTCCTCGGTGCGTCTGTGATGGGCACGAGCGGCGCACGCAACCCGACGCTCACGGCGCAGGCGCTAGCGTGGCGCACGGCCGAGCATCTCGCCGCGAACTGGTCGCGAATCGCGGGCTGACGGCGGGTTAGACGAGCAGAAAGGCGCCGAAGGCCAAGAGCGTCCAGAACGCGATGCCTACGATCGCCGCGTTGCGGATCCCGGCGATTGGCGCGTCGTCGTCGTAGTCGAGCGCCATGTCGAGAATCGCCTCGGCGACCTCGTCACCGTGCGGGGGCACCGGTTCAGCGGCTCGTCTCAAGGCCGCGACATCGGGCGTCTGCTCGAGCTTCGCGTGTCCCATGGATCGTCACCTTTCGGCCACGACTCTCGCCCGAGTTTCCCGCAAACGTATCGCTCGCGGTACGAACCAAATCACGCAGAAGTCGGCGCAATAGAATCTGTCAAATGGAGCGCACGAAAACTGTGGGACGGGTCACACGCTGCTTCGCTGCTCGAGCTCGCGACGGCCACCGCGGGCCGGCGGAGCCCTCAATGCGTCATCGCGTACACGACGTAGTTGACGGCGAAGCGGTACGCGAGGTTCGTCATCGGCTCGGGATAGCGCGGGTCATCCGCATGCTCCCAAGCGTCGCCGAGATCCATGTTGAAGTTGATCGCGACCATGAGCCGGCCATGGTCGTCATAGATGCCGCGCCAATGCGGCGTGACGCCGTCTTGCTCGTACGTTCGGCCGGACATGAGCGCGGCGATGCCGGGGATCTGAATCCGTTGATTGAGTTCGTAAAGCACGTGGAACACCTCGTCGCCCTCGGAGATCTCCACGATCGGCCGGTCCGGGAACACGCGCTGCATCGACTCCACGAATCCCTCCCATTGGAGCGTGCCGTGGAAGTCGTCGACCATGAAGAAGCCGCCACGATCGAGGTACTCGCGCAGTCGCGCGGCCTCCGTGTCGTCGAGGTGCCAGCGGCCGACCTCGACCGCGTAGAGCCACGGATAGTCGAAGATCGCGTCGTCGGTCACGCGCAGCATCCGCGCTTGCTCGCCGATGTCGACGCGCGTGAGGCGGCTCACGCCGAGGTGGAAATGAAACTCGGCCTCCGGATAGTCGGTCGTCCAGCTACGATCGAAGCCGCGGTAACTGCGACCATATGCGCCGTCGTGGTAGAACATCCGGACGAAGTGGAACTCGGAAGTCGGCTTCGCCGGGGCGCCGCCGAGATCGTCACCGGCAGCGATCAACGCGAGTAGGGCGCCCGCCACGAGCGACCAATGCCGGCCCACGCGCGCCCAAAGCGAGCTGCGTGCGCCGCGCGCGGGCGGCGAACTCATCGGGCGCTCGACGGGACTAAACACGAGTGCACGACCCCCTGAGTCGCGGCATCTAAGGATAGTAGCGCGCCGCTCGGCGATCCTGGAACGGCGCCGCCGGGTCTAGGCGCGAGCAGCATCGTTTCGGTAAGCTCGGGTTCGAACCGGTTTCGGTTCGCTTTCTCTCAGGGCCGACCTCGACGATTCTGGAGTTTTCACCAGATCGTCCAGTCCGCTTCGGCGCACGGCGTATGGTTACGGTCGGATCAGCGGAGCCAGCGTTTGTTCGAGCTGTTCTTCAAGTACTCGCGTGCGACCTTCGAGCGGTCCGACCTCGTGTTTGCGAGCGGCTGGCCGGTTTGGTTGCTGGTCGCGCTGATCGTCGCGGCCGCCCTGGCGGTCGGCGTGACGCTCGCGCGCCGGCGCGCGGGCTTTGCGCTTCCGAAGCTCTTCACGCTCGGCGTGCTGCAGACGCTGTTGATTGCGGCGCTGCTCGTGCTCGCGTGGCGCCCTGCGCTCGTGACTCAAACGCTGCGTCCTCAGGAGAACTCGGTCGCCGTATTGCTCGACACGTCGGCCAGCATGCTTTACGGCGACGGCACGCACTCGCGGCTGCAAGAGGCGGTCGACGCGATGTCCGCGCGCGCGTTGCCGGATCTCAAGTCGAGCTTCAACGTGAGCTTGTTCTCGTTCGCGGGCGACTTGATCGAGCTGCCATCGCTCGAGCAGGTGCCTGCGCCCGGGCCCGTTACCCACATCGGCGACGCGCTGTTGAGCGTGCTGCGCGGCGCGCAGTCGGGCGCGATCGCGGCCGTCGTGCTCGTGAGCGACGGCGCCGACAATTCGCCGGACTTCGACGCCGCGAAGATCGCCGAGATCGCGAGCTTCGGCGTGCCCGTGCACACGGTGGGCGTCGGCGCCGAATCGGACCCGAAGGACCTCGAGCTCGAGGACGTCCAGGTCGCGCCGGTAGGCCTGCCGGGCTCGACCGTGAGCGCGCAAGTCAGCATCCGGCATAGCGGCGCGTCGCTCGCACAGCTCAGGGTCTACGACGGCGACGCGATTCTCGCGTCGCAGGCGATTCAGCTGCCGAACACCACCGGCATCACTACGCGCTGGGTCGAGCTCGAAGTCGGCAAGCCGGGGGTGCGCGACCTGAAGTTCGCCCTCGATGCGCTGCCCGGCGAGACGAACGTGATCAACAATGTCCAGATGCGGCCGATGGAGGTCCCGGAGCAGCGTCGGCACATTTTATATATCGAGGGCGAGCCGCGCTGGGAGTACAAGTTCATCCGCCGGACGATCGAGGACGACTCGCCGATCCGCGTCGCGAGCCTGTTGAAGACGACGCCGAACAAGTTCTACCGCCAAGGCATCGAGTCGGCGGACGAGCTGAAGGACGGCTTCCCGGCCGACGAGACCACGCTGTTCAAGTACGACGCGCTGATGATCGGCAGCTTCGAGGCCGCCGCGCTGTCGCCCGAGCAGCAAGACATGATCCGCGAGTTCGTCGGTCGCCGCGGCGGCACGCTGCTGATGATGGGCGGCCGGCGCGGGCTCGCCGACGGCGGCTGGGGGCCGACGAGCGTCGCCGAGGTGCTGCCCGCGCAGCTGCCGCTCGTCGAGGCGCCGACCTTCGAGCGCAATCCTGCCAAGGCGAAGCTCACGGCCCTCGGTAAGACGTCGCCGATCACGCGGCTCGAGACCGACGACGCGAAGAACGCGAAGTCGTGGAGCGAAATGCCCGAGCTCGCCGACTTCGAGCACCTCGGCGAGCTCAAGCCCGGCGCCGAGGTGCTGCTCGAGGCCGATTTCGCGGGCCGCACCGAGCCGCTGCTCGTGCATCAGCGCTACGGGCTCGGCAACGCGTACATCCTTGCGACGGGCGGCACCTGGCGTTGGCAGATGCTGCTGCCGCACGAGGACCAGCGCCACGAGATTTTTTGGCGGCAGCTGCTCCAGGCGATCGCGACGAGCTCGCCGCAACACGTGACGCTGACGTCGAAGCAGGTGTTCTACGGCGACGAGAGCACGGTGACGTTGCGGGCCGAGGTGCGCGACAAGACTTTCAAGCCGGCCGCGGACGC